>Ga0066709_100002770_pt1 | contig 13021 bp, 12 predicted proteins | sample GraSoiAngelo_158_FD_79665 | JGI IMG/M metagenome (GOLD analysis project Ga0066709, IMG submission 79665) | Grasslands soil microbial communities from the Angelo Coastal Reserve, California, USA - 14_1009_16_30cm | ecosystem: Environmental > Terrestrial > Soil > Grasslands | place: USA... | reverse complement strand
TCTCGACCTGGTTCTGGTTGTCCGACGCGGTCGAGAAGATCTGCGACTTCGACGTCGGGATCGTGGTGTTCCGATCGATCAGCTTGGTCATGACGCCGCCGAGCGTCTCGATGCCCAGCGACAGCGGGGTGACATCGAGGAGCAGGACGTCCTTGACCTCGCCCGCGAGGACACCGGCCTGGATCGCCGCGCCGACTGCCACGACCTCGTCCGGGTTGACGCCCTTGTGGGGCTCCTTCGCGAACGCGAGCTTGACGGTGTCCTGGACCTTGGGCATCCGCGTCTGGCCGCCGACGAGGATCACCTCGTCGATGTCGTTCGGCTTGAGCCCGGAGTCCTTGAGCGCGGCCTGCACCGGCGCCTTGGTCTTGTCGATCAGGTCGCCGACGAGGTCCTCCAGCTTTGCTCGCGACAGGTTCATCACGAGGTGCTTGGGGCCCGAGGCATCGGCCGTGACGTACGGCAGGTTGATCTCGGTCGCGGCCGTCGAAGACAGCTCGATCTTGGCCTTCTCGGCGGCCTCCTTGAGCCGCTGCAGGGCCTGGGCGTCCTTCGAGAGGTCGATGCCCTGGTCCTTCTTGAACTCGGCCAGCATCCAGTCGATGACGCGCTGGTCGAAGTCGTCGCCGCCGAGGTGGGTGTCGCCGTTGGTGGCCTTGACCTCGAAGACGCCGTCGCCCAGCTCGAGGATCGAGATGTCGAACGTGCCGCCACCGAGGTCGTACACGGCGATCTTCTCGTCATGCTTCTTGTCGAGACCGTATGCGAGGGCCGACGCGGTCGGCTCGTTGATGATCCGCTTGACGTCGAGGCCGGCGATGCGGCCGGCGTCCTTGGTCGCCTGGCGCTGCGTGTCGTCGAAGTACGCCGGGACGGTGATGACCGCCTCGGTGATCTTCTCGCCGGTGTACGCCTCGGCGTCCGACTTGAGCTTCTGCAGGATCATCGCGCTGATCTCGGGCGGGCTGTACGTCTTGTCCCCGATCTTGACGACGACGCCGTCCGACTTCGGGTCCTTCTCGACCGCGTAGGGCACGAGCTTCTTGCTGCGCTGGACCTCCGGGTCGTCCCAGCGCCGGCCCATGAAGCGCTTGATCGAGTAGACGGTGTTGGCCGGGTTCGTGACCGCCTGGCGCTTCGCCAGCAGGCCCACGAGCCGCTCGCCGGTCTTGGTGAACGCGACGACCGACGGAACCGTCCTGCCGCCCTCGGCCGACGGGATGACCGTGGGCTCGCCGCCCTCCATGACCGCGACGACCGAGTTGGTCGTCCCGAGGTCGATGCCGATGATCTTGCCCATTGGTGTCGTTGCTCCCTCAGTGTTTCGTGTGGCTCAGTGGACGGGTTCGCTTGAATCGGAATGGGTCGCCGCGCCCGCGTCCTCGGCGACGGCGACCAGCGCCGGTCGGAGCACACGGTCGCGAAGGCGGTAGCCGCGGCGCAGCTCCTCGACGATCTCGCCGCCGGGGCGACCCGTGCCCGGGACGTTCGCGACGCCCTCGTGCTCGCGCGGGTCGAACGGTGTGCCGGGCGATGCATCGATCGCCGTCACGCCCTCGCTCTCGAGGAGCTGGCGGAGCTTGCGGTCGATGGCCGTGATGCCCTCGACCCACGCCTCGTCGACGCCGGTTTCGGGACGGTGCTCGACCGCGAGGTCGAAATCGTCGGCGAGCGCGAGCACCTTGCGAATGAGCGCCTCGGCGGCGAGGCCGAGCATGGCCTCCCGCTCCTCGGTCGTGCGGCGCTTGAAGTTGAGGAACTCGGCGCGCTCGCGCTGCAGCGCGGCGAGGTAGTCGTCGCGCTCGCGAATTGCGTCGTCGAGGGTCGGGCCCTTGGCCGCACCGCGGCCGTCGCTGCGGGCCTTGCCCTCGGGCGCGCCGCCGGCCTTGAGCTGGGCCAGCTCCTCACGAGCCAGCTCGGTTTGGCGCCGTGACAGGTCTCGCTCCCGTGTCAGGCGCTCGATCTCGGCGGCCAGCTTGGCCGGCGAGACATCGATCGCGGCGGCTCGCTGCTGGGCGCGGGTGGGTCTCTCCATGGTCGATCGATCCCTGTTCAGTTGTAGAGGTGGTCCACGAGCTCGTTCATGAGCCCGGACACAAAGCGGACGGTCTCGATGGCCTCGGGATAGGCGAGCCGAGTCGGGCCGAGCACGCCGACGACCCCGACGGCCCGGTCACGCCGGCCATACGGAGCGAGCACCAGCGCGACCTCGCGCATGTCGGGCGCCTCGTTCTCCGCGCCGATGAACACCTTCACCCGGCCGGATGCGGCGACGTCACCGACGAGCTGGCCGAGGTAGGCCCGGTTCTCGAGCGCGGTGAACACGCGGCGCAACTTGTCGCTGTGGGCGAACTCGGGAGCGCCCATGACGTTGAGCAGCCCGTCGCTGAAGACCTCTTCGACGGCAGCCCGGTCGTAGTCCTGCAGCAGGCGGACGATCCGCTCCCCGACGCGCGCCACGAGCGCAGCGTAGGGCCGCGCTGGGTCGAGCCTGGCGATGCGCCTCTCGATCTCGTCCCCGGTCGCGTCCTGCACGATCTCGTTGAGGGCCGCGGCCACGGAGGTGAGGGCCGCCTGGTCCTCGCCGGTCGTGAGCGAGACGAGCGACTGCTTGATGGAGCCCTCGCGGAGAATCGCGACCAGGCTGGCCATCCGCTCGTTGATCGACACGAGGTCGACCCGCCGGACACGCCCCGCCGGCGGCTTGGCCGGCGTCGCCAGCCCCGCGGCGTGCGTCAGCGAGGCGATGGTCGAGGCAGCGAGCCGGAACCAGTGCTCGCTGGCGAACTCGACCTGGCCGAACTGGTGCCGGATCATCAGCTGCTCGACCTCGGGCATCGGCGCGGCGTCGATGATCGACTCGACGTACCAGCGATAGCCGGCGTCGGTCGGGATCCGCCCGGCCGAGGTGTGCGGGTGGTCGAGCAGTCCGGAGAGCTCGAGCTCGGCGAGGATGTTCCGTACCGTCGCGCTGGACACGCCGAGCCGGTACCGATCGACCAGCGCCTGGCTGCCGACCGGCGTCGCGGTGGTGACGTATTCCTCGATGACGGCCCGCAGGATCAGCTGTGCGCGAAGGTCCAGGGGGCCGGTGGAGCGACGGATTCGACGCGCCAAGGCCTCGTTCTCCAGTTCGGATCTGGCGTCGTTAGCACTCTCCCTACCAGAGTGCTAACACTGTGCAGGCATCGTAGCCCGAGCCGCCGGGGGTGTCAACGCGACTCAGACGAGGCGCGCGAAGACCTCGTTCGAGAGCATTCGACCCCGGAGCGTGAGCGTCAGCCTGCCGTTCGGAGCCTCGTCGAGCAGGCCGGCCGCGACCGGCGCGGCGAGACGCGTGGCGAGGCGGGCGAGCGCCGCGGGCGCCAGAGCCAGGCCCTCCGCTGTGCGGAGGCTGAGCATGGCCCGCTCGGCGATCGCGGTGCCCGAATCGATTCGCTCCGAGCCGCCCGGCGGCGGGTTCGGGCTCGCCCGCTCGGTGGGTGTCAGCGCGGCGAGATAGGTGTCGAGCCGCGCTGCGTTCCAGCGGCGGGTCGCGCCGTCGAATGCGTGCGCCCCGGGGCCGACCGCCTCGTACGGCAGGCGGCGCCAGTAGGCGAGGTTATGGCGGCTCTGATGGCCCGGGCGGGCCCAGTTGCTGATCTCGTACCACTCGTACCCGGCAGCCGCCAGCCGGCGGTCGGCGATCTCGTACATCGCCGCGGCGCGGTCGTCGTCCTGGCCGCTCCGCGCCTTCTCGCGCCAGCGGCGTGCGCCGGGACGGAGAGGGAGGTGGTCCCCGGTTGGCCCCGTCAGCCCCTCTGCATCAGGGTCGTCGAGCGTCAGCGCGTACAGCGACAGGTGATCGGGCTCGAGTCGCAGCGCAGCATCGACGGTGCGCGACCACGTCCGCAGCGAGCTGCCCGGGATGTCGTAGAGCAGGTCGAGGCTCACCGACGGGATGCCCGCGGAGCGTGCGCCGGTGACCGTCGCCGCGATGTCCGCACGCGTGTGGCGTCGGCCGAGCGCGCGCAGCTCGTCGGGATCGAAGCTCTGGGCGCCGATCGATAGCCGCGTCACGCCGGCGTCCCGGAGCGCCGCTGGATCACCGCGCTCGTCCGGCCCCGGGTTGGCCTCGAGCGTCACCTCAGCCCCACCAGCCAGCCCGAAGCGATCGCGGATCAGATCGATCAGGCCCGCGACGGTGGCGACGGGCAGGAGGCTCGGTGTGCCGCCACCGAAGTACACCGAGGCAAGCGCCGGCCGCGAGCCCGGCATGCCCCAGCGCGCATCGAGCGCGTCGGCGCGCAGCCGAAGCTCCGTCTCGAGTGCCGCGGTGAACGCGTCGATCCGATTCGTCGGCCCGCGCGCCTCGCGGCCGGCGACGACCACGAAGTCGCAGTACGGGCACTGCGAGACGCAGAATGGGACGTGGACGTAGAGGGCGACCGGCGGCGCCTCGACCGGTGAGGCCTCGGTCGGTTCGGTCTCGGGCGAGCTCACCGCTCCCGTGCGCTGCCCCGGTCGACCGCGCGCCAGCCGTCGGGCATCCGCCGGCGCTTCTCGATGTCCTCGATCTCGGTGCCTCGCGCAGGCGGCTGCCCGGCGTGGCCGGTGGTCAGGAAGACGGCGACGCGGGTGATGGCGTGGCCGAGGAACGCCGCGCCGATGCCGCCGGTGAGCATCGTCGCCCAGCCGCACACGAGCCCGATCAGGAGCGCGAGCACCAGCATGTACTTGTCGCGACCGGGTGCGCCGAGGCGGGTCGCGAGCGCGTACACGACGGCCTGGCCGAGGATGGCCATGCTCGGGTTGGCGCCGGCCCACAGGAAGTAGCCGAGGACCGCGCCCCGGAAGGTCGCCTCGTCGATGAACGCGGTGATGATCTCGTTGGCGAGGGCGCCCGGGTAGGACGCGACGTCGGGGAAGCGGAGCCGGTGATAGTGGAGGTAAGCGAGGGCAACCGCCTGCCCGACGCCGATGCCGCCGATGATCAGGGCAAGGACGATCCCCGATCGATCGCCGACCTGGAGGAACAGGGACTGCTCGGCAGTGGGGTGCACGAAGAGCAGGAGGGTCACGCCGCCGACGCCGAGGACGTACCAGGTGATCCGGCGCAGGATCGAGGGGCGGCGGCCGCGGACCGGCTCGTCGTACTCGGCGGTGCCGAAGCGCTCGGCCTCGAGCCGGAGCATCACGAGGAGCAGGGTCACCCCGAGGCCGACAAGGATCCGGAGATCGTTCTCCATCGATCGACCTCAGGCGTCCGCCGGTGCCGTCACGACTCGTCCGTCCGGAGCATGGCGAGGAACGCCTCCTGCGGGATCTCCACCGACCCGACCCGCTTCATCCGGCGCTTGCCCTCCCTCTGCTTCTCGAGCAGCTTCCGCTTCCGGGTGATGTCGCCACCGTAGCACTTGGCCAGTACGTTCTTGCGCAACGCGCGCACGGTTTCCCTCGCGATCACATTGGCGCCGACCGCGGCCTGGATCGGCACCTCGAACAGCTGCCGCGGGATGAGCTGGCGCAAGCGCGCCACCAGCGTCCGCCCGAGCGCAGCCGCGTTCTCGCGGTGGACGATGATCGACAAGGCGTCGACCGGCTCGCCCGCGACCAGCACGTCCAGCCGGACGAGGTTCGCGGGCCGGTAGCCGATCTCCTCATAGTCCATCGAGGCGTAGCCCGCGGTCCGCGTCTTGAGCTGGTCGTAGTAGTCGACGATCAGCTCGGCGAGCGGCAGCTCGAAGCGCATCAGGACGCGCGTCGGGTCGAGGTACTCGAGGTCGACGAACGTCCCGCGCCGGTTCGTCGACAGCTCCATGAGGGCACCGATGTACGCGGCGGGCGTGACCACCGAGAGCCGAACCCAGGGCTCGCGGATCTCCTCGATGTCGGAGACGGGTGGCAGCTTCGACGGGTTGTCGACGTGGATCGTGCCGCGGGCGTTGGTCAGGAGGACCTCGTAGTCGACCGACGGCGCCGACGCGATGAGCTCGAGCGAGAACTCGCGCTCGAGGCGCTCCTGGACGATCTCCATGTGCAGCAGGCCGAGGAAGCCGCAGCGGAAGCCGAAGCCGAGCGCGATCGAGCTCTCGGGCTCGTAGGTGAACGAGGCGTCGTTCAGGTGCAGCTTCTCGATGGCGTCGCGGAGCAGCGGATAGTCCTCGCCGCTGATGGGGTAGATGCCGGCGAAAACGAGGCTCTTGGCCACCTGGTAGCCCGGCAGCGGTTGCGTGGCGGGTCTCGCCACCGAGGTGACCGTGTCGCCGACCTGCGCCTCGCGGACATTCTTGAGGCCAGTCGCGACATAGCCGACCTCGCCCGCCCGCAGCAGCGGGACCGGCACGAGCTGGGGCCGGAACACGCCCAGCTCCAGGAGCTCTGCCTCGGCGCCCGAGGCCATGAGCCGGATCAGGTCGTGGGCGTGGAGCGTGCCCTCCTCGAGCCGGACGTAGACGACCACGCCCTTGTACGGATCGTAGTGCGAGTCGAAGACGAGGGCCCGCAGCGGCGCGCCCGGGTCACCCTTCGGCGGGGGCACGCGATCGACGATCGCCTCGAGAAGCTCCGGAACGCCCGTCCCCTCCTTCGCCGAGAGGAGGAGCACCTCCTCGCGCGGGATCGCGAGCGCGGTCTCGAGCTCGTCCATGACGAGCTCGGGTTCGGCCGACGGCAGGTCGATCTTGTTGAGAACGGGGATGATCGTCAGCCCCTCACGCAGCGCGAGGTGCACGTTCGCGAGCGTCTGCGCCTCGACGCCCTGGGCGGCATCGACGACGAGGATCGCGCCTTCGCACGCCTGCAGGCTGTGGCTGACCTCGTAACTGAAGTCGACGTGGCCGGGCGTATCGATGAGGTTCAGGCCGTACGTGAGACCGTCATGCGCGGTGTGCTCGAGGCGCACCGCACGCGCCTTGATCGTGATGCCCTTCTCGCGCTCGAGGTCCATGGAGTCGAGGACCTGGCTGGTCATCTGCCGAGGGTCGATGGCGTGCGTCAACTCCAGCAATCGATCGGCGAGTGTGGATTTGCCGTGGTCGATGTGGGCGATGATCGAGAAGTTCCGGAGCCGCTCCTGAGGGATCCGCTCAGCCAAGGGCTCGATCCAGGCGTGCCACCGCTAGTCGGCGCGATCGGCTGGCCAGGTGCCCATGACCTGGCGGAGGATCGCGAACTCGCCGATGTGATAGGCGTTGTGCGCGCCGGTGATCCGGATCTCACGGAAGATCGTGTGCCCGGGCGTGTCGGGAATCACCGCGAACAGGTCGGTCGCCGGGTCGGCGACGATGTCACGCAGTGCCCGCCGATCGCGCTTGAAGGCATCGACCGTCGCCTGGCATTCGGCCGGCGTGGCGGTCGCGTCGCGAGCGGGCCAGTACTCGTCCGGCCAGGTGGGCTCGAGGTAGCCGCGGTTCCGAATGTAGTCGAGGATGTCCGCCTGCGCGAAGCGGATGTGCTCGAGCAGATGCCACGGCGTGTACGGCGACTCGGGGACGAGCCGGTTGATACCGTCGGGCGGGAACTCCGCGACCGCGGCGTCGAAGGGCATATGGGCGCCCTGCGACTCGAGCAGCTCGATGAGCTGGCGGCGGATCTGATCCGGCGATTCCGTCACGCGGACATTGTCGCGGGTTCGGTCAGGCCTGGAGCGCGGCGAGCAGCGTGACGCCGACTGCCACCGTCGCGACGCCAACGAGCTGGAGCCGCTGCAGGCGCTCACCGAAGAGGAAGAAGCCGCCGAGCGCGGCGATCGCGGCGAACTGCGATGCGAGGATTGCCGCGACCGCGACGCTCTCACTGGCTGCGACGACGTAGATCGCGCCGCCGAGGACCTCCAGGACCCCGGCTACGAGGACGAGCGGCAGCGCGGGCCGGGTCAGACGGAGGCGCCTCGTCGCGAGGAGCGGCAGGACGATGAGCAGGACGCCGATCGTGCGCGAGACGACCATGATCCATGCCGGCGGAACCCCGGCTGCGCCCAGGCGACCGGCGAGGAGCAGCCCGACCGAGAAGACGAGCGCCGCCGAGATGGCCAGCGCGGCCGCTCGACGGTTCTGGCTCGGTGCGATGGTCGCGGCATCGGGTCGGTCGGCCGCCCGCTCGCGGGCCGCCAGCACCACGCCGGCGGCGATTGCCGCGAGGAGCAGCCCGCTCGGTGCCGCGAGGGGCTCGCCGAAAACGATCGAGAGGACCGCGGCGAGGGCTCCCTCGGTGGCGACGATCGGGGCGACGATCGAGACGCGGCCGATCGACAATGCCCCGTAGGCCAGGAGCAGCCCGAGGTTGTGGGACAGGCCGACCACCACCAGGGCGGTGAGCATGGGCAAATCGAGCGCGATCGGTCGTGCCACCAGTGCAGGGACGATCGCCGTGGCCAGGCCGACCGCCATGACCCAGCCGAGGACGGAGATCGGGCTGATCATCCGGCTGGAGCGCGACGAGGCTAGGGTGGCGATGGCCCACGACAGGGCGGCGCCGAGGCCGCCGAGGATCGCCACCATCGAGCACGGAGTTTGACAGGCTGGACCTCGTGCCGAGGCGAAGATTGAACCAATCCCGCGGAAGTCCCGCCGATAGGGCATGCGCACCACGCAGACGGCAACCGGGCTGACGCGATGACCGAGGTCGACGTCGAAGCCGTGGTCCGGGCCCGCGCCGGCGACAGGGACGCGTTCGACCGGGTCGCGATGCTCGTCGTCGATCGCCTGTACCGCGTTGCGCGACTGATCCTGCGCGACGTGGAGCGCGCCGAGGATGCGGTGCAGGAGACGCTCGTCCGATGCTGGCGCGACCTGCCCTCGTTGCGCGATCCCGCCCGGTTCGACGCCTGGCTGCACCGGCTCCTGCTGCGTTCCATCCAGGAAGAGTTCCGGTCGATCGGGCGGAACCGCGCGATCGTCCGCGTCCTGCGGCCGGAGACCAGCGTCGGCGATCGCACCGACGACGTGGCCGTGAGCGAGCAGCTCCAACGAGGCTTTCAACGACTCACCGTCGAGCACCGCTCGGTGCTCGTCCTCCGGCTGTACCTCGGACTCTCGCTCGAGGAGACGGCCGCGACCCTTGGGATCCCGGCCGGGACCGCGAAGTCCCGGCTGCACTACGCCACGGCAGCCATGCGTGACGCGCTCGAGGCGGACGCACGGCCACCGGTCCGGGAGGTCAGCGCATGAACGCCGGACGCGACGTCGAGCGGCTGATCGCCGGCTGGCTTGCCGACGAGGCACAGGTCCGGGCGCCGGACCGCGTGCTCGAGTCGGCTCGCAGGTCCATCGATCGAACAAAGCAGCGGCGGCTCGCCGTCGCATGGAGGGAACCGATGTTCATCAGCCCCGCACGCCTCGCGGCGATGGCCGCGGTGGTCGTGGTCGCCCTGACGGGAGCCGCCTGGGCGGGCCGTGTCACTGCCCCGTCCGGGTTCGGTGGCCAGACCCTGCCGACCCCAACGCGGGCGGCGACCGCCGAACCCGTCACCCTTGTTTCCTACCGCGCTGCGCGCGACGCGATCTGCAACCGCTACGTGCCCGAAGCGGACGCCCTCAAGGCCCAGCTCGACCGTCTCTACGACCCGGCGCTCACGGCAGCCGAACGCGCTCCCAAGGTCGCGGCTCTCACCCAGATCTCGACGGAGGTCACCGCCTTCGTCGGCGAGCTAGCCGCGCTCGACGTACCCCCTGCGCTTGCGACCGACCATGCGCAGAACCTCGCGCGCTACCTGGACATCAAGAGCCTGATCGACCAGGAGGTGCCGCTCCTGCAGGCCGGCAAATTCGCGTCCGCCGAGGCGTTGGATCTCGCCACGGGCCCTATCGCTGGCGAGATCGGCCGGTTCGAGTCGAAGTACGGCCTCGTCGACTGTCCGTGACCGAGTCCGAGGCCGGATCACGCTGACGCCCGGGTCGCGCCCAATCGCGGCCCGGGTCACCCTCTGCTACCATCCGGCCTCGCGCCCGGCGTTCGATCCGCGCCCGCGCCGCGATCCGCAATCTCGCACCCGCATTTTCGATCGAGAGGTTCCATCAACTTGGCCAGAACGCCCCGCAAGTGGACCGGCGCCCGCTCTCCGTCCGGGCTGAAGCGCGTCCGCAGCTCCGAGCGCCGACACGAGATCCTCGGGCCACGGCGCGCCGCGGCGAAGACCCTCGTCCGGAACGCTGTCGACATCGCGACGAGCCCCGGCGATCTCGACCCGCAGGTTGCGCTCGCCGAGGCTATGAGCGCCCTCGACCGCGCGGCGAAAAGCGGCGCCATCCATCCCAATGCGGCGGCTCGACGCAAGTCGCGCCTGGCGATCAAGGTCAACGACCTCCTTGCCGGCACGACGATCGTCGCCCGGGGCAAGGCCAAGAGTGTCGGCAGGGCCCAGGCCCAGAAGGCGGCCAGGGCCCGCATCGCCGCCGGTAAGGCCGGCAAGGCGAAGGGCGCCCAGACGGCGGCCGGCAAGGCCCGCGCCGCCCTCAGCAAGACCACCCGCGCCGAGGCCGCGGCTGCCACCGCCGAGGCCGCACCGAAGACGGCCGCAACTGCGACCGCCGCCAAGCGGGCATCGAAGCCAGCGGCCTCGAAGGCATCTGCGAAGCCCACCGCAAAGAAGGTAGCCGCAACCAAGGCCAAGGCGACGGCGAAGGCACCTGCCAAGAGCGCCACCAAGCGCTGACGCACGGCCGATTGGGGGCCGCCAGACGACAAAACGAACGCCGGCGGAGCTCGGGCTCTCGCCGACGTTCGTGCTCTAGACCCTTGAAGACTTGAGGGCTGGAACTCCAACGTATCGAAGATCGACGGCTGGAGCGCAGGTGGACCGGACTAGGGCTGTGCAGGTGCTCCGGCGATCCTGATCGAGTCGAGGATCTGGTGCATCACCACCTGGTCGGCCGCGTGGCGGGTCGGGTCATCGGCGATGCCGTTGGAGAGCTCGTTCGGAGACGTCTCAGGGAAGTCTGTCGTCATGATGATGAGGAGCGTGCCGTTGACGGCCACGATCCTGTACGTGCCAGTGCGCGCCTTCCCGGCCGCGCCGACCATCGGATACGGGTTGACGCTCCCACCCTGTGGGATCGTCCACACCGACCCGTTGGCGCAATCCGTGACGGTGCGTGTTGACGTGAGCGCGACGAGCTGCCCGTTGTACCCGCCGACGACGGTGGGGGCGGGCGCCGTCGCCTCGAACCCGGGCCATCGGCCCATCGCAGCCACCAGCTCGTCGACGGAGCCGGTCTCGGCGCGGGCGTATCTGCCCTTCGCAGGATCGCAGGGGTCCTTCGCCACCGCATCGACAACGCTGAACACAAGGCCCCAGCCGGAGCCACCTCGGGTGCTGGGTCCGACGAGGAGTGCGTCGTAGGCGTCGCGGTCCGTGGAGGGCAGCCACTCGAACCAGCCGGCGGGCACGTCCATCGTGATCTCGCCCGGCCAGACATTCCCCGTGAGACGGTAGGTCCCCGGTGCCAGGCAGTCGGGGGCGCCGCCGCCCGGGCCGCACGCCGCGGGTGACGCCTGCTCCAGCATCGCCGGCGATGCCGGCGAGGCGGACGGCGCCACGGGCGTCGGGCTGGGCGAGACTGACGGACCGCCGGTCTCGCCGCGATTGGGCAACAAGTTGTAGCCGACGACTGCGACGACCACAACGGCCGCCGCGGTCATCGCCAATTTCGTGTAGGTATTCATGTCGAACCTCCACGCCGGCCACCAGGAGCGACGCTGTGGGGTCGCGGGGACTTGGTCGAGCACTGCGTCCAGGACGCGGTCCGGGAGCGCCGTGACGCCCTCCTCCAACCACGACCGAACGATCCGCGTGCTGTCGCGATCGGTGCTCATTGAGTCGCCTCCTGCGCTGCAGGTCGGGCGTCGGCATCGAGCGCCGCGCGAAGCCCGCGCATCGCGTGATGTAGTCGGGATCTGACCGTCCCGATCGGGACGCCGAGCGCTTCGGCGACCGTCTCGAGCGGCAGGTCGAGGTAGTGGTGCAGGACCACTACCGCGCGATGGTCGATGGAGAGCCGGCGGAAGCCGCGCTCGAGCTGGTCGCGATCGACGACCGAGCTCATCGCATCCGGTCCAGCCGGTTCGTCAACCGGAAGGACGCGGAGGTTCGGCGACCACTGGCGGGTGCGGCGGCCCTCGGCGTAACAGGCACGGACGAGGAGCCGATACGACCAGGCATCGAAGCGCGCCGGGTCGCGGAGCGTCGGGAGGTCCCGCCAGATCGCGAGCAGCGTCTGCTGCGTCGCGTCCTCGGCGAGGTCGATGTCGCGCAGGATCCTGTGCGACACGGCATGAAGTCGGTCGCCCACGGCGACGGCGAGGCTCGCGAAGGCCTCCTCGTCACCACGTTGCGCCCGAACCACCAAGTCGGTGTCCATGCCCCTCCCGCTGGAGCGTCGCTCGCGCGCGGCGCCCTCGACAGGTATGGGCAGGCGGACGGGCGCCGCGACTCAATCTTCGTGGCGGCGGCAATGGCGCCTGGGTCGGGCGCCCGATATCAGGCGGGCACGACGCTCCGAGCCGGGATCGGCGGCGCGCGACGCGGACCCGCGACGCCGAACAGCAGCCCGCCGAACAGCGCTGCGCCGATGGTCACCGCGACGAGCAGCTCGGCTGCACCGGTCTGCTCCCGCCAGTAGACACCGGCGAACGTCGCCGCATCGGTGATCCCGGCGTCCGCCAGCTGGTCGGGCTGGGCCGCGAGGTAGCGGTGGTAGACGCAGTCGGCACCCGTCTGGCACGTCGGACCCTGGAGGACACCGTTCTCGTCGACCCGGTTGAAGTCCGGGTAGCCCGTGTCGCCGAAGAAGAACAGCGCCTTGGCGCCGAGCAGGAGCGCGGCGAGGGCGAGCCCCGTCGTCGCGCCCGCGAGCAGGCTGTTGGGCAGGATGCGCCGCCAGTTCCCGCGGACCCGATCGGACCGGGCGTTGGCGTAGTAGCCGATGATCATGCCGCCCGGGATCGCGAGCAACATGTACGCGGGCTGGATCGGGATGATCAGCAGGAACGCGATGGCCATGGTGACGGCCATGCCCACGCCGACATACGCGGCGACGACCGC
>Ga0066709_100002769_pt1 | contig 13021 bp, 8 predicted proteins | sample GraSoiAngelo_158_FD_79665 | JGI IMG/M metagenome (GOLD analysis project Ga0066709, IMG submission 79665) | Grasslands soil microbial communities from the Angelo Coastal Reserve, California, USA - 14_1009_16_30cm | ecosystem: Environmental > Terrestrial > Soil > Grasslands | place: USA... | reverse complement strand
GAGCGCCGCCTGACAGCCAAAACAGGACAGGAGCGGACATGCCCGCGGAAAACCTTCCGTTCAAGGTCGCCGATCTCTCGCTCGCGGAGTTCGGGCGTAAGGAGATCACTCTCGCCGAGCATGAGATGCCCGGGCTGATGGCGGTGCGCGCCGAGTACGCCCGGACACAGCCGCTGCGCGGCGCCCGCGTCACCGGTTCGCTGCACATGACGGTGCAGACGGCCGTCCTGATCGAGACGCTGGTCGAGTACTGGTGGTGCACCGACCAGGCGCTCAGCTGGCCCCTGGAGGGGGCAGGGGAGGCGGGCGGGGGGCCCAACATGCTGCTCGACGACGGTGGCGACGCGACCCTGCTCGTGCACCAGGGGGCCGAGTACGAGAAGGCCGGGGCGGTGCCGCTCGCCACCGATGAGGACCCCGAGGAACTCGCCGTCATCCTGGACCTGCTCCGGGCCAGCGTGGCGGCCAGCCCGGATCGGTTCACCAGGATGGCCGCTGGAGTCATCGGCGTCACCGAGGAGACCACCACCGGGGTGCACCGGCTGTATGAGCGGGCCACCGACGGCACCCTGCTGTTCCCCGCGATCAACGTCAACGACTCGGTGACCAAGTCCAAGTTCGACAACAAGTACGGCTGCCGCCACTCGCTCATCGACGGCATCAAGCGGGCCACCGACGTGCTGATCGGCGGGAAGGTCGCGGTTGTCTGCGGATACGGGGACGTGGGCAAGGGCTGCGCCGAATCGCTGCGCGGCCAGGGGGCGCGGGTGATCGTCACCGAGATCGACCCGATCAACGCGCTCCAGGCCGCGATGGACGGCTATCAGGTCGCCACCGTCGAGGACGTGGTGGCCACGGCCGACATCTTCGTCAGCGCCACCGGGAACAAGGACGTCATCACCGCCGATCACATGGGCGCGATGAAGCACCAGGCGATCGTGGGGAACATCGGCCACTTCGACAACGAGATCGACATGGCCGGCCTGGCCCGGGTGCCGGGCATCCGCAGGGAGAACATCAAGCCCCAGGTCGACGAGTGGGTGTTCCCCGACGGGCACGCTGTGATCATCCTGTCCGAGGGGCGCCTGCTCAACCTGGGCAACGCGACCGGCCACCCGAGCTTCGTCATGTCCAACTCGTTCACCAACCAGGTGATCGCGCAGGTGGAACTGTTCACCCGGCCGCAGGACTACCGGGCCGGCGTGCACACCCTGCCCAAGCACCTGGACGAGAAGGTGGCCCGGCTGCACCTGGACGCGCTTGGCGTCCGGCTCACCGAGCTGACCAAGGCGCAGGCCAGCTACCTCGGTATCCCGGTGGAAGGGCCGTACAAGCCGGATCACTACCGCTACTGACCCCGATGCCCGCAGGCGCTGAGTACGGCCCGCCGTCCGACATCGCGGACGAGAGCCTGGCCGGGGCCGGGCGGGCCCGGATCGGCTGGGCGGAGCGGGGCATGCCCGTGCTGCGGCTGCTCACCGAGCGCTACGCCGGTGAGCAGCCGTTCGCCGGGCTGACCGTGGCTGCCTGCCTGCACGTGACGGCGGAGACGGCGGGCCTGGTCGGCGCCCTGCGGGCGGGCGGCGCCCGGGTCTTCCTCGCGGCCTCCAACCCGCTGTCCACCCAGGATGACGTGGCCGCCGCCCTGGCGGACGCGGGCACGCGCGTGTTCGCCCGGGCGGGCGTGGACGCGGTCACCTACGGCGAGCACATCCACCGGGCCCTCGACTCGTGCCCCGATCTGGTCATCGACGACGGCGGCGACCTGGTCGACACGCTGTCCGGGCAGCGGCCGGAACTGGTCCCTGGCGTCCGTGGCGGATGCGAGTCCACCTCCACCGGCGTGCTGCGGCTGCGCCGGATGGCGGCCGCGGGCGCGCTGGCGTTTCCGATGGTGGCGACCGACACGACCACCACCAAGCGGATGTTCGACAACACGGCGGGCACCGGGCAGTCGGCCATCGACGCGGTGTTGCGCGCCACCAACGTCCTGCTCGCTGGGCGGACGGTCGTGGTGGCCGGGTTCGGGCCGTGCGGGCAGGGCGTCGCGCGCCGCGCCAGCGGCCTCGGGGCACAGGTCATCGTCACCGAGGTGGACCCGGTGCGGGCGCTGGAGGCGATCCTGTCCGGGTACCAGGTGCTGCCGATGCGCGAGGCCGCCACGGTGGCCGACGTGATCATCACGGTGACCGGATCCCGGGACGTGGTCGCGGCCGGGCACCTCGGAGTGCTGCGGGACGGCGCGATCCTGGCCAACGCGGGGCACTTCGACGCCGAGATCGACGTGCAGGCGCTGGCCGGGGCCGCGGTGAAGGTGACCCGCGATGTCCGTCCGCACGCCGACGAGTACACGCTCGATGACGGCCGCCGGGTGGTGCTGCTCGCCGAGGGGCGGGTGGTCAACCTGGTCGCGGGCGAAGGGAACCCGCCCCAGGTCATGGACGTCTCCTTTGCTGGGCAGGCGCTCGTGCTGCGCTGGCTGGCGAGCGTGACGCCATCGCTGCCGCCGGGCGTGCACGGCGTGCCGCCGGACATCGACGAGGAGATCGCCCGGCTCACCCTGGAGTCCTCCGGCGCCCGGATCGACACGCTCACCGACGCGCAGCGCGACTACCTGAACTCCTGGCGCGCCACCCCCTGACGCACGCCGCCGCTGCCCGCGCCGCCCGTGGCTGCCCGCACACGGCCGCGGCCGGGTGACCGATGGAGCGGTCACCCGGCCGCGGCCTGGGGCGTACTAGGGGGTAACGACGCGCTTGGTCGAGGGCAGGCACAGCCAGTTCGTCTGCAGGATGCCCAGCGAGCCGCGGCCGAACTGGTTCTTGTACCACGCGTTCTTGATCGGCGTCGGGGTCACCGGGAAGCACAGCAGGTGCGTGACCGAGTTGATCATCGGGAAGTCGTGCGTGCCCACGATCTTCTCGGTGGGCAGGCACAGTTCCGCCGGAACCGGGTTCACCGTGGCGGACACCGGCTGGCTGGTGAACTCATCCTTGAGCATCACTGCCGGTGGGTGGTAGGCGCCGCTCGCCACCCGCACCGGGTAGCAGGTGAAGTGGCTGAGGCCGGGCGGCTGGATCGCCGTGGTGTTCGGAATCCCGATCAGGCTCTTCCACGACGGCAGGCACAGCAGGTTGGGCTGTTGCGGGGTCAGTTTCGCGCTGCCGAACTGGTTGGTGACCACGACCGTGGGCGTCGGCTGAGCCGGCTCGGTGATCTTGTAGCAGACGAGGTGCGCCCTAAGGTTGGTGGCGGGGAACGTCTCGCCGCCCACCACCGTCTTCGTCACCGGGTTGCACAGTTCCTGCCCGGCGGTGATCGTGGGCTTGAAACCGCCGGGGCTGAACTGGTTCTTCAGCCTGACGTTGGGCGGGATGTGGGCTCCAGCGACCGAGGTCCGGTAACAGAGCTGGTGGCTGACGGGTGGCGCGGCACGGTGTGACGCGGCACTGTGTGGTGCGGCCGCCGCGACGCTGGCCGCCGCGCCACCGGCGGCTAGCAGGACTACCGCGGTGGCCGTGGCCAGCTTGACCGTGCTGGCCCGCAACGATTGAGTCATGAGTTCCTCCCTGGTCCCCTTAGGGCCTTTCGAACAGTTGTTCAGCAGCGATCATGCACGAGCGGGGCGGCACGATGAATCCGTGAAACCCGCAAGGTTTCGCGGACCGGGCCGCCGGCGCCCGGGCATGGCCACTTCCGCGGCGCCGGCGCGCTCATCGCCCCGTGCGAAGGCTGCAAGATGAGCCGGCGCCGCATAACAGTGGTGCAGGTGGTGATCCGTCCGGCCAGGCCATCACAGGGCCGGCACGTGTCGGTGCCCCCGTGTTGTGCCGGCAGCGGCCGCCGGTCCCACCCAGACACGAGTCTCGCTGTCCGGCCAGTGTCGTGCACCAGGAGAAACCCTGGACAATAAGGTCAATGCAGCGCAAAAGAGGGGCAATAAGCTGTAAAAGCCGGTCGGCCTCGCGGGGTGCCGGTCCATGATCGTCGGCCGGGCGGACGAACTTGCCCAGCTCGAACGGCTGCTCGGGGAACTGCGGGACGGGCGGGGCAGCACGCTGGTCCTGCGCGGTGAGGCCGGAATCGGGAAGACGGCGTTGCTGCGCGTGCTGGGCGAACGCTGCTACGGGGAGGTCACTTTACTACGGGCCGGCGGCGTCGAGGCCGACGCCGAGCTCGCGTTCTCGGCCCTGTCCGACCGGCTGGCCCCGGTTCACGCGCAGCTTGCCGCGCTGCCCGGCCCCCAGGCCGCGGCGCTCGGTGCCGCCCTCGCGATCGCGCCGCCGCAGCCCGGTGACCGCCTCGCCGTGTGCGTCGCCACGGTGGGCCTGCTCCGCGCCGCGGGCCACACGCGGCCCGTGCTCGCGCTGGTCGACGACGTCCAGTGGCTCGACGCCCCATCACGTGAATGCCTGCTGTACGCGGCACGCCGGGCGGCGGGCGCAGTCGGCTTCGTCCTTGCCGTCCGCGATCACCAGGAGGAGGACGCCGACCGCGGCTACGAGGACCTGGCCGAGCTGCGGCTCGGCCCGCTGCGGCATGAGCATTCGCTCGAGGTGCTCAGGCATGCCTCCCCGGATCTGTTGTCGCGGGTCGCCCATGCGCTCGCGAAGGCCGCGGCTGGCAATCCCCTCGCCCTGACCGAGCTGCCGGCCACGCTCAGCCACGACCAGCGCCGCGGCGTCGCCGAGCTCGATCCGCCGCTCGCGCCGGGCCGGCGCCTCCGGCTGGCGTTCGCCCGCCGGGTCGGCGAGCTGTCTGCCCAGGCCAGACGGGCGCTGCTGGTGGCGGCGGCCTACGAGGGGGACGACCTCGCCACGATCGCGGCCGCCTGCGCCAGGGCTTCGACCAGCGTGGCTTTGCTCGCGCAGGCGGAGGAGCGCGGGCTGGCCCGGCTTGCGGGTGAGCGCTTGGCCTTCGGGCATCCCCTCATCCGGGGCGCCGTGTACCAGGGGGCCCCGGCCGCTGAGCGGCGTGCCGCGCACCGCGCGCTCGCGGAATCGATCCGCGGCGAACAGCGGGCGTGGCACCTGGCCGCCGCCGCCATCGGCCCGGACGAGAGTGCCGCTGCCGAACTGGAGCGCGCGGCCGGCATCGCGGCAGCCCGCAGGGGGTACGCCTCGGCCTCGGTGGCGCTGGAACGGGCGGCACGGCTTTCGCCCGACCGGTTTGTGTTCGCCCGGCGCATGCTGGCGGCGGGCCAGGCGGCAGGGGCCGCCGGCCTGCTGGAGCGGGCGCTGGCGCTGCTGGATGAAGCGGCCGGTGCGGCAGGAGAGGGAGAGCCGCGGGCGCGCATCGAGCATTTCCGCGGGCTGATGCTGGGGTGGGGCGGAAGCGTGGAGCCGGCCACGAAGCTGCTCGCGGAGGAGGCCGAGCGGGCGGCCACCAGCAATCCCGTACTCGCGGCCGTGATGCTGGCGGACGCCGCGGGGGCCTGCACCGCCACCAACCGCTACCACCAGGCGCAGGCCCTGGCCGAGCGGGCGGCGGTAGTGCTGGGGGAGCGCGGCGATCCGCCTGCCCGGGCGCGTGTGCTCATCAATCTCGGCTGGGCCCTGCTGCTGCGCGGCGAGGCACGGCGGGCCGGGGCGTTGCTGGCCGAGGGGCGGTGCCTGGCGGCGGACCTGGACCCGCTCGCCCCGGGAGGCCAGTGGCTGCACTTCGCCATGCGGGCGCGCATCCCGCCGGGAGAGTTTGAGGAGGCGCTCGCCGAAGGCCTGGCGCTCGCCGGGCGCGCCCGCGACGCGGGAGCACTCGGCGTCCTGGGCGGCGCGCTGGTCGTCGTGGCGGACGCGGCCTTCCGGCTGGGTGACTGGGCCGCGGCGGACGCCGCGACCCTGGAAGCGATCCGGGTATCCCAGGACACCGGGCAGGACATCTGGCGCGGGTACGCGCTGTCCCTGCGCGCCCGGCTGACCGCGGCACGCGGGCTGGAGGATGAGGCCACGCGGCTCGGCTACGACGCGATCGCCCTTGCGGAGTCGGCGGACATCCGGTCAGGTCTCAGGTTCGCGTATGCCGCGCTCGGCTTCCTTCACCTCGGGCTCGGCCGGGTTGGTGAGGCGATCACCTACCTCGGCGGGGTCGACCGCCTGCTGTCCGGGAGCGGGCTCGAAGAGGCGATGCTGGTGCCGTGGGCACCTGACCTCGTCGAGGCCTTTGCCCGGGCCGGCCGTACCGAGGATGCCCGGCGCGTGCTGGCCATGCTGGAACGGCAGGCGGCCAGCGCGGGCACGGCACCGGTGAACGCCTTGCTCGCGCGCTGCCGCGGGTTGCTCGACGACGACTTCGTGCCGCACCTGGCCGAGGCGCTCGTTCTCGATGACCAGCGCCCCATGCCGTTCGAGAGAGCCAGGACCCTGCTCACCCTGGGGCGGCGGCTGCACCGGGCCCGCAGGCGGGCCGAGGCGCGGGAGCAACTCCGCGAGGCGCTGGCCGGGTTCGAGCGGCTCGGCGCGGCCGCCTGGGCGGCCCAGGCACAAAGTGAGCTACGGGCGGCGGGAGCGCGCCGCCGCCCGGCCCACGACGACTCGCTGACCGCACAGGAACTGCGTGTCGCGGCGGCGGTCGCCCGCGGTGCCGCCAACCGGGAGATCGCCGCGGAGCTGTTCCTGACGCTCAAGACCGTCGAGTTCCATCTGCGCCAGATCTACCGCAAGCTCGGTGTCCGCTCCCGCTCCCAGCTCGTGGCCACCCTGGCCAGCAACCCGGCGCTGCTCACCATGACCCTGGAATCCCAGGACCGCGGATCCGCGCGCTGACACGCCCACGATCGCACCCGATCAGCCCGGCGATCCCACCAGCCGATGTGGCGGTGGCGTCACGGGGGACGATCGGCAGTGGAGGGTGCGGTGCGGTCGTCCGCCGCATCCGCACGGGTCCGCGGCTGGTCGTCAATGCGCGGGAAGAGGCGGGCACGGTTGCCCCTCAGCCGGAGGAAGATCAGCGTCACTCCGCCGCCGAGCAGGATCATCCAGAAGTTGACCAGCCGGTAGGCGAGCACCGCGGCCAGCGCGTGGCCCGGGGCCATGCCCGTCGCGGCCAGCGCCGCCGTCAGGGCGGCCTCCACGATGAGGAACCCGCCCGGGGTCACGCCCGTGCTGCCCGCCACCGCGCCGGCCCCGTAGGCCAGCAGCAGCCCCGCCCACGGCACCGGCTCGCCGGTGGCCTTGATGGCGCAGGCCAAGGTGGCGCAGTCGGCCAGCCAGTTCACCACGGCCAGGGCGAACACCTCTCCGTACTGGTGCCGCTGGAGCCGGATGCCGGCCAGTTGCTCGAGGAACTCGTCCAGCGCGGCCGGGTCGACCCCGGGCCTGTGGAAGATCCGCCGCACCAGCCCCAAAGCCCAGCCGATCACGCGGTTGGCGAGGACCCTGGCCTTGGGATAGCGCAGCGCGAGGATCACCGTGATCCCGGGCAGCGCGAACACGGCGGCACCCAGGAACCCCACCGCGGTCGCCACCGGTGCGCCACCGGCGAACGCGCCGACGACCAGGACGATGGCCAGCGCCGAGGACGATGCGATGGCCGAGACGCCCAGCGCCCACCCGGTGACCGCGGGATCCAGCCCACGCCGGCGGAACTGCTGGTAGGAGAAGACCACGGCCAGTTGCGCCCCGGCGAACGGTATCGACATCGACAGCGCGTTCCCCGCATAGGTGATTGCCATCACCGAGCTGAACCTGGCCTGAGCACCGTCGGCCCGCAGCAGCCGCCTGCGGCTCAGCCCGAACGCCACCAGCGAAACGAGCTCGCAGACGATCGCCAGCAGGAACCAGCGCGGGTCCAGGCCGCCCAGCGCGGACACCGACTGCCCGAGCGCATGCCGGTCCAGGATGACGACGGTGACGATCACCCCGATGGCGAGCAGCACCAGCAAGGCGCGGCCCCACTGGTGCCGCCGCGGCCGGGTCTGCGGCGGGCCGCTCCCTGGCTGCCCGGGCCCGGTCTGGCCGGGTCCGGCCCCGGCGCCCGGGGGTGTGGCTGCGCTCATTGACATCCTCGGCGATGTGCCCTGCCGGCCCGATGGTCAGACCGGGGGAACGAACCCGCCCACGGCAGGCGGTTCGTTCCCGGGAGCTTCCCCTTCCCTGGCTGCGGCGGTCGGCTCTTGGATTGCTCCCCCCGCTGGTGGTCTCCATGCCGCGACCGCCTCGGGCGGTACCGCGGTCAGCCGGGCCTGATCCCGGTTGCGCCGTTCGGCGAGCACCGCGCTCAGATAGGCGACCGCAGGAGTGCCCGGCGGCGGCAACGGGCTGACCTGGGCCCGGACCGCTTCGGCGATACGCTCGCCCAGTTCGGCCTGCGCAGCCGGGGTCAGCTCGGGAAGGCGGGCCAGGTACCGGCGGGCCATCTCCGCCGTCTGATCGGTCAGCCCCGACATCTCGAGCTGGGCCCCCCACGACGCCAGTTCCGGGCTCACCACGGGCAGCGCGCCCCCGCCCTGGCCAGCGGGCAGTCGCTGCTGTATCACGAAGGTGCCGGCGAACATGTCACCCAGCCGCTTGCCCCGTTGCGACAGCAGCGAAGAGATCAGCGCCGGGAAGCCGAGCAGGAGCCAGATCTCCACCACCGCGGCCAGCCCGCGCACCAGCGCCTGCCGGAAGCGCTCCGGCCCGCCGTCATCGCTGACCACGCGCAGGCCCAGCGCGAACTTGCCGGGGGAGCCGCCCCTGGTCAGCGTCTCCCAGAGCACCGGGTAGCCGACCACGATGAGGATGCTCACGGTGAGCGTTATGGCGCCCCCTGCGGCCCCGTTCACCCGGTCCCCGGTGAGCGCCAGCCCGACGATCACGAACAGGATGAACAGCAGGACCAGTTGGATGAGCAGGTCAAGGGCGAGCGCCAGCAGACGGCTGGGGAAGCGCGCGCACGGCACCTCGAGGACCACAGCCTCGCCGGTGACGACCTCAGCCAATGCTGTCCCCGCTCCCTCATGCCCGGGCCATGCTTCAAACAGACCCGTACCAAGGCTAATCCTCTAGCCTTGTCACTGTGGATCTCGCTGTCTACGCCGCCGCCCACGAGGCGGAATGGCAACGGCTGGATGATCTCGTCAAGCGGCGCCGTCGCCTCTCCGGTGCGGAGATCGACGAACTGGTAGCCCTCTACCAGCAGACCACCACGCACCTGTCCGCCGTGCGATCGGCGGCGCAGGATCCGATCCTGGTGGCCGCGCTGTCCAGCCGGGTGGCCCGCGCCCGCGCCGCGGTGGTCGGTGCCAGCGCGCCGGGGTGGGGCATGGTGGCCCGGTTCGCCCTGGTCTCCTTCCCCGCCATGGCCTACCGGGCGCGCTGGTGGTGGCTGGGCACCGCGGCCAGCTCGCTCGTGCTGGCCTTCGTGGTCGGCTGGTGGGTCGCCCGGTCCGCCCAGGTACAGGCCGCGCTGCTGCCGCCGGCCCAGGTCGCACGCCTGGTCCAGCACCAGTTCGAGCACTACTACTCGCAGTACGCGGCCACGTCGTTCGCGGCGCAGGTCTGGACGCACAACGTCTGGGTCGCGGCGGAGTCGCTGATCTTCGGGATCCTGCTGGGGCTGCCCACCCTCTGGGTGCTTTTCGCGAACGCCTCGAATGTTGGGGTCGTCGGCGGGCTGATGATCGCCCACGGCAAGGGAGTCCTGTTCTTCGCGCTGATCCTCCCGCACGGCATCCTGGAACTGTCCGCGGTGTTCCTGGCGGCAGCCACCGGTCTGCGGCTGGGCTGGACCGTCATCGACCCCGGTCCCCGCCCGCGGGCCAGGGCGCTCGCCGAGGAGGGGCGCGCGTCCATCACGATCGCGCTCGGCCTCATCGTGGTGCTGCTCACCTCCGGCCTTATCGAGGCCTTCGTCACCCCGTCACCGCTGGCCACCTGGGCTCGCATCCTGATCGGGGTGGCCGCCGAGGCGGCATTCCTCAGCTACGTGATCGTGGCCGGCCGCCGCGCGCAGGCGGCCGGGCTGACCCCGGACATGGCCGAGTCGCCCGACGTCGCCCCCGTGGCCGGCTGACCGCGCCCCCGGCGCCAGCCCAGCGAAATCCGCTGGCTACTTGTAACCATATGAACACAATCCGCGATTTAGAAGCGTGAGGCGCGGTGTATCTGACCCTGCGCTGACGTCTCTGCCGGGTATGACGCAAGGCTGTTGGGGGAGGAGGCCGGATGGCGGCCGGGCTAGCGGTACCGCAAGGTCAGACCAAGGATGGCCTGGTCGGGCGGGATGCCGAGGTCGCCGAGATCGGCGCCTTCCTCACGGCGACCGCTGGTGCGCCGTCGGCTCTGGTCGTGGTGGGCGACGTCGGGATCGGCAAGACGGCGGTGTGGAAGCACACGGTGCAGGCGGCATCGGGCACCTACCGGGTGCTGTCCTGCCGCCCGGCCCGCGCCGAGGCGCCCCTCGCTTTCTCGGCGCTTGACGACCTGCTCGGCGGCGTGCTGGCGGAGATACTTCCCGGCCTTCCGGAACCGCGCCGGCGAGCGCTGGAGGCAGCGCTGCACGGCAGTCCCGCCGCCCCCTTCACGATCAGCCTGGACGAAACGTCCACCCAGACCCGAACCGGCGGCGAGCCCGCAAGCCGGGGTGGGCCGCCCATCCAGGCGGATCCCGGTGGCGGGCCCGCAAGCCGGGGCGGGGGCAGCGGCCAGGCGGGGCACCCCGGTCAAGACGACGGCCAGGCCGGGCTTGGCCGACCGTGGCCGGAACCACGCGTGCTGGCCCGCGCGGTCCTGGACGGCCTGCGGATCCTGTCCAGGGACACGCCCGTCTTACTGGCGGTGGACGACGCGCAATGGCTCGACCGGCCGTCGGCGCAGGCCCTGGAGTTCTGCATCCGCCGCCTGGACCAGGCGGCGGTCTCGATCCTGCTGACGCTCCGTGGTGAGGATCCGGTGTTCCCGCTCGGGCTGGAACAGGCCCTCTCCCCGGCCAGCCTGGCGTGCGCGCAACTGGGCGGGCTGAGCCCGGTTGCCATCGGGGCGATCCTGCGCGCCCGGCTCGGCGTCACTTTCCCGAGGTCCACCTTCAGGCGGCTCTACGAGGCCTGCGGCGGCAATCCGCTCTACGCCCTGGAGAGCGGGCGCGCACTGCTGGAACGGGGACGAGCGTGCACCGCCGGCGAGCCGATACCCATCCCCGCCGGGATCAGCGACCTCGTCCGGCCCCGGCTGCGCGGCCTGTCACCGGACGCGCTGCGGGTCGGCCGGCTGATCGCCGCCTCCGCCGATCCGCGCGAGCACGTCATCCGGGCGGCGCACGGCGAGCAGGCCTGCGGGGCGGCGATGGACGAGGTCATCGACGACGGTCTGATCAGGCGCGACAGTGACGCACTGCGGTTCACCCATCCGCTGCTCGGGCCAGTCCTGTACGCCGAGATGACGGCCAGCGAGCGCCGGGACGTGCATCGCCGGCTGGCGCGCAGCGCCGGGGACGTCGAGGAACGGGCGTGGCATCTGGCGCTGGGCGCCGACGGCTCTTCCGGAAGGATCGCCGGCCTGCTCGACGCCGCGGCGCGGCACGCGGCCGCCAGGGGTGCACCGGAGACGGCGGCGGTGCTGGCGGAGCAGGCCATCCGGATGACGCCGTCCCGGCCATCCCCGGACGGGCCTGCCCGGATCCTGCGGGCCGCCGACTATCACTTCCGCGCCGGGGAGATCGGCCGCAGCCGGGAACTGGTCGAGTCGGCGCTCACCGGCTGCGCCGCCGGTTCCCGCCGTGCGGCGCTGCTCATCCGGCAGGCGACCATCAGCTACCACCAGTCCGGCTGGGCACAGGCGGAGCATCTTTTCCGCCAGGCAGCACTGGAAGCAGCCGGTGATACGGAACTTCGCGCGCACGCGGAAGGGGAACTCGCCCAGGCCAGGCTGGCCGCGGGTGATCTGCCCGCCGCCTCCCGCTGGGCGGCCGAGGCGCTCGGGTCGGCCGAGCGGGCCGGGCGCCCCCGGCTGCTGGCGCATTCCCTCGCCCGCCTGGCCGCCGTGGAGTTCCTCCGGGGCAACCCGGTGCGGGCGGACCTGCTGGACCGGGCCGCGCAGGCCGGCGCCGACGGCGGCGACGAACCGGTCGAGTACCTGGCCCTGTCCGGCCCGTCCTTCTTCAGGGGCGCGATCCTCAAATGGTCCGACCGGCTGGACGAGGCACGGCAGTGCTTCGCCGGCTGTTACCGGCGCACCCTGGACCGCGGTGACGACGCGTCGCTCCCGTATCTGCTCGCCCACCTCAGCGAACTCGAATGCTGGGCCGGGAACTGGGATGCCGCCGCAGAGTACGCACGGGAAGGCTGCGCGGTGGCCAGCGAGAGCCATCAGCAGGCCATGCTGCCCGCGCCGATGTCCTCGCTGGCGCTGGTCCGGGCACACCAGGGCGAGGTGGACGAGGCCCGCGGTCTCGCCGCCGAGGCACTCGCGCTGGCCGAAAAGAGCGGCAACAACCCGCTGATGTCCAGCGTGCTGGCCGTCCTCGGGTTCATCGCCGTGTCGCTCGGCGACTATCCGGCGGCGCACGCGCATCTGGGCCGGCTGGCCGCCGGCCAGGGACTGGACCAGCCTTGTGTGGTCAGGTTCCTGCCGGACGAGATCGAGGCGCTGGCCGCCCTCGGCGAGACCAGCCTCGCCGAGGCACACCAGCGGCGGCTGCGCACCCGGGGACAGGCGCTGCGGCGCCCGTAGGCGCTGGCGACGGCGGCCAGATGCCGCGCGCACCTGGCCGGCATGGCCGGCGATCACGAAGGCGCCAGGGCAGCCTGCGCGCAGGCCCTTGCCGAGCACGAGCGGCTGCCCATGCCGTTCGAGCTTGGCCGGACGCTGCTCACCAAGGGCATCACCGAGCGGCGGGCGCGGCGCAAGTCGGCGGCGGCAGAGTCGTTCGGCCAGGCGCTGGCCATCTTCGAGCGGCTGGGCGCCCCGCTCTGGGCGGCCAAGGCGCGCGGGGAACTGTCCGCGACCGCGCCCCGGCCGGTCGCGAGCGGGCTCACCCAGACCCAGCACCGGGTGGCCGCGCTGATCGCGCAGGGCCAGACGAACCGGGAGATCGCCGCGGCGATGTT
>Ga0066709_100002767_pt1 | contig 13023 bp, 13 predicted proteins | sample GraSoiAngelo_158_FD_79665 | JGI IMG/M metagenome (GOLD analysis project Ga0066709, IMG submission 79665) | Grasslands soil microbial communities from the Angelo Coastal Reserve, California, USA - 14_1009_16_30cm | ecosystem: Environmental > Terrestrial > Soil > Grasslands | place: USA... | reverse complement strand
CGGGATGAATCACTTGGAAGGCAGCGCGACGGCCCATTAGATTGGTCGCGTGGCGACCTGCATGTTCTGCCGCGCGGCGACTCAGCGGGAACCAATCGAGCACATCGTGCCCGAAGGTCTCGTGGGGCATCAGCCCTTTCAGGTAAGCTTCGGTTCGATTATTGCCGAACCTCGCAAGTACCTCGTCCTCGACCACAACGAAGTATGTCGCCGTTGCAACCACAAGCTTGGACGCCTCGACGACCATCTACAGGATCAGTTCGGTTTCCTCCGGACCTACTGGAATCACGTGGGGACGAAATCCGGTCGGGCAGCGTCCGCACTGCGGCCGGGGATGTTCGTCCAGCACCGAGCCGACGGACCTCATGTCAGCCTCAACATGGAGGATCATCCGATCATCACGCCGGAAGGTGTGCGAATCCCGCCAGCAGGTACCGACCAGATGGCAGTTCGGGTCGAGGACTTTAAGGTAGAGGGCCGCTTCGCCACTCTGACGATTCAACAGCCCACGCGGATGAACAAGAAATTCGTCAGGGCGTTGCACAAGATCGCATTTGAGCTTCTCTGCCTGAATCGAGGATCTGACTTCGTTCTTCAACACAAGTACGATCCCTTCCGCGAGTACATCCTCTACGGCCGTGGGGCTCGTGAGATGGTGCTGACGTGCTCGGCGGAGGTCGGGTCCTGGGAACGCCCCCATTTCGGGCTCCGGCACGACCCGACTTGGCCCGGTTGGCTCGCGATCATTCGGCTTGCAGCTACGTTCTACATCGACCTGAGTCCCAACAACGAGTTCTTCGCCAAAGCGAAGCCGGTCGAGCTGATGGCGAACGACATGATCAAGTGGAGCGATAAGGACGGCGGCAAGCCCATCACAGCCGTCGCATAGCGGGGCCATCGAAATGACGGTTGAGGATCTTCATCCCCGCGATGAACACGTCGGCCGCACGTTTACGGCCCCCCACGACGAGCTATACCGCGCCATGCGCGGCTTTCTGAACGATCTCAAGGGAGCCGAGGAGACATACCGCAAGGAGGTAGCGCAAATCCGAGCCAAGCTGCAGATACCGGTCCAGTACACGGAAACGCCCGATGTAGAGCGATATTCCCTGGCAGTCCAGGTCTTCGCGGCAATGACCATCGAGGCGGCAATCAGTTTCTACGCTGTCCTGAGGTTTGGCGGGGAACATCACGACGAGCACTTTCGTTGGGGGAGCCCCGACAAACGCTTGCGTACGGCGTTGACCCATGCCGAAGTAAACCTGGAGAACGACGCCGAGATTCTGCGAGTAGTGCGAACAGTTATGGATGCTCGGAACGAGATTGTCCATCCCTTCAGCGCAGAATTCAAGGGCACTGAGCAAGCGACGATTCAGGTCCCACATCGGCTCTCTCCTGACGTCAGTGCCGCAGCAGCTCGAAACGCGATCCGCCATGTTGAACGCTTCTTCGAGCTGTTACGCGAGCTCGATGGCGCTCACAGCCGCTTCTTCGTCCAATTCTAGGTGACGGCGACGAGCGCGAAGACTTCAAGAGATGTTTCAGCGTCGGTACAAACAGTTGTCCAACGGAGAGCACAATGCCGTGGCATCTGCGCAAGAAGCCGGCCGGTCTACGCCTTCCCCAGCCACCGAAGCCGCCGCAGGCCGCCTAAGCCTCCGAAGGCTCCTCGCGCGCCGCGGTCTCCAAAACCGCCCGCCCCTCCCGGCTACACGTACTACTGGCGCGATTAGGAGCTGCGAGGCCCACGGAACAGCTTCTCGCATTTCTCATCGCTAGAGCGCCAGCCTGGATTCAGGCTGAGCGCTCAGCCCATCGGCCGACGGCGCGGCGATTGGCAACAAGTGAGATCGGCGCATTCGGGGCCTTCATACCACGCACGGTCCTAGCGAACGTACGGTTGGCCGCAGTGCCCGTGATTCAGAATCCGCCCTTTTACGCGGATCTCGAACATGCCGGAATCCAAATACCCTTAGACTTCCGCCAGATGACTGGCATTACTTTCATCGATACGATCCTCGTCTCGGAGGCCGTGCCCATACCCCCATCGGAGTGGCTCCCGCTACTCTTTCACGAGCTGGTTCACGTCCTACAATACCAAGAGTTGGGTCTCAACAGGTTCGTTCAGCTTTATGTACACGGGTGGGCTGAAGGCGGCTTTCGCTACGAGGATATCCCGCTCGAGCGGGATGCCTACGAACTGGATGCGAAGTTCCGGTCTGCGCCTGCTCATTCTTTTGACGCGCTTGCAGCGGTACGCAACCAGCTGTCCGGCTATGTCACCGCCCAACTTCGGCGTGACGCCAGCGGGTCCGACGAGTAGCGTGGAGCGGACCCCGCTAGCACCAGCGCTCATCAAATGCGGCGAGTCAACCATGGATGCCACGTTTCGCAAGCATCTAGCCATCGCTCATCGCAATCTTCGGGCGCTGCTCGCAAGCACCCCCGTGAAGGCTGACGCCCTCCCCCTCGAGATGCCCGCCTCCGGAGTGTACCTCTTCACTGAACGTGGCAGGCACCTCTACGTGGGGCGCAGCAACTGTCTGAGGAAGCGGATTCCGCTCCACTGTCGTCGCTCGTCAAGACATAGCAGCGCCGCCTTCGCCTTCAAGCTCGCTCGGAAGGCAACGGGTCGGAATGTGGCCTCGTACAAGACTGAAGGATCACGCAAGCAGCTCGCGGCGGACCCGTCATTCGGACATGCCTTCCTAGGCGCCAAGGACCGCATCCGTCGGATGGCGGTCCGCTTCGTGGAGGAGAAGGACCAGTTACGGCAAGCGCTCCTTGAGGTCTATGTCGCGGCCGTGCTGTCGACGCCATTTAATGACTTCGACACGCATTGACATGACAAGCGAATGTTCTGAATGACGCCGGGCCCCTTGCAGGCACGCAAGTAGCACGCCCGCAGCTCACCGACGACCGGTAGACTCCGTGCTTTCGAAGGCGAATGGCTAACCTTGATACGCGGTACGACATCGACAACCGGGTTGCCGCCTTCGAGAACCATGAACGCGGGACGCTTATCTCGCTTGCCGGCCCTGGCACCGGAAAGACGTACGCTCTACTCAGACGAGCCGCCGCCCTCACATCACCCGCACGCGGAGCGGATCCCGACACTATTTGCTACCTCACTTTCATCAAGGAGATCGCGAACGCCTTCGTATCGGACTACATCGACACGTTCGGCCAGGAGGCATACGACCACAACAAGCCCCGTATCTCAACGCTCCACAGCTTCGCCTGTCGGCTCCTGAGGAATTGGGGCTACAGAGTCGGTTATGACGGCGTTCTGTATTTCTCCAACACCGCCGATCGGCACAGCGACGCGGCCGACACTTTTCTGGCTGATCTCCTCCCGCTCGCAACGAGGGATGGCTGCCGAACGGTCGCGCAGCTCCGCGCTCACATCGAGACAATCAAGGAAGCCTGGCGTGACCTCGACGACCCCGCAGGACTTCCCGCACCCGTCCCGGCAATACTAGCGACAACCCTGCCCTTGCTGCGCGCATTCCGTCTCGTCGACTGGGACCAAACGATACCTCTCGCTAGCGGACTGCTGAACGACGACCTATCGCCGAACTGGATAGCTAAGATCAATCACTACTTCATCGACGAATTCCAGGACTTCAACGCCGCGGAGCAAGAGCTCATTGCTCGGTTGGCAGCTGACGCCAATTCTGTGGTCGTGGTTGGCGACGACGATCAAAGTGTGTACAGCACTCGTGGTGGCTCACCTGAGGGGATGCGCGCTCTTTACGAGGAAGCCTCCCACGACACCGTGTCTCTGTCAAAGTGCCGCCGGTGCATGGACGTGATCGTACAGATGGCGAATAGATTCGAGTCGGGTATGCGACCAGATCCGCGCCCAATGGTGTCCCACAGCTCCGGCGGTGAGGTCCTCTGCTACCGATTCAAGAGTGCGAAGGCCGAGGTGGCGTACCTCGTAACGTATCTGACAGCACGTGTGGCTGAATTACCGCCAACACCAGTTCCCAAGGATGGGGCCGTGTGTTTGTTCCCTAGCCACCGCGTGCTCGACTCATACTTCGAACGCCTTAGCTCCCTTGTACCATGCGCGCGTAGGGGCAAGACCGTTCCCCCGGCGCGACGCTGGCTCGAACGTGCTCTGCGTCTGATCGCTACGCCACATCAACGGTTCATCGAACGTTTGCTGTTGAATGACTACGACGAGCTCAAGCCCCGACACCGTCAAAGGATGATCACACGCATCCTCGCGGACGACATTTCTCCTTCGGCAGCATGCGCTGCGCTCGTCGCGGACGAGTCATTCACTGCCAAGGCGGCACAGGCCGCCAGGGCGTTCTACAACCTCTGCGACTCCCTGTCCTCGCGGGACCCCGCTCGCATAGTCCCCCTTTTCGCCCAAGTGCTCTCTGTTGCGGAAGCGGCCGTGACGGATCACCTGGCGCGGTTTCTCTTGACCGTTGAAGAACCGGAGCAAGACGATTTCATCGCAGCAGTATGCGACGCGCTTCTGCCAGACACGGCCGCCCCTCGTGAAGACCCGCGTGCAGTGCTCTTCCTGACGATGCACGGTTCCAAGGGCCTTACGAAGAGGACGGTAGTGCTGCCCGGGCTCGAGCAAGCATGGCTGCCAGGCGGTGCAAGTGGTGAGGACCTCGCCGAGCGCCAGCGATTGTTCTATGTGGCTATCACGCGCGCCACGGATCGCATCCTAATCACCTTTCCACGTACTCGAGCTCGTAACGACAGTCTCAACTTCGATGCGCCAGGCCGTGGTGAGGCCAGCACCTTCGTCACCGATGCCGGTTTGGAGTGCGTGTACCACGAATGACAGTGCAACCACGGCGGCCGCGTTGGCGGGTCCTTCCTCCGATGCTGTCCGGCCAGCCGGCCCACGCTGGCGGTTAGCGCGGAGCATCCGCGATGCGGCTTTGGAACCGAGCGGAAAGGATCACACCCGCATGAGCCTCCCCCTCCTTCGCGAGGAAATGGAAAATGTTAGGGCGTTTCGAACCGCCGCCGCTCAGGTTCGCACCGCCTCCATCATTGACGAGGGCAAGGACATCTCAATCGGCACTGAAGTCACGCCCGATGGGACGATACGCCAAACGCACGAACTCCTTGAGAACGAGCCCTTCCGGTCACTGGCGATGTCGATTCGGCTGGTCTACATGCAGGGCGAAGGCGCGAACTACGGTCGGATCTGTAACCTGATTCGAAGGAAAGCGCCCGACACCGTCCAGAATCAGATCGACATCCTCAGGCAGCGCTACAACAGTTTGATCAACGGTAAGAAGTTTCAGTTTCAGCTCCACGGAGCCTTCGAGGGCCGCACAGTAAGTACGCGGGAAGTATTTGAAGCCTGGCTCTACGGCGGGGCCTTCCATCAGGAGCCCGAGTATCAGCCGATCTATCAGGAGCTGCTCAACTTCGGTCCCAACTTCGTGTTCGCGGTGAACGCCATCGCCCTCGAGTTGGCTGGCTGCATCCTGGATTTGGACGATGTCATCGCCGACGTCGTGGGAGAACCACGAGTCCCGCGGATCGGGGGTTCTTAAGGACTAAGGACCCCACAGCTAGCACGAGGCGGGCTATGCGACCTCGCCTCCGCCAGCCTTCTCCCGCCAAGCCTCGATCCCTTCGCGCACGATCAACGGCAACATCGCCAGCGCGGCTATGGGATCCGCCCACCACCAGCCGAGCCCCGCGTTCAGGCCCAGACCGAGAAGAGTCGTCGCCGAGAGCCACGCACATACGATTGTCTCGTGCGCGTCCGCCCGCAGTGCACGGCTTCCGAGACTGGCCGCCACGCGGAGCTTCGCTCGGGCCAGGAGGGGCATCACGATCAATGAGAGCGCTGTGAGCACGATCACCACGACGCTCTCTCTGGGCCGATCGCCAGTGAGGAGCTGACGCCCCGACTCTGCCACGATGTAGGCCGCGAGGGCGAGGAGCAGGACGCCTGCCCAACGCGCCGCCCGCCTTCGACAGCGGCCCCGACGCGCGCTGCGCCCAGCTCCGCTCTGAGTCGCCACCACAGCACCGCGCCGCTCGCCACCTCGATCACCGAGTCGATACCGAACCCAGTCAGCGCCACCGAGCCTGCTGCAAGACCGGCCACAATGGCGACGCCACCCTCTAGAGCGTTGTAAGCCACGGTAACGCTCTCGAGCCTCGCGCCCCGGCGGAGTAGTGCGACGCGATCCGTCACGTGGGCCTCTTCATGCCCTGCATCATGCCCTCGTGCATCGCCATCAACCGGCGCATCCGACCGATGTGCGCCTTGAGCCGCGCGTCGAGCGCCCGTCCCAGCACGGCGGGCAGGTCCGCCAGGTCCCGCTTGATCGAATCGGTGAGGGCTGTCCACGCGGGATCCGGTTTCGTCCCCATGGTCGTCATGTCTTCCACCGCCCGCCCACGCGCTGCAGCGCTAAGCCCATTGAAAATGTGAACGCCTCGAATTGTTCGGAGCGCCTAGACGCTGCCGGAAACCTGAAGCGCTCGATGCGGTAGTCGAGTCGCAGCGTGATCGGGAGATGCGTCGGCTGCAGGGCAATGCCCACATCACTGCCAAGAGCGAAGGTCGGTCGCTGCTGTCCGCTCACCCTGACGACCGGCAAATAGGCAAGGCCGGCGAAGGCGCGTACCGCCCTGGTGCCTAGGTCGCGCGATGCGGTGGCGCCCACGCTCAGCATGTCCCACCGCTGGTAGCCCGCCGCCGAGCTGAACGCCCGCGCGGCGTACTGCAGCCCGACGCGAAGCCAGGGGCGGAACTCATAGGCGCCTTCGAGCGCCAGCTCCCCGACATCCCGCTCAAGTGTCGTTCCCGACGCTCCGGACGTCAGCTGGCCCCGAGTGCCGCTGCCCGACAGGCTAAAGCGGCCAGCACGGAAACCGAGCGCCATGCCACCCCACAGACCATCCACCCGGTCCATCACACCTCCCACACTCACGCTGCTCCGAGGAGCGGCGATCACGGCACGGGCTGAAACCGTCTGGCCGGACAGCACAGCGGCGGGCAGGAGCAAGGCAGCGAGCAGCCAAGCACGGTGGTGTACGCGAAGTAGTGCGTTCATTGCTCTCGGGTCGCGCGGATGCGAAGCGGTGCGAGTCGCAGCTTGGTCGCATTCTGGGCGGCTATGGCGCGGTTCCGAGTTTCCAATAGCGCACGCAGCGACTCGTTATGGCTGATGTTCTCCGGGATCGGCACGCTGGGGCGCTTGAAGGCAAAATTCGCGAGTGCGATCGAACCTCCAACCACCCAGGCCGCCGACGGGATCGGGCGACCGCTGAGCTTGCGGTCGTTCACCCCTGCCGAAACGAGAATCGCAAGCGCACCGAGTCCGATGCTCTCCCCCACCGACCGGAGCGACGGACCGCTTTTCCTTGCCTCAGGCCGTTGCGCGGCGATCGGAAGTGAGCGCTCATGGAGCGTCGTGTCGACGGGCATCCGCGCGACGGCCAACTGCAACAGGTCACTCGCGACCCGTCCTGAGGCGGCGACTTGGCCTTCGATCGCGTACACACCAGGCACCAACACACTTCCGTCAGGTGCCGTGAGCGGGATGTTCACGCGCGCGATGCTGTCGACGGCCAACATTAGCAACAGCGAGTCGCGGGACCTAGGGCTTGTAAGCCGCAGGAGCAGGCGGACTTCCCCAGGCCGACCGACCGCGATCTCAACCGGCAATGAATCTCGCCAGGGCGTCACCACCGTGTCGTGTGGAGCGCGGATCCTGATCACCGCGGTCTCCCGGCGCCCATGGGTGTAAGCCGCTCGCAGCTCGGGGCTGAAGAGGTCGGCCGGCGGAGTGTAGAACGGGTCCACCTGCACGAGCTCTCTAAGGAAAGCGCGTGCCGAATCCGTGGCACCCAAGGACCAGATCGCCCCCGCGAGCCGCGCAAGCGCACGGGCGCGTGCGATGGTTGGAAACGAACTCTCCTCTGGGCTTAGCAAGCGCAGCAGCGTCTCCACCCCGCGCTCGGTTGCTCCCGCGTCGAGTGCCGTGAACGCACTGTCGAACCGCGCCTCGCCGGTCGTGTCCGGCGTCGTAACCCAAGAGAGTCGGACCCGCTGTCGCTCGGCGACAACGATCGTCGTATCGATGGCCGGCCGGCCGTCTCGCTCAAGACGGAGCGCGTGGCTGCCGGGGACGACGCGGTGCGCCGCGACGTTGGTGTAGCCGACGCGCTGGCCGTCGACCGAGAGCGTCCCCCACGGACGCGCCACGACGTACAGAAAGCCCGCCGTCTCAGGCAGCAAGGACACAAGGATGACGGTCGTGACTCCCGGCAACAGCTCGACCGTGAGGCGGATGGGCAGGTATCCGGGAGCGGAAACGACCACCGCGTAACTGCCCGGCGAAAGGCGCCGCGACTCCCCGCCCCGGAGGAATTGATCCGCGCCGACGCGGGCAGTGATGGGGATGTTCGCGGACGCCAGCCGAACGGTCCCCGGCGCGTCGGCGTGGAAGGCACTCGGCCACTCGAACTCTGTCCGCGCGACGAACCGGTCACCCGGGGTGGAATCGACAAAGGTGCGGGCGGCTCGAGCCGCGCGCACCACGGCGGGCGGCACGTCCTCGGCGTCGACATCGAAGTCCGGTGCGAGTCGCGACGCCCACCGCAACCACGTCGCGGCCAACGAATCCTGTCGCAGCACCAGCAGCACGTCGGCGAGGCGCTCGACACCAAGCTTCCAGGGTTTGTCCGGCGATCCAGCCCTCGGGTCGAGGCCCAGGCCGAGCAAAGGCGCCGCGCTGTGATAATCCGCCAGGAGATAGCGCTCGGTTCCGGCCGCCAGGGCCCGGCGCCCGGTTTGCGCCGGCGCCGGCCTGGCGACGAGCACGAGCACGATCAATGGCGCGAGCGATTTCACGGAGTGACTCGACGGAGCGCGATTTCGAGCAGGTTGGTGCCGGACCGGAGCGTCAGCGTAGTATCCAGGGAGGCGAAGCCGGGCCGCTCGAACCGCAGCGAATGTGTGCCGGGCGGCAGCTCCTCACGGTGCACCGGCCGCTCGCCTCGCAGCTCGCCATCGACGTAGATGCGCGCCCACCCACTGGTGAGGCGGAGAATGAGTACGGCGGTCGGGGCGCGGCTTGTCGTTGTGGCCGGCCGCGAGGCAGTTGGTTGCCTGAGCCGAAGCTGGCTCCCCACCGCCGCATCGCCCGGCACTGGTGCAACCGAATCCCCCGTGGCCGACGGGCCCGCAGGCTGGGCTTCGTGAGCCCCGCGGCGCAACAGCGCGATCCCACCATACAGCGCCGCCACGGCGGCGATGCCCGTTCCCCAGATAACCATCTTGCGCCGGCGCACTGCCGCGCCCAGCGGCGATTCCAGCATGGGTGCGCGTCCGGCGAGTGCTCTCACAAAATCGCTGACCGTCGAGAATCGGTCCGTCGGGTTCTTCGCCAATGCGCGTTCGATCGCCGCGTACGCGTGTGGTGGCAGATCGGGCCGCAGCTCCACGAGCGGCGGTGGGGGTTGGGACACGTGCTTGTTCAGCAGCTCGTAGGCCGTGGCGGCGTCGAACGGGACCCGGCGGCCGAGGCACTGATACGCCACGATGCCGAGGGAATACTGATCGGCTGCGCCCGAGACCTCGGTGCCGAGATATTGCTCGGGGGACATGTAGTAGGGGGTGCCGAGCAGGTGTCCCGACGCGCTGAAGGACCCCTCCTGAATCTCCTTCGCGATGCCGAAGTCCGTGACCGTGACCCGGCCGCGCTCGTCGAGCAGGATGTTGCCGGGCTTGATGTCGCGGTGGATGACGCCGTGCTGGTGAGCGTAGTCGAGGGCGTCGGCGACCTGGTCGAGCAACGCGATGATCTCCGCGAGCTCGAGGCGCTCTCTCTCCTTGAGAATCACGTCGAGGCTCTGGCCCTCGAGCAGCTTCATCGAGTACCACAGGAGCTCGCCGCCCGCGCTGACGCGGTAGATGGGGATGATGTTCGGGTGGTCGAGGGCCGCCGCGGTGCGGGCTTCGCGTCGGAACCGCTCGATCGCGTTCGCGCCGAAGGTGAGCGCGGGGGGCAGCACCTTGATTGCGACGCGGCGGCGCAGCTGGGTCTCGGTCGCTAGGAACACGACGCCCATCCCGCCGCGCGCCAGCTCCCGCTCGATCTCGTATTCACCGGCAGTTGCCTCGCGGAGCACGCGCGTGAGCTTAGCGACCCCGGCCTCGTCCAGAGCGGCCGGTGTGGTGGACGCCGCATCCCGTACGTCGGCGCCGCAATTGGTGCAGAACGCGCTGCCGTCGGGGAGCGGGTTCGCGCAATGGGCGCACTGCATCGGGGGATACGATACGGTGCGCTGCACGTCGGGGCCAGCGTCCCGCACGCATGGCCTCGGCGCCGAGCGATTCCTGCGCGAGAGCGCGATCGGCGCCGGGCGATGTGGACTTCCCTACCGTGGCCTCCAGGCGGGCCCGTCGTCGTAGCCTGGGTTGTTGGTGAGGTTCTGAAGGCCCGACCCGTCGGCGTTCATCACGTAGATCTCCGAGTTGCCGTCACGGGCGCTCACAAGAGCTATCTTCGTGCCGTCGGGCGACCAGACGGGCCCGCGATCTTCGCCCGGGTTGTTGGTGAGATTCTGGAGGCCCGAGCCGTCGGCGTTCATCACGTAGATTTCCTCATTGCCGTCGCGGTAACTCGAGAACGCGATTCTTGTGCCGTCGGGCGACCAGGCGGGCCCGCCGTCGCTGCCTGGATTGTTGGTGAGGTTGACCTGGCCCGAGCCGTCGGCGTTCATCACGTAGATCTCCCAATTGCCGTCGCGGTAACTCGAGAACGCGATTCTTGTGCCGTCGGGTGACCAGACGGGCCCGCCGTCGCTGCCTGGATTGTTGGTGAGGTTGACCTGGCCCGAGCCGTCGGCGTTCATTACGTAGATCTCGTCGTTGCCGTCGCGGTTGCTCGAGAACGCGATCCTCGTGCCGTCGGGCGACCAGGCGGGCGTGCCGTCGCTGCCTGGATTGTTGGTGAGGTTGACCTTGCCCGAGCCGTCGGCGTTCATCACGTAGATCTCCCAATTGCCGGTCCTGAAGGCGATCCTCGTGCCGTCGGGTGACCAGACTGGCGAGAAGTCGTCGCCATTGGTGAGTTGCCTGACGCCCGAGCCGTCGGCGTTCATCACAAGGATGTACTGGCGACAGTGTAAACGACAACTGAATGGAACGGGGTGCAAGAAGGCGATCTTCGAGCCATCGGGCGACCAGACCGGGAATTGGGACGGACCGATGCCGGTGAGCCGAGTGACTCCTGAGCCATCGGCTCTCATCACGTAGATGGCAGAGTTGCCGTCGCGGCTGCTCGCGAAGGCGATCAATGAACACAGAGACGGCGCGCCAGCGACCGTCACCACCGCCGTATCGGACCGCCCGCCGTTCGCAAGCGTGGCGATGATAGCTGAGCTCCCGCCACCGCCCGCCGTGACCAGGCCGACGGCGTCGACCGTCGCCACACACAAGGAACTGCTATGCCAGACGAACGCGGCTCCGGCAACAGGATAGCCGTTCCGGTCCAGGCCCACGGCACTAAGACGGACGGTGTCGCCCTGCCCCGTGAGCGCCACGCTGTCTTGCGACAGCCGCGCGGCCACCGCCTCCTGACGTACCACGACCGTGACGAAGGCCGACTGGCCTTGGCTCGACGCGGTGACCAGGACCACGCCGTTCGCCACCGCCCGTACCCGCCCCGTCGCATCCACCGTGGCGATGGTGGGGTCGTCCGTCGCCCAGGTGACCACCGGGTTCGGGATCGGAAAGCGCAGGCTGTCCCTCGCAACGGCAACGATGCGGGTGGTGTCTGCGATCGCCGTGAGTGTGTCGAGACTGGGAGTCACGATCAGGAACCGCACGACCTGTCGGACCACGAGCGTTGCCGTATCCGCAGCGGTGCCGACTCGCGCGATGACCTTCGCCGTGCCCGCACCGGTCACGGTCACAAGCCCAAAGGTATCCACCCGAGCCACGGCCGGGTCGCTGCTCGACCAGTGTGCCTTGGCGAGAGGGAGGATGCTGCTCATCGAATCGAACGCGATGGCGCTGAACTGCACCGTCCGGCCGACCGTGTGGAGCGTATCGACTCGCGGCGCCACCTCCACCCCCGCCGCGACCTGCGTTACCCTGACGGAAGCAACACCTTTGACACTGTCCGCTGCGGCGGCGATCACGACGGTGCCCTCGTCCAGCGCGGTGACGAGCCCCGTTGCACCCACCGAGGCCAGCAGTGAATCCGAGCTGGACCAGGTGAACGCCACGTTGGGGACTACCACACCGTGGGCGTCAAACGCGGTCGCTTTCAGCCGCGTCGTGTCCCCCAACCGCGTGAGGCTCAGAGTGGGCGAGTCGACCGCGACCCGCGCCACCACCACCTGCACCGTGAACACGGTGTCCGGCGCACCCATCGCAGTCTGGTAGACCACGCGCACCGAGGTCGGTCCTCGCGCCACGCCCTGCAGGCGCCGCCCCGCAGGATCGATCGGCGGGGGACTGGTGGTGTCTCCGCTGCTGCCCACCACGCGCACTTTGCTGGGGTCGAGACTCTCGAGGTGATAAGATGGGTTCTTGAGCGCCTGCCCGTCAGCCGAAATCGTGATCCGCGGTTCAACGACACCACCGAGGGGCACGCGATACGGCACCGGGAAGTCGAGCGTGAACTGGATTCGCCCGGCGTCCGAAGGCCCGTTCGGCAGAACGCACGCCACGACATAGCTGGCGGCAAGCGCGCCAGCTGAGACTGCGAGAGCGGTGGCAAGTCGGCCCATCGTGGTGGCCTCCTACATATAGTGCCCAGCCAGAGCGGCGCCGTAAGTGGCGACGCTGGGAGCCAAGAGTAGGAGGAAGCGCATACGCGTCGGCCATTTTCCGGAGCCGACGCGACAAGTCGTTGTGCCACAACTCGATTAGTGAGGTCTACGCAGAGCCTCGAGCACGGCGAGCCGTTCCGGGTCTGCCCCGGCAGCCCGCTCGGCGGTGCGGACGGCGGTCGCGGCGGTCCGCTGCGCCCCGAGCTCCAGGGCCCGCTCCGCCACGCG
>Ga0066709_100002766_pt1 | contig 13025 bp, 8 predicted proteins | sample GraSoiAngelo_158_FD_79665 | JGI IMG/M metagenome (GOLD analysis project Ga0066709, IMG submission 79665) | Grasslands soil microbial communities from the Angelo Coastal Reserve, California, USA - 14_1009_16_30cm | ecosystem: Environmental > Terrestrial > Soil > Grasslands | place: USA... | reverse complement strand
TACATGAAGGGCAAGATTGCCCAGCGCAAATACTACGATCGCGTTCTGCCGACCTTAAAAGCGGTAATGGACGACTACTACCGGCTGACGGGGCGCCGATACGATGTCGTGATGCCCTACCGGCTGGAAGATGCCGATTATGCCATCGTCGGATCCGGGTGCATGCTGGAAACCGCGGAAGCCGTGGTGGACTACATCCGTGAACAACAGGGTATCAAGGTGGGGTTGCTGCACATCACGTGCTGGCGGCCATTTCCTTCAATTGAGATTTTGGAAGCGCTTCGCCACTGCCGCGCGATATCGGTTGTCGAGCGGCTCGATGTACCGATGATGCAATCCAATCCCCTGCTTTGTGAAATCAAGGCGGCGTTCGCCGATGCGTTCTCGGGTACGCCCGGTTATCCTGACCTGGACCACATGCCGCGATTCTTGGGTGGATCGGCGGGACTGGGCAGCCGCGATGTTCGCGCCGGCGACTTTATTGCTGTGGTTGAGAATATGTGCAGCGACAGCCCGCGAACCTACTTCACGCTTGGAATCAAACATGAGACCGCGCTTCCGGTCACACAGGATCCGGACGTGCGCACGCCGGGATCATTCTCGATGCGCGGCCACTCCGTCGGGGGTTACGGTTCGGTCACCACAAACAAGGTTATTGCCACCATTGCCGGCGAAGTGTTTGGCATGGACGTTCAGGCGTATCCAAAATATGGCTCGGAGAAGAAAGGCCTCCCGACGACCTACTATCTAACTATCGCGAAAGATCACATCCGTGTTCACTCCGAGCTTGAGCAGGTCGAGTTTATTCCGCTCAATGACGTCAACGCATTTAATCTTGAAAATCCGCTGGCTGGCCTGTCCGAGAACGGCATGGTATTCGTGCAGAGTCCCCGGTCCGTGCCCGCAGAAATCTGGGCCGCCATTCCTGCATGGGCGCGCAGGACATTGATTCAGAAAAACGCGAGGCTGTTCGCGCTGGATACTGTGAAAATCGCCAAAGAAGTTTCGTCGCTTGCCGACCTGCAGCAGCGCATGCAGGGCATTGTGCTTCTCGGGGTGTTCCTGCGAGTCACGCCATTCACGGCCGAAAGCGGAATCAGCGATGAAGCTCTGTTCCAGGGCGTCGAAAAATCGCTTCGAAAATACTTCGGTAAACGGGGAGAGCGCGTGGTGCAGGACAACCTGAAGGCTGTGTCGCGCGGATACCGCGAATTGATCGAAGTTCCGCGAGATGTCATGCTGGCCAAACTGTAGCGGCGGAATTCGGGGACGGAGACCGAATTTCTGAAGTACAAAAATTCAGTCTCCGTCCCCGAATTCCAATAAGGTGCAAGGAGTCATAAACGCAATGGATGAAAGAATTAATATTCCGGTTGAAGAACTCACCGAAGACATCCGGATCAATGTGGTCGACATTGAAGACTTCAACGGGCGCGTCGTCGGAGCCTACAACGACGGCACTGCGGAAAAAGGCCTGTACGCCGACGATCAGGTGGCGCGCAGCGTTATTCCCGCCGGCACGGGCGCCTTTCGCGATTTCAGCTATATCGCGCCCGATATTCCCGAGTTCATTGCCGAGAATTGTGTGGGCTGTATGGACTGCGTCACCGAGTGCCCCGATACGGCCATCCTTGGCAAGGTTGCCGAACCCACGGTGCTCGATGAAAGACTGGCCGGAATCACAGACGAAGAGGCGCGCGCAAGCCTGGCCACGCAGTGGTCCATCACCAACAAGTATCATACCGTTCTGGAAAAGAAGGGGCTTGGCGGCGGCAAGTTCGGAATCTTCATCGATCCCACGAAGTGCAAGGGCTGCGCCGAGTGCGTCGATGCCTGCGGTGATCACAATGCGCTGAAAATGGTCGAGAAGAACGACGAGAATATGAAGTGGTATAAGACCGCGTTCCAGTTCTATCGCAGCATGCCCGAAACGCCGAAGAAGTTCATCAATGAGAAGGCGCTCGCCGACATGATGCTTGCCGAGCGGTCTCTGTTGTACGTGGGCGGCGCCGGATCCTGCATGGGATGCGGCGAAGCCACCGCATTGCGCATGATGCTGGCAGCCACTGGATTCGTATATGGAAAAGAAAACATCGGGATGGTGGCTTCGACCGGCTGCAATACGGTGTACACATCGACGTACCCGTACAATCCATACCAGGTCGCATGGACCAACTCGCTATTTGAAAATGCTCCGGCTGTTGCGATGGGAGTGCGGGCCAAATGGGACGCACAGGGATGGCAAAAGAAGCGGCTCTGGATCGTTGGCGGCGACGGCGCGATGCTCGATATCGGATTCCAATCCCTGTCGCGTATGCTCGCGGCCGCTTGCGACATCAAGGTGCTCGTTCTCGACACGCAGGTGTACTCCAACACCGGCGGTCAGACCTCCACGAGTTCCTTCAAGGGGCAAGACGCCAAAATGAGTTTCCACGGAAAGGTGATCCAGGGAAAGAAAGAGAACCGCAAAGAGCTCGGCAACATTTGCATGATGCATAAGGATGTATACGTCGCCCAGACCACGTGTGCGCACGTCAACCATTTCTATAAGGCGATCATGGAAGCCAACGAATATCCGGGCCCGGCAATCATCAACGTGTTCACCACCTGCCAGCCCGAACACGGCGTCGGCGACAACATGGCCGAACATCAGGCAAAGCTCGCCGCGGATTCGCGCAGCTTCCCGGTATTCATTTACGACCCGCGCAAGGGACCACAATTCAAGCAGCGTCTCAGCCTGGCCGGCAACCCGAACATGAAAGAAGACTGGTACGTGAACCCCAAGACTGGCGAACCCGTCGACTTCATCACCTTCGCTCGTTCGGAAGGCCGCTTCGCCAAACACTTCGATAAGGACGGCAACGCTTCATCGGTGCTGCTGGCGACCAAACAGGAGAGGCTGGAAAACTGGAGATTGTTGCAGGAATTGGCTGGGATTAAATAAACACCAAGACACAAAGACACCAAGACACAAAGAAAGGCCGCAATCGAACGTATTTGATTGCGGCCTTTCTTTGTGTCTTGGTGTCTTTGTGTCTTGGTGTTTAGCTACTCCTTCTTTGCCTCTGCCGATCCATTGAGCTGCCCGAGCAGTTCGGGAAGATTGATATTGAGCGCCTTCAGTTGTTCCAGGAGGTTGAACACGAGACTCGGTGAGGTCTGAGCAAATCGCGTGATTCCGGAGCTGGCCGAGCCGTTGCCCTGATCAATGACAACGACCTTATCGATGCTGCCCAGAGGCGAGGCGATGGCGGAAAACACGGGGGCGGCCGACGCGATAACGGAGGGCAATTTCTCCAGGAGGGCTTGAAGTTTCGCGGCTTCGTTAAACTGCTTCCACGCCTCGGCCTTCTTCAGGATCGCCGCAGCCTCGGCTAACCCCTTGGCTTCGATAGCGCGGGCTTCGGCCAACCCCATCGCCTCGATCTTGGCGGCTTGCGCGCGGCCTTCGGCTTCGATGGCCTTGGCCCGGCCCAAGCCTTCCCTTTCCAGCCGCTGCTGCTCGGCTTCGGCCAATGCGATCAAGGCCTGGCGTTTGCCATCGGCTTCAATCGCCTGCCGTTGTTTCTCAGCTTCGGCCCTCACGATCTGCGCCTGCTGTTCGGCTTGCGCGGGCTTGATGATTGTGGCTTCAAGTTCCTTTTGCCTTCGGAGAACCTCCTGTTCTTGAACAGCGATCTGCCCCTGTGTGCGGACCCGGTCAATCTTGATCTGCTCGGCAATCACGTTTTGCTTCGCGCTGGCTTCGGCGAGCGGGCCCGCCTGGGTCGCGCGCGCCTGCTCGGCCTGGACTTCAGCCTGATACTGCGCTTGCTTGATCTGAAAATCGCGCTGCGCTTGTGCGATCTGGGCTTCTGCGTCGAACTTCACGCGTTCGCCTTCCTGCATCGCGACGGACGCTTTCATCTTGGAGTCGCGTTGCGCTTCGGCCTCGCCGATTTCCGCATCACGTTTGACTTCAGCCGTCCGCCGGCGGCCCAGCGCGTCGAGGTATTGTTCCTCGTCGCTGATTTCCTGAATGGTCAGAACATCGACGCCGATACCCATGCGTTCCAGATCTGTTGCAGCTTCCGACGTCAGCTTTTGCGCGAAGCTTTGCCGGTCGTTGTTGATTTCTTCAACGGTCAGCGTTCCGAGGATCGATCTCAGGTGCCCTTCCAACGTCTGGAAGATCACGCGCTTGATCTCGTCGTGCGGCATTCCGAGAAAACGCTCCGCCGCGGCCTGCAAAAATGCATCCTCGCCCCGGATTTTCACATTGGCGACAGCCTTGACGGAAACCGGGACGCCCTTCAGCGTATAGGCACGCTTGATCTCCAGGGGAATGGTCATCACGTTGAGCGAGAGGAACTCCACCTTTTCCAGAAGCGGCCACCGCATGCCGGCTCCGCCTTTCACCAGGCGGTATCCTACACTGGTGCCGTCGGGCAGCTTGCGTCCCCTTCCGCTAAACACGGCGACTTCATTTGGAGACACCTTGATGTAATTCCGGCTGTAGAGCCATGCCGCAATGATGAGCGACAAGAAGACGGCGATGACGATGATTGGCAACAAATATTGAACCAGCGTGGACATATCCAGATTCGGCATGATTGCCTCCATTATTAGCGTCGGGCCCACCGTCCGGATTACTTCGGTACACCGCTTCGCGGCCTCCTTACTACCGGCCGGTTCCCCCGCGCCTTTTGAATCAGCCCGACTTCGCCTTCGCTCGGACGACTACCGACTGTCCGGTATCGGATTCGATTGTGACGATGGAGTGCACAACGATCGATTGGCCATCGGCCGCTTTTGCAATTCGATCCACCAAAGTCTCTCCAACGAGGCATCGGATTTGTCCGAGCCCGCCAGGAGGAATCGTGACCGTTACTTCCGCGGTCCTGCCGATGAGATCCTCACGCCGTACATCCGATGAAGACTGCTGCGAGTAGAGAAACCGCGCGAAGGCAAGGATAATGCCCGCAAAGAAAACGCCGCTCAGCCCACCAATCACGGAACTGGCGACAATTCCGGCGCCCATCTGGGTGGCAATAGCTCCTGTTCCGCCGAAGGCCGTCACCAGAACGCTCAGGACGCGTGTCGAAAAAAAGCTTGGCCCGCCATGCTCGAATCCGCTATGAACCAGATCGGCGCCATGGTCGAAAAGCTCGCCGATAAACAACGAAATCAAAAGAAACAAGAATCCGAGGGCCCCGATCGCGACGAACACCGCAAACGCGACATTGGAGGCCATGGTCAACTCCTCAACATTGAACTGCAGCGGCGGTCTATTCTTTTGAGGCTGCGCGCTATCGCGCTTGCGCTTCGCGGACCGCCGACGCTCATCGAGCGCAGCTACAGTCCGGAAAGACTATACAATAATCGCAAGATGAAGGTCTTATATCTCAAAGAAGCAGATGTCGAGCGGCTCGTCGCGGTGCCCGAAGTCATCGATGTACTCGACCAAGCGTTCCGCGATCAGGCCACGGGCCGTGCGTTCACAAATCCTCGAACCAGGCTTCGCATGCGAGGAGGCACGCTTCACATGATGGCCGCGGCGATCCCTGGATATTTCGGATATAAAGCCTACACTGTTGCGGCTGGGAAAGCCCGGTTTCAGTTCTTTCTATTCGAAGCCCAAACCGCCGAACTTGTGGCGATCATGGAGGCCGACAGGCTTGGTCAAATCCGCACGGGCGCCGCAACCGGTCTGGCGACGCGGATACTTTCGAATCCGGATGCCGCCGAGGCCGCGATATTCGGCACTGGCTGGCAAGCCGAGACTCAGTTGCTGGCCATGGACGCCGTGCGGAACTTGAAACGTGTGTGGGTGGTGAATCGCAGTCCGGAACGCCGCGAAACATTCATCGCAAAAATGCAGGACCATGTGAAAGCCAGGATTGCGCCAGCCGGCTCTGCCGAGCAGGCTGTGCGCTCCAGCCAGATTGTCACCGCCATCACGAGTAGCCGCGAACCGGTGTTCCGGGGCGAATGGGTGCACGCGGGCCAGCACATTAATGCCGTTGGCGGGAACATGCTGCTTCGCCGGGAGATCGATGATGAGACACTATTACGTGCGCACCGAATCGTCGTCGATTCCCTCGATCAGGCGAAGAACGAGGCGGGCGAGTTTCTCGGCGTCATTGAAACCGGCCGCCTCCACTGGGAAGATTTCGTCGAGCTTCGAGACCTCGCGGCCGGATGGAAGCCCGGGCGCACCAGCAGCGAAGACATCACGCTCTTTAAATCTCAAGGACTGGCCCTGGAAGATGTCGCCATCGGCAAGCTGGTCTACGAGCGCGCACTGGAGCGCGGAATGGGAGCACGATTGGAGATCTGAAGCTGTCACATGGAAACTCAAATCCAACATTGTTGTGCTTGCTGGGCAGCCCCGGAAGGCGAAGGCAGGTGCAGGCGCGGGGTAAGAGTGCGTACCTTTTTCAGCCGCGAAGCGGCGTCAGAACGTAGCCACGGCTGAAGGCCGTGGACAGCATTAATTCCGGAAGACGAAGCCCCGGCAGGGGCGAAAGACTGTCAGTCTTGAAAAGTCTTCCGCCCCTACCGGGGCTCCGTCTAACCGTCAACTGAAACCACGGCCTTCAGCCGTGGCTATATTCTGACGCCGCTCCGCGGCTCCTTTGGTCCCGCGGGCAGGCAGCTAACCATCCAAGACCCGCAGCCGTCTGGACTTCAGCTCGAATCGTGGAAGGCTCCCCAAAGGAACGCGCTCGACGGCAGCGCGAATATGAAGATCCTTCAGAATATCCTGCTGAAGGGGGCCGAGATCCGCGGAATCCTCAACCTCTACCTTCAGCGAAAGCTCGAGCATTTCTTGCCGGCGGTATACGTCAATCGCAAATTCGACAACCCGCGGGTGACGGCGAACGATGTTTTCGATGGCGCTAGGGAAGACATTGACGCCGCGGATCGTGATCATGTCGTCCGCGCGGCCCAGCACGCCTCCAATCAGGCGTGGCCAGGCGCGCCCGCATGTGCAGGGCTCGCCCGAAACGAGGGCCAGGTCCCCGGTTCGATAACGAATCAGCGGCATTCCTACCCGGCCGAGATTCGTCAGGACCAGTTCACCCTTACGTCCCGGCTCTACCGGAAGCAGGGTCTCCGGATCCATGATCTCGGCGATGAATTCGTCTTCATTGATGTGAAGACCGGCTTGCGCCTCGCACTCGAAACCGTAGGCGCCCATTTCGGTCATTCCGGCGTGGTCGAAACTCCGGGCCCCAAACGCCTCCTGAATGCGGCGTCTGGTTTCGGGAATGCTGGCGCCGGGCTCGCCCGCATGAATCGTGATGCGGATTGGTCCGCCAGCCAGGTCGAGACTCTGGTGATGCGCGACTTCGGCCAGCCGTAACGCATATGTCGGTGTGCAGACCAGAACCGTAGCTTGGCGTTCGAAGATGGCATGAAGCCGCTGTTCGGAGGATTGTCCGCCGCCCGGTATCACCGTCGCGCCCATTCGCTGTGCACCCTCGAATGCGGCCCAAAATCCAATGAAGGGGCCAAACGAGAATGCAACGTAAACGCGATCGCCCGGGCGGACACCGGCGCCTTTGTAGACTTCGCCCCAGCATCGCAGCCACCAGTCCCAGCTTTCCTGTGTGTCCAACCACAGTAGCGGCTTGCCGCCAGTGCCCGAAGTCTGATGGATGCGGACGTAGTTCTCCGACGGATAGGTCAGATTGCTTCCGAAAGGAGGGTTGAAGGCTTGATCCTGGAGAAGTTCTTGTTTTGTCGTAAATGGAACTGCAGCAAAGGCTTTCGCTTTCGTGAGGCGCTCACGATAGAACCGGTTCCGCTCGATCAGGATTGGCCGCATCTCCTCGAAGCGCGCCCACACGTTCGTCACGGCGCCATTTTACAACCGTTTGCAAAACACTTGACCCATCTTTAGACTAACGCCCGAATGAGCAAAATCGCCGACAATGAGCAACTGGGGGCAGCACAGCAAGCGTGCAGGGCTTGTAATTTGAGCCATGTAAAGCCGCTATTCGTCCTTGAAAACAATCGTGTGTTGCGCTGTCTGGAGTGTGGTCACACCTACCTGGATGTTATTCATAATTCTCAAAGCATCCGCCGGATGTATGAGAACTACGAAACCGGCATGCAGTTCTATTTTCAGGATGTCGATGAAGAGGTGACCGGGAATATCGACGCCTACCTGAAACAATGCCGGGCTTTTTGCGAAACTTTACAACCTACCCCACGCTTGCTCGATGTTGGGTGCGGAGCCGGCATCCTGCTGGCCAGAGCCAAGGCGCAAAATTTCATATGTGAAGGGGTTGAAATCTGCGAAGCTCTGGCAAAATCCGCGCAGGAAAGAGTCGGTTGCAAAATCCATCGGGCGTTCTTGGGGGATCTGAATCTTCCGGACAATAGCTTCGATATCGTCACGCTGTACGATCTGATCGAACATTTAGAGGATCCCGTCCAAGAGATTAGACATGCATATCGCTTGCTCCATCCCGGAGGAATCGTCTTTGTCCTGACGCCGAATAACGACGCTTTGATTCGCCGGATCGCGCAGTGGAGCTACAAGCTCACGTTTCATCAGTATCAACGCCCATTGCGAACCCTTTATTACAGCAAGCACCTTTCCTACTTCAGCGCCGACAGCTTGCGCGGGCTTTTGCATCGCGTGGGTTTTCAGGTCCTGCGTACCGAGACTCGTAATCCGGAGATGTCTCGTCTGGTGCTGTCGTCTGCTGAAAGGCGCGCCGTTCGAGCGGTCTTTGGAATCTCCGACCGATTCCCCTCCCTCGGGGGCAAGCTGCTTCTTTGGGCGAAAAAATAGCTTCTCCGAGAGAACTTACGGATGCACTGTAGCGGCGGTCTATGGAGCTGTGAATAAATTGGAATCAAGCGTTATTCCCCTCCTTGCACGACCGCAAGGAGGGGAATCGCCCTATTCCAATTTTTTCACAGCTCCATAGACCGCCGCTACAGTGATCCCGGAAACACCCCTCCTAAGACGCAGATCAAATCCGTGAAATCCGCGTCATCCGTGCCTTATAATCTCGCCAACTGTCCATACCGCTGGGAGGCGCGCGATGAGAATCCGATTTGCCTTTTGCATTTCCGGCATGGTGCTGTTGGGAAGTCTCTGGCTCGTGGCGCAAGTGAAGGACTTCCGTCCTGTCACCGAGGCGATATTGCGCAATCCTGCTCCAGGCGACTGGCTGAACTGGAGGCGCACGGATAACGCCTGGGGCTACAGCCCGCTGGATCAAATCAACCGGCAGAACGTTCAGCAACTTCAACTGGTGTGGTCGTGGGCGATGGACGACACGGGAGCGAATGAGGCGACGCCGCTGGTTTACGACGGCGTCCTGTACCTGCCCAACCCGCGCGGCGTTATTCAGGCGCTGGACGGCGCCACGGGAGACTTGATCTGGGAGTACCGCCCTGAAGTGGCGCAGGCGCCCGCGGCCGCTCGAAACAGTGGTGGAGCCGAACAGACCGCCATCCCGCGCCTGACGCAGCGGCCCGCCGGCGGGGGCGGCGACGAAGGAAGAGGCATTCAGAGAAACATCGCCATTTATGCAGACAAGATCTTCGGAACCACGAATGACGCACATGTGATCGCAGTGGACGCGCGCACCGGTAAACTCGTTTGGGATACCAGGGTTGCCGATTCGAAGCTGGGATACGAATACACGTCCGGTCCTATCGTCGTTCGTGGGAAGGTGCTCGCCGGAATCACGGGTTGCGGCCGCTACAAGGAAGACGTCTGCTTCATCACCGGACACGATGCGGCTACGGGAAAGGAATTGTGGCGAACATCGACCATTGCCCGGCCGGGTGAGCCCGGCGGCGACACCTGGGGCGATCTGCCGCTGACGTTCAGAGCCGGCGGCGACGCGTGGATCTCCGGCAGCTACGATCCGGAGACGAACCTCGTGTACTGGGGCACCGCGCAGGCGAAGCCGTGGGCTCGCGTGGTTCGCGGCACGGACGGAGACGCGCTCTATACCAACTCGACGCTTGCACTCGATCCCGATACAGGAAAGATGAAGTGGTACTACCAGCACCTCCCTGGCGAGACGCAGGACATGGATGAAGTCTTTGAGAACATCCTGATCGACGCCGGCGGACGTAAATCGCTTTTCAAAATGGGCAAGCTGGGAATTCTCTGGCAACTCGATCGAACCAACGGCGCTTTTATTCACGCCACAGACCTCGGTTATCAGACCATCTTGCAGGTGAACCCGCAGACCGGCAAAGTCTCCTACCTTCCAGGCAAGGTCCCGCAACTGGGCATCGAGGTCGATCAATGTCCAAGCACCGCCGGATTCAAGAGCTGGCGTGCAATGGCCTTCAGCCCGCAAACGAATGCCCTGTACATCCCGCTCAATTTGAACTGCGAGAAAGCGACCTTCGGCCCCGTCCAAAAAACCGATGGCGGAGGCGGCACGGGTCCCGTGCGGCGCAGAGATTACAAGCAACCGGAGTCGGAGGGCAATCTCGGTGAATTCATGGCTCTGGATATCCGGAGCGGGAAGATCCTGTGGCGCCATCGCACACCTTCGCCGTCCAACTCGGCGGCGTTGACGACTGCGGGCGGGCTTGTTTTCGGCGGCGACTGGGATCGTCACATGTATGCCTATGAGTCGGCTACGGGAAAGATCCTCTGGCAAACACGGCTGCCAACCTCGGCTCAGGGATTTCCAATCACATATCTTGCGAAAGGAAGGCAGTACGTGGCGATGCCCGCAGGCATTGGCGGTGGGAGCTGGTCCACGCTGATTGGGCCGGAACTGGCGCCGGAAATTCGCCGGCCAAACTCTGGAAACACCTTGCTCGTTTTCGCGCTGCCCGGCGGGGGTGGTTCACGAAGGGAGGCGCAAAAACGATGACACGACAGGTTTCCTTCACATTAGCGCTTGCCTGCGCCGCGATCATCTCGTGCTTGCCAGGCACGGCGCTCGCCCAGGAAGCGAGTGGGAGACGCACGGTCTGGGACGGGGTTTATACGCAAGAACAGGCCAGCCGCGGCCAGGCGCAATATATGCAAACGTGCGCCGCCTGTCACGGCACAGACCTTCGTGGCGGCAGCGTCGTGCCGAGCCTTGTCGAGGAGAGCTTCGCATTTCTGTACGGGGGCATGACGGCCGGCGAGTTGTTCTCACGAATCCAAAGGCTGATGCCGTCGGATCGTCCCAACAGTTTGTCCAGCCAGAGCTACCGCGACATCGTCGCGTTCATCCTCCAGTCGAACAAGTTCCCCGCCGGTGAGAAGGAGCTTGATGCCGGCCTGGACGCGCTCCGGCAGATTTTCATCACAACGAAGCAGCCTGAAGCCGAGGCCCAACTAGCGCAGGCCCAACCCGTGGACCGTTTCGTCACCGTCAACGGTCTTCGCATCCATTATCTGGATTGGGGCGCGCGCGATAAGCAACCGCTGATCATGTTGCACGGTATCGGCCGTGTGGCGCACACGTTTGACCACATCGCAACCCACTTCAACAAGAACTATCAGGTCATGGCCGTCGACATGCGTGGGCATGGTGAGTCCGGTTGGGACCCGCAGGGCGCGTATCTTGTCGAAGACTACGTCAAGGACATCGAAGGCATGGCGCAGCAGCTCCAACTTCGAAACATCGTTATTTGGGGAAATTCGACAGGCGGCCGCGTCGCACAAGTATTCGCGGGCTTGCATCCGGACCTCACCGCTGCAGTGATTAGCGAGGATGTCGGCCCCGAGCGGCCTCGAGAGATCGCCGAAGGCCTGACCAACCGTATAAAGCAAGAAGACGAAAAGGGCTGGGCATCCGAAGACGAACTGTTCGCACAGCTCAAAGCCGCGAATTCCCGTACCTCTGACGATGTTCTTCGAGCATACGCGCACTACGGCTCCAGGCCGCGCACCGATGGCCGCGTCATCTGGAAGCGGGATCCCAAAATCGGGAATGGTTTCGTGCCAACCGAGCTGTGGCGCTTCGTGAGCCAGATCCAATCGCCGATCATCTACATCCTCGGCGGGCGCAGCACGATCGTTCCGGCCGAAACACAGGAGGAACTGCGCAAGACGTTGCCTCAAGTCCAAATCACCACGATGCCCGGCCTGGGCCACTATCCTAGCGAGGAAAACCCTAAAGACTTCCTCGCCATCGTCGACCGGTTCCTGGCCGAGGCTAAGGCTGGGAGATAAAACACAAAGACACAAAGGCACAAAGACACAAAGAAAGGCCGCATGAATGACATTGAAAGTGGCCTTTCTTTGTGTCTTTGTGTAACAAATGCGTAACTTCTTGTTTTTTTGGCAAGTTTTTTGGCCGCGGCTTTGCCGCGCTACGCCTTTGTGTCTTTGTGTTTATCCGCTCAGTTCGACGACGGCTTGGGGCGCAAGGTGAGCTTTTGTATCCGCCAATTCGTGATTTCGCCGACGTAGACTTCGTTCTCACTTCGGCAGTCGATTTCATGGACGGTACCGAATTCCTTCAGCAGCTTCCCTGCCGTGCCAAATTTACCCAGGACTCGTCCGTCCAACGTCATCTTATAGATTTCCCCGTTGTCCATGGACGTGCTCGGGTTCGAGTTGGAAGTGTAAAGGTACTGAGGAGAGCCCAGGGTAATGCAAATCGCGTACGGCGCGCCAACATCGGTGAACTGGGTCTTGAAGTTTCCATCGTTGTCGAAGACTTGAATTCGCTTATTTTCCCGGTCACCGACATAGATGTTTCCTCGAGCATCGGCTGCGATCGCATGCGGAACATTGAATTGTCCGGGCGCGGTCCCTCTCGATCCCCAGGATTTGATAAACCGGCCGTTCTTGTCGAACTTCGCGATCCGCGAGTTGCCATACCCATCCGCGACGAAGATATTTCCGGCTGTATCCCAGGCCACATCGGTTGGCCGATTAAAATTATCGCCAGGGATTCCCGCACCCGCCGGCGCTGCGGCGCCCCCGCGGCCGGCCCCAGGCGCGGCGGTTTCACCAGCGGGAACACGAAGCGCTTCGGGTTTTCGACCCACTGTCATCAGAAGCCGCCCATCAGGATCTATATTACTGACCATGTTACAGCCTTCAT
>Ga0066709_100002764_pt1 | contig 13029 bp, 11 predicted proteins | sample GraSoiAngelo_158_FD_79665 | JGI IMG/M metagenome (GOLD analysis project Ga0066709, IMG submission 79665) | Grasslands soil microbial communities from the Angelo Coastal Reserve, California, USA - 14_1009_16_30cm | ecosystem: Environmental > Terrestrial > Soil > Grasslands | place: USA... | reverse complement strand
CGTCGACCTACCGTTCGTCGAGCGACGCAAACGGCTCGAGCAGCTGCTCGACAAGCGCAACAAGACCGTGCGGCTCTCCGAGGCCTTCGACGACGGCCAGGCGCTCCTCGAGGCGGCGAAGCAGCAGCAGCTCGAAGGAATCATCGCCAAGCGGCTCGACTCGAGGTATCTGCCCGGAAGGCGCACGCGCGACTGGTTGAAGATCAAGACGCACTCGGAGCAGGAGTTCGCCGTGGCGGGCTACACGAAAGGCACTGGTCGCCGTGCGTCGAGCTTCGGCTCACTCGTGCTCGGCTACTACGCCGGCGGCGAGCTCGTCTACGCGGGGAACGTCGGCACGGGCTTCAACAGCAAGGAGATCGAGAAGCTCCTCGACAGGCTCAGACCCCTGCGGCGGGAAACGTCTCCTTTCCGCGAGGTCCCGAAGATGCCGAAGGTGCGGAAGAGCGACGTGATCTGGGTCGAGCCAGAGCTCGTCGTGCAGGTGGAGTTCGCCGAGTGGACGCACGACGGCCGCCTGCGAGCGCCGTCCTACAAGGGCATCCGCGAGGACAAGTCGGCGGAGGAAGTGCGCCGCGAGGAGCCCCTCGCCGACCGCATCACGAAAGGCACCCGTGAGCTGAAGCTCTCGAACCTCGACAAGGTCTTCTTCCCCGTTGAGCGGATTACGAAGGGCGACCTGCTCGAGTACTACCGCGCAGTCGCCCCCGTCCTCTTGCCGCATCTGAAGGAGCGTCCGTTCACGATGGTGCGCTGGCCCGACGGGCTCGAGGGCGGCCGTTTCTTTCAGAAGGACGCCCCTTCGCACATGCCCGAGTGGATCCCCACCTTTCGGACGCAGGTGTCGACTCGCGAGTCTCCGCGGCAGAGGAAGTGGGTCAACTTCCCGCTCGTGAACGACGAGCTGGCTCTGCTCTGGATGGTGAACATGGGCTGCATCGACATGAACACCTGGTACTCCCGTGTCGACAAGCCCGACCGGCCGGACTGGGTGCTCTTCGACCTAGATCCATCTCCTGACGTCGGCTTTGCGGAGACCGTGGAGGTCGCGCTGCTGGTGAAGCAGGCGCTCGACGCGTTCGGCCTGGTTGGCTTTCCGAAGACTTCGAGCGCCGAGGGCATGCACATCCTCGTGCCCGTCGAGCGGCGCTACACGTATGGCGATACCCGGCAGTTCGCCGAGATCGTGGCCGGCGCGATCGCACGCACCCACCGGGGTCTGGCGACGACGGAGTGGACGAAGTCGAAGCGTCGCGGCGTTCTGATCGACTCGAACCAGAACGGCGAGGGAAAGACGATCGCGTCCGCGTACTCGGCGCGGCCTCGGCCGGGCGCGCCCGTCTCGACCCCCCTCCGCTGGGAAGAAGTGAACGAGAAGCTCGATCCGCTCTCTTTCACGATGCCCGTCGTGCTCGAGCGGGTGCGCAAGCACGGCGACCTCTTTGAGGGCGTGCTGAAAACGAGACAGCGGCTGACCGAGGCGCTGAAGGCTCTCGGCGGCTAGACCATCAAGGTTCGAGCCGTTGTGGGTGGCCGAGCAAGCTGAGCTCGGCGATGTCTCGCCGGAAGAAGAGCGCCGTCGTCCAGTCGACGAGGACGCGAACCTTCCGCGTCAGGAGTGGAAGCTGGTAGAGGTGGTAGGTGCGCGTCACGAACCAGCCCGGGAAGCCTCTGAGCCGCAGACGCAGCACCTCTGCGATTCCCTTGTAGCGACCGAGGGTCGCCACCTGTCCGAGCATTCGATAGCGATAGGGCCTGGGCTCGCCGGTCAGGTTCTTCGCAAGTCGCCGCGCCTGCCGCAGCGCGTGCTGGCAGGTGGGCGGGTCGTACTGGCCGGGTGTCGCCTCGTTCGGCACCCGCGCTCCGTCCCCGAGAGCCCAGACGTGCTCCCGTCCTTCGACCTGTAGCTGCCCGTCGACCACGATCCGGCCTCGTTCGTCGACCGGGATACCGAGCTGCTCGTTGAGCGGATTGGCCCGGACTCCCGCCGTCCAGACGACGGTGTCCGTCAGGATTCGGGTTCCGTCGGAGAGAACTGCTGCATGCCGCTCGACCGATTCAAGCGTCGTTTCGACGCGAATGTCGACCCCGCGGTGCTCGAGCTCACGTGCCGCGTAGTCGCCGAGCTTCCTGGGGATCTCAGGGAGGATCTTGGGAGCCGCGTCGACGAGCACCCAATGCTGCGGGACATGGCGGAGCGCGCGGTAGTAGCGCATGGCGTCGCGCACGAGATCGGCGAGCTCCGCGAGCGCCTCGACGCCTGCGTAGCCGGCGCCGACGAACACGAAGGTGAGCTCACGTCGCTGCTGCTCTTCACTCGCGGTGGAGGCAGCGGCCTCCAGACGGCCCAAGACGTGGTTCCGCAGATAGATCGCGTCGGCCAGGCTCTTGAAGCCGAGCGCGTGGTCGGCGAGGCCGGGGATGGGCAGTGTCCGCGAGACGGCGCCGAGCGCGATGACGAGGTTCGAGTACTGGACCGTGATGATGTCTTCCTCCGTCTCGACGGTCGCCTGCTTTTGATCGGTGTCGACTGCAGTCGCGCGGCCGAGGAGCAGCTCCGCGTGCGGACACATCATCCGCAGCGGAACGACGACGTGGCGCGGCTCGAGGGTGCCGGAAGCCGCCTCCGGCAGCATCGGCGTGTAGAGCATGAAGTTCTCCGGCGAAGCGATCGTCGCGCCGCGCTTGCCGAGCAGGCGCGCGACGTAGCCGCCGGCGAAGCCGCCGCCGAGGACGAGCGTGCCACCGAGCGCGGTGCGGTCAGGCATGGGTCAACCCTACGGCGCGAGCTTAGAAGTACCCGGCGGTAGTCCGTGTTCGTGCCGGCGGAGTGTCGCGCAGCGTCAGCTGACTTCGGCCAACCGCCCGGAGAGATAACGACGCTCGGGCTCGCTCCGGGTGAGGTCGAGCGCACGTCTGTAGGCCCGCGCCGCTTCTTCGTGACGCTCGAGGCGACGCAGCAGGTCGGCGCGAGCGGCGTGAAAGAGGTGGTAGTCGTCGAGGGGCAGGCCTTCCATCAGCTCGAGCCCTCGTTCATAGCCCTCGGCCATGGCGACGGCCACCGCTCGGTTGAGCGCAACGACCGGCGATCCTGTTGCACGGTCGAGCTCTGCGTAGAGAAGTGCGATCTGCCGCCAGTCCGTCTGGTTCGCTGTACTGGCCTGCGCGTGCAATGCGGCGATCGCCGCCTGAAGCTGGTAGGGACCCGAACGGCGCAGCGAGAGCGCGCGGTCGAGCACGCGCAGGCCCTCGTCGATGCGCTCGCGGTTCCAGAGCGTCCGGTCCTGATCCTCGAGCAGCACGAGCTCTCCGAGCTCGTCGGTCCGGGCGTCGCGTCGGGAGTCCTGTAGGAGCATCAGCGAGAGGAGCCCGAACGCCTCTGCCTCGTCGGGCATGAGCACAGACAGGAGCTTTCCCAGCCGGATCGCCTCCTCGCAGAGCTCGCGGCGCACGATCGCTTCGCCGGCGGTGGCGGAGTAGCCCTCGTTGAAGACGAGATAGAGGACCGCGAGCACGGCGCGTAAGCGCTCGGGCAGCAGGTAGTCCGGGGGAACGCGGAAGGGGATGCCGGCGTCGCGAATCTTTCGCTTCGCACGCACCAGGCGCTGGGCCAGCGTCGGTTCCGGCACGAGGAAGGCACGCGCCACCTCGTCCGTCTGCAGACCGCCGACCTCACGCAGGGTCAGGGCTACCTGCGCCTCCGGTGCGAGCGCCGGGTGGCAGCACGTGAAGATGAGGCTCAAGCGTTCGTCCGGGATCGAGGCCACCTCGTTGTCTTCCTCGTTCGTCTGCAGCTCCGTCAAGCGGGCGAGCAACTCGGTTTTGTGGACGAGCGTCCGGTCACGGCGAAGACGGTCGATGGCGCGGTTCCTGGCGGTCGTGACGATCCAGGCACCGGGATTCGTCGGCTGTCCGTCCGCGGGCCAGCGCTCGAGCGCGGTCGCGAAGGCGTCCTGCACCGCGTCCTCGGCAAGATCGAAGTCCCCGAGGACGCGGATGAGGATCGAAACCGCGCGACCCCATTCCTCGCGGAACAGGGTCTCGACTGCTAGTGCGTCACGAGCGGCCGTATCTCCACCGAGCCTTTGCCGACGAGCGGGACACGCTCCGCGAGCTCGATCGCCTGGTCGAGGTTCTTGCAGTCGGCCAGGAAGCAGCCGCCGATGACCTCCTTGGTCTCGGCGAACGGTCCGTCCGAGACGAGGCTCTTTCCGTTGCGAACGCGCACGACACGTGCCTTCGACGCTTCCTCGAGCTCGAGCCCGCTGACGTCGATGCCCTGCTCGGACATCCAGCCGAACAGCTGGTTCCAGCGGGGCATCTCCTGTTCGCGGAGGTTGCGCGCCTCTTCCTCGGAGAGTTCGTGCCAGCTTTCGATTGAAGCAGCGTCGTTGTTGAGTAGCAGCAGGTACTTCATTCCGAGTCCTCCTCGTGGGCTGCGCGAACCTCGACCGCGCCGTGGGCGGCGCCCGGAATGCCGGCAGCGAGCTCGGCTCCCTCGTCGAGGCTCTCGACCTCGAAGACGTAGAACCCACCGAGTTGCTCCTTCGTCTCGGCATACGGGCCGTCTGTGACGATCGTCTTGCCGTTGCGCACACGAACGGTTGTGGCCGCGCGCGTGGGCGCGAGCTCGGCTCCCTCCAGGATCCTTCCGTCGGCGGACTCGCCGAAGGCGCGGTACTGCGTCATCACAGTGTTCCGTGCTTCTTCCGAAGCGGCTTCCCAGCTCGCTTCGTCCCCGTAGATCAGGGCGAGGACCTTCACGTCTCCTCCTTTCGTCGCTCTCGAAGATACGACGAACGAGAACCGCTCGAATCGACAGCTACCTCCTTGACCAGGTAGATGAGCATGTCGTTGACCTCGACCGGCTTCCCGCGGATGAGGATCGTCCCCGCTACCCGCTGCGGTTTCAGGCCCGCGTCTCGATACCCGAGGCGCCGGTAGAGCCGGAGCGCGCCCTCGTTCGTCACACTCGCGCTGATGCTGATCTGGTCGTAACCGCGCTCATGGGCCAGCTGCTCCGCGGCCCGCGAGAGCTCCGTACCAATGCCGCGTCCACGAAGCTCCTCGGGCACGAAGACGTCCTGGATCTCGGGTGTGCCCAGCCTCGTCGACTCCCAGGAGATGTGTGCGTGGCCGACCGGCTTGTCTCCGTCCCAGGCGACCAGATAGGTCTGCGCGTTGTCCAGACGGTGCAGCGGCAGTCGAGCATCGACGAGCTCGAGCTCGGCTTCGCTCAGCTCCCGGACGTCGATGCTGCCACCATTCTCCGCAGGAGGACCAGGGCCCCAGCCTTGTCGAGCATCTCGTTCAGGTTGCCGCACTTCGGGCTCTGGACGCAGGACGGACAACCGTCGGTGCACGGGCAGCCTTCGAGCATGCGCGCCGTGTCCTCGACCCAGCCCTCGAACGCGTTGAAGCCGCGCTCGGTGATTCCGACGCCTCCCGGATGTCCGTCGTAGATGAAAACCGTCGGTGCGTCTGTCTGAAAGTGGATGTTCGTCGAAAGACCGCCGATGTCCCAGCGGTCGCACATCGCCCACAGCGGGAGCAAGGCGATCATCGAATGCTCCGCCGCATGGAGCGTTCCGAGCAGCGTCGGCATCCTTTCGAGGCCGGTGAGCTGATCCGGTTCAGGCATGTACCAGATCGCCTCGGTCTCGAAGCTCGTCTCCGGCAGGTCCAGCTCGACGGTCTCCAGCGTCGACTGGTCGCGCACGGACTTCTTCTGGTAGGCGACGACGCGTTCCGTCACCGAGATGCGCCCGAAGGAGAGCTCGAGGCCGCAGCGATGCTCGGTGCGGAGCGTCTCCTCGATGGCCGTGTTCGTGTCCTTCTTCGCCTGGGTGTAGTAGTCGCCCTTGTACGACGTGACGAGCGCCGCCCGGGCGCGGAGGTCGAGCTCTCGCACCAGGTAGCTCTCGCCGAGGTGGAGGTAGACCGCGCCTTCGTGGACGGTGGAGTACGCCCGCTCGCGCTCGACCAGGCCGAGTATCGTGCCGCTCTGCGCTTCCACGACCGCGAAGGTGTCAGGGGTGGTCGAGCGCAGACCGAACTGCGCGGCCGGGTAATCGCGACCCGCCCACACGTAGCCGGCCTTCGTCTGTCTCAGCTCCGGCAGCAACGCTGCGCGCTCGAGCGCCTCAGCGCCGAGCGTCGAGCGGTCGTCGTCATCGAGGGGCGCCTCGAACGCTGCGGCTCGGACGTGGCCGTCGAGCACGCGAGGGTTCGCGTGATCGAGAATCGCCGCCTCCACCTGCCGGTCGAGCAGCGTGTCCGGCTCGCGCATGAAGTACTGGTCGAGTGCGTCCTCGCTCGCGACGAGCACTGCCAGGCCATGACTGCGCCGCCCGGCTCGTCCCCATTGCTGGCGCAGGGATGCCACTGTCCCCGGAAACCCGACCGAGATCGCACAGTCGAGCAAGCCGATGTCGATCCCGAGCTCGAGCGCGTCCGTCGCCGAGACCCCGAGCAAGTCGCCTTCGACCAGTCGCCGCTCGATCTGGCGCCGCTGTTCGGGCGTGTAGCCCGCTCGGTACGGCGCCAGCCGGGCGGCGGTCTCCGCGTCGACGCGCTCTGCCGTGAAACGGTGGATGAGCTCGGCAGCCTTGCGGCTCTTGGCAAAACAGATCGTGCGCAGGCCGCGCGAGACGAGGGCAGCCAGCAACCGCGACGCGTCGCCGAGCGCGCTGGCCCGCAGTCCGAGCTCGGCGTCGAGCAACTCGGGATTCCAGAGGACGACGGTTCGCTCCGCTCGAGCTGCGGTGTCGTTGTCGACGACCTTCGCCTCGATCCCGGCCAGCGACGTCGCGAGGTCTCCGGGATTGGCGATCGTCGCCGACGCGAGCAACAGCTGCGGCTCGGCTCCGTACACCCCTGCCAGACGGCGGAGCCGGCGCAGGACGTTGCCGACATGCGAGCCGAAGACGCCCCGGTAGACGTGCGCTTCGTCGACGACGAGATAGCGCAGGTTGTGCATCACATCCGCCCAGCGGTCGTGGTGCGGCAGCACTCCCACGTGGAGCATGTCGGGGTTCGTGAGGATCACGTTCGCCCATTTGCGAATCTGCCACCGGCGCTCTGCCGGAGTGTCGCCGTCGTAGATCGCCGCGCGGACGTTCGGCGCCCGGAGCTCTGCGAGCGCGCGCGCCTGGTCCTGGGCCAGGGCCTTGGTCGGGTAGAGGTAGAGCGCCCGAGTTTTGGGCTCTCGGGCGATCGCGTCCAGGACGGGCAGGTTGAAGCCGAGCGACTTCCCCGACGCCGTGCCCGTGGCGAGGATCACGTGCTCCCCGCGCCGGGCTGCATCCCACGCCGCGCGCTGATGGAGATAGAGCTCGGAGACGGGGAGCGCTTCGCGCAGGCGCGGCTCGAGCTCGTCGGGTAGCGCGACGGTTTGCGCCTCAACCGAAGCGAGGGTCGTGAGATGCGCGACCTCTTCGCCCTCCAGCAGATCGTCCCAGAGCGCCGCCTCTACGGCCATTTGCCGATGGTAGCCTGGGGTAACCGGGGTGCCTTTCGAGGCTGAGATCACACCCGTCGAACCTGATCCGGTTCGCACCGGCGAAGGGAGGAGCTTCATCACCACCGTTCCACGTTGCCTGACCGTTGCCGGCTCGGACTCCGGCGGCGGCGCAGGGATCCAGGCCGACCTCAAGGCGTTCGCGGCGGCGGGGTGCTACGGGATGAGTGCGATCGTCGCGCTCACGGCGCAAAACACGACCGGTGTGACGGCGGTACACGAGGCGCCCCCCGACTTCGCGCGCTTGCAGCTCGAGGCGGTGTTCGACGACATCGGCGTCGACGCCGCCAAGACGGGGATGCTCTTCTCGAGCCGGCTGATCGACGTCGTGGCGGGCTTCCTAGAGGAGCATCGTGTCCCGTTGGTCGTCGACCCGGTGATGGTCGCGAGCTCGGGTGCAAGGCTGCTCCAGAAGGACGCGGTGGAGACCCTCGTCTCTCGCCTGTTTCCGCTGGCGACCGTGGTCACCCCGAACCTCGCAGAGGCGGAGGCGCTTGCAGGGGGAGGGGGGTCGCGGGCCGAGCTGGCCGAGCGCATCCACGAGCTCGGCGCGTCCGCCGTGATCGTGACGGGCGGTCACGGCGACGAGGCCGCGGACCACCTGTATGACGGTGACAGGCACGTCGTCATCCCGGTCGAGCGTCACGCGGTCGCGGCCACGCACGGTGCCGGCTGCACGCATTCGGCCACGCTTGCAGCCTTTCTGGCTCGCGGTCTCGCCCTCGAAGAGGCTGCGCGCGACGCTGCCCGGGTCGCCTCCGCTGCGGTGCGCTTCGGTCTCTTCGAGCTCGGTGCCGGGGACGGGCCCGTGGACGTCTTCCAGCTGAGGGAAGCCGGATGAGCCTCTCCCCCGGACAGACGTTGCGCCGGCTGCGCGAGCGCAAGCCGCTCGTCCATCAGATCACCAACTACGTCGTGATGAACGAGACCGCGAATGCGACGCTCGCGCTTGGCGCGTTGCCGGTGATGGCGCATGCGCGTGAGGAGGTCGAGGAGATGGTCGGCCTGGCGGGTGCACTCGTGCTTAATATCGGCACGCTCTCGCCGCACTGGATCGACGCGATGCTGCTGGCCGGCAAGGCTGCGAACGCGCGAGACGTGCCTGTTGTCCTCGATCCGGTCGGAGCGGGCGCGACCCGTTACCGCACCGACACCGCCAGGCGGATCCTGGACGAGGTGAAGGTGACGGTGTTGCGCGGGAACCAGGGCGAGGTTGCGACGCTCGTGGGCGTCGACGCCGAGGTGCGGGGCGTGGAGTCCATCGAGGTCGGCGGCGACGCTGCCGATCTGGCGCGCGCCGCGGCGCGGAGTCTTTCACTCGTGGCGTCGGTAACGGGCCCGGTTGACCACGTCTCCGACGGAGACCGGGTGCTGGCGATTGCGAACGGCCACGAGCTCCTCGCAGCGGTCACGGGAACCGGGTGTATGTCGAGCACGATCACCGCGTGCTTCCTCACAGCCAAGCCGGTCCCGCCGCTCGAGGCGGCCGTGGAGGCGCTTGCGACCTTCGGAGTGGCTGCGGAGGATGCGGCCGTCGTCGCGAAGGGCCCAGGCTCTTTTCATGTGGCGTTGTACGACGCGCTTGCAGCCTTGGACCCCGAGACGCTCGACGGACGCGCGAGGATCTCGTGAGGTTGCACGCTCTCGTGGAAGACCTCGACACGGCTCGCGCCGCAGTCGAAGGAGGCGCCACCGTCGTGCAATGGCGGCTCAAGGGTGTTCCCACCCTCGAGGCGGTCGAGCGTGGACGCGCGACTCGCAGTTTGTGCGCACGTCACGGCGTCACGTTCGTTGTCAACGACGATGTCGAGGCTGCGCTCATGCTCGGCGCCGACGGCGTGCATCTCGGTCGAGCCGATGCGGGCTCGGCTCGCGCGAAGGAGCACGGTCTTCTGCTGGGACGGTCGGCGGCCACGCTGGCGGAAGCGCGTGACGCCGACGACGAGGCCGACTATCTGGGCGTCGGGCCGGTCTGGGCCACGCCTTCGAAGGCCGACGCTGATCCGCCGATCGGCGTCGATGGCCTGCGCGAGATCTGCGCGGCGGTTTCCACTCCCGTAGTGGCGATCGGCGGCATCGACGAGGCCAATGCGGCTGAGTGCATCCGCGCGGGAGCTGCCGGTGTCGCGGTCGTGCGGGCAGCACGCAAGGCCGGCCAACTGCGCGCCGCGATCGATGCGGCTCTCTGATCTCGGCGAGCTCGGGCTCCTTGCGGAGCTCGAGCGGCGTGGTCTGGCGCACGAAATCGGAGACGACGCGGCCCAGCTGGAACACGGGCTCGTCGTGACGCAGGATGCGCTCGTCGCGGGCGTCCATTTCAGGCTCGACTGGTTGTCGTGGCGCGATCTCGGTTGGCGCGCTGCGGCGGTCAATCTCAGCGACCTCGCGGCCTCCGGAGCAGACCCCGAGGGCCTCATCGTGACGCTCGCCGCCCCGGGCGACACGGCCGTCGAGGACGTGGTCGCGCTGTACGAGGGAATGGCCGAGACGGGCGTGCCGGTCCTGGGTGGAGATACGACCGAGTCCGAGCGTCTCGTCCTGAGTGTCAGCGCCCTTGGGCGCTCCGACCGCGTTCCCGGTCGCGCCGGAGCGCAGCCAGGCGATCTCCTCGTCGTAACGGGACCCCTCGGCGCGGCGGGTGCGGCTTTTCGCAGGCAGACGTTCGTCCGCCCGCCGCTGCGCCTGGCGGAGGGCAAGGAACTCGCCGCCCATGCGGACGCGCTGCTCGATCTCTCAGACGGGTTGGCGGTCGATGCGGCGCACATCGCCCGCCGCTCCGGCTGCAGGCTTGCAATCGACCTCGACCATGTGCCGCTCGCGGTCGGTGCGGAGCTCGACGATCTCGGCTTCGGCGAGGACTACGAGCTGCTGGCCGCAGTTGAGGAGTCGGGTGCCTTCGCGGTGATCGGTCGCTGCGAGGAGGGCGAAGGGGTGGCGCTCACCCTGGGCGGTCAGCCGTACGAGCTAGGCGGCTGGGAGCACTTCGGCTAGCGCGCGCTCGTAGTGCGAGCGCGGTCTCGCTCCGCTGAGGGATGCCTTCGCCTCCCCGCCGTCGAAGACGATCGCAGTCGGGATGGAGAGCACGTCGTAACGCGCCGCCGTGAGGGGGTTCTCGTCGATGTTCAGCCTGGCAAATTCGACCCGACCTCGCGACTCGGCTTCGAGCTGTTCCAGGACAGGCTCGACCGCCTTGCAGGGACCGCACCACGGCGCCCAGAAGTCGAGCACGATCGGCACGTCCGCCTGCAGGACATCTCGCTCGAAAGTGGCGTCGGTGACCTCGAACATGTCTCGCAGGGTAGCGACTAGAGCTTTGCCCGCAAGGCGGCGAACCGGAGCGCCGGCACCTTCCAGATCGCCTCGGCGACGATGGCCTTCGACATCTTGGAGCCGCCGACCTCGCGGTCGACGAACGTGATCGGGACCTCGACGACCTGAAAACCCGAGCGTAGGGCGCGGTACGTCGTCTCGATCTGGAACGCGTAGCCCTTGGAATGGATGGCGTCCAGGTCGATCGCTTCCAGGACGGCTCGGCGATAGCACTTGAAGCCCCCGGTCAAGTCGCGCACCCTCGCTCCGAGCAGAACGCGCGCATAGAACGAACCTCCCGCCGACACGATGCGCCTCAGGAGGCCCCAGTTCCTGACCGCGCCGCCTTTCACGTAGCGCGACCCGAGCGCGAGATCGGCGCCCGCCTCCACTGCGGCGACTAGGCGGGGTACGTCCGCGGGATCGTGCGAGAAGTCGCAGTCCATCTCGAGGACGAGCTCGGCTCCGTCGGCAAGCGCGCGGCGGAACCCTGCGACGTACGCGGGCCCTAGTCCCTCCTTCAGCTCGCGGTGCAGGACGCTTACGTAATCGAGCTCGGCGGCAAGCCGATCGGCGAGCTCCCCGGTCCCGTCGGGGGAGCTGTCGTCGATCACGAGGACGCGCACTCCCTTGTCTCCGAGCGCTCGCAGCATCGGCTCGAGATTCTCGAGCTCGTTGTAGGTCGGGAGGCAAACGACGGCCCGAGGCACCTACGTATATTCAACGGATGAGCGAAGCGCTGCCTCGCAACGTCGACGTGGCGGACCAGCTCGAGCTGCTCGCCGACCTGCTCGAGCTTGAAGGAGAGGCGTCCTTTCGGGTGCTGGCCTACAGGCGGGCCGCGACGCGGATCAGGGAGACCGCCGGCTCGGTGGCCGAGCTGGCGCTCGCCGGTCGCGCGAAGGAGCTCTCCGGAATCGGCAAGACGATCGAGGAGAAGATCGTCCAGGTCGTCGAGGACGGCGAGATGCACGCGCTCACCAAACGCAAGAAGATCATCCCGCCCGAGGTGGTCTCGTTCATGCGCCTTCCCGGGCTCGGCCCGAAGACGGCGGCGCGCATCTGGCAAGAGCTCGGAGTGACGACGATCGACGAGCTGAAACACGCGGCGGAGCAGGAGCAGCTGCGTACGCTCGCCGGCCTCGGCGCCAAGACGGAAGAGCGGATTCTCAAGGCTCTTGCCGAGAAGAGGCAGGAGCCTTCAGATCGCCGTCTTCTGGGCGATGGGCTGGGACCGCTGCTCGCCGTCGTCGACGTGCTGCGCCAACACCCTGCGGCGGTGAACGTCTCCGAGGCCGGCAGCGCCCGCCGGCGCAAGGAGACCTTCCGCGACCTCGACATCATCGCGACGGCGAAGGATCCCGAGGCGCTGATCGACTACTTCACGAAGCTGAAGTGGGTGATCGAGGTGGTCGCGAAAGGCCCGACGAAGGCAACGGTCCTGTCGAACGAAGGTCTGCGTTTCGACCTGCGCGTCGTTCCGCCCCAGTCGTACGGGAACCTGCTGCAGCACTTCACCGGCTCGAAGGACCACAACGTGGCGTTGCGCGAACGTGCGGTGAAGGACGGCTTGTCGGTCTCGGAGTACTCGATCACGATCGTCGAGACGAGTGAAGAACTGAAGTTCGCCGACGAAGAGGAGGTCTACAAGCGACTCGGGTACGAGTACATCCCGCCCGAGTTGCGGGAGAACTCAGGTGAGCTCGAGGCTGCGCGCAAAGGCGAGCTGCCGAAGCTCGTCGAGTTCGGAGACGTCAAAGGCGACCTGCACTCCCACAGCACCTGGTCGGACGGACGCGACACGCTCGAGCAGATGGCACTCGCGGCGCGGGCGCGTGGCTACAAGTACCTCGCAGCCACCGATCATCCGCGTGGATCGCTTGCCGAGCAGGACGTCGAGATCGACGCTCTGAACGAACGGCTGAAGCCTTTCCGGATCCTCAAGGGCATCGAGGTGAACATCCGCATCGACGGCTCGCTCTCGCTGCCGGACGAGGTTCTCGCGAAGCGCGACTGGGTGATCGCATCGCTTCACGCCGCCTTCGACCGCGATGGGACGGAGCGTGTCCTCGCGGCGATGGAGAACCCCCACGTGGACATGATCGGCCACCTCACCGCGCGGAAGATCAACATCCGCGGGCCGGCGAGCGTGAACGTCGAGCGCGTCGTCGAGAAGGCGGTCGAGACAGGGACGCTTCTGG
>Ga0066709_100002763_pt1 | contig 13032 bp, 15 predicted proteins | sample GraSoiAngelo_158_FD_79665 | JGI IMG/M metagenome (GOLD analysis project Ga0066709, IMG submission 79665) | Grasslands soil microbial communities from the Angelo Coastal Reserve, California, USA - 14_1009_16_30cm | ecosystem: Environmental > Terrestrial > Soil > Grasslands | place: USA... | reverse complement strand
GCCCGACATGACAGAAAAGAGGAGTGCCCAAAAAGTCGGGCGAAATTTCCGTTTACGAACTACGATTCGAGCGTTTCAATTAGACCGTGACCCAGCAGAAGAAAATTTTCGGCACTGATGGCGTTCGCGGCGTCGCAAACGTCGAGCCGGTCACGGCGGAAACTGCGCTGAAACTCGGCCGCGCGGCGGCGTTCGTTTTCGCGGAGCTGAACCCGCGCAGGACCCCTGCCGGTGCGCGCCCCAAAATCGTGCTCGGCAAGGACACGCGCCTTTCGGGTTACATGCTTGAGAACGCGCTGGTGGCAGGAATCACATCGCTCGGTGTCGATGTTCTCGTTATCGGGCCATTGCCGACACCCGGTGTGGCTTACATCACTCGCTCGCTTCGCGCCGATGCCGGCATCGTCCTTTCCGCTTCGCATAATGCTTACCAAGACAACGGCATCAAATTTTTCCGGCACGACGGCAACAAGTTGGACGATCAGGTGGAGGAAAAAATCGAGCAGCTAGTTTTTACGGGCGAGATTGATTCCATCCGGCCGACCGCTAACAAAATCGGGCGTGCCACGCGCATCGATGACGCACTCGGCCGTTATGTGGAATTTGCCAAGGCGAGCTTTCCTCGAGGGATGTCGCTCGAAGAAATGCGCGTCGCTGTCGATGTGGCCAACGGCGCCGCTTATAAATCGACGCCATGCGTCTTGCGCGAGCTCGGGGCAGACGTGGTGGTCGCGCATAATCAGCCCAATGGCATGAATATCAACGACGGCTGCGGCAGCACGCACCCGGAGGAGATCCAGCGCATCGTCGAAGTGAGCGGCGCAGATGTGGGAATTACCCACGATGGCGACGCTGATCGGGTTCTGCTTTGCGATGAAAATGGCGAGATTGTCGATGGTGACGAGATTCTCGCCATCGCGTCGCTTGATTTCCTGGGCGCCGGGCGCCTTGAGCAGAACACGGTGGTGGCGACCGTAATGAGCAATTTTGGTTTGGATGAGACGCTCGCCGCGAAAGGTGGCAAAGTGATTCGGACAAAAGTGGGCGACCGCTACGTCATCGAGGAAATGGTGCAGCGGAAGCTAAATCTCGGCGGCGAGCAGAGCGGTCACATCATTTTCCGCGATTTCACCACGACCGGCGACGGAATTATCAGCGCGCTCCAGATTTTGCGGATCATGCACCAGATCGGCCAGCCACTGGGCAAATTAAAAGCCTGCCTGAAAAAATATCCGCAGGCCCAGCGCAATTTGGTGGTGAAGGAAAAACCGGCGCTCTCGGAACTTTCGACTGTGATGAAGCTGGTAAACGAAGCGGAGAAAGAACTTTCCGGCAAAGGCCGCGTGCTCCTGCGTTATTCAGGCACGGAGCCGAAAATTCGTTTGCTGATCGAAGGCCGTGAATTCGACCAGATCGACCGGCAGGCCAACCGGATTGCGGACGCAATTCAAAGTGCGATTGGCGTCAACTGAGGTTCGATGTGTAAACGCGCGTTGTGTTATGACTTTGTCTCGCGTAATTGAAGCGCTGCTCTTCAGCGCTCAAAAACCGCTCTCGATCCGTGAAATGGCCGCGGCGATCAAGGCTGCGGGCGCGGAGGATCCGGCAGCTGCCGGACCTAACGAGTTTGCGCGCGCGAGCGAAGCGGAAATCGCCGCGGCTCTCGAAGAATTGAAAATCGAGTATATACAGCAAGAACGCGCCTTTCAGATTATCGAGAAAGCGGAAGGCTGGCAGCTTGCCACCGATCCGGCATTTGCCAGATGGGTGCGCCAGCTACTTTCCGCGCCCAAACCGGCGCGCCTGAGCGCACCCGCGCTGGAAACGCTCGCGATTATCGCCTATCGCCAACCGATCACTCGTGCCGATGTCGAAGCCGTGCGGGGCGTGAACATCGATGGCGTGCTGCAAACATTGATGGAACGCGGCCTGGTTAAAATCGCCGGACGCGCCGAAATTCCCGGGCGCCCGCTTCTGTACGAAACGACGCGATTTTTTCTCGATCACTTCGGCCTGCAAAATCTGGATGAATTGCCAAACGTGGAAGAACTGCGAAAGCACAATCTGCCCGTAGCTTCTCCCCGAACGCAACCAATACGCGCCGCCACACCGCCTTCCGGGTAGCGCACGCGTCTCGCGTGCTGGCAAAAGCGTCTCGCTTTTGCGAAGCTTTTATTGTGTTTCCCATCAAGTCGAAGTTCGTTCTAGCGAGACGCCAAAACCAACACGCGAGACGCGTGCGCTATCCAGTTCATGTCATTGCCGCGGTCGCGCTGTTAAGATCGGCTTCAGCATTTGCGGAAATACAAGCCGCTGATTGTGCGCGTGCCGCAAAATATTCTGAGAGCAAGCACGGTGTCTCCATGCTTGTCATGCAAAACGGCCGCACGATTTTTGAGCATTATGCCAATGGCGGATCGGCGCGCGGAAGATGGCCTATCTTCAGCGGAACAAAAAGTTTTTGGGGAATCGCCGCGCTCGCGGCGGTACGCGACGGACTATTCAAGCTCGACGATCTCGTCGCCGACACGATCACTGAATGGAAGAGCGACCCGCGCAAATCGCAGATCACCATCCGTCAGTTGCTCAGTCAAACCGACGGCATTGAAGGCGCTTCACGTCTTCAGCGTGCATCGATCCGCGACCGAAATGCCATGGCGATTCGATTGCCGATCGTTGCTGAACCCGGCACGGCTTTCATTTATGGCCCGAGTCATCCGCAGATTTTTTTGGAGCTGTTGCGCCGAAAATTGAACGGTCGCGCGACAACCAGCTACATCGAAGGACGTGTGCTGAATCGGCTCGGGCTCGGTCGTCTCAATTACAAAAAGGACGCGCGTGGCAACCCGCTGCCTGCGACAGGCTTTGAGTTAACTGCGCGCGAATGGGCGCGACTCGGCGAGCTGGTGCTCGGGCGTGGCAACTATCACGGCCGCCAAATCGTTCCGGCAAATTTGTTGCGCGACGCGTTTGTCGGCTCGCAGGCAAACCCGTCATACGGGCTCGCATTTTGGTTAAATCAACAGGCACCGAACGGGCGCGAGGCAGACATGGAACGAATGCTCGATTTCCCGTGGCAAAGCGTGCAATGGACAGATGTCTGCATCTGCAAGGATGCGCCTGCAGACATGGTGGTGGCGCTTGGCTCGGGATACCAGCGGCTATTCGTCATTCCATCTCTAAAGGCAATCATCGTGCGTCAGGGATCAAACGCGAGATTTTCCGACGCGCATTTTCTGCGGCTGGTGCTGGGCCGCGATTGACTTAGGGCCGCTTTTCCTGGACGATTCACAACCTTATGAGCAAATTCGCAATGGGTTGCGGCGTGGTGCTTGCCGTTCTTCTTTTTATTGTCGTTATTGCGGCCCTCGCGCTGGGCGGCAGTTACAATCGCCTGGTCACGCTGGATCAAGAAGTTAACAAACGGTGGGGCGATGTGCAGACGGTTTACCAACGCCGCGCGGATTTGATTCCGAACCTCGTCAACACCGTCGCAGGCGCGGCTAATTTCGAGAAATCGACTCTGACCGAAGTGACGAACGCCCGGGCGAGCGTGGGGCGGGTGCAGTTGGATCCGACTAAGGCACCAACCGACGCGGCCCAGTTGCAGCAGTTTCAGGCTGCGCAGGGGCAATTGAGTAATGCGCTTTCACGTTTGCTGCTGGTGAGCGAGCGCTATCCGGAACTTCGCGCGACGCAGAATTTTCGGGAATTGCAGGCGCAACTCGAAGGAACGGAAAACCGCATCGCGGTCGAGCGAAATAATTTCAATACGGCGGTCCAGAACTTCAACACGGCGGTTCGCCGATTTCCAACAAATGTAATTGCTGGAATGTTTGGGTTTTCTTCGAAACCGTTTTTTGCGTCGCAACAAGGAGCGGAGAGAGCGCCGGCAGTGAATTTTCCCAGTTTCGGTTCGCCGGCGCCGTCGCCGGCGGCAACACCGTAGCTCATTGCACGCGCAGATCGAGAAGGTGGATCGAGCAGTCCCTTGTCCGCCAAACGGACGGACTCGTCCTGTGGCGAGCTCGATGTTAAAATATGGCGGCGAAGCCGCATTAATTAGCATCGCCCCACGGAGCGGTCGATCCACCCAACTGATTGCTGTTGCGCTTCTTGCCTTAATCGTTCAAGCGGTGCATGCCGCGGAGGTGATGCCGCCAAAGCCAGCTGCTTACTTCAATGATTACGCCGGCGTGGTTTCAAAAGACGCGGGGCATCGTTTCAATGAGCAGCTTGCCCAGTTCGAGCGCGAAACCTCAGACCAGGTGGTCGTCGCAGTGTTTCCGAAAATGCAGAGCGACTCCTCAATCGAAGACTACACACAGCGCATCGCGCAAGCTTGGGGCGTTGGACAAAAGGAGCGACGAAACGGGGCGGTCCTGTTCGTTTTCATCCAGGACCGCAAGATGTTTATTCAGGTCGGCTACGGCCTGGAAGGGGCCCTGCCGGATATTACGGCGTTCGATATCACTGAGTACCATATCAAGCCGCATTTTCGTAATGACGATTATGAAGGCGGTCTCGCCACTGGTATCGATTTGATCTGCAAGGCGATCCTAGGCGAGTACAAGGGATCGGGGAAAACGGTTGCGGAGCAACGCGGTAAAGCGGGCGCTCCGAATTTTTTGTTCTTCATCATTTTTGTTATTGTGTTGATCGTGATCTCGAGCGTGATGCGGCGACTTGGCGGTTACGGCTATTCGTCAGGCCGAGGCGGTCCCATATTTTTCCCGACAGGTGGCGGAGGAGGTTGGTCGTCCGGTGGCGGAGGATCCAGCGGATTCAGCGGAGGAGGCGGCAGTTTTGGTGGGGGCGGGGCAGGTTCGAGCTGGTAGCCAAATGCGAACGAAGGAATTTCTCAGTAGGCTCGAACACGATCGAATCGTTGGGGCGATTCGGGAAGCGGAATCGAAAACCTCCAGTCAAATCCGGGTTTACATTCAGCGCGGCAAGTTGAGTGCCGATCCACTGATTGCTGCCCAGGAAAAATTCCATCGACTCGGCATGCACAAAACGCGCGAGCGCAATGCCGTGCTCATCTTCGTCGCGCCCCGAGCGCATAAGTTTGCCGTGGTAGGCGACCAAGCCGTTCATGAAAAATGCGGCGAGCAATTCTGGCAGCGCGTTGTCGATGGAATGCGGAAGCATTTTCAAAACGAGAAATTCAACGACGCGCTGGTCGAAGCGATTAACGAGATCGGCAAACTGCTGACGGCCCATTTTCCGAGAAGATCCACATCGGCGAATGAATTGCCGGATGAGATTGTCGAACGGTAGGGCGACGCTCCGCGGAGCCGTCGAATTCGTCGGCTCGACAGACTCTCGCCCTACCAAAATCAGCCCTTGCAAAATCGGGCATCTGGTCTTTATTTTCTACTCCGCAGCGAGTTTTTAAATTACGCCGTTGGTCCCTGGGTCTCCGTCGCTAGACGGGAAACCGCACTCGCCAGGGGAAACCCGGCGCGAGAAGGAACTTCGATTTAAGATTTTCAAATTTCGATTGTCTGGCCACATGCGGTCTTCAATCGCCAGTCGAAAATCGACAGTCGAAAATTAGAGATGCCAATCCGTTACGGTCGTTTTGAAATGCCGAAAACCCTCGTCAAGGACGAGAGCACAGCCACAGATACCTACGCCAAGTTTGCCGCCGAGCCCTTTGAAGCCGGTTATGGCCACACTGTCGGAAATTCGCTCCGGCGTGTTCTGCTTTCCTCGCTGGAAGGCGCGGCCATCACCGCGGTAAAAATCGCCGGCGCGCAACATGAGTTCGCCACGCTTCCCGGCGTGGTCGAGGACGTGACCGATATCGTTCTTAACCTCAAGAAAGTGAAGTTCAAGGCCGACGATCATGAGCCGAGAAAACTTTCCCTCGTTGTAAACAAGGAAGGCGAAATCACCGCAGGCGACATTCAGGTGATGCAGGGCTACGACGTGCTCAATCCCAAGCAGGTGATCTGCACGCTTGACAAGAAACATAAATTTGATGCCGAGCTCGAAGTGCGCGTCGGCCGCGGTTTCGCAACTGGCGACGAAAATAAACGCCCCGATCAAGCGATCGGTTTAATCCCAATCGACTCGATCTTTTCACCGGTCACGCGCGTGAAATACGCGGTGGAAAATACGCGGGTCGGTCAGCGCACCGATTATGATAAACTCATTCTCGAAGTCTGGACTGACGGACGATTGACCCCGGATGACGCGTTGCTCCAGGCCTCCGCGATTTTGCGGCATCATCTTGATGTATTCGTGAACTTCAATGAGGACGTGATCGAATTCGACCAGACGCCGGCTGGCGTTAGCGAAGAAAACCTCAAGCTCAAGAAGCTGCTCAACATGAGTGTGAATGAGATCGAGCTTAGCGTGCGGGCTGCGAATTGTTTGAACAACGCGAACATCACTTCAGTCGGTCAGCTTGCCCAAAAAACCGAGGCCGAGATGCTGAAGTATCGCAATTTCGGCAAGAAATCGCTAAACGAAATCAAAGACAAACTGCAACACCTTGGTTTGGGTCTGGGAATGAAATTCGATCCGGGCCTGGTGGAGCTGCCGGTGAGCGGTGATGGCGCCAGCCCGAACGGGTCGGCTGCTAAAGAATAATCGTTGGATCGACGAGCACGTTCGCCACGCTATGAGACACCAAAAAAAGACGATCAAGCTTGGCCGCACGGCTGAGCACCGCAAAGCGCTGCTGGCGAATCAGGTTTGTTCGTTGATCGAACATCAACGCATCCAGACGACGCTGGCCAAAGCGAAAGCGGTTCGACCGCTCGCGGAAAAAATGGCGACCCTCGGCAAGAAGGGATCGATTCATGCGCGCCGGACCGCTCTGGCGACATTGCGGCAAAAGAACGCGGTCAAGAAACTCTTCGACGACATCGCGCCGAGATCGACGGAGCGCAACGGCGGTTACACGCGCATTGTCAAGCTCGGTCAACGCAAGAGCGACTCCGCTCCCATGGCATTCATCGAGTGGGTCGATGGCGCACAAGTCATCGAGGAAAAAGCCGCGGAAAAAAAGAAGGCGAAACGAAAAGAGGTCGAGCCAAGCGCAAAACAAAAAGAACCCGCTCCGCAACCAGAAGAACCAGCGACCAAAGAAGAAGAACCGGCGCCGCTACCTGTGGAAGAGCCGAAGCCGAAAAAGCGGAAATGGTTCGGCAAAAAATCAGCGGAGCCGGAAAAATAATTTCCCGTGACGTTCGGAATCGGCCGGAACGTTTGTGGTTCGGCAAGGCCATCTACTCTTCGACTCTTTAAGCGGGCCTTTTGTCGCTTTTTCGAGTCCGCCGATGTATGATTGGCTCTGCATCTCATGACGCCCGATCCTTACGTCTTCATTATAATTTTTATTGGTGTGGCGCTGGTTTTCCCCTTGATCCCGCTGGCGCTGGCCTGGCTGTGGCGACGGGTTTTCCAGCCGCCAAAGCCGGGCGCCGAAAAAAATGCGACTTACGAGTGCGGCGTCGAATCAATCGGCGAAGCGCAAATCCAGTTTCGGTCGCAATATTATTTGTACGCCATCATCTTCCTAATCTTCGATGTCGAAGCGATCTTTCTGGTGCCATTCGCGGTGGCATTCACCGGTTTGCCGGTTGGGGCGTTCATCGCGATATTGGTTTTCCTGTTGCTCCTGATTGAAGGTCTCGTTTGGGCCTGGGGGAAAGGATGCTTAAGCTGGGCCGCCCGCTAGGAGGCGGTAGTTAAAAGGCTTAAAAGGGTTACATTGTTAGAACGGAAAGCATGAGCGAAATCGACGAGGGGCTTCGCGCCGAATTGCAACGACAGGGAGTCTGGGTGACTTCGATGCAGGAGCTTTACAACTGGGGACGCAAGAACTCGATTTGGCCGTTGCAATTTGGGCTTGCTTGCTGCGCGATCGAAATGATCGCCACCGCCGCCTCGCGCTACGACATTGCGCGATTTGGCGGCGAAGTTTTCCGCCCATCGCCGCGTCAGGCTGATCTCATGATTGTCGCCGGCACGGTGACAAAAAAAATGGCGCCGCAAATCGTCCGGCTTTACAACCAGATGCCCGACCCGAAATACGTTATTTCGATGGGCGCGTGCGCAATTTCAGGCGGGCCTTTCAAGCAGGGCTACAACGTGCTCAAAGGTATTGACCGTTACATCCCGGTCGATGTTTACATTCCCGGTTGCCCGCCGAGACCAGAAGCGTTGCTGCATGCGTTCATGGAACTGCAGCGCAAAATCGACGGTCAGAAACTAACCGGCGCGACCAAAGCCGAGCATCTCACTGCGGCACAACCCAGCGAGTTTCCAGTGCCAGCGTTTGGCGAACATGATCTGGAGCCGCCGGCAAATCCGAATGTCTTTCAGCCGCCGAAGGTTGAAAGGCAGGGTTAAAACGTTAAATGGGTTACAACGTTAAAAAGGGGAAGGAGCAGGCCACTCCCGACGGAAGCGGGTTTCGGACGTTTGAAGACCTGGAGGTTTACAAAGCAGCGCGCGAGTTCCGAAAGAAGATGTACGGTGTGGCGCGACGGCTGCCCGATTTCGAGAAATTCGGATTGGCAAGCCAGATTCGTAGAGCCGCCGTATCTTTGACGAACAACATGGCCGAAGGCCACGGCAGGTATCACTTTGCCGATCAAGTTCGCTTTTTTCTCGGCTCTCGGGGATTGCTGCAAGAATTGGTAGATGATATCAACGTTTGCAATGACGAGAAGTATCTCGAGGGCGACGAAATTACCGAATTAAAGGGAGAAGCATGGCGCGTTTTAGGTCTGATCAATGGCTATCTTCGTTACCTGCGTGACCGTAAGGCTAACGATCGTTCGGCCGTGCGCGAAGGCAGCGATGGCGAAATCGCACTACTTGACGAAGCGTTGAGGAGCGGTGGTCCGTTTTAACAATTTAACGTTTTAACGATTTAACGGTCATGGAATCCCCGGAGCAAATCAAAGCGCGCGCCGAAGCGGCCCTACCCGGTGTGAAGATCGACATCGTTCCCAACGGGAGTCCTTCGCGACAATTGTCGCTCTTGATCGACAATGAACACGCGTTGGCCGTCGCAAGATTTCTCCGCGACGATCTTGCGCTGCGGCTCGATTTTTGTTCGAATGTCACAGGCATCGATTGGCTCGATCGTACGGTGAAGAAAACGGTGAAGGTGAAGAAGACGATTGATGGCGAAGAGAAAGAGGTCGATCAGACGACAGAAGAAAAAATCTCCGGTTATCTCGAAGCGGTCTATCACCTTTACTCGATGACGCAGAAACACGGGCCGGTGGTGATTCGTATGCGCACGACAGACCGTGCCGAGGGCGTGCGTTTGCCTTCGCTCACTCCCATCTGGCGCAGCGCTGAATTTCAGGAGCGGGAAATTTTTGATCTTTACGGAGTGCGCTTCGACGGCCATCTCGATCTGCGGCGCATTTTGATGTGGGATGAATTTGTCGATCATCCGATGCGCAAAGATTATCGCGAAGCGGACGATTATGAATATGAACCGACGCCGCACGACGACGTCTTGGAGAGGGCGAAACAGCACTATGCGCCGCGGCCGCAACTGGACGGAGCAGAAAAGATTACCGCCACAGATTTACACGGATGAAACACAGATGAAGAAGGGTTCAGGTTTCAGGGATTCAGGGTTCCGACATCAAAATCTGTGTCAATCCGTGTTCATCCGTGGCCTTTCTGAATTCGTTAAGCGAGCATGACCGCGACCATCCAAACACTGGAACCAATCGAGCGGCCGCCGACGACAATGGGTTCGAGACTCGACGGCGAATTGCTTGAAGTATCGATGGGGCCGCAGCATCCATCGACGCATGGTGTGTTTCGCATGAATGTCGCGCTCGAGGGCGAGATCGTGCGCAAGCTCAAGCCGGTCTTCGGATATCTGCATCGCAATCACGAAAAGATTGGCGAAAACACCAGCTACCTCGGCTCGATGCCGTACACCGACCGGCTCGATTACTTTTGTTCGATGACCAACAATTGGGCGTACGCGCTCAGTGTGGAGAAGCTTGCCGGCATCGAGGTTCCGGAACGCGCGGAATACCTGCGCGTCATTCTGGCGGAACTGACACGACTTCAAAATCACGTCTCGCTGCTGGGATTCTTGCTCAATGATATGGGCGCGTGGGGAACTCCGCTCATGTATGCATTCCGCGAACGCGAGAAGATCCTCGATCTGTTCGAATCGCTCTCCGGTTCGCGCATGATGTGCGACTACATGCGCTTTGGTGGGTGCCGGTGCGACACGCCGCCGGGTTGGATGGAACGCGCAAAGAAGGTTGTCGATGTGTTCCCGCGTTTCCTGGATGAGTTCGAGAAGCTCATCCTTTCGAATGAGGTCGTTATCGCGCGTACGCAGGAAGTTGGCAAACTCTCCCCTGAATTAGCCGTCAACGCAGGCATTACGGGCCACATGTTGCGCGCGTGCGGAGTCAACTACGATGTGCGGAAAGTGGATGGCTATGGGTTTTATCCGCGTTTTAAATTTCGCGTTCCGCTCGGCGACCATGGTGACACCTACGACCGGTTAATGATGCGTGTACTCGAAATGCGCGAGAGTATCGGAATTTTGAAGCAGGCTTTCGAACAAATTCCAGCTGGTCCTGTTATGAATCCGAAAGTAAGGATTCGCGCATTTCGGCCGCCTGTCGGAGAGGCCTATGGACGGATCGAAGCGCCGAAGGGCGAGCTCGGTTTCTATCTAATCAGCGACGGCGGAACCAACCCGTATCGTTACCGTGTGCGCCCGCCGAGTTTCATCAATCTGACTGTGTTGGAAGACTTGTGCCTGGGGCACACAGTGGCCGACGTGATGGTAATTCTCGGCAGCGTAGATATCGTGATGGGAGAAGTAGATCGCTGACGCGGAGGTAAAAACCGTTACAAGAGTTACAATGTTACAAAGGAACGGAGACTGGATGCGTGGAGTTTTTTTTGTAACGATGCAACCCTTGTAACTTTGTAATGAACAAATGATCGGCACGGGCATACTTAAGGGAATGGCGGTCACCGCGCGGAACTTCGTGGGAAGTTATTTCGAAAAGGATCGCTTGATTACAGTGCAGTATCCCGAGGAACGCAGCCCACTACCGGAGAATTACCGGAACTTCCCGTTCCTTATTTACGACACCGACGATCCCGAGGCAGGCCTGCGCTGCGTGGCCTGCAAGATTTGCGAAAAGGAATGCCCACCGCAGTGCATTTATATTACTAAAAGTGAAGACAAAAAGCCCGATTACATGGGCAAGCCGCAGTTTTATCCGGCAGTCTTCGACATCGATATTTCCGTCTGCATGAGCTGCCAGATCTGCGTCGAGGTTTGTCCCTTTGAAGCGATCAAGATGGACAAAGTCTTCGAGCTTAGCCGGCGCGAACGCTTCGACGCTTTACTGCTGCGCAAGAGCGATCTGGCGAAATCGAACACGTATTACCACAGCATTTGTCCGACGGATGCCCCTGAGGTTGACGCCAAGCTTGCCCAAGCGGCAGCAAAAAAGAAGCCGGCGCCCCCGTCACCGGCGCCCGCCGGTGCACCGTCCGTGAAGGCGGGCACTCCGTCGGCTACAGCTTAGGTATCATTCTTTATTCGATGGGTTCGGCCCACTGGGAGACTGATTGCGCTGATTACTTGGGCGCTAAAGACTTCTCCGACTTGCGCGGATTCTGCAGATCTTGGCCATTGTAAAGCCGCAAAATTCTGGGGAAACCGGGCCGCTGGCATGTGGAATGCGACACGCCTGCTTCGGCAGAGCTGTCGATCAAGCTCATAGGGAGCTGATATGAGCATCTCAAAAATGAGGTTCCGCTAATACCCTCGAAGGATTTCGGCTCCTCCCCATTTTTTGAACACGGGATTTTCGTCGACTCTCTCTCTCTCTCTCTCTCCAAAGAGGGAGAGAGCGTTACCTCATAGGTGGTACCCCAAAGTCCCGCGGACGCGCTATCGCGGCAGGCCCAACGGAGCGCGTAGCATGTCCGACAAATGAATACTCAAATAGGTACCGCAACATTCGACGGGAACCGCGGAATCGAATTACTTCGCGATCCATCTCTCAACAAATCGACTGCCTACACCGAGGCCGAAAGCAGGCACTGGGCATTGCCAAACCACACCCTAAGTCGTCGGAGGGAGCTATGCGAGTAGGACGAGGAGTGTCTCAGTTCCTCTGCATCGTATTATTGCTGTTGACCTGCTGCACGCTCTCAGCGCAGAACGAAGCGCCTCGTGTTCGGAATATTGTTCTGGTTCACGGTGCTTGGGCAGATGGTTCCGGCTGGAAGGGCGTTTACGACATTCTCGTTAAGGATGGCTACAACGTGAGCATCGTCCAAGAGCCGGAGACGTCCTTTAAAGCAGATGTCGCCGCTACGAAGCGCGCCCTAGCTCAACAAGATGGACCGTGCATTCTGGTCGCTCATAGTTATGGGGGAGCGGTAATTACTGAAGCCGGGACGGATCCGTCTGTTGTTGGATTGGTCTACGTCGCGGCCCACATGCCAGATGCTGGAGAGAATGAGGCTGACGACGGAAAGCGCTGCCCAAGTGACCTCAGCAAGTCTACGGCGATAAAGAATACGGCAGACGGTTTCACTTACCTCGACCCCGCGCACTTTCATGAGTACTTCGCAGCCGACCTGACTGCTGAGCAGGCCGCTTTCATGGCGCGATCGCAGGTACTCAACGCAGCTGACAATTTCAAAGCGGTCATCACCACGCCTGCGTGGAGAAGCAAACCAAGCTGGATGTTGGTAGCGACAAAAGACAGAACCATTAACCCCGACCTCGAACGGTGGTATGCCGCACGAGCCAACAGTCACAAGGTTGAAGTCTCAGGGGCCAGTCACTCGGTCTATGTCTCCAGGCCGAAGGAGGTGGCAGCTCTGATCGAAGAAGCTGCATCGCACCCTCGATAGAACCCCCTGGTAACGACAGGTAAACAAGAAAAGGTGACGCTGGAGTTCCCCATGAAACGTGAGCCCAGCGACGGCATCAACAATTGTTGGTAGACGGGGAGGACGAATGAAGAAGACTAGCATCAGTATTTT
>Ga0066709_100002762_pt1 | contig 13035 bp, 9 predicted proteins | sample GraSoiAngelo_158_FD_79665 | JGI IMG/M metagenome (GOLD analysis project Ga0066709, IMG submission 79665) | Grasslands soil microbial communities from the Angelo Coastal Reserve, California, USA - 14_1009_16_30cm | ecosystem: Environmental > Terrestrial > Soil > Grasslands | place: USA... | reverse complement strand
TGTCCGGTGCGGCCGGCCGGGCGGCACCGGGCCGGCGGACGTCGGTGATCGCGTGGCTCGGGTACGACGCGCCGGCCTCGCTTCCGGAGGCGGCGCACCTCGACGACGCCAGGCGGGCGGCACCGGCGCTGCACCGGTTCCAGGCCGGCCTGCGCGCGACCCATCCCGGGCCGGCCGCGCACACCACCGTGGTCGGCCTGAGCTACGGATCGACGGTCGTCGGCGTGACCGGACACGGCCCGGGGCTGCTGGCCGACGACGTGATCCTGGTCGGCAGCCCGGGGGTGGGTGTCGCGCACGCCGCCGACCTCGGTCTCGACCCGGCACACGTGTGGGCCAGCACGGCGAGGCACGACGTCATCAACGCGGCCGCGAGCCCGCGCGACGCGTGGCGGCCCGACCTCAACCCGTTGCTGCGGCCGGTGTTCGGCGAGCACACCGACCGGTTGTGGTTCGGACCGAGTCCGGCCGGCCACGCCTTCGGCGCGCACGTGTTCACCAGCGCGCCGGGCAGCCCGATCAACCCGGTACAGGCGCACGTCGGATACTTCGACGCCGGCAACCCGGCCCTGGCCGACATGGCCGACATCGCGGTCGGCGACTACGCGGACGTGCGATGAACACCTTCCACGGCAAGGCGGACACCGAAGCCGATGAACACCAGACCGGCGAACTGGTCGAGCCGCCGTCGCACGGCCGGCCGGGACAGCACGCGGGCGGCCCGGCCGACCAGGAAGACGAGCCCCGCAAACCAGACCATGCCCTCGACGTTGTGCACCATCGCCAGGGCGGTGCTGGCGAGCAGCGGCGCGACGCCGTGCGGGAGAAACTGCGGCAGCGCCGACAGGTAGAACGCGCCGACCTTCGGGTTCAGCAGGTTGGTGGTGAGCCCGACGCGGTACGCCTCGCCGGCCCGCACCGGCGCCGGGCCGGCATCCTCCACAGTGGACGGTCGCCGGTGCCGCCACAGCGCCCGTACCCCGAGATAGCACAGGTACCCCGCACCCGCCCAGCGCAGCACGTCATACCCGACCCGCGACGCGGTCAGCAGCACGGTGATGCCGAGCGCGCTGGCCAGCGCCCAGCACAGGCAGCCCGACATGATGCCGGCGGCCGCCGCGGAGGCCGGGCGGCGACCGCTGATCGCCGCGGTACGCACCACGAGCATCGTGTCCAGCCCAGGGATCACCGTCACGATCGCGGCGAAGACGGCGAACGCGAGGAGGGCGTGCAGCATCACTCGACGGTAACGCTCTTGGCCAGGTTCCTCGGCTGGTCGACGTCGTGGCCACGGGCGGTCGCCACCTCGGCCGCGAACACCTGCAGGGGTACCGTCGTGACCAGCGGAGCCAGCAGGGTCGGCGTCTTCGGAACGGCGATCAGATGATCGGCATACGGCAGCACCGCCCGGTCGCCCTCCTCGGCGATCACGATGGTCCGGGCGCCGCGGGCGCGCACCTCCTGGATGTTCGACACGATCTTGTCGTGCAGCACCCCGCGACCGGCCGGCGAGGGCACCACACAGATCACCGGGGTACCGTCCTCGATCAGCGCGATCGGCCCGTGCTTGAGCTCACCGGCGGCGAACCCTTCGGCGTGCATGTAGGCCAGCTCCTTGAGCTTGAGCGCACCCTCCAGCGCCACCGGGTACCCGACGTGCCGGCCGATGAACAGCACCGTCGACACCCCGGCCAGTTCCCGGGCCAGGTCGCGGACCGGCGCCATGGTGTCCAGCAGCCGGGTCAGCCGGGCCGGCATGTCCTGCAGCTGGTCAACCACCGAGGCCACCTCGTCGGCGTACATGACGCCACGCACCTGGGCGAGGTGCAGCCCGACCAGGTAGCAGGCGACGAGCTGGGTGAGGAACGCCTTCGTCGAGGCGACCGCGATCTCCGGACCGCCGTGGGTGTAGAGCACGGCGTCGGACTCGCGCGGGATGGTCGCCCCGTTGGTGTTGCAGATCGCCAGCACCCGGGCCTTCTGCTCCTTCGCGTGGCGCAGCGCCATCAGGGTGTCCATGGTCTCGCCGGACTGCGAGATGGCCACGACGAGCGTGGAGCGGTCGAGCACCGGGTCGCGGTACCGGAACTCGCTGGCCAGCTCCACCTCGCACGGGATCCGCGTCCAGTGCTCGATGGCGTACTTGGTCACCAGGCCGGCGTGGTATGCGGTACCGCAGGCGACGATGAAGACCTTGTCGATGTCGCGCAGGTCCTGGTCGGTCAGCCGCACCTCGTCGAGCATGATGTCGCCGGTCTCGGTGAGCCGGCCGAGCAGGGTATCGGCGACCGCGCGGGGCTGCTCGGCGATCTCCTTGAGCATGAAGTAGTCGTAGCCGCCCTTTTCCGCGGCGGAGGCGTCCCAGTCGATGTGGAAGTCGCGCCCGGTTGCCGGCTGGCCGGCGAAGTCGGTGATCGACACGGCGTCGGCGGTGATCAGCACCACCTGGTCCTGGCCCAGTTCGATCGCCTCGCGGGTGTGTTCGATGAAGGCGGAGACGTCGCTGGCCAGGAAGTTGCCGCCGGAGCCGCGGCCGACCACGAGCGGCGAGTTGCGGCGCGCGCCGACCACCGCGCCGGGCGTCCGCGCGTCGACGGCGAGCAGCGTGAACGCCCCGGCCAGCCGCCGGCACACCCGCCGCATGGCCTCGGCGAGGTTACCCGTGGCCGCGCCGTCGGCCCCGTCGGCCCCGGCCGCGCCGTCCAGCGACGCCAGCTCGGCGGCCAGCAGGTGCGCGACACATTCGGTGTCGGTGTCGCTGCTGAACACCACGCCGGTCGCTTCGACCTCGGCGCGCAGTTTGGCGAAATTTTCGATGATGCCGTTGTGGATCACGGCGACCCGGCCGTCGGCGGACACGTGCGGGTGGGCGTTGCGGTCGGTGGGTCCGCCATGGGTGGCCCACCGGGTATGCCCGATACCGGTCGTACCGTCCCCGATGCCGGGACGCGCCGACTCCGCCAGAACCTTTTCCAGGTTGGCCAGCTTCCCGGCCCGTTTTTCCGTGCTCAGCGCACCGCCGGCCACCACGGCGACGCCCGCCGAGTCATATCCCCGGTATTCCAGCCGGCGCAGCCCGTCCAACACGATCCCCAGCGCCGGCCGACCTCCGGCGTACCCCACTATCCCGCACATGGTGCGTACCGTATCCGACTTTCGCGCGCCGGCAATGCGCGTAGTCGGCTATATTGCGCAACCGATCTGCTCGAAACTACCGACAATCAGATTTGGTTACTGGACGGCGATGGCACGATCGAGTTGTGCCATCGTTGTCAGATCCACGGTTGCCGGTGCCGGTCACCGTGCACGGGCCGCTCAAGGCGTTCTCGCTGCGGGTACACGAGCTGTCGCAGAGTGGGCGCTGCCACGAAGCGTTGGCTGCGGCGGACGCATACACCGCCATCGCGTGCGCGGTCGGCGACGAGAAGACGGTCACCTACCTGTACCAGGGCCGGATGTACGCCTACGAGGGACTCGGCCAGTTCGCCGAGGCGATCGCGGCCGGCGAGGAGCTACTGCGCCGGCACCGGGCCGCCGGCAACCGGCTGCACGAGGCGAAGACCCTGTCCGACCTCGCCGCGCTGTACCTGGTGACCGGCCGGGCCGCGGAGGCGATGACCTGCCTCGCCAAGGCCGAACCGCTGCTCGACCGGGTACCGCTGCACGACGCCACCTTCGCCTCGGCACTCGGCTCGTACGCGGCCGCGGTACACACAGCCGAGCTGTACGAGGCGGCGCGCGCCGCGTACGAACGCCTCGCCGACATCTGGGCCACCCGCGCGCGGCCCGACTTCACCACCGGCGACGAGCTGGCCTACATGGTCATGCTGCTGGCCTGGGGCCTGCGCCTGGACCAGATCGGCAACACCGCCGAGGCCGAACGGCGGCTGCGCCGCAGCGCCGCCATCGCCGAGCGGTGGATCGACAGCTACACCGACCGCGGCGCCGCCGACCAGGTGATGGACCTGGTCGCCAACCGGGCGCTCGCGCTGGCCAAGCTGGGCGACATCGCGCAGGCACGCAAGCTCGCCGAGGACGTGGTCGTCCGGCTGCGGCAGATCCAGGACGTGCACGGCGCGCGCACGGCACACGTCGCGCTCGGTCTGGTCCACCGGGCCGAGGGCGACCTCGTCGCCGCCCGGCGGGAGTTCCTGGCCGCGGAGCAGCTGCTGGCCATCGGCACCCGGCCGGAGGACCGGCTGATCATCCGGTTCGAGCTGGCCGCGCTGGCCGCCGAAGCCAGCGGTACCCAGGAGGCACGCGACCTGTTCGAGACGGTACAGGAGCAGGCGCGCCAGCTCTGGCTGCTACGGCTGCAGCGGGTGACCATGCTCCGCCAGGCACGGCAGCGGGAGGAACTGGAGACCGAACGGGCCCGTACCGAACTGGCCCTCATCCGCGACCCGCTGACCGGCCTGGGCAACCGCCGGCACTTCGATCAGCTCATGGCCAGCATCGACGCCGGTACCCTGCCATCGCCGGTCGCCCTGCTGCTGCTCGACGTCGACCGGTTCAAGGTGATCAACGATACCTACTCGCACAGCGTCGGCGACCAGGTATTGCGCACGATCGCGAGCGTGCTGCTGGAGCAGTGCCGCGCCGAGGACCTACCGGTGCGGTACGCCGGCGACGAGTTCACCATCTTCGTGCACGCCGACCTCACCGGGGCGATCCGGATCGCCGACCGGATCCGCTTGGCGATACGCCGGACCGACTTCGAGCGGATCGCCGCCGGGCTACCGGTCAGCGTCAGCATCGGCGTCGCCCGGCTCCGCCCTGGAATGACCTCCGACGATCTGTTCCGCGCCGCCGACCACAAGCTCCACGAGGCCAAGCGCCGCGGCCGCGACCGCATCGCCGTCTGACCGCATCGCCGTCTGACCGCGCGGCGCAGCGGCCCGGCGCCGGTGGCCCGGTGCGGGTGGCCCGGTGCGGGACCAGCGGCGCGCGTCAGTCGGCCGGGCTGGCGGCGTGTACCAGGGCCGCGACCCGCTCGGCGACCTGCCGCGCGCCGTCCTCGCTGGGTGCCTCCACCATGACCCGGACAAGCTGCTCGGTACCGGACGGGCGCAGCAGGATCCGCCCGGTCTCCCCCAGCTCGGCGGCGGCCGCCTCGGTCGCCGCCACCACGGCCGGATCGACGGCGGCCCGGCGCCGGTCGGCGACCGGCACGTTGACCAGTACCTGCGGCAGCTTGGTGACCACCGACGCGAGCTCGGCGAGCGACCGCCCGGTGGCCGCCACCTGGGAGAGCAGCGACAGCCCGGTCAGGATGCCGTCGCCGGTGGTGGCGTGCGACGGCATCACCACGTGCCCGCTCTGCTCGCCGCCCAGCGCGTACCCGCCGGCCCGCAGCGCCTCCAGCACGTACCGGTCGCCGACCCGGGTCTCGACCAGCCGGATGCCGGCCTCCCGCATGGCCAGCTTCAGCCCGAGGTTGCTCATCACGGTCGCCACGAGCGTGTCGTGGACGAGCGTGCCGGCCGCGCGCATGGCCAGCGCGAGGATCGCCATGATGTGATCGCCGTCGATCTCCTCGCCGGCAGAGGTGATCGCGAGGCAGCGGTCGGCGTCGCCGTCGTGGGCGAGCCCGACGTGCGCCCGGTGCTCCATCACGGCAGCCTTGAGCGAGGCCAGGTGGGTCGAGCCGCAGCCGTCGTTGATGTTGAGCCCGTCCGGCGCCGCGTGGATCGCGATCACGTCCGCGCCGGCGGCACGGTAGGCGGCGGGGGCCACCTCGGCGGCGGCGCCGTTGGCGCAGTCGACCACCACGCGCAGCCCGTCCAGCCGGTGCGGCGTCGCCTCGACCAGGTGCTTGACGTAGTGCTCGGAACCGTCGAGGAGATCGTGCACCCGGCCCACCTGCGGACCGGTCGGCCGGTTCCATCCGGCACCCAGCGCCGACTCGATCCGCTCCTCGGTCTCGTCGGGCAGCTTGTGCCCGCCCGCGGCGAAGAGCTTGATGCCGTTGTCCGGCATGGGGTTGTGCGACGCCGAGATCATCACGCCGAGGTCGGCCTGTACCTCGCCCACCAGGTACGCCACCCCGGGGGTGGGCAGCACGCCCAGCCGGATCACCGTGGCGCCGGCGCTGGCCAGGCCGGCCACCACGGCGGCTTCCAGCATCTCGCCGCTGGCGCGCGGGTCGCGGCCGACGACCGCGACCGGTGCCCGCCCGAGATCCTGCTCGGCGAGCGTGTGCGCGGCCGCGACCGCGACCGACATGGCAAGTTCCGGGGTCAGGTCGGCATTCGCCCGGCCGCGTACGCCGTCGGTACCGAAGAGTCCACCCACACACAACCTCCGAGAAGAAGAATCCGGGCACGCTAGCCTCGGGGGAGGCAGCGTGCCCGGCCGAGGTTCAGGCGGACAAGAAGGTCAGCGCTTCGAGTACTGGGGAGCCTTGCGCGCCTTCTTCAGACCATACTTCTTGCTCTCCGTCACGCGGGCGTCCCGGGTCAGGAATCCGGCCTTCTTCAGGGCCGGCCGCAGATCCGGGTCCAACTCGCACAGCGCGCGGGCGATCGCCAGCCGCAATGCCCCCGCCTGGCCGGTGGTGCCGCCGCCGCGCAGGTTGGCGAAGACGTCCACGGCCTCGGTCTTGTCGGAGATCACCAGCGGCTCACGGACCAGCTGCTGGTGCACCTTGCTGGGGAAGTAGCTTTCCATCGAGCGACGGTTGAGCGTGAAGTTGCCGGAACCCGGTACCAGCCGGACCCGGACGATGGCCTCCTTGCGCCGGCCGACGGTCTGGATCGGGCGGTCACCCCGCGGGGTGCGCGCGACCGGTGCCGGTGCGACGGCCTCCGCCAGGGCGGTCGGGCTGGGGGTGCTGATATCGGTCACTACTTCCTCGCTCATCGGCTCACCCGGTTCGCTTCGCGGGGCGCTCTGGTGCGCCGCCTTCCCTCGTCGCGGCGCTCCTCAGTCCAGACGGCGCCGCGCCCCACTCTGTTCACTGAGCAACCTGCTTGATCTCGAACGGCTTCGGCTGCTGGGCCGCGTGCGGGTGCTCGCCACCGGCGTACACCTTCAGCTTCTTGATCAGCTGCCGGCCGAGCCGGTTGTGCGGGAGCATACCCTTGACGGCCAGCTCGATCGCCCGCTCCGGACGCTTGGTGAGCAGCTCGTCGTAGCCGACCCGCTTGAGCCCGCCCGGGTACCCGGAGTGCCGGTAGGCGACCTTGGTCTGCCGCTTGTTACCGGTGAGCGCGACCTTGCTCGCGTTGACCACGATGACGAAGTCACCGGTGTCGACGTGCGGCGCGAAGACCGGCTTGTGCTTGCCGCGCAGCAGCGTGGCGGCGTGGGTCGCAAGGCGCCCCAGCACGACGTCGGTGGCATCGATGACGAGCCACTGACGCTCGATCTCACCCGGTTTCGGGCTGTACGTACCCACAGGTCTACCTTGTCTCGTCGTCGGTTGGGAGCGCGACGGAGCGGGCGTGCGCCTCTGCTGTCGCACAACAGCGGTCAACGATACCCGCTCCGCGCCGGCAGGGTCAAAACGGGCCCGCCGGGCTCCCCGACGCTACACGCCGGACAGGCGGTGCGGCGAGGGACGCAGGTACACCGCCCAGGTCAGCACGAAGCAGACCGCGTAGAAGAACAGGAAGCCGAGGTACGCCGCGTCGCCGGTGTGGTAGGTGAGGAAGGACTGGCGGAAGGCGACGTTGACCAGTACCCCGCCGAACGCGCCGACCGCGCCGGCGATGCCGATCAGCGCACCGGCCAGCCGCCGGGCCTCCACCTCGCCGCCGACCTTCGCCGTGAAGATCGCCGGGATCATCTTGTACGTCGAGCCGTTGCCGACCCCGGAGAACACGAACAGCGCGATGAACCCGACCAGGAACAGCGGCAGCGAGTGCCGCAGCGAGGCGGCGAGCACGGTACCCGCGGCGGCCGCCATCGCGACGAAGTTCCAGAACGTCACCAGCGCGCCGCCGAAGCGGTCGGCCAGCCAGCCGCCCACGGGCCGGATCAGCGAGCCGAGCAGCGGACCGAGGAACGTCAGGTACGCCGCGTCGATCGCGGTCCGGAACTCCGGCTTGAACTGCACCTGCAGCACCTGCCCGAAGGCGAAGCCGAAACCGATGAACGAGCCGAAGGTACCGATGTAAAGGACCGACATGATCCAGGTGTGGCGGTCCTTCGCGGCGTCGCGCATCGCCCGCCGGTCGTTGCGCGCCTGGGCGAGGTTGTCCATGAACAGCGCGGCGGACAGCGCGGCCAGCACGATCACCGGCAGGTACACCGCGGCGACCAGGCGCGGGTGGCCGGCGCCGGTGGCCGCCAGGACGACGAGCCCGACCAGTTGGACGGCCGCGACCCCGATGTTGCCGCCGCCGGCGTTGAGGCCCAGCGCCCAGCCCTTGTGCCGCTGCGGGTAGAACGCGTTGATGTTCGCCATCGACGAGGCGAAGTTGCCGCCGCCGAGGCCGGTGACGGCGGCGAGGACCATCAGCGTGGTGTACGACACGCCGGGCCGGATGAGGATCGCCGCCGGGATCGACGGCAGGAGCAGCAGGGCGGCGCTGATGACCGTCCAGTTGCGGCCGCCGAAGGTGGCCACCGCGAGGGTGTACGGCAGCCGCAGTACCGAGCCGACCAGTGCCGGTACCGCGGTCAGCAGGAACTTTCCGGCCGCGTCGACATGGTAGGCCGGCCCGAGGAACAGCACCAGCACCGACCACATCGTCCACACCGAGAAGCCGATGTGCTCGCAGAGGATGGAGAAGATCAGGTTGCGGCGGGCCACCCGGGCGCCGCCCGCGGCCCAGAAGGCGGGATCCTCCGGCCGCCAGTCGTCGATCCAGCGGCCGGCCCGGGCCGGCGCGGCCGGGCGTAACGTCTCTAGCACAGTGCTCATACCGGCTCCTCGCTGCGCTCCGGGCCGGCATGAGCCTCGACGACGCTGTTTTCATGATTCGCTCGCTGACGCTCACTCATGGCGAGCACCGTAGGAAGCACCGGTTTCCCGGCCGTTGACCCGGTGATTCGGCGCGGCAACGGTTGCCCGGTCGGGTGGCACCTGCCGGTGTGATCGGCTCTTAGCAGGCCGGAAACACAGGGGACGCCGCCGCGAAACGGCCCGCCGGCACGCTTCGGGGCATGGCCCAGGTCGCGACCCATTGCCCGTACTGCGCCCTGCAGTGTGGCATGACGCTGCGGCAGGCCGCGGGCGGCCGGGTGGACGTGGGTACCCGCGACTTCCCGACCAACCGCGGCGGCCTGTGCCAGAAGGGCTGGACGGCGGCGGAGCTGCTGGACCACCCGGACCGGTTGCGCACGCCGCTGCTACACGGCGAGCCGGTCGCCTGGCCGGTCGCGCTGGACTTCGTGACGGGCCGGATCCGCGAGCTGCAGGCGGCGCACGGCCGCGACGCGGTCGCCGTCTTCGGGGGCGGTGGGCTGACCAACGAGAAGGCGTACGCGCTGGGCAAGTTCGCGCGGGCCGTCCTCGGTACCCGTTACGTCGACTACAACGGGCGCTTCTGCATGTCGTCGGCGGCGGCGGCCGGGATCCGCGCGTTCGGGATCGACCGGGGGCTGCCGTTCCCGCTGGCCGACCTGGGCCGGGCGGACACCCTGCTGCTGGTCGGCGCGAACGTGGCGGAGACCATGCCGCCGCTGGGCCGGTACCTCACCGAGCAGACGGAGCACGGGACGCTGATCGTCATCGATCCACGGCGTACCGAGACCGCACGCCGGGCCACGCTGCACCTGCAACCCACGCCCGGTACCGACCTGGCGATCGCGCTCGGACTGTTGCACATCGCGGTCGCCGAAGGGTACGTCGACCGGCCCTACGTCGCCGCCCGTACCACGGGTTGGGACGAGGTCGCGAAGGCCGCCGCCGCCTGGTGGCCGGCCAGAGTCGAGCGGCTGAGCGGGGTACCGGCCGAGGACCTGTACGCGGCGGTCCACGCCTTGGGACGGGCCGAGCGCGCGATCATCGTCACCGGCCGGGGTGCGGAGCAGCACGCGAAGGGTACCGACACGGTGTCGGCGTTCATCAACCTCGCCCTCGCGCTCGGGCTGCCCGGCCGGCCCGGCTCCGGGTACGGCTGCCTGACCGGCCAGGGCAACGGGCAGGGCGGGCGGGAGCACGGGCAGAAGGCGGACCAGCTGCCCGGGTACCGCCGCATCGACGACCCGGCCGCGCGTGCCCACCTGATGGCGCTGTGGGGTGTCCCCGACCTCCCCGGCGCCGGTGTGTCGGCGGTCGAGCTGATCGACCGGCTGGGTACCGCCGACGGGCCGAAAGCCTTGCTGGTCTTCGGTGCCAACCCGGTCGTGTCCGCGCCGCGCGCGTCGCGGGTGGCGCGGCGGCTGCGGGCGCTGGACCTGCTCGTGGTCGCCGACTTCTTCCGGTCGGAGACCGCGGCACTGGCCGACGTGGTGCTGCCCACCGCGCAGTGGGCCGAGGAGGACGGCACGATGACCAACCTGGAGGGCCGGGTGCTGCGGCGCCGGGCCCTGCGCGAGCCACCGCCGGGGGTGGCGACGGACCTGGCGGTGCTGGCGGGCCTTTCGGCCCGGCTCGGGTACGGCGGGCGGTTCGACGCGGAGCCCCGCGCCGTGTTCGAGGAGCTGCGGCGGGCCTCGGCGGGGGCACCGGCCGACTACGCGGGCGTCACGTGGGAGCGCATCGACGCGCAGGACGGCGTGTTCTGGCCGTGCCCCGGGGAGGACCATCCGGGCTCGCCGCGGCTCTTCAGCGACTCGTTCCCGACGCCGGACGGGCGGGCCCGGTTCGTACCCGTCGACCACCGCCCGCCGGTCGAGGAACCCGGCCCCGGTTTCCCGCTGTACCTGACCACCGGCCGGGTGCTGGCGCAGTACCAGTCCGGCACGCAGACCCGCCGCGTCGCATCCCTGGCGGCCACCGCTCCCGCGCCGTTCGTGGAGCTGCATCCGGAGGTGGCCGCGCTACTGTCCATTGTGGACGGAGAACCGGTCCGCGTGGTCAGTCGCCGCGGCGCGGCGGTACTGGCCGCCCGGGTCGTGGACACCATCCGGCCGGACACGCTGTTCGCCCCGTTCCACTGGCCGGGCATCAACGCGCTGACCAACGACGCGCTCGATCCGACGTCGCGGATGCCCGAGTTCAAGGTCTGCGCCGCCCGCGTGGAGAAGCTCACATGAGCGAGCGTCAGCGAGCGAATCAGAGTTGCCGTGCGGTGGAGCCTCATGCCGGACCGCAGCGCAGCGAGGATCCGGCATGAGCGTTCTCGTTGTCGGGTATGGGATGGCGGGCGCTCGGCTGGCCGCCGAACTGCACGCGCGCGACCGGTACCTGCCGGTCACCGCGATCGGCGCCGAACCGCACCGGGCGTACAACCGGATCCTGCTGTCCGGGGTACTGGCCGGGAAGCTGGCCGAACCCGAGGTGACGCTGGCCGAGCCGGCCGGGCGGGGCGTGGCGCTGCGGCTCGGCGTCACGGTCACCGCGATCGACCGGGCGGCCCGGACACTGTCCACATCGGACGGTGACCGCATCCCTTACGAGCACCTGGTACTGGCGACGGGCAGCCATGCGGTACTGCCGCCGATCGACGGGCTCGCCGAGCCGCTGCCCGACCGGGTCGCGGTGTTCCGTACCCTCGACGACTGCCGCCGCATCCTCGCCACCGCCGACAAGTCCGCCTCCGCGCTGGTGCTCGGCGGCGGGCTGCTCGGGCTGGAAGCCGCGCGGGGACTGGCATTGCGCGGGTTGCGCGTCGACGTGGTACACGCGGTGGGGCACCTGATGGAACGGCAACTCGACCCGGCCGCGAGCGCCGTGCTCGTCGGCACGCTCGCCGGGCTCGGCGTCACCGTGCACCTCGGCGCGGCCACGACCCGGGTGTCGTGCGACTCCGGCGGGGTCACCGCGGCGCTGGCCGACGGCCGCCAACTCGCCGCCGACCTCGCCGTGGTCGCCTGCGGTACCCGGCCGGAGACCGCGCTCGCCCGCACCGCCGGACTCACCGTCGAGCGCGGCATCGTGGTCGACGACCGGCTGCGCACCAGCGACCCGGCCATCTTCGCGATCGGTGACTGCGCGCAGCACGCGGGCGTGGTCGGCGGGCTGGTCGCGCCCGCCTGGGAACAGGCGCGGGTGGTGGCCGACGTGGTCACCGGTACCGCCAGCCGTTACCGGCCACCGGCCCCGGTCACCCGGCTCAAGGCGACCGGCATCGACCTCGCCGCGCTGGGCGCCTCCACCGACCACGACGGCGAACTGCTCACCTTCGCCGATCCCAGCCGGGGTACCTATGCCAAGCTGCTGGTCCGCGACAACCGGCTGGCGGGCGCCATCATGCTCGGCGACAACCCCGCCGTGGGTACCGTCATCCAGCTTTTCGACCGGGGTACGCCGGTACCCGAGGACCGGCGCGCGCTGCTGCTCGGCCGCACCGGCGCCGCGGCCCCGGCCGCCGACTCGCCCGCGCTGATGCCCGATGCCGCAACGGTCTGCCAGTGCAACGCGGTCACTAAGCGCGCGCTGCTGGCCGCGTGGCGCGGCGGCGCGCGCTCGGCCCCGGAGGTGGTCGCCGCGACCCGGGCCACCACCGGGTGCGGGTCGTGCGCCGACGCGGTACACGGGCTCGTCGAATGGCTGTCCAACCAGGAGGATCCGGCATGAGGCTCGTCGTGGTCGGGAACGGGATGGTCGGGCACCGGCTGGTGTCCGCGCTGCGCGACCGGGATCCCGGCGGTACCTGGGAGATCACGGTGCTGGCCGAGGAGACCCGGCCGGCGTACGACCGGGTACGGCTGTCCGCGTGGTTCGACGGGGAACCGCTGGACCTGCCGGCGGTACCGGGGGTGGAGGTGCACCTCGGCGAACCGGCGACCGCGCTGGATCCGGCCGGCCGCAAGGTGTTCACCCGCGACGGCGCCTACGGGTACGACGAGCTGGTCCTCGCCACCGGCTCGTACCCGTTCGTGCCGCCGGTACCGGGAACGGACCTGCCCGGCTGCTTCGTGTACCGCACCGTCGACGACCTGGAGGCGCTGCGCGCCTATGCGGAGGGAAGGTCCACCGGT
>Ga0066709_100002761_pt1 | contig 13036 bp, 15 predicted proteins | sample GraSoiAngelo_158_FD_79665 | JGI IMG/M metagenome (GOLD analysis project Ga0066709, IMG submission 79665) | Grasslands soil microbial communities from the Angelo Coastal Reserve, California, USA - 14_1009_16_30cm | ecosystem: Environmental > Terrestrial > Soil > Grasslands | place: USA... | reverse complement strand
TCACACGGCAACTTCACGACCAACAGCGAGAACGCGTTTCGCTGCCTGTCGGCCGAGCGGACGGAGGGCCCGGGGATCTCGACGCTGGTGTCGGTGCCGCTGTTTCACGTCACCGGGTGCAACAGCCAGCTGATCCCGGTGCTCGAGCTGGGGGGCAGGGTCGAGATCCTGGCCAGCGCGCTGGACATCGACGGCTTCTTCGTGGCGGTGGCGGAGCACCACGTCAACCAGCTCGTGTCGGTGCCTGCGATCTACCACGCGGTGATGCGCCACCCGCGCTTCGCGGAGCTGGACGTGAGTGGGGTTCGCTGGGTCTCCTACGGCGGGGCTCCCATCGCGGAGAGCCTCGTGCATGCGATCAAGGATGCCTTCCCCAACGCGCGCGTGGGCAACGGATTTGGGTTGACCGAGACATCTTCGCTGACGTCCTTCCTGCCCCACGAGGAGGCCGCTGAGCACGCCGACTCGGTCGGGTTCGCGCTGCCCGTGGTGGACCTTGCCCTCGACCAGCCCGATGCGCACACCGGCGTGGGCGAGCTGCTCGTGCGCGGTCCCAACGTCGTGCAGGGCTACTGGGGCAAGGCGCAGGCGACCGCCGAGACGTTCGTCGAACACTGGCTGCACACCGGCGATCTGGCGCGGATCGATCGCGACGGGCTGCTGTACATAGTCGATCGCATGAAGGACATGATCAACCGAGGCGGCGAGAACGTGTACTCGATCGAGGTCGAGAACGCGCTCGTCGCCGCCCCGGGAGTGAGCGAGGCGGCCGCCGTCGCCGTGCCCGACGAGATGATGGGCGAGAAGGTGGGAGCAGTGCTCGTTCCGGCCGGCGGTGCGCGAATCGATGTCGAGACCGTGCTCGAGCACGCTCGTTCGCGCCTGGCCGACTTTAAGGTGCCGCAGTACGTCGCCGTGCGCCAGCAGCCGCTGCCCCGGAACCCAGGTGGGAAGGTCCTGAAGGCGCAGCTGCGGCAAGAGACCGACTGGGGCGAGCCGCTTCGCTGAACGCCGACGAGGGGAGAGGCAGGATGTCCACCGTGCAGACCGTCAAGGGGCCTGTCGAGGCGGAGGAGCTCGGCGTCGTCCTGATCCACGAGCATCTGCGCTTTCGCGATGAGGCAGTAGCCGCAGAGTGGCCCGACCGCTACGACGAGCAAGCCGAGCTGGACGCGGCGCTGCAGGCGGTGGATGCGGCCGGCTCGCGCGGCGTGCAGACGATCGTGGATCCGACCGCGATGTTCGGGGGCCGCGACGTGCGTTTCATGGCGCGCGTGTCCGAGCAGACGGGCGTGCGGGTCGTCGCCTGCACGGGCATCTACAGCTATGACTACCTACCGCACTACTTCGAGAACCGCGACGTCGACGTGATGGCGGAGCACTTCGTCGCCGATCTGCAGAGCGGGGTCCAGGGCACCGATATCAAGGCGGCCTTCCTGAAGTGCGCGGCCGACGCGGCCGGGGTGACCGAGCACGTCGAGAAGATCCACCGAGCGGTGGCCCGTGCCAGCGTGCAGACCGGCGCCCCGATCATCGCCCATTCGATGCCCGCCGTCGAAACAGGGCCGCGCCAGGTGGAGATCTTCGCGCCGGAGGGCGTGGGTCTCGCTCGCGTGCAGATCGCCCACTGCGGCGACACGGGCGGCGTGCTCTACATCGAGCGGCTCATCGACCGCGGCGTGTACGTTGGCCTGGACCGGTACGGCCTGGAGATGTTCCTGCCGATCGACAAGCGCAACGCCACGGCCGCCGAGCTGCTGCGTCGCGGTCACGCCGAGCGCATGATGATCTCCCAGGACTACTGCGCCACGATCGACTGGTTCCCGCCGGAGGCCGAGCAGGTGTTCGAGAGCCAGGGCGCTATTCGCAACTGGTCGATGACGCTCGTGTTCGACGAGGTCATCCCTGCGCTGCGCGATCAGGGGGTGCTCGACGACCAGGCCTTCCATACCATATTTGTCGAGAATCCGAAGCGCTGGCTGACCGCGTGATGTCGCAGTCCCCGCCGTCGCTGAGGCGCGCCAGCGTCACGGCGAGCGGGGTCGGCTCGCCGGTGATCGAAGCCGGGCCCGCCCGCGCGCGCGAGGCGGTCGTGTTCGTGCACGGGAACCCCGGCTCGGGCACGGACTGGCTCGAGCTGCTCGAAGCCGTTGGCCCGCTCGGGCGCGCTGTGGCGCTTGACATGCCGGGCTTCGGCCAGGCAGACAAGCCTCGCGACTACCGCTACCAGGTCTCCTCCTACTCGGAGTTCCTGCACGGGGCCCTGCGCCAGCTCGGGATCGAGCGCGTGCACCTCGTGCTGCACGATTTCGGCGGCCCCTTCGGGCTGCTGTGGGGACTGCAGCATCCCGACGCATGGATCAGCGTCGTGCTCATCGACATCGGCGTCCTGCCCGGCTATCGCTGGCACCCGATGGCCCGGCGCTGGCGCACGCCGGTGCTGGGAGAGCTCTTGCAGGCATGGATTCCCCGCTGGGCCTGGAGGCGCTCGATGCAGCGCTCGAACCCCAAGGGGCTGCCGCGCGAGTTCGTCGACAAGATGTACGACGACTACGACCGCGCCACCCGCCGAGCGGTCCTGGCGCTGTATCGGGCGACGCCCGACCCGAACGAGGCTGCGGGCACGCTCGGCCCCGCGCTGGCCGGGCTGAGCAAGCCGGCGCTCGTGCTGTGGGGGGCCAAGGACCCGTACGCCCCCGTTCGGTACGCCGAGCGCCAGCAAGAGTTCTTCGACGTTCGCCAGGTGGTGATCCTGCCCGACAGCGGGCACTGGCCGTTCAAGGACGATCCGGAGGCGGTCGAGGGTCCGCTGCTGTCGTTCCTGCGCACGCAGCTGGCGTCCTCGGCTGGGGCGTGAGCGCTGCGCCGCCGGTGCCGGCACTCACGCCGGCGCGCGGCTGCCGGGTCGCCCACAAGCTGCTGGCGGCCTTGGCGCTTGCTAGGGTGCCGCGCGAGGTGGCGCGCTGAGAACCAACCGGCGTAGATCGGGCCGCGAGGATCGGGCTCCTGCCGACCTAAGTCCCGCGCCCGTGGCGGCGCTGCCGCGGCAGTTCGATGAGTGGCAGATCGAGCTGCACGGGCGCCGCGCTGTGTACCGCGTCGCCGGTAGCGGGCCGCCGGTCGTGCTCATCCACGGCATGCTCAACTCCTCCAGTCATTGGCAGCCGGTGGCGCTGAACCTGGCGGGGGAGTACACGGTCATCGCGCCCGATCTGATCGGCCACGGCGACTCTGCGGCACCGCGCGGCGATTACTCGCTCGGCGCGCACGCGGCGAGCGTCCGCGACCTGCTCGCGGCGGTCGGTATCGACCGCGCCACCATCGTGGGTCACTCGCTGGGGGGCGGGGTGGCGATGCAGTTCTTCTACCAGTTCCCCCAGCGTGTGGAGCGTCTCGTGCTGATCTCGAGCGGTGGTCTGGGACACGAGGTCAGCCCGATGCTGCGCACGGCCGCGCTGCCGGGCACGTCGGCGCTGCTCTCGGCGACGATCCATCCGCGCCTGCTCGGCGGTATGCGCGCGGCCGGTCACTGGTTGAGCGAGCGCGGCGACGGGACCGGTGTCTACCTGCAGGCGATCGCCCGCGCACTGAGCCCGCTCGAGAACCGGGGCGCACGCGCGGCCTTCCTGCAGACGCTGCGCGCTGTGATCGACGTGCATGGGCAGCGCGTGAGCGCCACCGACCGCCTCTACCTGTTGGAGTCGATGCCGACCCTGATCGTGTGGGGTGAGCGCGACCACACGATCCCACTCGAGCACGGCCGCTCAGCACACCAGGCCATCCCTCACAGTCGCTTTCGCACGCTGCCGCGGGCCGCTCACTTCCCGCATCTGGAAGACCCAGACGGATTGTCCGCGATCCTGCGCCAATTCATCTCCGAGACCGAGCCGGGCCTGATCGAAGACGGCGATTGGGGCGCCATCCTGGCCAGGCGCTCTCCGCGGTCGCGGCGCATCGGCCACGCGGCGGCGTGAGCGGCGCTGCGGCGAAGGTCACCGGTGCCGCTTGGGGCATGGCGCCCTGTAGGTGGCCGTCTGGGTTTGCGCGGGAATGCCGAATTCGCGCCCGGGGCCGAACGAGCCGCCAAACGTGACTTCTGTCTTGACTGGAAATCCGCCCTTCGGGCACTTCCTCGGCATGTAGCCATAGGAGATGAGGCTCCTGCCCTTTTTGATCGCTGCGCCGGCCTTGATCTTGATCCTCCGCACCGACGCCAGCGGAGCACCTGGCACCGAGGCGACGGGCGGCACGAGCGTGATCAGCTTGAGGCCGTAGGGCCGCTGGTGGGAATCGACGTAGTGCCCGGAGGAGACGATTTCAAGCGCCACCGGGCTGTGGCCGGCGGTGTAGAACAGCAACCCGCCACGTGGCGCGAAGAAGGCGCGCAGTTCGGCTTCCTCGGGCACGCGTTCGGTGCCGAAGGTGACTTCGCCGAGCACATTTCCCACGGGGCTCGCGATCGAGCTGGGCTTGCAGCCGGCCGGGCCGACGTTCTTCAGCGTTGCTTCCGAGCAGGTGCCGAACCCCTGGGGGTGGAGCCTGGCGCCCGCGGGCAGGTAGAAGTTGACCTGTGAGATGGGCGGGATACCGCCGTTGGGATTTTGCGCGGTAGCCCCGTAGCCCGATCCTTCGAACACGTATTCGGCTTCCACGGCTGCCCCGCAGCCGAGGCAGTTTCCTGTGTGTGGGTATGAACCCCCGCCTGGCTTGGGGATTGGCACGGCCTTGGCCCTGAACGTCGCGATGCGCGCCAACGGCGCGGCCGAGGCCGCTGATGTCTGGATGGCCGCGAGGCCGAGGACGGCCAGCGGGATGAGCAGTCTGCGCATCTGATCGCACCTCCTGGAAGCTGACACGATCCTGCTCGTCAGTGTCCAGGTAGCCGTTCACCTCGGCGGGCACGATCCGTCTCTGTTGTGTTACCTGTTACAACAATCGCCAGCCGCGAGAGTCGCGCGGCGTGGTGGACCGGACAACTGGCGACAAACGTTCTGCAATGCCTCGGCTGAGCTCTGGACTGCTGCTGTTCCACCCGACCGAGAACGGGCTGGAAGTCATGCTCGTCCACATGGGCGGCCCGTTTTGGAGACGCCGCGACGCTGGTGCATGGTCGCTCCCGAAGGGCGAGCACGGGCCGCGCGAGGACTCGCTGGCCGCAGCGCGTCGCGAGTTTGCCGAGGAGCTTGGGATCGCGCCACCAAACGGCGCGGCGGTGGATCTCGGGTCGCTCAAGCAGCCGAGCGGGAAGCTCGTGCATGCGTGGGCGCAACAGGCGGACATCGACGTCAGCGAGATCCGCAGTAATACGTTCGAGCTCGAATGGCCGCGCGGCTCAGGGAAGCTGCAGCAGTTTCCCGAGGTCGACCGCGCCGGCTGGTTCGAGCTGGCGGACGCGCGCCGGAAGCTGGTCGGCGGTCAGCTGCCGTTCCTCGATCTTTTAGCCGAGCGGCTCAGAGCGCGAGGCGGCTCGCAGTCGTGACGCGGCACGAGCAGGCCGGCATCGGTCGTCCGGGATCGGTTCCCGGGTCGGTCCGGTCGGCGATGACGAAGGAACCGCAGATGATCATCGCCGTAGGGTAGGCGCTCTTTCCCGGCGGGCAAGGGTAGGCGCTCTTTCCCGGCGGGCACCGCTGTGCAGAGGGCATCGCATAGGATCCGCAGGGGCGGTGGTAAGGAGGCGCAGCCGATGCCGGTGGACAACGAGCTCTACGATCGTCTCAGCGACACTTGGTGGGGCGATGAGGGAACGCTCAGCATGCTGCGCACGGCGCTCAACCCCGCGCGTTTCCCATGGCTGCGGCGTACGCTCACGGAGACCGTGGGCCGCGACCCGCGAGGTCTGCGCGCGGTCGATGTCGGCTGCGGCGGTGGCTTGCTCGCCGAGGAGTTCGCGCGGCTCGGCGGCCAGGTTACGGGCGTCGACCCGTCGTCGCGCTCACTCGAAACTGCGCGCGAGCACGCCGCAGCGGGAGGGCTTCAGATCGACTATTGCGAGGGTAAGGGCGAGCAGCTGCCGTTTGCCGATGGCGCGTTTGCGTGCGCCTACTGCTGCGACGTGCTCGAGCACGTTGACGACGTGTGCGCCACGGTCGCCGAGATTGCGCGAGTGCTGGAGCCGGGCGGGGTGTTCCTGTACGACACGATCAACCGCACGCCGCGCAGTTGGCTGGTGCTCATCAAGCTCATGCAGGACTGGGACGCGACGCGGTGCATGGAGCCGAACCTCCATGACTGGTCGATGTTCATAAAGCCGGCGGAGTTGCGCGCGCACCTCGTGAGCGCGGGCCTGCTCCCCTCGGATGAGCTGACCGGCATCGCCCCCAGCGCGAGCCCTCCTGCGCTGCTGCGCGCGCTCCGGGCCAGACGCAAGGGGGAGATCGACTTCACCGAGCTTGGCCGCCGCATCGCGATGGCGGAGAGCCGCGATCACTCGATCCTGTATGCAGGCTATGCGCTGAAGCCGTAGCGGCCGGCCGTGCGCAACGGGCCAGCGAGCGCGCTCAGCTTCCGTCCTTCACCACTTGACCGCGAAGTCGGGCGTCGGTTGCCTCGCTAGCCCGCTGCTGCGCCACTCAGTTCGTACGCGTCGCCCTCGACGCGCGCGGTTCTGCGCCGGTAGGTGCTCCAGAGCCACGGCCACTGGTTGGGATCGTTGCCGTGCTCGTCGACTTACCAGCTCGTGCAGCCGGTGTGCCACACGGTTCCGTCCAGCGCCGCACGCAGTTCGCGGTCGAACCGCTCGGCCGCCTGGCGGCGCACTTCGATGCTGCGCGCGTCCGCGCGGGCGAGCTGCTCCAGCGCGGCCACGACGTGCGCCATGCCGGCCTCGATCGTGTAGATCACCGAGCCCGTCCCGCCGTTGGTGTTCGGTCCGTAGAGCAAGAACATGTTGGGGAAGCCGGGGATGCTGCCGGCACGGTTGCCACCCCTCCGTCACAGGCCAACAAGCCGCAGTGACTGCCTCGGAGGACGGCCCCTAGCGGACCTGGCCCACGCCCTGTCGCCCGCTCGACGCGACCTGCCGGCCGCCGAGCGAGTCGATCTCGACGAACTTGCGGGTGTTCAACAGGTTGCCGATCCTCGCCACGACACGGTGTGTCGCCGTTTCGATCACGTCGCCAATGTCGCCTGCGAACACGTAGCGACCGTCGAGCGTGTGCTGAAGCCAACCATCGCGGCTGCAGTCCACCGGGACGGTTGCGATGTGGGTCGGCGCGAACCTGCGCTTTATGTACGGTGTCGATCACGTACACCTGCTTGTTGTCGGGAGACAGCGAGATGCCGTGGCTGCATGTGCTGAACGGACCCGAGCTGGTCGTGTGTGAGTGTTTTCTCACCTGTCAATTGAGCGATTCCCAGCCCGACGCGACGGTCGAGCGATCGTGGAGTAGCGCCAGAACCGTGAAGCGCCTACCCGAGCGGCGTCCGGCGTTACGCGCGGCGATCACGGCCAGCGTCTGCCGTGCCGTGCCTGCGCCCGGCGCGCTGGTCAGCGCCCTCGCGACGGCGGGTGCGGCAGACGCACGGCGCGCATGTCGACGCGCGGCGGATCGGTGTCAAGCAGGGGGACGCCCTCGGCGTACAGGCGCGAGCGCTGGGCCTCGCCTAGCGGCAGCGAGCCGTCGGCTCGCACGACGCGCCACCACGGCACCCGCTCACTCGTGCCGCGCAGGACCCTGCCCGCATGGCGCGGCGCGCCAGGCGACAGGTCGCCATACGTGCGCACGAATCCCGCTGGGATCGCGCGCACCGATTCGAGGATCTGCGCGGAGGATCGAGCTGGCATCTCCGGTCGACGATCCGGTTCGCCGCTCATCGACCGGGCGTCGCTCAGGACGCCTGTCGCGCGGGCCGCTCGGCCACGCCGAGCCGCAGGTGCTCGAGATGATTGACCGCCTGATCGATCAGAAGCGCCACGTGATCGTCGTACAGCGAGTAGACGACCCGCCGGCCCTCGCGCTCGCCGACCACGAGCCCGAGGTCGCGCAGCAACCTCAGCTGGTGGGACACCGCGGACTGCTGCATGCCAACCGCGGACACCAGCTCGGACACGGACAGCGCGCCCTCGCGCAGCTGGGCGAGAATCAGCACGCGGCTAGGCGTCGCCAGCGCCTGCATCACCCCCGCGACCAGCTCGGCGTCCTGGAGGCTGATCGGGCCACGTCGCGTGCGCCCCAGAATCCCGTGGGTCACCGGCCCGCCGCTGCTAATATGCGCGTTCGTTCATTGAACGCTGGCTCATATGACTTCCGCCACATCTGGTGTCACACGATGACACACCGGCTGCGATCCCCAACAGCGCTGGCCACCTGCATGTCGGCCACCTCGGTGCGCATCCCCGGCGGGGCGCCGACGCAAAGGCAGCCAACCGCGCGGCCATGAACGCGACCACCCCAGCGCTGATCGCCGCAGCCGCCGGCGTGGGGTTTGGCCACGCGATCATGCCCGATCACTGGGTGCCGCTCGCAGTGGTGGGTCGTACGCGCCGCTACCCGATCGCGAGGGTCGCACGACTCTCGGGCCTGGCCGGGGTCACGCACGTGCTCGTCTCGCTACTGCTGGGCGGACTGATCATCGCGGCTGGACTGCAGTTTCGCTCGGCGGTCGAGCAGGCCCAAAACCTGATCGTCGGCGGCGCGCTTCTGCTCACCGGGCTGGCTTTCGGTGCGCTCGAGCTGACAGGCCGCGGCCACTCCCACGCGCACCACCGACACACCGGCGCTGCTGTGCCTGGCGAGGAGCACGGCCAGCCCGAGCGGGGCTCGCAGCCTGACGCGCGCGGCCACGGCGACGCGCGCCTGCGACGGCTCGCGAGCATCATCGTGCCGTTCGGCGCGGCCGCCTCGCCGGACCTCACGATCCTTCCCGTGTTCGTCGCCGCGACGGCGGTTGGGGTCGGCACGGCGGTGGGGTCGCTGATCGCTTTTGCCGCAACGACGATCTGCACGATCGTCGCCGCGACGTTGATCGCCGCGACGGGCGGCTATCGCATACGCGGCCAGTGGCTCGAGCGGTGGGCCAATCACCTCACCGCCGCCGTGCTCGTGGTGATCGGTGCGCTCGTGTTTGCGGGCGCGATCTAGCTAACGCACCGCACCGCTCCAGCGCTCCTCGATGCGCGCGAACCGCCACACGGCCAGCGCGAGCGCCCAGGTCAGCACGAACAGGCCCACGACGAGATAGCCAACGGTGTTGAGATCGACACCCGAGATCCAGTCCCACAGCCCGCCCCTCAGCCCGAGCTCGCTGGTGGCGACCGAGGCCAGCTCGAACGAGCCGACCAGCAGCGCCACGGCGACCGACAGCCCGGTGATCATGAGGTTGTAGTAGAGCTTGCGTGCCGGCTTTGAGAACGCCCAGCCGTAGGCGAAGTTCATGAACGACCCGTCGATCGTGTCAAGCAGCGACATGCCGGCGGCGAACAGCACCGGCAGGCACAAGATCGCGTAAACGGGCAGACCGCTTGTCGCCGCGCCCGCCGCGAGGAACAGCAGCGCGACCTCGGTCGCGGTATCAAAGCCGAGGCCGAACAGAATGCCCACCGGGTACATGTGCCACGACTCGCTCACGCGCGCGGAGAGGGGGCCGAGGATCCGGTTCATCAGCCCGCGGGAGCACAGAAGCCGCTCGAGCTCGGCCTGATCGAGCACGCGCCCGGCGCGCATCTGGGCGACGATCCTTGCGATGCCCACCAGGATCGCGATGTTGATCGCCGCGATCACGTACAGGAACGCGCCGGAAACGCTCGTCCCGACCACGCCCGTCAGCTGGTGGAGCGCCGAGTCGTGATGGCGCACCTGCGAGCCAACCGTGCGCAGCCCCAGCGCGAGCAGGAGCGCGAGCACGAACACCACGGTCGAGTGCCCGAGCGAGAAGAAAAAACCGACGCCGAGCGGTCGCTTCTGCTCGGCCATCAGCTTGCGGGTGGTGTTGTCGATCGCCGCGATGTGATCGGCATCGAACGCGTGTCGCAGACCGAGCGTATAAGCGGTGACACCGAGTCCGAGCCCGAACGCGCCCGCGTGGCCAAGGCTGAAGTGCCGGGGCACGACGAGCAACAGCAGCGTGCCGAAGCCGATCACGTGCAACGCCAGCACGACCGCGGACAGGCCGCCGGCGCGCCGCCACTCGGCCGCGGTCAGAGCGTGCCTCAGGCGCGCGAGCGAGCGCATCAAGCCCCACCCAGCGCCGCGGCGTTTCCTGGCGCCCGTGACGCGCCGCTAGCACCCGGCGACGTACGCTCGGCCGGGCCGCGCTTCGGCGTCCTCCAGTCCAGCTCCGTTACCAGCCCGCCCTCGATGGCTACGCTACGCGCGCGCGCCCGACCGGCGTCCCACAGCGCATAGGCCCCCGCGGCCAGGCCGTCGAACACGGCGGTGAACGCGGGGCGGCCGTTGATGCTGCGCTCGAGCACCTGCTTGTGGCTGCGGCGCCGATGATCATGCTCGGGGCTGATCTCGATCTCGACGCCGTGCATGTCGGCATCGGTGTGAACGACCAGCGCTCCCAGGTCCCCGCCGATCTCGAGCACGACGAACTCCGGATGCTTGCGTGCGGAGTAGTCCTCGAGCGGGTGCTCGTGCGTGAGCCGGTGGTCGTGGGAGCCGGCGTTCGAATGATCGTGGGCGTGCGACATGGAGTGCCTCCCAAGAAGCCGCTGCCGGGCACAAGGAGGGATGCCCGGCAGCAGCGTTTCTTGGATTAGCTCGAGGGAGTGTCGAATCCGTCGAGCGGTGGAGCGAGGTAGGGGAACGTCGCCTGGTACCGGTTCGCGGCCGGCGCCAGCCCCTCAGTGAGCAGCCCGGCCGCGGCGTCGGGTTTGAACGTCTTGTCCACCAGGCCGTACGTCGCCCCGGCGATCGCTCGCAGCTCGATGCTGACCACGTCGTCGAACGCCCGCCGGCCGTTGGGAAAGCCCGCCACATCGCCGCCGAGCAGCCCGTAGCGGCTTGGATTCGACGTCGTCGGCGGGATCGCGAGGTTCAGCCGCAGCTGGTCGGCGGGCACCTTGCCGGTGTAGTTCTGAAACCCGGGCACGACGCCGTTCGGGAGCCCGGTGAGCAGGATCGCGACCAGGTCTCCGCGCGGCTTGGTGAGCCCGGCCAGATTCGGGAACACGTTCGGGTACAGGACCGGAAGCAGCTTCGCCACCTCCGGATGCTGCACGTTCTTGAGAAACACCTTGTCCTGCGCCGGATACAGGGTGTTCCACTTGTCCTTTCTGCCAAGCGGGACGATCACCTCGTTGAACAGCGGGTTGCCGAGCCGGGAGACCTGCACCCACGGACCCGACTGCGAGCGCTCGTCGTTGGCCTTATCGATCATGCGCACCTTGCGTCGGCTCGCCGCGCTCCATACGCCGATCACCGACGAGCTGCTGCCAGCGTTCTTCGGCACCGAGCCGTGCGGGGTCAGGTGCGAGATCGGCACCTGCAGCGCGATCGTGTGGATGTTGAGCGTCTTGGTGGCGTCCACGCCGGCCGCGTCGGCGCTTGGGATTAGGTGCAGGTGTTGGAATGGGCGCAGATCGGCGAGATCGAAGATCGCGCCGAGGTCGACGTAGAAGCCGTCGGTGCGCTGGCCGGCGAACACCTTCACGCCGTTGGCCAGGGTGTGCACCGCCGCTTCGCCGAGGGCCGGGTAGTTTGGCGTCGAGCGCGGGCCGACGTTGCACGGCGGACACGCCAGGTTGGAGCCCAGCACCCGTGCGTGCAGCTTCGGGCGGTGGTGCTGGTGCGCAGCATGCGCCGTCCCGTATGCGGTCGTGTCGTGACCGTCGACGCGGGTCACCGAATAGAACTGCCGCTTGTTCCAGTTGGGGCTGCCCAGTGAGGTGACGGGGCCCGTGTTGTAGAGAAACGTGTTGCGGTTGCGCAGCCGTGTGGAGAACCTGAACAGGTAGGAGATCTCGGGCCGGCCGTCGCCATTGTTGTCGATGTAGATCGAGTACAGCACGTCATCGCCGAACTCGAAGAAGTTCGGGCCACCCGGCGGGGCCTGAAGCGGAACGAAGTTGCTGATCAGCGTGACGGTGTCAGGGCGGTCGGGGCTGACGAACGCATACACGTCGGCGTTATCGGCCACCGGGTCCTTGCTGATCTCGGGTGCCTCACGGTGCGAGGACATCGTTGTCTCCTCCCTTTGCAGTTGAGGGCGCCGCCTTGAGCAGTCGCCGGGTCAGGGCACGATCGCGGTAGGTCGTCTCGCTCGTGCCTGCAATCACGGTCACCTCGCCGCGCTCGGCGTCGCGCACGTACGCCATCACCGGCTCGGGTGGGTTGGACGCGGAGGCGGGGTCGGTGGGAACGCCGCCCTCCTCGCTCGCCAGGGCGGCGGCGCCGGGCAGGCTGATCGCAGCCGCTCCCGCCACCGCGCCAGCCGAGGTCTTGAGGAAGGACAGACGGGTTATGCCCTCGCCCTCGGTCTGCTGTTCACTCATTGTTGCTCCTCCAGGTTGACCGCCAATGACTGCCGGCGGAAGAAGAACCGACGACCCCTCATACGCGCCGAGCAACCGAACGGATCACACACGCGCGGCGAACGGATCACAACGCCGCGGCGAGCGGATCACATACGCCGCGGCGAGCGGATCACATACGCCGCGGCGAGCGCGAGCTAGCCTGCGAGCTCGTGCGCGGCTGGTCGCCGCACGGCTCGTGAGGCCAGGCGCGCGCCGCGCCAAGCGCAGCATCGCTCGGTCGCCGAGCTGACGCATCGCTGCGTTCGGGGCCACGCTGTCGCGCGGCTCGAGGCGCTGCCCCTGGCCGAGTTTCGCCGGCAGCGCGTCGCCGCGCCAGTGGACGGTGTGGTGGCGGCGATCGAGAGCGCTCACCGATCGCCGCCCGCGTCCTCGCTACGTGGTAGGCGCCAGTGCACGCGCGCAGATGATCCTCGCCCGGGCGACACCGACTCGTGTGCTCGATGTGCTGTTGCGCGCCGCCTCGGGCGTGCCGCGCCGCCCCTAGCGGTGGCGCGGCCGAGCGCGCTGGTGCTGCGAGCGCGGCCGGGCGCAGGTCAGAGCCGCGCGACGTCGCCG
>Ga0066709_100002760_pt1 | contig 13037 bp, 11 predicted proteins | sample GraSoiAngelo_158_FD_79665 | JGI IMG/M metagenome (GOLD analysis project Ga0066709, IMG submission 79665) | Grasslands soil microbial communities from the Angelo Coastal Reserve, California, USA - 14_1009_16_30cm | ecosystem: Environmental > Terrestrial > Soil > Grasslands | place: USA... | reverse complement strand
CGAGACGATGGTGCTCGGCGAGCTGGCGCAAGCGGCGGCCGAGGGGAGGAGCGACGTCGCCGTCGACGAGGTGGGAATGCTCTTCGCCGGCCGCTTCATCGAGGTCGTGTCCGGGCGGAAGAGGGATCTGCCTCGAGCTGGGGAGCTCGACCGGCGCCGGGCGGTAAAGGCGGCCCTCTGGATCGACGCGCACTCGCACGAAGCCCTGGACTTGGAGCGCGCGGCGATGGAGGTCGGGCTCAGGCCGTTTCATTTCCTGCGGCTCTTCGCAAAAGTCCTCGGCGTGACGCCGCACCAGTACCTGGTGCGCTCGAGGCTGCGCCGCGCGGCGCGCCTTCTGGCCGAGGGCGCCAGCTCGATCACCGATGTCGCCTTCGACGTCGGATTCGGCGACCTCTCCAACTTCGTGCGCACCTTTCATCGCGCCGCCGGAGTCTCGCCGGGCAGGTTCCGCCGGGCGGCGAAAGGAGATCGCAAGATTCTCCAAGAGCGGCTCGGCGCCGCCGTTGCAGGATGACCTCCATCGAAAGGGGAGGTCTCATGTACGATCACATCGGCCTGAAAGTGAAAGACGTCGAGGCGAGCGTGCGGTTCTACGAGAAGGCGCTCAAGGCGTTCGGCTACGTTCTCTGCTCCCGCGACGAGTCCAGTGCGGGCTTCGGTCCCCGGGGTGAACCCGCTCTCTGGCTCTACGCCCAGGGCAAGGGCCCGTCAGGTCCCGGCACGCACGTGGCGTTCCGGGCGCCCGATCGGGCCGCCGTCGACCGCTTCTACAAGGGCGGTCTCGAGGGCGGCGGTCGCGACAACGGCCGGCCTGGCCTGCGCGCAGACTACAGCCCGACGTACTATGCCGCGTTCCTCTTCGACCCGGACGGCAACAACGTCGAAGCGGTCTGCACTCGATGAGCGCGCGTTAATCCCGGCCGCGGCCGGAGAGGAACTCTCCGGTCCGCGCGGTCAGCTGCAGGGTCCGCGCGAGCTGCGCGTCCAGATGGGCGAACATCTCTTCCGCCCGGTGCTTCAACGCCGCGTCGTCACGCGCGCTGGGCTCGTCGAGCCGCGCGAACAGGTCGGCGCTGCGGAGAAGCGCCTGGTGCGCGAGCAATAGATCGCGCCCCGCGCGGGCGCCCTTCTGCGTGAAGATGAGCCCGGTGGAGAACAGCCGCGAGAGCGCCGCGCGGTTCTCCTCCATCGCGTCGCGCACCCGCGCCTCCGCCTGCTCGCGCCGCTTCTGCGCGCGCACCGACGACAGGTCGACGATCAGGGCCGGCGCCCGCCGTGTCCGTCTGCGCTGGTGTCTGGCCTTTGCCGTGCGCATCGCGTCGGACCGGAGACTATGCCCGCGACGCGAGCGCGGTCAACGCAGCCGGCGACGGTTTTTCTGGAGTAGACTGCGCGCCCCTCACGGAGGACTTGACTGCGTGTTCGAAAAGATCCTCATCGCCAACCGCGGCGAGATCGCTTGCCGCGTCGCACGGGCCGCTCGGGCGCTCGGCGTCAAGACCGTCGCCGTGTATTCGGACGCGGACGCGAACGCGCTGCACGTGCAGGCGTGCGACGAGGCCGTCCGGCTCGGACCCGCGCCGGCCAGGGAGAGCTATCTCGACGGAGCGAAGGTGATCGCGGCGGCGAAGCAGACCGGAGCGCAGGCGATCCACCCCGGCTACGGCTTCCTCTCCGAGCAGGCGGAGTTCGCCCAGGCCTGCGCCGGGAACGGCATCGTCTTCGTCGGGCCGCCGCCGGCCGCGATGCGCGCGATCAAGGACAAGGCGCAGGCGCGGGCCGTGATGCGCGGAGCGGGCGTGCAGGTGGTGCCGGGCTCGGAGGGGCACGTGGGCGAGGCGGTCGCCGCGAAGGCATCTGCCGCGTCGGTCGGCTATCCGCTGCTGGTCAAGGCGGCGGCCGGCGGCGGAGGGATCGGCATGCAGGTGGCCCGAGACGAGGGCGAGCTGCTCAAGGCGCTTCGCGCCTGCTCCGACCGGGCGCGCGCCTCCTTCGGAAAGGACGCGGTCTACCTCGAGCGCTACTTCGAGAAGCCACGCCACGTCGAGGTCCAGATCCTCGGCGACGGCCACCTCACCCTGGCGGTGGGCGCGCGCGAGTGCTCGATCCAGCGGCGCCATCAAAAGGTACTCGAGGAGGCTCCGCCGCCAGCGTTCGAGCTGCCCGAGCCGCGCCCGCGCGTCCTCCGGAAGCTGCTCGATGCGGGGCTGAAGGCTGCGCGCTCGGTCGGCTATGGCAATGCGGGCACCTGCGAGTTCCTGTTGGTGGAAGACGAGGTCTACTTCATCGAGCTGAACGCGCGCCTGCAGGTCGAACATACGGTGACGGAGGCGACGACCGGGTTGGACCTGGTCCAGCTCCAGCTGCGGATCGCCGCCGGTGAGAAGCTTGCCATCGGCCAGGACGACGTCCGACCTCGCGGCCACGCCATCGAATGCCGGATCAATGCGGAGGACCCGGTGAAGTTCCTTCCTTCGCCCGGTCCGGTGAAGCGATTCGATACGCCGGTGCCGGCAGACGGGGCCTTCCACGAGGGGGTGCGCGTCGACGCAGGCTATCGCGCCGGGGACACCGTGACGCCCTACTACGACTCGCTACTCGCCAAGGTGATCTCTTTTGGCCAGTCGAGGGCGCAGGCGATCGCGCGCATGCGCTCCGCTCTCGAGCGCTTCGCCGTCGAAGGCGTGAAGACCAACATCCTGACCCACCTCAAGGTGCTCGCCAGCGATGCATTCGCCCGCGGCGAGCTGGATACGCATTTCCTGGAAAGGATCTGACATGCCCGACGTTCCCGCGCACATCACCGGCACCGTCTGGTAGATCGAGACGAAAGGGGGCGAAGAGGTGAAGACCGGCGACGTGCTGGTCATCCTCGAGAGCATGAAGATGGAGATGCCCGTGGAGGCGCCGGAGGACGGGAAGGTGGCGGAGATCCGCTGCAAGGAGTCGCAGCCGGTCAACGAGGGGGACGTGTTGGTGGTGCTGAAGTAGCCGGTTGCCTCAGACCCGGGAGAAGAGCTCCGGCAGGCGGATCTTGAGAGCGTGGGCGATCTTGTAGAGCGACGTCACGCTGGCGCTGCTCTCCGCCCGCTCGATCTGCGACAGCAGCGACACCGACAACCCCGTGCGCTTCGCCAGCTGCTTCAGCGTCAGAGCCCGCTTCTTGCGCAGGTCGCGAATCGCCGTGCCGATGTTCCGGTGCAGCTCTTCTTCCGGCAGGAGCGTCAGCCCCTTCGCCGCCAGAGCGCGGTTCACCGCGCCCACCAGCTCGTCTTCGCGCACCGGCTTCTTCAGATAGTCGACCACGCCGTACCGCAGGGCGCCCACGGCGGAATCGAGCGTGGCATAGCCGGTCATGAGGATGACCGAGCAATCGGAGTCGTACCGCTTGATGATCTGGGCCACGTCCAGCCCGGAAAGGTCCGGCATCTTCAGATCGACGATGGCGAGGTGGACGTCCGCCTTGCGCAACTCGTCCTCGACCTTGCGGGGATCCGTCAGGGTCCCCACCCGATAGCCTTCGTTCTTCAGGATCCGTTCGATCAGATCGCAGGAATCCTGATCGTCATCGACGACGAGCGTGCGAATGTCCACCGTTAGCCCCTTTAGCGGTGGAATTTACAGTGACAGTGCACTTCCAGTCCACCGCAATCGCGGTGGGACCCGCCCCCACCTCACCGCCTGCGCGACTCGTAATCGTCGAGCACTCTCTGGAGCTGCGCCTTCTCCGCCGGATTGGTGCAGAGGGGGAGGTAAAGCCTGTAATAATGCGCGCCTTCCTCGATGTTCCCCTGGCGGGTGAAGGCGATGCCCATGCTGCGGTACAGCCCGCCCAGCGTCGGGTTTCCTGGCTTCAGCGTGACCGCCTTCTGGAAGAGGGCGACGGCGCCGGAGGGGTCCTGCGCGAGCAGCTTCTGGTTGCCTTCGTTGAGCAGCCTGCGCGCCTCTGCCTCGTCGTAGGGGCGGGGCCGCGAAGGTCGGGACGAGACTGCCGTGGAACGGGAGGAGATTGCCGAGGGACGCGCCGGGGGCGCGGCGACCGGCGGCGCCTTCACGGCGGGCGCCCTGCAGGCGTCGGCGAGCGAACGGGCATCCGCGCTTTCTGGATTGGCGCCGAGCGCGAGTTGCGCCTCGGCGAGGCAGCCGGCGTTGTCCTTTCCCTTCATCATTGCCGCCGCGGCCACGTGCAGGTTCACGTAGCCCGAAGTGATGGCGCTCGCCTTTTCCGCCGCCTTCACCCCGTAGAACGTGTGCACGGGGGTGAGGGTGTCGAGCAACTTGCGAGCGCGCTCCCAGTCTTGGGACGCCGCTGCCGCCTCCATCTCCCGGTACAGCTCCTCGCTGCGCGCCTCCCGCTCCACCGCCGGGTAGTCCTTCAGCTCGGCCGGGCTGGCCCCCGCCCGGCGCGCGGCGTCCAGGCTGTGCAGCGCTTCGGTGTACCGGTGAGCGGCGGCGGACTCCCCCGCGGTGCGAAGCGCGAAGTCCCGCTCCGTTTTCGCGCGCTGTGCAGCCTCCTCGGTCGCCCCATGCCGGAGCAGGAGGAAGATCCCCGCGGCCAGCAAGGCGACGCTGCCCATCCCGACGCCGACCCACAGCGCGGTGCGCGGAGGAGAGGCCGCCAGTGGGCCGACGCTGTTCGCCAGCGGAGTCAGCTCGGGCGGAAGCTGGAACGACCTGCCGGGTTCCACCCAGGCGAAACGCAGATGCCCTACCTCGAGCGTGTCCCCATGTCGCAGCCCGATCTGCGCGTACGACTCGCCATTGACGCGAACGCCGTTGCGAGACTCGGCATCCATCACCTTCCAGGTTCCATTGTGGAGATGGAGGCGCAGGTGCTTGCGGGAGATCGACGGGTGCTCGATCTGGAGATCGTTCTCGTCGGAGCGGCCGAGCCGGATGGGGCTGCGATCCAGGACCAGCTCTTCCCCCCGGTACTTTCCGGAGATGCCGACCAGCTTCGGCCGCTGATCCTCCGGCACGCCTTGCACGGGGATCTCCGCGCTCTCACCCTTCAGATCGGAGAGACGGATGGTCGCGGTCTCGGCCATGCGGCGCGCCTGGGCCTCCTCGGCCTCCGCGTTGGCCTCGGCCTGCGCCTCCGCGTTGGCCTCCTCGGCCTGCGCCCGGGCGCCCAGCTCCCGCTCCGGGGGCGTGACGCTGACCTCCGGTGGACTGTCCACCGCCGCCGGCGCCGGCTGCTCCTCCGGGCCGGGCATCAGGATCAGGTCGTATTCACTGATCTGGATCAGGTCCCCTTCGTGGATGAGCCGCTTGCCCTCGACCTTCTCGCCGTTGACGCGGATGCCGGTGAAGCTGTTCAGGTCCTCGATGTAGTAGTTGCCTTCCTCGCGCAAGAGCCGCCCATGCCGGCGCGAGACGTTCTTCTCCGCCAGCCGCACGAGGTTCTGCTCGTTGCGGCCGATGGTGATCTCATCGCGGAGGACGGGAACGACGGTCTTCCGCCCCTCGTCGTCTTCGATGATCAGCTTCATGGACGACCTCTCGGGATGCGGCGGCGAAGCCTACCGCAACCCCAGGGCTGCGCCCAACCGGGTCACTTGCCGATGAAGGCGTGCACCTGGTCGCAGTCGTTGGAGCAGAAGGGCAGGTACTTCTCCAACCACTTGACCGCGTTCGCCTTGTCGTTCAAGTACGCGTACCCGTATCCGAGGCTGCGGTACGCCTGCATCAGCGTGTTCTTGTCGGCTGGCGACTGCGCCAGCGCCGCCTGGGCGTCCTTCACCGCGCCCGGGAAGTCGCGGGCCATCAGCTTGTCGGACGATGCCTTGGCCAGGCGCGCGGCCTTCCCCTCGCGTTCCTTGGGGGTCGCACCTTCTTGCCGGGCAGGCTCCGCCCGGGCGGTTTCTTTTGGCGAGCACTGCGGCTGGAGCTCCAGCGCCGCGGCGTTGGAGGAGTCGAATCCGAGGACCTTGCTCACCTCCGCGAGGCAGCGGTCGAGCTTGCCGGCTGACTTGGCCGCGGTGGCTTCCTCGAGGTGCTTCTTCGCGTAGGCCACCTTCACCTGATCGCCGAGCTCCTGCGCCTTCTGGCACCACCAGGTCTGCTCGGCCCCGCAGCGCTCGAACAGGTTGCGCGCCTTGTCGCCGTCTCCCGCGGCGATCGCTCCGCGCAGCGAGTTGTACGCCTCCTCGCCGCGAGCCTCCTCGTCCGCCTTCTTCTTGTTGGGCGCGGGGCGGGGGCCGGCCTTTTCGTACATGTCCATCGCGGCCAGGTACTTGTGCTGCTTGAAGAGGGCGTCGCCCTGCTTCACGGCTTCCTCGCCGGTGGCCTCGTCGGGATTCGGCGGCTTGCGCGAGCGGGTCGCGAAGAACCCCACGACCCCGATCACCACCAGCGCCGCCGCGATGCCGCCGATCTTGCCGAGGTTGGACTTGTCCGGCCGGGGGCCCGCTGCCTGCCTCCCCTGCGCGCCGGCGATTAGCTCCGCGGTGGTGGGCTTGAGGCCGCCCTTCTGCGCCCCGTCGTCGCCCTTCTCGGCAGGGGGCGAGAACTTCTCTCCGGGAGCGCAGAAGCGGAACTTGAGATGGCCCAGCTCGATGACGTCACCGGGTTTCAGGTTGGAGACCGCGTACTCCTCCCCGTTGACCCGCACGCCGTTCGCGCTCTTGTTGTCGATCACCTTCCAGTGTCCCTCGTCGAGCACGAAGCGGGCATGGGCGCGCGAGACCGACTGGTGATCCGCGACGATGTCGTTCTCGTCCGTGCGGCCGAACTTCACGTCGCTCCGCATCAAGTAGAACTCCTTGGCGCGGAACGGGCCGGCAAGGCCGACCAGGCGAGGCATTTCCGACCGCTCCAGCTCCCGGGCTTCCCCTTGCGGCCCCGCCTTCATCACGTCGGAGACGCGGATGATGGCGGTGGCTCCCCCTGCGCTCGCGTTCGGCGTGGTGGCCGGGGTCGGCGGCTTCTCCCCGGCCGTCTTCTCGGCGGATGCGGTGGACGCCACCAGGGCGCCGGGGACCGGAGTGGACTGCGGCGGCAGCGTCGAAGGGCGGACCGGGGCCGGCGTCTTCATCGAGCCTGGCGGGATGGTCGGCGGGCGGGTGGTTCCGGCAGCCGGCGTCGCCGTCGAGGCCTCGAGCTTGCCCTGGATGCCGAGGTCGTAGTCCCCGATCTCGACCAGGTCCCCTTCCTTGATGCGCGTGGGCCCGATGATCTTCTCGCCGTTGACCCGGACGCCGTTGTACGAACCCAGGTCCTCGATGAGGACGTGCCCGTTCTCCTTGACCAGCCGCGCGTGCCGGCGCGAGACGTTCCGCTCGGTCAGGCGGATGGTGTTGCCTTCCTGACGTCCGATGGTGATCTCGTCGCGAACCAGAGGGACGACGGTCTTGCGACCCTCGTCGTCCTCGATGATGAGCTTCATCTCGTCTCGTTCCTCGGACCCGGGCGGGGGCCTGCCGCCTCGGCCCCATCGTGGCCATCCTAGAGCAAATGCCGGCGTGGACGGAAGAAGCCAGTTTTCCACAACCTGCGAGCGATCCCGCAGCCCTGCGGCCGGCGGCACCCGAGACGCTGTCCATCTCTGGTGTCCCCTGGGTGACGATCGGGCTGCTCCTGGCGGCGGTCTGGGTCCTGGTGGCCGCCGGCGGGCTGCGATCCGGCGTCGCGCTCCCTTCGCTTCTGGTCTACGGCGCCAAGGCCACTCCGCTCATCCTGGACCGGGGCGAGACCTGGCGACTGTTCGCGGCGAACCTCCTCCACAAAGACCCGCTGCACCTCGCCTTCAATGCCTTCGCGCTCTGGAACGTCGGCGGCGCCCTCGAACGCGCGGTACGCCCGGCGGACTACACCGCGCTCCTCATCCTCACGGCCCTGGGGACGACGCTGGTGTCGGCCATCGGCGCCGATTCCATCTCGCTGGGCGCCTCCGGCATGGCCTTCGGCATGCTCGGCGCATCGGCCACCTTCGGCTGGCGGCGCGGCGCCTGCGGGACGCTCCGGTCGTACTTCGGGCTTCGGATCGTGCCGTGGCTCCTGGCCCTGTTCGCGGCGGGCCTGGGATCCGCGGGCGTCGACAACTGGGGCCATGCGGGCGGCCTGCTGACCGGCGCCCTGGTGGGGTGCTTTCTCACCCCCCGGCGCTGGCCTGGTGACACCGCTGCCCGCAGGCTCGCGGCGGCGACAGGCGCGCTGCTGGGCACGCTCTCGCTCGGCGTCTTCGCCGCCCCGGCACTTCCGGCGCTGGGGCAATATCGCGACGGCCCCGCGGGCCTTCAAGTCAAGATGCCGCTCGGGTGGCGCCGCGCCGCGAGCGCGCCAGGATCGGTGTCCTACTCGAACGGCCTGACCGGCAACTTCCGCAGCTCCGCCACCCTGGTGCAGGCGGTGCCGTGCCGTGGGACGGCCTGCGCGTGCGACCGCGCGGTGCGCGCCGCCGTGCAAGACGAGCTCTGGCGCCTGGGCGACGTCGGTCGTCTCAAGCAGCTTCAGCTCGGCGAACCCTCGGCGGTGCGCGGGGTCCTGGCCTCGCGCATCGATGGCTTGCTCGAGGGAGAGAATGGTCAAGCACAGGTCAGCGCCGCCTGCTTCATGCGCGACGGCGCGCCGGCCGCCCTGATCGTCCTGCAGCCGCCGGGCGGCAGCGCGACCCTGGTGGAGCGGATGGCGGTCACCGTTTCCTGGCCGGGCAAGAAGTAGAAAGCGCGCTTGCCGCTCGCCGCCCTGCGTGTTACGGGCGCGGGGACTCGATGGCGCGAATCCAGAAAAGCGTCGAAGAACCGCAACCCTCCACCGACTGGGGCGACAGCCTCCCGCGGTTCGTGCGGGAGGTGACCTGGCTTCGCTGGCTTTCGCCGCTCAGCCCCGAGCAGCGCCTGACCATCGGCTTGGCCGCCTTCGCGATCCTCCTTTTCGTGCCTTGGCTGGGGGCGACCGGGTTCTGGGACCCCTGGGAGCCACACTACGGCGAGGTCGCGCGCGAGATGATCGCGAGAGGCGATTACCTCCACCCCTGGTGGGAGTCGTCGTGGTTCTTCTCCAAGCCGGCGCTCGATCTCTGGCTGATGGCGGCATCCATGCTGGTCGCCAACACCGACGGTCCCGAACGCTGGACGGGCATCTACACCGAATGGGCCGTGCGGCTGCCTTACGTGCTTCTCACCGCGCTCGGTGCGCTGCTCCTGTTCGTGATGGCGAATCGGCTGCTCGGACGGCGGACCGCGGTGATCGGAACGGTCGCCATCCTCACCAGCCCGATCTTCGTCTTCCTCGCTCGCCAGGCGGTGCCGGACCCGGTGTTCGTGGGTCTCCTCAACGGCGCGATGGCCTGCCTGATGATCGTCCTCTTCGAGGATGAGCCTCGCGAAGGCTGGGCGGCGGCGTTCTTCTGCCTGGTGGGCTTCGCGACTCTCTCCAAGGGGCTGCTCGGCTTCGCGCTCCCCGGGGCCGTCGCGCTCCTGTACTGCATCGTCACAGGCGAGTGGCATCGCCTCCGGCGGCTGCACCTCGGCATGGGCGCGCTGATCGTCCTCGGCATCTGCGCCCCCTGGTACGGCACCCTGTTCGCGTTCGATGGTCGGGACGACGAGGGGAAGACCTTCTTCGAGCGCTTCATCCTGCACGATCACTTCAAGCGGCTCGCCCTCGGCGTGCACACCACCACCCCGGGCGGCAGCTTCACCTACTTCATCGAGCAGATCGGATACGACTGCTTCCCCTGGGTCTTCGCGTTTCCCGGCGCGGCCACGGTGCTCGCGCGCATGCGCCTCCGCCCGCAGACCCCGCGGGAGCGCGCCCTGCTGTTCCTGCTCTTCTGGCTCCTGATCGGTTTCGCGGTCTTCGCCTTCTCGGCGACGAAGTTCCACCACTATGCGTTCCCGGTGCTCGCGCCCTTGCTGTTCTTCTGCGCGATCTGGTTGGAGCGGGTGCTCGCCGATGGACTTCGCGCACATGCCGGCTCGGTGTTCGCTGGCGGGCTCCTCTATGCGCTGGTGGCGCGCGACCTGGCGCTGACCCCCAAGCGCCTGACCGACATGTTCGTCTACAACTACGACCGCCCCTACCCGGACAAGGAGACCGACCCGCGTCAGATCTTCACCATCCTCTTCTACGCCGCGCCCGCCGTCGCGCTCTCGCCCTCGCTCTTCGACCGCATGGCGCAGCTCTGGCGCTGGCTGCGCGCCCTGCCGTCCCGCCAGAGGCGCGCCGAGCTGCGGGCCGCGTGGCGAGCAAGGATGCAGGGCGCGTCGCTGGCCACGGCGGAGCCGGCACAGGACCGCAACGTCGCCGTCTGGTCGCTGGTGCTTCTCGCGATCTCCTTCGCGATCTTCTGCGGCTGGTTCCATTGGCGGCGGCTCTCGCCGCACTGGACCCAGCGCGATCTCTTCTGGGAGTACTACCAGCAGAGCGCGCCGGGCGAGCCCATCGGGGCGTATCTGATGAACTGGCGCGGCGAGACCTTCTACTCCAGGAACACCGTCCGGCAGGTGGGCAGGGCGGCGCCGTCCGTCACGCTGCCGGACTTCGTGGCCGGCCCCGGCCCGCGCAAGTGGATCCTGGTGGAGCAGGCGCGCCTGGGGGCGCTGCGCACCGCGCTGGGAGGATCGGCGCGGCTGCGCGTGGTGGAGTCGCGCAACAACAAGTTCGTGCTCGCAGTCCTGGAAAAGCCCGACGACAAGCAACCGCAGCAGGCGCCGCCGAAGGAGCCGGAGAAGCCCGGTCAGTTCGGCGCGCCTCCCTGACTCAGATGGCAGCGATCCTCCTCGTCGACGATGAGCCGGCCATCCGCGAGAGCCTCGCTTTCGCGCTCAGGCGCGACGGCTTCGAGGTCGAAGAGGCCACCACGCTGCGCGAGGCGCGCAGTCTCGCTGACGGCGCCGACCTGGTGATCCTCGACCTCGTGCTGCCGGACGGGAGCGGGCTCCCGTTCCTCCGCTCGCTGCGGGAGCGGAGCGACGTGCCCGTGATCGTCCTCACCAGCCGGGACGAGGAGACGGACCGCGTGGTCGGCCTGGAGCTTGGCGCCGACGACTACGTGCTCAAGCCCTTCTCCCCGCGCGAGGTTGCGGCGCGCGTGCGCGCGGTGTTGCGCCGGGCCTCGAAGTCGGCCCAGACGGAGGACAAGCCGATCCGCGCCGGCGCGCTCTCCCTCGATACCAGCAGGCGAAAGGCGGCGATCGCGGATCGCGAGCTGGGGCTCTCCCGGACCGAGTTCAATCTATTAGCGCTGTTCCTGCGCAGCCCAGGGAGGGTGTTCGAACGCAGCCAGATCCTCGAGTCGGTGTGGGGCAGCGACGTGGTGGTCGGCGACCGGACGGTGGATGTGCACGTGAAGGCGCTGCGGCGCAAGATCGAGGAGGCGGGAGGCGACCCGCGCGTGCTGGAGACGGTGCGCGGGGTAGGATACCGTCTGAAGGATGGATAGGCAGGAGCTGCTGCTCGCCCTCGCCCTGTTGTTCCTCCTCGGCGTGGGCGCGACCGCCGCGCGCCTTCTCGGGGCGCGCCGCACCGGTCTTTCGCTTCGCCTCCAGGTCTTCATCCCGCTGGCCGCGACCACGCTGCTGCTCTCCGCGGTCTTCGCGATGATCGTCATCGACCGTTTCACCGCCCGGGCCTCGATGTTCGCCAGCCGGGCGGCGGAGGACGAGGCGCGCGCGATCGCCGAGCTCGCCGCGCGCACCCCGCGCGATTCGCTCCGGCCCATCCTCCAGGCCTTCACGCGCAACGCCATCGACACCGACGTCGCCCTGCTCGACTCCGATGGACAGGTGCTGCTGGAGGCCGGGGAGGCGCATCCCGGCGTGGCGCGAGTGTCGGCGGAGGCGCCGGTGGCCGGCGGCGGCCGCGTGCGCGTCCGCAAGGCCACCTTCGGCATGGTGCAGTTGATGAGCGACGTCGCGCCCAAGGTGGCGCTGCTGGCGTTCATGTTCGCCGTCGCCTCCGCCGCGCTGGCCATGCTGATCGGCGGCGCCGTGGCGGCGCCCATCGAGCGCCTGACGCGCGCGGCTCAGCGGGTGGCCGCCGGAGAGCGCCAGGGGCCGCTTCCGGAACCCCGCGGGCGCGAGGTGCGCGAGCTGACGCACGCGCTCGAGTCGATGCGCCGCGAGCTGGAGGAACGGCATGCGCTGGAGACCTTCGTCGCCGACGTGTCGCACGAGCTGAAGAACCCGGTGGCCGCGATCCGGGCCTCGGCGGAGGTGCTCACCGAGGGCGCGGCCGACCAGCCGGAAACGGCCCGGCGCTTCGCGCTCCGGATTCGCGAGAGCGCCGACAAGCTGCAGCAGCTCACCCAGGACCTGCTCTCGCTGGCTCGCCTCGAGGCCCGGGGGATCGAGCCGAAAGACCATCCAGTGGACCTCTGCGCCGTCGCCCGCGAGGCCGTCGACGCGCAGGGCCCGACGGCGGCGGCGCGCAAGGTGCGGGTGGAGCTGCGCGCGGGCGCCTCCGCGCCGGTGCGGGGGGACCCCGTCTGGCTCAGGCGGGCGCTGGAGAACCTCTTGGGGAACGCGGTGCAGCACTCGCCGGAAGGCGCCCGCGTCGAGGTGGAGATCAGCGGTGGCCCGCAATGCGTGGCGCAGGTGCGCGACCACGGGACCGGCGTCGATCCCGCGATCCGGGAGCGGCTGTTCGAGCGGTTCGCCACCACCCGGCACGGAGACGGCGGCACCGGTCTCGGCCTGGCCATCGTGCGCGCGGTGGCCGAGCTGCACGGGGGGAGGGCGGAGCTACGGGAGACGGGGCCCCGCGGGTCGGTGTTCGCGTTGTCGCTGCCGCGGGCGTAGCCGCGGGCCGGGGCTCTTGGCTTGCACCCGACGGCCGTCGCTGCGGGGCGCCGTGTCTCAATGGTTGCTTTCATGGGGGCACAAGCCCGCCCGGACGTGGCGGTTGCGCAACAAGAACCCGCGCACCCGCTCACGCTACCGCCGCGCGCACATCTGCACTTCGCCGCTCTCGTGAAGCCTCCGCCGTAGCTCGATGCAGGTCAGGTGCTGCGCCTTCTCGATCCAGGCAGGCACTTCCTCTGGAGCGGCATCGCGGGCAATGAGCCGGGCCTTCTCGTAGCTGAGGCGCTT
>Ga0066709_100002758_pt1 | contig 13042 bp, 18 predicted proteins | sample GraSoiAngelo_158_FD_79665 | JGI IMG/M metagenome (GOLD analysis project Ga0066709, IMG submission 79665) | Grasslands soil microbial communities from the Angelo Coastal Reserve, California, USA - 14_1009_16_30cm | ecosystem: Environmental > Terrestrial > Soil > Grasslands | place: USA... | reverse complement strand
TGGGGGCGCGAGCTCAGTGGTAGAGCAGCGGACTCGGCTCGTGGCTGAGGCTGAAGCTGTTAAAGTGGAAGGTCCACTGTAGCAACCCGTTGGTCACAGGTTCGAACCCTGTCGGCGGCGCCAACCGCGGCCAGAATGAACCCCGTTTTGGGCGTTCTAGGCGGGTTTTGAAACACTGGTGTGCTGGATTGCTACGGTTGTTAGTCTGCTCATGAACTCTCTCAAAAGCGCTGGATCCTCGGTGACCCTCTTGACTAGCCGCTCGATTGCTTCGTCGGGGCTGACACTGGTCGCACTGATGATCACATTCGCAGACGCGTACTCTTGTCGCTGTTTTTCAATGCCGAGGCTCTGGACCTGGTTGTACGTGTCGGTCACGTGACCCATCCAATATTCGACATGGCTTTCGGGTGCGCCAGCAACGATGAACTGCGTCTTGAAGAACTTGCGGAGACTGTGGACTCGGAAGTTGTACATTCTTCCACCGACCTTCTTGAGAAGGCTGGCTCGCTGGTAGAGACCGTGGACTGTGTTTCGGATCTGTTTGCTACTGACTGGCTGAGGAGTACGGCTTGTGTTCGACCTTATCAGTGGTGAGTTGTCGCTGAGAATCTCCGGTGGGTTACGGCCATCCGGCGATCCCTTCCGTCTCTGTTCAATGTAGAGGCGTAGATAGTTCACCGTCTCCTCGGAAAGGAAAGTGTCGTGTTCTGCGTACTTGCCCTTCACAATCTCTGCCTCGACGTGCACGTGTAATGGGGTCTTACCTGTTTCAAGATCGTCGCGAACATGCCGGTACTGTAGCTTGGTCAGTGTTTCTTCCCTGAATCCGCCAAGTCCGGCCAGGGTGATGATCACCTTCTCTCGAAGGTCTGCAATTTCCAGAACCTTGGCAAGCTGTTCTGGTAGTGGGGCCGTGTCCTTGTACTTGGCCTTGCGACTGAGCTTCTCCGGCAATTCGATTTCTTTGCAACCATTCTTTCGGTAGAAGGTTCGCATCTCTTTGACGAGACCGTGGACTCGGCTTGGACTGAGCCCCATTCCTTGGAGACTCTCAGTCCACTGTTGCAATAGTCCGATTTGGTTCTCTAGTTTTACTTTGTCGACCAGGTTTGTGTTGCTCTTTAGATCGTCAATGATCCGGTCTGGGCTGGCTTCCAAGAATCGAGAGTACAGGCTGACACCCTCTGCGTAGTTGTAAAGACTCTTGGTGCTTCCGCTACAGCTTGCGCCGTAGAGCAAGTAGCGGGCGAGCACGATCATTGTCCTGTTCTCGATGACGAAAGGTGTGAGGCTGGGCCTGTTCTGTGTGCAACTTTCGATAACGTATCGGAGTAACTGAGGGTCCCCGACGGCGAGAACATGATCTAAGGAGACGCTGACTGGTTGTTTGAACTTGTAGCCGCGTATGCTGGTTTTGAGGATCAGGCGTCCGTCAAGGATCGTGAAAGGCACTGGCATGGCTGTCTGGAGTTCTTCGAGAGTCAGAGTTCGAGCTTTTGGTTTCAGCGGTGTTTGTAGCTGGACTGCTTCTAGTCGGCTCAATGTTTTTTCCTCTTTTCTGTCTTGGACTCTGTCTCGCTCGGCGCCTGTCTGAGTACAGGGCCCTCTGGTGTCATTACTAGTTCGAATTGTCCTTTGAGAAAGGCTTGGAAAGCTGCCCTCGCTATCATTGACCAGTTCACGTCTGGTCTGTTCTGGATCTGCTCGAAGAGCTTGGCGTTCATGCGAACTGACACGTTGTGTGTCAGGGTTCCGGTGTTCATTGTTGTGCGCCGTCATTACATACCGCTCTACGAGATACTTAAGGCATGTCACGCATTCTAGGCATCAACCAAGTAGTCGGAACAAGTCTACCATCCAGACGAACGAGAGTACAGCCAGGTCAGCTATTCCGGTTACAAGTGACAACTCCTCTAAGGATAAGTCATGAGCAATCTTAGGTTGAGCCTTCATCGAGCCAGGACCCGGCCGCTCTAGTGTCACGAAGCGGCACAAGGCGGGACACATTATTACGGGGTTTGAACTTGGGAAATTTCGGAAGTGCCTTTCGGGAGAAAGCCTCGCTACTGCATCATTTCAGTTCCACTACTTGCGGTATTCTGACTCCGCAATCCGCACAGTAAATGTTGCCATCCTTCTGAAGAGTCTTGAGGTGCTTGCAAACACCTAGCTTTTTAGCGGTTCGGGCTTCTGAAATCGCCTCTCCGAAATTTAGCCGAGGTTCGGCACCGCTATGAAGAGTCTCAAAGATTTGGGTCTCAATCGAAGCGGCCATTGAAGCAGCGGATGGCTGCTGTTTTGGATCGTTACTAGTAACGAGAGTTTTTCCAGGAGACCGGCGATCTGTTGTACCCTCGCCAGCCTTCAGAAGTTTGTCTTGTATCTCCCGAAGCCGATCAAAACCCCCGGGCAATTCGACGAGCCTTAGCACCGCCACCCTACCTTGATCCGAAATCTCGCACGAATCCTTGCCCATTGATCGGGCTAAGCCATCCTGGCATAGTCGCGCCAGGGAACTCACCAGTGGCTGTGCATGTTCACTTGTATACTTTGCTGGATTTACGAGCCTCGCTTCCTCGTGAGTCGTCCTTGGTTTTCCGCTGTACCATTTGACGTAGAGCAAAAGCAGAAGATCGTCCTCTAAGCCACCCTGTGAATATTTCTTCTCCGTTTGCAAAGGATACTTGGCAATTTTCCCAAGTTCAAACCGATTATAAAAAACCGTCTCGCCACGTACCTCTGAGTGACACAATGAGCGCGATCAACGTCCGTGTCGATCCTGATTTCCGTCGTTTGGTTGGTATAGTCGCCGAAGCGCAAGGCGGGGACGTTAGTAGCTTCGTGAGACTGGCGCTAAAACGGGAGTTGGCCCGGTTGCATTACCTAACCGACTCAGAAAGGCAGGCAGTGGGTCTCTTGGACGAACCGATTAGGGGGGAAATCAAGAAGCTCGACAAGCTGAACAGACTAGGATCTCGACTCAAAGACCCTGATCTCGTCAAACAACAGAGCGACAAAGAGAGGCGCTAAACTTGATTCTAAGATCGCGAGAAAGGGTCGGACAAGGTTTCGAAACCATGCCGTCGTCACTCGACGGCCCGAGCTTGTCCGATCCCTCGATACCCCTGACGCCAGCGACCAAGCCAAGCAGCAGAGGCAGCACTAGTGAATAGTTCGGTTACAGATAAAACGGTTACCCCTCGACCCGGCTCCGAAGCTACTACTAGCAGCCAGGTGGAACCGAGCGACACCGATTGGTTACGATCATTCCGAAGACTTCTGCACAACGAACGCGAGCGAGACCTCGTGGCCGCAGCGGACAAAGAGCAGACCATCAAAGCGATCGACGAACTGCTCGGAACCTTTGGTCAACCTGTCTCTAATCCAGAGTTAGATGCGGAGACTCACCAGGTTCTCACTGAGTATCCTCTAATGTACAAGAAGGACACAATTGGCACTGTCAAGATCGACTTAGAACACCGTCGCGCTGTCTTCCTTCCAGAGAAACCTGTACGGGAAGAGTCGGCTCCGATCAAGGGATTCCTGGTGCCGCGCATTTTGGAACCTATGAGGACAAAGCACGGGCTGGATTATCGTCTCGACACGGCCAACGGGCTTGTTCAAAGCGTAACCGTCGCACCGCTCCCGCAGGCCGAGCAGCTCGAAGAACTCATGACAGCGACGGCGTGGGCCTTCGCGAAGGCCTCCGAGGCGAACAGTCAATGACAGGGGCCTCTGACGATCGAGTGCCTATCAGCGACATCCTCCAGGGAACGCCAATCAAGCTCGTTCTAACGGAAGGAGGTTACCTGTTCCGGAATGGGAGTCTAAGCGCAGGGCCATTCTCCGAGATCGAAATCCGCGAGTCGCGTGATCTCGATGCGCGAGTTGCCCAGCAGCTTAACGTTCCCGAGAAGGAAATCTATGTTGCTAGACTGAAAGCGCCAAACTCAAGATTAGAGTTTCTCTCTGACCATGATATCCACACCAAGTTCGTTGCTGAAGCAGGGCAGGGGCCAGACGTGCCCACGTCCGGATTCATCATGTTCGATGGCGACGAATGGATCGCCGCAGAAGCCACGTATTTGTACGGCAAACTAACCGAAGTGCAAAATCCGGACACAAAGTCCGAAAGGATCGAAACTACAGAGGCCCTGCAACGGGTCTTTTTTTACAGCCATCTCGGAAAGAGGGACAAGAAGCTGAGCGACGATGCCGTTTTCCAGCTTGGTACGAAATTTCTCCGACCTACGAGCAAGACCCTAGGCGGGTCCGGCCCGCCCACCTTGATGAGTCTTGAAACAGCCCAACGATTCCTGACTGGCGAGACCGTTACCATCAAAGACCTTTTCGATTCGGTGATTTCTGGGCTCAAACAATTCGTTAACCTAGATTGGGACCCGCGATTGTACGACGTTGTCGGCTGTATCATAACCTCTTCCTATTTCTTCGACCTGTTCGGAGCCTACCCAATCATCGTCATTCTGGGACCCTTCGAAACCGGGAAGACAAGACTGCTTCTCTCCATTTGCTACATGGGTCATAGAGGGATGCCGATCCTCGATCCATCGGAGGCGTCAATCTTCAGGACAGCCGAAGCCTGGAGGGCCCTCCTAACAATCGATGAGTTCTACGAGATTGGACCGGCTATCGAAAGACTACTTCGAGCTTCCTACAAGAAAGGAATGCGGGTTCCCCGGATCGACAAGAGCAAAGGTGGTCAAATGCTTCTAGCGCTGTTTGAGATATTCGGCAAGATCGCGATTGCTACGCCCGAGACCCCGCCGCCCAACATTGTCTCGAAGTCGATCATGCTGAAACTGCTGAAGATGCCGGACCCGAGCCAGAAGAAACGCGACCCTGAGCCGCGGGACTTTGAGAATATCCGAGCCAAGGGCTACATTGCAAGACTAACTCTAGCACCGGAAGTCAGAGCCAACGGCGACTATCTCGACACAGACGACCACGGACTGGTTGGCAGAGAGTACGAGGTTTGGAAGCCTTCGCTCACCGTGGCAAAGATCATTGGCGGGAGTACGTGGACAAACGTACACGGGTTCGCCACAGAACAATCAAAGGAAAAACGCCAAGAGAGCTACGCGGAACTGCATGAGATTCTCGAATCGCTTCTAGAGGTCGTCAGAGAGTTCCTTAAGACGGCACAGATCGAGTTACCCACCAAAGACAACATTCAGAATGATACCAAGGTTCTCGCGAGCTTCACACCCAAACAAGTTCACGACGTTACTTGGGAACGAATGAAGGACCAGTATCGCGTCACACGGGAGAAACAGGAGGTTCGAGATGACAGTGGCGAGGAGCATCTTCGCGAATCCTACGACTACGACACCAGAAGCTTCGAGAAACAGTATAGTGTCCAAAGAGTCGGACAAACCTATCTTCGACAGCTTGGGCTCAAACGGCTGAAACATGGCAAAAAAGGGAGCCTCTATGGTATCCGGACTGGCCAGGAGTTTCACGAACTGGTCGTCCGCTACCACCCGGCACTCCAAGGCGACCTGAACGAGGACGGCACCAAGTCTTCTGAGAGAGCAACATACGAGACCCTGCTAGGTCTGGTCACGGACAATACAACACAGAGAGAGGCGGTTATACCCAAAAAAGGTGTCACAGGTGTCACGGGTGTCACTACCCCCGATTTTGAACGTGAAAACCAGCCTGAAAAAAGTGACACCCTGAACTCGGTGACACCCAGGGTGTCACCTGAACCACTAGATTCGGTGACACCTGACACCCTGGGCAAAACGCCTCCTGAAGGTGTCACCGAGAAAAACCCTAGAATTGAAAGGGAAAAAACGACAGGTGACACCCGGAGCACCTGGAGCAGCTATTTTCGTGATCCCCCTGGATCGACAGACAGGGATCGCTGTAGCCGGTGCGGACTTGAAGACATTCCTCTCCGTGCAGATCCCAGAGAACGCGCGTGGCCAGTGTGTCGGAAGTGTTTCGAGGAGATGAGATGACAACTCTTTCGGAACTATTCTTTGGCCGAAATCTTACACCAAGAGAGTTCCTTACACAGTTTGGACAGAACAGCTTCGGAATCCCGCGCTCAGAAATCAACTCCTGGCTCAAATCTTGCGCAGTTTGTGGAGAGGAGTTTTTGGTCGTGCCCTGGGGATGGCGGGCAAAATATCAGAAACGGTGTCTGAAATGCAGACTGGTCGTGGATCGTCTCGTAAAGTCGCTAGCGAATGAGGGCCTTGTTGTAGAGAGCCCTGAACCCGGTTGCGGGAGGATACCTCGCTGACAGACGCCCTTGGGAATGAAATCTTGACTGAAGCAGTAGTAGAACCGCCCAAGATGCAGACTCATAGAGGCAAAGGGCGCGCCATCAGGAAAAGGACAGCATGCCTCGTTACCCTCGACACAACCTACAGTCGGCTCTATGACCCCGGCCCACCTGACAAACGCCGCGAACGCACCATCGCCTGCCATATCAAATTAAGTCATCTGATGAGCCAAGAATCCTGGGGGTTGAAAGATGACGATTACACCATCCCGTGTGTCGTACTCAACCCCGACAACGTTCGTATCTCCCTCCGAAACTGGGAATTTTGGATTGTAGCCACTCTTGTCCACGAATCCCTGCATCACGCGTTGACGAACTCATTCGGTGCTGAAGCAGACCAAGTGGACAAGATCGACAATGTCGAGATGCTTAGCTCCCTTGGACTCACACTTGCCCTGGGGATCACCCGATAGTTGCAAGCCCTCACCGTCGCTAAGGACCTATCGACAGCTAATGTGCAACAAACACATCCAAGTCAGAAGAAACGACGGCTAGTCAACCGACTTCTAGTAGAACTCGCAAACGACCCCGACAAGGAAGAATCTCTCAAGCGTCAGTTCGGGAACGTCCGTCTGAGTTTATGGGAGAAAACAAGGATCGAACTCATGCGTCAACGCTTAGGTTTGCCAAGCTCAACCGAAGCGATCCGCGTCGTTGTTGAAGCCTTCGAAACCAAGACCCCAGTTATCCCCGAGGCTAGTCTAGACACAGTATTTTCTGACGATTCAAACATACAAATCGCCGGGCGACCTGGAGCGGGAAAAAGCACGTTCGTAAAGACGATACTCCCTCAGATCAAACAGCCAGTCTTCATCGTCGACGTAGCGGGCGAGTACCAAGGCATCAAGAAGATCGCCATTGGTGACCTCTACGCCCTACGCTGGAGCACAGCACCCACCTCGACACAGATCAGATTCGTTCCAGCCGCCAGCCTGGAAATCGCAAAGGTCGAACTAAAAACCGTCTTCGAACTGCTCAACCAGGCAAAGACACGCAACTATCATCCTGGGCAAGTACCATCCGGGGCCCTAAAGTCCTGGGTGATCGTCTGTGAAGAAGCGCACAGAGTTCACAGAGAGACACAGTTCAGAAACTTTCTCGCAGAGGGAAGAAAATTCGTCTCGAAAATCCTTGTCATTGCCTCGGACCCGAATCTGTATGGAGAAGTTTGCCGTGTTCTACGACCACCTGAAAAGGCGCAGGTATCATGAGCCTATCGTCACTACTAAGAGAGCTTTGCGCTCGTGGAATACTGGAAAAGAAGCGGGACATGGACGGTCCAACCGAGTTTTTCTTCGTCACCCTGCTTTTGCTAGCCGTCAACACGGTGAAAGCATAAAGAAATTCTTGGTCATTGTCCTACACCCGAAGGATAGGAAATGGCCCGCACCTCTTCCTGATCTCGGTAATCTTCCCGATGCTTTTGTTGACGAGATTGTCAAGAAGACCATTTCATTTTCAGCCAACTCTCTACTCAGTAACTAATCTAATCCTGACGAAAAAAATCATAGTTGCTTAGCTTAGAGTTTTATAGTCAATACACGTATAGCTGTAGCTACCTATCAAAATGCCCAATTATCAAACCCAAGTGGACAGCGATCTCGACGCTGCAATCCAGCGGCGAGCGTTGAAACTTCAAGCCGAGGGTAAATTGTCAATCGACGGTAGACCCATCGAACTCAAAATTGGACCTAACGGCAAGCATGTTTCCCATTATGCACTGACAAAACTCGCGCTTCAGATGTTTGCGAACGGAAGCAAAGACGACAGGGGAGATGGTCGTGGAGCCGTAGAAACCCCCAGAAGGAACGGTGTGGACACGTAGAATTGAAAGAGTCTACGAAAGCTCATTCGCATGAGGGTGGACAGACGGACGGACAGACGGAATCACGAGGGAAGACCGCGTCTAGATCACGGCCTACTAGATCTAAGCGTGAAAAATTAGTGGACGCAAACAATGTGGAAACTGATGTTTCTACGTCCATCTCGACTAGTTCCATCAGTCCACGCCTGGCTCAAGTCGAGCCAGTCGAAAGACCAGGTGTTTTGAACCCTCGTCAGATCGAAGCGATCAGGTATGATTACGAGACATTGGGTCTTGATGTAGACCAAATAAGCAAGGTTACAGGTGCATCGCGCTCGACTGTTTACAAGCATGTTGAGGGTCTCACTCGTCACATAGCTTCTACAGAACCGGAGAGTGTCTCTTCGACAACACCGGGCTCAGATCCACCGCCAAACCGGACAGTTACGGCTGTTCCTCCCAAGATCGTGGAAGTTGTGGCTGAACAAAAGTCGAAGCCTCCAGAAGAAGCTCAAGACCGACTGAATGGTGATGAATACAGGACCGGATACAGTGGGTCCTACCAGGCTGAACGTTTCCGTCCGCCATTACCTGTGACTGACTCAGAAACGATCAGTCAGCTTCTGTTGGTCCTAGGTCGGGACATGCGGAGACGGGGCTTCAGCAACTTTCCAGATTTTTTCGAGTATTACTTGATTCCACAGCTCGAAAGACTAGAGTTCTGGACAGCAAATATTCCAGGCGGGACACCTGAGGAGAAAGATCAAACGTTTCGACGCTACCTCTGGATTGTGACAAGATTCTTCTCAGTTCAGAAAGAGTATTCGGACTACGCAGCCGCAAACAACGGCGTCAAGGCTGAGGATTCATAACATGTCAAGTGAGAGAATTACAAGCGCAGAATTGGAGCGGAGCCGAAGAGCAAGAGAAATTGCTCGCAACTGGTTGCAGGCAGAGGAGACCCGTGCGAAACTATCCGGCTTGGATCCGGAGGTTGGCGACGGGGCACCAGGTAGTCCGATCCGTCCTGGAAAATCTGGACGATCGCCACTGGACCGGATCAAGGAAGCCCGGATCTCGGGTCTCGAAGTCAGGGAGTTTTCGAAAGGCCTTGGCGACGAATCCTCATCATCTAGGGCTGTGCAGGTCAACCCGTCAACGCTAGTCGAGCAAAGATCGCTGATTATTCGTTCCCTAGTTGCGGCAGGCCGAACTCCAGAGGAAATCCAGCAGTATATGGAAAAGGTAACTCCTTACTTGGACGTTGTGGCAACCGCCGGCTCCGATCCTACGACGCAGTCCTTATTGTTTTCGAGACTGATGAACGGAGGACAGCAAGCAAGTCTCACGATCAAAGACGTAGCCGAAGTTATCAGCATGCTTAACATGGCGAAACAGCCTCAACCTCAGTCGTCGGACCCTGCGGCTATGGCGGGTGCAATGGTGAACGCTGTCAAAGTCGGAATCGACGCAGCCAAGTCCACCAACAATAGTGATCCACTGGCAACGATCGCGGCAATCGCTCCATTGTACAAGGAGGTGAATGAGGGGACCCGACAGGCGCTTCAGTCACAAATCGATCTTCTCAAAAGTCAGAACAGAGATCCCGTACAGTACCTACAGGAGCTTAGAGGAACCGCGGACGCTCTCGGTTGGGGACCGCGAGAGCCTGAGCCAACAGAAGTTACCCTTGCTAAATTGCACAGCCAAAATGCCCGCGAACAACGTGCAATCGAAATGAAACGGGAGGATCTGAAGGACAAGCGCCAATCCGAGTTTGTCAAGAACATAACGTCGACTCTTTCGAGGGCTTTCGAATCGCCCATTATCAAGGAATTTGGCCGCGGCATTGGCCGCAGTATTGGCGCTGATAAGAACCCCGTTGTCCAGGCGGCTGCGAAGGCACCGGCAGCAGCCGCCCAGGCACAACTCCAAAACCCGATGGAAGAACGATTTTCGTTCACTTGCAGTAGCTGTAAGAGGACGTCCTATTTCTCCCGAGCGGAGCTTTTGAAAATTGAGCAGTCTTCACAGGGACGCTGGGTATGTCCATCGTGTGGCTCAGCGTACTCACTGAAGAACTCCTCAGGAGAGACAAGCAACAAGAAGGACAAGGATGAGGGCCCGCCAATTGGCTGAGATCCACGGACATGTCTCCATAACCGAGGTTAACGCCTGCTTCAACTGGTGCGATCTCTGTAAAACGTTTCTACCCACGGCCTTGTCTAGATCGCAGGCCGACGCAGAAGAAGATCTCGTTACCCATTTGAAACATTATCACAAGGTAAAACGGCCAAGAATCACGGTGGATTCAGAGCCGCATCCATTGTTTGTGCGGGTTAGCCGTGACTGAACTAAGCTTAGCCTTTTATCCACAACACGGGTAGAGGGGGTAGAATAGTAATGGATCGAGAAAACGCTGCGATTATTGGCTTGGGTTTGCTAGGGCTCGGCCTCGGCATCGGGTATGCTGCCGCGCTCGCCACAAAACCCCCAGTTGCCGCCGTGGCACCCAAGAAACTAGCTGCAATTGAGATTCCAGGGTATCGCGACGAGATCGGCAAATGGCATAACCCTCGATATCTCAACACCGACGGCAGCGGCTATGGTTTGAACTTCTTCCTGGAAGATACGCGTCCGGTAAATCTGACGGCCACTTTGATTTGATGGTGAAAGAAATGGACGAGAGCAAACGAGAACAGGCGCTTGGGGAAATTGAGGCGTTAAGGACCCGTCTAAGAAACCGCGTTGGATCGATCATTCGTGTCGAGTCCCTGGAAGAGTTCAATCAGAGACTTGAATCTCTGCAAAAACTGTTCACAGAGTAACGATCAGCCCTCTCTGTAGCACCAGCCCTGGAGTTCCTCTGGTAATCATGAGCTGACCATCGAGCCCCCGCCAGGCAAGGCTCATGACACCAGCGATTCCTGTCGCCGTCTGCGAGAAATGTGGGTCCAGCTTTTGCAAACGACCGCACTCACATTTGAAGAGCTGGAAGCTTGTACTCGTTGAAGATGAGAGGTTGGGCAAAGACCGCTCCAAACCTTCAATTCAGAGGGTTGGCGCGGCGAGGGTTTAGCGAGAACCTGAGCTTCTCGCTTTTCTAGCCTGCACCGCTCGAACCAAGAGCCTATGAAAACACGTCTAAACGATGTGGTTATGCGGGCGATGAACAGAGAAAGATTAGTCCAAGAGCTGGTCAACCGTGCAAAGCAACTTGGCGCGGTATCCATCGAGTTACAACAAGCTCGAAACCTCGTGCAGGAGCTGAATTGGGATGGTAGAAAACAGCCTAACGGGAAACCCTGGAAATGGGAGACCCGCCGATACCGGCGAAGCTTGCTGTCATACAATCGGAAACTGACCGGACAGGTCGAGTTGCTTGAAGAGACGATTTTGAAATGCAGGAAGAAGCTGATGGAATTGATGGCGTGAATGGCCCACATAATCACTTTCGGAGAGGCACTACGCGAGCATGAAGACCAGGCGCGGAAGCTGGGTGCCGCCCTCGTCCTCTTGGAACAAAACCAACACGAGTTGAGAAACAAACAAGAAGAACTGAGACACTGGACAAGCAGTAAGAGACCTGAGTTCTTCCTTCAATCCATCAGGCATGAGCACAAGACGATCCGATGTGAAGGTTTGAGGCTCCAGTCAGAACTTGGCTTGCTTAGGGTAACGCTGGAGAAAACGCGATCGGACGTTCAGCTTCTTGCGAAAGGTGGACAAATAGTAAGGCTCTAACCTTAGCTTGATTTCGATTCCTTGCCAGGGATTAGAGGAGTAGCGCCGCGTCGAGCTTTTTCAAGCGTCCGGTCTTCGGGTTAACCTCGTATCCCATTCCCCCAAGCGCACAGAGGCTGAGAGTTGCACGTGCTCCTGTCGGAACTGTGATGACGTCGTCTGCGGCCGACCGGTCTTCAAGCCTGATCACAGCGGCTCCTATGGGTCTTGCGACCTTTTTCCCGTTGGCGAGCTGGAACTCTCGACGACGCGGGAACGTTATCCCTAGTTCATGGGCCACGTCCACGGGAATAGCTGAGACTGTCGCACGTGTGTCGATGACAGCATTCTTCACCCATCGACATATCCTGGGCTTGTCGACACGACAAACCTGGATGTCTACAAGCATTGTCCCCAACCTCCAGCGTCCCCAACTTTGTGTTGTCACCTGGCGCTAATTAAGCGCTAGTTGCTTTCGGTCGCGTGTTGAGCCGGATGATTGTTGTTCATATCGATGGGCTTTGCGAACCAGTCAACCCTGGAGGCACAGCCACCTTTGGCTACGTGATTAGAGATAATTCTGACAGTGTTCTCGCCAGGAAGTCAGGGCTTGTGGGCAAGGGCCCTGCGATGAGCAATAGCGTGGCCGAGTATGCAGCGCTCTGCGAAGCCCTGGAGTTTCTTTTGACGAAGAAGCAGGAAAATTCCGTCATCGAAGTGCGAAGCGATTCCGCTCTGGTAGTGAATCAGATGAGTGGAAACTGGAAGTTCCGAAAAGGATTATACCGCGAAAAATATCTTGAGGCGGTTCGCTTGTGCGCCCGGTTCTCCAAACTCAGGTTTCGATGGATTCCCAGAGAGGAGAACGAAGAGGCGGACCAACTTACCAGAGAGGCGTATGGCCCTAGCTCGTTGGCTTGACCCAAGCCGAACAGTCGGTGGACAATTTCGATGAGAAAACAGAATCCAACGATGATGAGACGAAGGCGCAAACCGGTAAGGCTGCATGGTCTAGTTTCTACCGTTTGAAGAAAGGAGTAGGCTCAGGCTCTACTCAAAGCTGAATCGAGTTCTCACTTTCACTCTTCACTTTCACCCTCCGGTGTTGTTCAAGGCTTTGATTCACCGAATCTGGTTCTGAAACAAATATGGTCAGTGTGGACTCGGAGGAATGGTGCAAGAGTTGTTTGTTTTCAACC
>Ga0066709_100002757_pt1 | contig 13043 bp, 10 predicted proteins | sample GraSoiAngelo_158_FD_79665 | JGI IMG/M metagenome (GOLD analysis project Ga0066709, IMG submission 79665) | Grasslands soil microbial communities from the Angelo Coastal Reserve, California, USA - 14_1009_16_30cm | ecosystem: Environmental > Terrestrial > Soil > Grasslands | place: USA... | reverse complement strand
GGCCATCCGCATCGCATCAGGATCGCCTGGCGGAATCCATTCGATCCACCAGGTGGCGCCGGCGTCTGCAGCAGCTCGGATCGTGTCGCGTTCGCGCTCCCAATCTTCGCCGCGCTTGCGACCGCCCACGACGATGTCGAATTCCGTGCTGGCCCGCCTTTCGCGCTCGACGAAGCGTTTGAGGGCACGGATGTTGTCGGGTGGCAGGCTGCCCACATCCACGCTGCTACCGGGCGACTCCACGCGGTACAGGCATGCGCCGTCCCATCGCGCCGCGCGGCGCATCGGTCCGCGGTTGGGGTAACCGCCTCCCACCCAGATCGGAATGCGCGGCCGCTGGACGGGACGGGGTTGGAAAGTCGTCTCGCGGATCGCATAGTGCGCACCCGCGTAACTGAAGGGTTCGCCGCTCCACAGGCCGACCAGCACCTCGAGAGCCTCATTCAGTTGGTCCGCGCGCCGCCGGTTGTCGGTCTGCTCGCCGAAATGCGCCATGTCGATGGCGGAGCCCACGCCGAGTCCGACGCCGAGCACCAACCGACCCCCAGACAGATGATCGAGCGTCACCGTCTCGCGGGCCACCTTCCAGGGTCGTCGCCTGGCCAACGGAGTTACCTCAGTCCCGAGTCGCAGGCGTTGCGTGCGCGTGGCCATGACCGCCAGCGCCACCCAAGGGTCATAGGTCGGAATGTCCTGGCGGTCTTGATAGACGAGATAGTCCTCCAGGAACACACCGTCCCAGCCAGCAGCTTCGGCGAGGGCGGCGAACACGCCGAGCGTCCGCGCGTCACCAGCCGCACCACCGGTTGGCAGATTGAGGCCGTACCTCACGCGCACCTGCGCTGAACGTACCACGGACGCGACGGTGCGCGGGCGTATGATAGCTGTCATGGTGACGCAGGTACGCATCTACACGGTCAATGGTGGCATGTTGGACTCGTGGATCAAGCACTTCAACGAAAAGATTGTTCCCACCAGTGCGAAGTACGGCGTGCGTGTCGTCGGCGCCTGGGTCAATCGACCGCAGAACGAGTTCATCTGGGTGCGCACGTTCGAGAATGAGGACACGCTCAAGAAATACGAAGAGTCACCTGAGCGGGCCGCGTATCTGCCCGTGAACAGGCAGCATCTCGCCAAAACCGAGGTACGCAACGTCGAGGAGGCTCTCCTGGCGTTGGCGTGACGCACCTATGCGACTCAGGATTGCCAACGGAACGTTGGTAACCGGCCGCGGCCTGATCCGCGGCGACGTGGAGTGTTGGGACGGGACGATCGAGCGCGTCGGTGAGACTGGCGCCGACCGGGTTGACGAGCAGATCGACGCACGGGGACTGCTGGTTTTCCCGGGCTTCCTTGATCCACACGTCCATTCGCGCGATCCGGGCTTGACGCACAAGGAGGACTTCGCGCATTCGACGCGCGCCGCGGCCGCCGGCGGCGTCGCCACGTTGTGCGAGATGCCAAACGCGATTCCTCCCGTCACCAGCGCAAACATCCTGGAGGAGCGCGCTGCCCAGCACACACGCGTCGCGCACGTCGATTTCGGGCTGTGGGGACAGGCCCTCGGGCGGGAGAATCTGGCGGAGATCGCGGGGATGTTCCGCGCCGGCGCCGTGGGCGTCAAGCTGTTCTGGGGCTACGCCCTGCACCGCCAGACCGGGATGCTGGTCTACAACCTGTCCGACGAGCCCGCGGCGAATCTAACCCCCCCACCGAGTAACGGTGAAGTGCTGGAGCTGTGCCGCGAGGTGGCACGCGTCGGTGGTCTGCTGGCCGCCCACTGCGAGGATCGCGGAGTGATTGACGCGGCCGAGCGGCGACTCGAGCGGCCGATCTCGACGTACGCTGAGCTGCTCGACCTCCGACCCGCGACCGCGGAATCCGTCTCGATCGCCGTGGCGGCTGAGCTGAGCGCCGCGACCGGCTGTCGCTTCCACGTGGTACACACCGCCTCACAGAGCGGCGTACGGACCCTTCGGCGGGTCCAGGCTGATGGCGTACGACTCACGGCCGAGACGTGCCCCCACTACCTGGCATTCAGCGCCGCCGATTTCGCGGAGCTCGGGGTGATGATGAAGGTCTATCCGCCCATCCGCAACGAAGTGGACCAGTCAGCCTTGTGGGACGCGGTGCGAGATGGCACGATCACGTCGATCGGCTCCGACCACGCGCCACATACCGTGGAGGAGAAGTCACACGATCTTGCCTCTGCACCGGCTGGAGTGCATGGCGTGGAGACGCTCGGGACGGTGATGGTTGACGCGATGCTCAACGGCAACATCACGCCGGAGCGCCTGGCCTGGGTGCTGTCCGAGGGAACCGCGCGTCTGTACGGCCTGCATCCCCGCAAGGGCGCCATCCAGACGGGCGCGGATGCGGACTTCACCCTGGTCGATCCCGAGGCGACGACCACCGTCGACAGCTCCCGGCTGCACTCCAAGCAGCCGCAGAGTCCATGGCACGGCCGGCGCCTGCGTGGCGCGATCAAGATGACCATGCTCCGCGGCGAGGTGATCGCCCGCGACGGTGAGCCGCTCGGTCAGCCGCGCGGCCGTTTCGTGCCCGCCGTTCACGGCTAGCCGCGGAACCGAAAGCCTGGTCGGCCGCGGACTCCGGGCCGTGTGCGGAAGAGCGCGCCCGCGAGGGGTTGCTCGTGCACCGCTTCGGGTGACAGCTCATCGGCCATGCTGGTGATGTACAGATCACCATAATCCGCACCGCCGAATGCGCAGCAGGTCACCTGTTTGGCGGGTACGCGCACAACGCGGTCCAAAAGTCCATCCGGACTGTAGCGGCGCACCGTGCCGCTACCGTGGAGGGCCAACCATAAGTAGCCTTCGGCATCGATCGTCATGCCATCCGGCAGGCCAACTTCTCGTGGCACGGCAATGGCGGTGCGACGCTCGCCCAGCAGCCCGCGCTCGAGGTCGAAGTCGAACACATCGACACGCTGGGTCGGCGAGTCGATGTAGTACATGCGCCGGTTATCGGCCGCCCAATCCAGACCATTCGACAGCGTCACATCTGCGAGGACTCGCGTCACGCGGTAGTCCGGGTCGAGGCGATACAGCGACGCGACGCCGGGCGTGTAGGCAAACGCCATGCTGCCCGCCCAGAACCGGCCGGCCGCGTCACACTTACCGTCATTCATACGATTCGTCGGCACGTCCTCCTCGACACGCGCCACCCAGCGGAGGTCGTCGAGGTCAGCATTCATGACGGCGAAGCCGTCGCGCAGCGCGAGCACCAGACCGCCACGTTCGCGCAGCGCAGCGGCCCCGACGGGCTGGCCGACATCGACCGCGCGATCGTGCCCGGAGGCCGGATCAAAGACGTGGACCGAGTTGTTCATGATGTCGACCCACACCAGCGTGTTGCTACGCTCGTCCCAGACCGGACCTTCGCCGACGCGGGCCCTGATGGGCAACACGACTTCGACGTCGAGCTCGCCTTTCATACCTGGCAGTGTATGACCCCGCGCGGCGCAGGCAAATACTCGATACTTCGCCGCGGAGTTACGAAGCGTCCGCAAATTGGGCGGGTACTTCGCAGCCGAGCGGAGTGCGCAGGGCACGGCGGATGCAGCGTTCGCATGGCGCAACACCAGTCGGAGTGCGACCACGCTTGTGCCGGCGACTGCGACCAGCCAGACAAAATTCCATGGTAGCGGGAGTGGTCGCCAATCCCAGAACGTATGCAGCAGGACGACCACTCCGAGTGCCGCCAGGATTCTCGGGCAACCACGTCGCCAACCGGCAAAGCGCTCACTCCAGATAGTGGCGCACACGATCGCGGTCCAGGTACCGTGCGAAAACGGCGCGAGCAGGGCCCGCAGCCAGAGCACGCCGAGCAATACACCCACCGAGTTGATTCGAGCCAGCGAGTACAGCGCGGTCTCGAACGCGGCGAACCCCATGCCCGCCGCGGCGCCATAGATTACGCCGTCCATGCGCAAGCGCACCCCTGGCCGAAAGAGCACCCAGACCACGCCGAGGACCTTCGCTGGCTCCTCGATCAGCGCCACCACCAGGGCGGGCATCAGGTCGCCTGGCGCCACGCCAGCCGCGCGCTGCAAGGCAATGGCTGGCGGCAACCCGAGGGCCGCGCCAAGCAGGGCCGTCGCCACGACACGCGTGAAGAGCACCACCCGGTAGCGCTTGCGGAGGCGCGAGAGCTCGAGCGCTTCGAGCACCTCCGAATCGCGCACGACAGCCACAGCCGCGGTTCGGGCATGTCACGTACCGAGCATCTGTCAACAAGGCCCCCGTCTGTCCATGGAAGGAGGTCCATTCGATGAGACGTTCCGCTCCATTTGTCGTGGCCGCCGCCATCGTCGTCACCGTCATCACGTTCGTGGTCGGGCGGAGCGGGCAGCAGCCGGCCTTCGTACCGGCCAGCGAAGGCGTCGCCATCGGACCAGCCGCACGTCATCGTCGTTCTCCGACGGACATTGGCGCTCAGCTCGCCACGGGCGCACTCGACACTGCTGCTGGTTCCAGCGGCAACCAGCTGGCCGATCTCGGCGATGCAGCGCCGACTGGAGAGGAGCAGGCACTGCTCGATCTGACCAACGCCGATCGGTGCAGCAACGGCTTACCACCGGTCGAGTTCGATTCAGCCACGCTCTGGGTCGCGCGAGCACGCGCGGCGGCGCAACTTCCCAGTGGACCACTTTCGCACTACAACAGCCTTGGAGACCTCGCCTTCGTCGGACTACTTGGCGACGCGGCGGTGCCGTACACACTCGCGGGTGAAAACCTGGCGCGCGCCACGGGCATCGATTCGGGCGTATCCGCGCGCCTCAACGAGGCACTCATGAACAGCCCTCAACACAGAGCCAACATCCTGGAGCCGTCGTTCGATAAGCTGTCGATCGGCGCGGCTCCCGTTGCACCGGATGCCATCGCCGTCGCCGAGATTTTCCGCAGCACGGCTGGTCTGTGAGAAATGTCGGCAACCTGCCGGCAACTCGTGTACCGCCCAACAAGTTCAAGGCACGTCCAATGCAGGATGCGTTTGACGGAAGACGGTGCGACTCAGCAGACCCACCGGTACGGAGGAGCCCATCCGGCTTCTCATCGTCGATGACCACCCGGTCGTTCGTCTCGGGTTGGTCACGCTGTTCGGCAGCGCGCGAAATGTCGCGGTCGTCGGAGAAACCGGCAGCGTGCAAGAAGCCGTTTCGCTGGCCGCCGCGACGCAGCCGGAAGTGATCCTCATGGACGTGCGGCTGCCCGACGGCACCGGCATCGATGCGTGTCGCCTGATCCGCTCCGAGCACCCGGAGATCAAGGTGGTCATGCTGACCGGTTTCGCTGATGAGGAGGCGGTCATCAGGGCTGTGCTGGCTGGCGCCAATGGCTTCCTGTTGAAGAGCTGCAGCACCGAGCGCCTGGTCGATGCGGTCGAGACCGCGGCCATGGGCGGGGCACTGCTCGATCCCGAGGTCACCGACGGCGTTCTGGAGTGGATGCGCGGTGGCGGACAACTCAACAGCGATCCGCTGACGCGGCTTTCGGAGCAGGAGCGGAAGATCCTGCCGCTCATCGCGCTCGGCAAGACAAACCGTCAAATCGGCGAAATGCTTTACCTGAGTGAGCACACCGTCAAGAGCTACGTGAGCAGTCTGTTGAAAAAACTCGAGCTGGCGCGGCGGTCCGAAGCGGCAGCATACGTGGCCCGACACGAGCATGTGCCAGTAGCCTGAAGAGTTCCGCTCCTGATAAAGGTGCGTGTCATCCTGAGGGAGGCACCCGTGGGCTCCGCTCGCAGGCTCGCTTCGCGCAGGGCAAGCGACCGAAGGATCCGCTTCTCGTGGCGAGCGTAAAGGTCGCGCACCTTCAGGATGACACTGGCGCGAGCGCACCAGAAAGCGCGACCGCCTCCCGCGACTGCTGCTCGAATCTCGCGGCGAGGCTGACGATTGCCTTGCTCACCGCCGAGTTTGGCCAGCGCGTAACCATCGGCTGGCCTTCCAGAGCCGCGCGAGTTGGTGTATCGCCTCCGAAGGGGATCGATCCCACAAACTGCGCCTGCAGCGTTTGCCCGAGCTGCTGGGGTGACACCGCGACGTAGGGTGACGGATGATTCAAGACGTACTGCAGAGGATCACCTGGGAAATGCAGCAGCTCGCGGAAGATGCGTTGAGATTCTGTGACGGCTCGAATACCCACCCGGTCGGCGGTGCAGACGATCAAGATATTGCTGGCCAGCTCGAACGCCGTCAGGTTCACGTCCGAGAAACCGCGCGCCGTATCGACAATGACGTAGGTGAAGTGGCGCCGCAGCAGCTCCAGCGCGGACCTGACGTGCGCGGCAGTGACCAGCTCACCTTCCTCGGGGCGCAGCACGCCTGAAAGTACGCGCAGAGAGGACGCGGCGTGCGTGGTGAGATAGAACTCGAAACTGTCGCGATCCATCTGGCCAAGCGAGACGGGCGAGATCGCGGCCAGCGACGTGCGTGGACTCAGATTGAGTAGTAGCGGGACGTGTCCGAAAAGAACGTTGAGGTCCACCAGAGCGACGTGGTCGGGTGCACGGTGCGCGAGGGCCACCGCCAGATTTGTCGCCAGCGTGGTTGTTCCGGCTCCGCCACGTGGCGCAAAGAGCACGCTGACCATGCCCTGACCGCGACCCTGTCCGTCTTCGGCCTCTTGCGCAGCGCGCTGACGCGTCGCCTCGCGCCTGCGCGCCACGACTCGCGCCAGCTCGCGCATCAGGTCCACATTGTTCGTGAGCAGGGCGTCGAAATCTACTTTCCGCAACTGCAGAACGACCAGGTTCGTACTCGCCGTCGCCGTGGCCGAGCGCGTTTCGCCACTCAGCAGTCCCATCTCGCCCACGACATCGCCCGTGCCGAGGAAGGCCAGCACCTTTTCCTCGCCGCCCGGGCCGGCGATCGAGATCCGCACGCGGCCGGCTATGATCACGAACAGCGCGTCGGCCGGCTCGCCCTGCCGAAACAGCACCTGGTGTTGGGCGACACGGCGTTCCCGCAGGATCTTGCCGATTTTGCGCAGCGCCGGCTCCGGCAAACGCGAGAAGACCTCGGCTTGCCTCAGGAGGTCAGTCACACTCTCAGCCATGAACGAACCGGCGTCTGCCCAACACTCGCGTCAGAAGATTTGCACGCGACGGGCCCAGCGGAGCGACCGGCTCCAGACCCGGAGCCGAATCGGCCTCTGGCGGCCGCAGATCTCGAACCAGTCGCTCGATCGTGTGTGCAAAGGGGGAGCGACCGGTCGGCCGCACAACGCTGCCGGCTGTCGCCGCCGCTCTGGCGGCAGCGTCGCCGGCGTGCGGGACTTCAAATGCGATCGGTCGTTCGAGGGCTGACTCGAACTGCTGGCGGGTGAGCCCGCTAACGGGCAGCGGGTGGTTGAACACGTACGAGAGTCGCTTCCTGTCCAGTTGGAGTGCCTGCGCAAATACGCGCTCGCAATCACGAACGTCGCGCAACGTACTCAGTTCTGGCGTGCAAAGGACGATCACTCTGCTGGCGGCTTCGCAGGCCACGAGCACCGGTTCGCCGAAGTTGCTATCGCAATCGACAATCGTGACCAGGAACTGGCGCTTGAGTGCCGTGAGCGCGGCGCGCACGTGAGAACCGGTGACCCGCTCACCATCCTCGGGACGTGTCGCCCCCACGAGCACGCGCAAGCCGCTCGGGTGTTCGAGCAGGCAGGTGCTGAGCGTGCGTGCGTCGAGGTGCTGGAGATCCTGTTCTGGAATGCCACCTAACGACCTGTTGGGGCTCAAGTCGAGCAGCAGAGCGGCGTCATCGAACACCAGGTCGAGATCGACCAGGGCCACGCGCCCGGGCATGAATTCCGCCAATCGCAGCGCAATATTGACCGCGACGGTGGTCTTGCCGGCGCCGGCTCGCGGTGAAAAGACCGCGTACACGTGGCCACTCGCCGGTGGCGGCGTCCCGGGTGATTGATGGGCCAGAAGCTCTCGATCGGTCTCAGCCGCTCGCCGAGACATCGCCGCAAGGATGTTGCGCATCAGCTGGGGCCGGCTGGCCACCAGCGCTTCGAAATCGTCCTTTGCCAGTACCAGCAGTCGGCAATCCGTCACGGTCCTGGCCGTCTCCGCGTACTGCTCGCCTGACAGAAGAGCAATCTCGCCAAAGCAGTCACCTTCGGAAAGCTGCCGAGCACTCCGCTCACGAGCGTTCGTCGCGGATGTGGACAGCTCGATTCTGCCTGAGGTGAGGATGAACATTGCATCGGCTGGCTCGGCCTGGCGGCACACCACTTCGTCCGCCCCAACGGCTCGCTCGTGGATGCGACGTGCGAGGTGATCGAGGTCGTCCGCGGACAGGCGCGCGAAAAGGTCTATCGAGCGCAAGATATCCGTGATGCGCATGTGCGAGCACGTACGCAAGCTGCCCGCCGCGTGTTGTTCCGGTCCGCCCGCCAATCGCGGGCTTCGGACCCCACGATCAGGTGACCGGCGACTACCCGTTTGGCGGGTACCAAACCCCAGACTCACCCCCTGCCGATGACCACGCTGGGGAACGCTGATTGCAGCCTTGATGGCCGCATACGTGATGAGCGATCCGGTCCTGCAGTTCATCACACAAACGGTGTTCGTCGTCGCGTTCGTGTTGTCGCTTGTCGACTGTGTTCGCCGGCCGACGGTTCCGAGAGTAGAGCTTGCCCTGCTCTTCGGCTGCCTGACGCCGGTCATCGTCCAGCAGGTTGTCAGCCAGACGGGGGGTGCGCTCCCGAACTGGTTGAGCACTCTGGCGGTGGCTGCTTTTCTGGCGCACCCGTACATCTTGTTGCGTCTGCTGTCCCACTTCCGCGCCGTGCCCCGTTACCAACATGCCATCGCGGTGCTCGCGTTGGTCGGCTCGTGGCTGGTAGTTCTCGGCGGGGATCCGCTCCCGGTATCGGCCAGTTTCGGGCTGCTGTTGGGGTTCGGATACGTCGAGGTGTATGCGGCGGGCGGCTTTATCCGCACCGCACTGGCCACCCGCGGAATCACCCGTTCCCGATTGGTAGCCGTCGCGGTTGGCTCGGGTTGCCTGGGAGCGGTCATTCTGGTGGCCGGTCTGGCGATGGCGGTGCCATCAGCGATGTACGTGACCCAGCCACTCTCGAACGTGCTGGCGCTCGGTTCCGCGGTTGGGTATTACATCGGGTTCGCGACTCCGCGATGGCTGCGGCGCACGTGGCAGCGCGGCGAGGTCGAACGCTTCTTGATCGGGCTGTCGGGACACTCAGCTGAAGCGCGAGTAACCACTGCGCTCGACTACCTTGGTCCGGCCGCTGCGCGCGCGACTGGGGGAGTCTGGGCGGCCGTCGCCATACGCGAGGGCGACGACCGAATGCTCACGCTGCACGTCGACAGTTTGTCGGCAGGTGTGATGCAAACAGCCGGTATCGACAGCGTCGTGGTGGACAGCCAGGCGCCGGCACTTGCGCGCGCATGGCGTGAGCATCAGCCCATTGCCGCCAGCCGGCCCGAGAGCTGGGGCGCGGGCTTACAGACGATCGCCGAAGCAGTGGGTGGAGTGCGCGGGGCGCTGATTGCGCCGCTGATCGCCAGCAGCCGAATTTACGGGCTGTTCCTGGTGCTGACCGATCGTGACTCTCCCTTCGCGGATGATGACCTGGCGGTCCTGGCGGTGCTGGCCGAGCAGGCCGCGCTGTCACTCGAAAGACTCCGCTTGTTGGAGGACAACGCCCGCGAACGGACGACGCTCGGCGCGGTGATGGCCAGCATGCATGACGGATTGCTGGTTATGGACGAGTCGGGCATCGTCCGCTACTGCAACGCACGAACCGACGAGCTGCTCGGCACCAGGCCGGGCATCTTCATCGGACTGAGCAGGGAATCCACGACCGATACCATCACCTCCCGCCTGGTGGAGTCCGAGTCGTCAGTTGCGGCTGAGTTGCGACAGGCGCTGCAAGGTCCCGATGTCTATCCGCAGGTCGAAGTCGAACTCGAAGTCGCGGGCGCGCCGCGGCGCGACGTCCTCCTCCAGTCCTTCTGTGTGGCTGACGCGGCGGGAGTGCGCCGCGGGACCGGCATCGTTTTGCGGGACGTTACCGCGGAACGGGATCTCATCCGCACCAAGGATGAGCTCGTCTCAGTGGTGAGTCACGAGCTGCGCACGCCGCTTGCATCGGTGGTCGGTTTTGCTGAACTGTTACGCACGCGTGAGCTGTCAGAGCCTCAGCGACAGCAGTTCCTGACCGTCATCGCCGAGGAGGGGCGGCGACTCACCGCGCTGATCAATGACTTCCTCGATCTTCAGCGCATGGGGAGTGGTCGCAATCAGATCAACCCACGGCCAGCCAGGCTCGAAGCGCTCGTCGAACAAGCCGTCAACTCCGCCGGCGACGATCCTCTCCGTCCAATTCAAGTCACGATAGACGCGGGCCTACCGTTGGTGCGCGCGGATGCGGACAGCATCCAACAGGTTTTGAGCAACCTGCTGAACAACGCCCGCAAATACTCTCCACATGGAGGCACAGTGCGTCTGACCGCCAGGGAGGCGGAGGGCCAGGTTACGGTCTCCGTCCAGGATCAAGGCCTCGGTATACCGCCCGAAGCACAGTCACACCTGTTCCAGAAGTTCTACCGCGTCGACAACTCGGACCGTCGGCAGATCAAAGGTACCGGTCTTGGTCTGACGATCAGCCGCAGGATCATCGAAGCGCATGGCGGACGTATCTGGGGGGAGTCCGCCGGTCTCGGCCTCGGGAGCCGGTTCTCGTTCACACTGCCCGTCGTCGAAACCCCAACGACCAGCGGCGATGTACTCATCGTCGAGGACGATCCAGGTTTTGCGCGACTGATGACGGCCGAGATGGCGGAGCGCGGACTTTCGGCCGTGTCGGTCAGCGGAGTCCAGGAAGCGCTGGAGCAGGTCAGCACCGAACGACCGCGAGCAGTGGTACTCGATTTGCTACTGCCGGGCGCTGATGGCGAAGTGTTCCTGCGTCATCTGCGCAAGGCCGGCGGAGACCGCGTGCCAGTCGTCGTGGTGACCGTCAAGGACTTGAGCGCGGACGAACGCACGATCCTCGACGACCTCGGCGTGGTCGAGGTCCTCCGCAAGACGGCAGGTGCCGCGGCGGTGACCGGCGATGCCATCAAACAGATCCTCAGCGCTCCGCATGTACGTGACGCGGTAGGAACGCGCCGATGACCACGGTGCTGATCGCCGACGACGAGCAAAGCCTTCGGCTGCTGGTGAGCGCCACGATGATGTCCGACGAGTACGAAGTCGTAGAGGCCTCCGACGGGGACGAAGCCTGGGAGCTGTTGCGCCAGTATCGGCCCCGTGTGGCGCTCCTGGACGTTCAGATGCCCGGTCGCACAGGACTGGAGCTCACCCACGAGATTCGCTCCGACCCGGAGCTGGCGAAGACGTTCGTGGTGCTACTGACATCCAAGGCACAACAGGCTGACATCCAGGCGGGGTTGGCCGTGGGTGCCGACCGCTACCTGACCAAGCCGTTTTCACCGCTCGAGCTGCTCACGATTGTGGAGCAAGCCGTAGCCCGCGCCTGACGAGCCAATGCAATCCACGGACGATCCGCAGGTTCTCCTGTTTGCGCGCGACCTCGCCCGCCTCAACCGCTTGCGACGCGCCTACGAGCGGCTGGTGCCCGCGCGGCTCGATACAGAAACGCCTGGCGTTGGCGAGGCGTTGGTGCGCGACAGCACGGCATTGTTCACCGACCTGCGTCACTTCACGCGCTTGATGGAGGGCTTCGCCGATGATCCGGCCACCGTGTTGCGCATCGTCAACGAACACCTGGCGGTGGCGGTCAACGCGGTAACGCGGTGCGGCGGGGTGGTCGAGAAGTTCGTCGGCGATGGACTTCTGGCGACATTCGGAGCGCGGACAACTCAGCCGGACCATCGCGAACGAGCCGTGGCGGCTGCCATGGGAGTTGTCGGCGCTAACGAAGCGCTCAACCGCAGGCGTAGCGCGACGTGGGGTTTCCGCCTGGAAGTGGGCACCGGCCTCGCGAGCGGTCCAGTCGTGCTTGGTTTTCTTGGGCCACCCGAACGCGCGGAGCTGGCGGTGCTGGGAGATCCCGTCAACGTCGCGGCCCGTCTGGTCGCACGGGCTCACCCGGGCGAGGTGCTCCTCGCGGACAGCGTTTATCACGGCCTCGCAGGCACCGTGCGTGCCGAGCTGCTTGGCCGTCGTGCCGTTCGCGGGCGCGCTGGAAAGATCCGCCTGTACCGCGTTGTCATCGTGGAACGCACGCGCGAATGACAAGCAAGCGACTCGGTTTCATCTTTACGGCCATCGGCATTGTGCTTTCGCTCGTGGTCGGCATCGTCGTGTACTCGCAGGTATCCGAGGCCCAGCGCGTGCAGGCGTCATTGCCCACCCTCAGAGTTGTCGTCGCCGCGGTCGACATTCCGCCCCGCACGGAGATTGCCGCATCGATGCTCTCCGTCCAGGTCATTCCAGATCAGCTGATGCAGCAGGGGGCGGCGACCAGGGTGGAGGATGTGGCCGGAAAGTACACACCCGACGGTTTTGTCATGGGCGAGATCGTAAACGCTCGCCGGCTGGGCGAGATTGCGGCGAAGAGCACCCCTTCGTATGCCATCGAGAAGGGCAAAGTGATGTACGTCATGCCCGTGTCGTTCACGGGCAGCGAGTTCTCCGTCGCACGTGTGAACGCACTGCGCGCGCGCGATCGCGTCGATCTGCTGTATACGACGATCGACGCTCCTCAGGGGTTGACGCCGGACCAACGCCAGGATGTGCAGGCCAACCCGATTCCGTATCTCCAGACACGCATCATGCTGCAGAACTTGCGTATCCAGGAGATCGGCAGCTATGCCGCCGACGGGTCCCTGATTCCAGCTACCGGCGACCCGACTGGCAAGGGCTCCACTCCAACGCTCGAAAACGCCAGCATCATTTTCATCGTGAAGCCGGAAGAGGCGCTCGTCCTGAAGTGGCTCAAAGACGCGGCCACCTTCTACAAGCAGAGCAACATCGAGATGGTGCTGCGTTCGCCGGCCGATGAAGAACAGGCCGACGCAAACCT
>Ga0066709_100002756_pt1 | contig 13045 bp, 11 predicted proteins | sample GraSoiAngelo_158_FD_79665 | JGI IMG/M metagenome (GOLD analysis project Ga0066709, IMG submission 79665) | Grasslands soil microbial communities from the Angelo Coastal Reserve, California, USA - 14_1009_16_30cm | ecosystem: Environmental > Terrestrial > Soil > Grasslands | place: USA... | reverse complement strand
GGAGGGGTGCGCGGAGATTAGCCAGGGGTACGCGTTTTTTGCGTACCCCTGGGATCGACAGACACGAAGCGCATCGCACCCTGAAGGGGTGTCGAGGATTCCTCGCACCCTGTTCAGGGTGCGCTAATTGCTGGCCAACGAAATCCCGGGGGTACGCAAAGAACGCGTACCCCTGGCTAATTTTCCTGCACCGCTCCGCGGTGCGTTTCTCTCTGTTCCTCTTGATCTTCTGCGCGACCGCTGCAGCGCAGACTCCGCGGGTTTCACTGGTTCCTTTACTCTCCGGTCTCGCCCAGCCCGTATTTCTCACGAATTCCAAGGACGGAACAAATCGTCTCTTCATCGTCGAGCAAGCCGGCCGTATTCGCGTTCTGCAGCCTGGGGCGGCGACGGCCACGCTGTTCCTCGACCTTACATCTCGCGTCTTAGCTGGTGGCGAGCGAGGCTTGCTCGGTCTAGCATTCCATCCGCAATTCTCGACGAACCGCCGGTTGTACGTGAACTACACGCGCCGGCCGGACGGTGCGACGGTGGTTGCAGAGTATCGCGACGGAGTGGAGCAGCGGATTCTGCTCACTATTCCGCAACCGTACGAGAACCACAATGGCGGGATGATCGAGTTCGGCCCGGACGGTTATCTGTACATCGGCATGGGCGACGGTGGATCGGGCAATGATCCTCAGAATCGTGCGCAGGACCTCACGGAGCTTCTTGGCAAAATCCTGCGGATCAATGTGGATGCCGCCGACAGCCGGCCTGAGATTTTCGCGTATGGTTTTCGAAATCCATGGCGGTTTTCATTCGATCGGCTCACTTGGCAACTTTATGTTGGCGACGTCGGACAAAACGCTCGGGAGGAAATCGATATTGTTACACAGGGAGGCAACTACGGCTGGCGCGTTTGGGAAGGTACCGTCTGCACCGGCCTCGGCCCCGCCCCGTGTTCGGCGCCCGGTTTCATTGCCCCGATTGCCGACTACATCAATACCGGGTCCGACGGACGATGCGCGATCATCGGAGGCTATGTGTACCGCGGCACGCAGGCCAGCTTGCCTTATGGCGCATATATCTACGGAGATCTGTGCTCGGGCGAAATTTTCATGTTGAAGGATGGCGTCCAGACGGTTCTGCTCAACACCGCACTCCAGATTTCTTCTTTCGGAGAAGACGAAGCCGGCGAGCTGTTTGTTTTGGATCTGAATGGTTCCATCTTTCGTCTTGTGAACCCCGACGCCACTAATGCAGCCGAGCGTCCATACGCCATCGGTGACACCGGTGCGTTCGTCACCTCGACCGCGGAGGCTGCGAGTGTATTAAGCGTCGGGTACGCGCGAATCCGAGCGGATGCGGGCCAGAGTATTCCTTCGGGCCTGGCCATCTTTGCGCTCCAGCAGCATGGGGTTCTGGTCTCGGAGGCGTCGGTACCCGCTTCACGACCGATTCTCGCCGGCCGTGTATTCGCAGAGGCAGGTCCGGATGTGAACACGGGTATCGCCCTGGCAAATCCAAACGATCAGCCCGCCATAGTTTCGTTTTATTTGACGGACGTGAATGGAACGGACTTTGGCGCCGGTACGGTAACGATTCCGCCAAAACAGCAGGTCGCAGCCTTTCTGAACCAACCGCCGTTTAACGGAACAAATTCGATATTCGGAACCTTCACATTCACCTCTTCAGTTTCTGTCGGGGCGATCGCGTTGAGAGGTTTCACGAATGATCGTGGGGAGTTCCTGATCACAACATTGCCGGTTGTGGATATCGGAATAACTTTGCCGGAAAGCACAACGATTGCCCATTTCGCCGATGGTGGAGGGTGGACGACGCAGATTGTGTTGGTGAATCCTTCCGACGCGGTGGTTAATGGTAACGTTCAATTCATTAGCCGCGCCGGTCAAATCATTCAAACGATGCCGTACACTGTCCGGCCAAGAAGTGCGACTCGCGTTGCAACCGCGGGTTCCGGTTCCAGCGTACAGACGGGATCGGTACGGATCCTGTCTGCGGTGTCGGCGTTCAGCATCTTTGCCCTGAGATCAAGTGGTGTCACCGTGACGCAGGCCGGTATGCCAACGGCTGCCGCTGGTACTGCATTCCAAACGTATGTGGAAATCGGTGGGGCGATCCGAAGCGGGATTGCAATCGCTAACCCATCGTCCTCCGCGGTGGACGTGAGGCTGGATCTGGCTGGGCGCACGACCACTCTTTCGATACCGGCGAACGGCCAGACGGCGTTGTTTGTGGATGAAGTACCCGGTTTATCGGATTTGGCGGGTCCTTTTCAGGGCGTATTGCGAATTTCGGCGGCAACGCCCGTCGCTGTGACTGCGTTGCGCGGTCACACTAATCAGCGCGGAGAATTTCTGATTACGGCGACGGCGCCTCTGGACGAGTCGGCACGCGCCGGTAATCCCGAGCTTCTGTTCCCGCATTTTGCCGAAGGCGCAGGCTACAGCATGCAATTCATCCTGTTTGGCCGTGCGGCTTCAGGCACAATCTCCTTCTTTGATCAAGCCGGAAATCCGGCCTCTCTCGCATTCCGGTAATTCGGGGTCAGACGTCTAAATCACCTAAATTCGCGAACTCAAGCCGCCGGATCCGCGAATTCCACTACGCGAATTTAGGTGATTTAGACGTCTGACCCCGAATTACCCTTTGGCTATGGAGGAACACAAGGTGCAGGAAGTGCGGGAGCCCCACGCGCCAGGCGAGCAAGACCTGGAAAGCCGGCGCACGCAGATGACGATTCTGTTTAGTGATATCAAGGACTCAACGAAATACGCCGCAGAAGAAGGCGATTTCAAATACATGGCGATGATCAACCGGCACAACCGCATCTTATTTCCAGTGATCGAAGCCGAAGGCGGGCGCGTCGTGAAGACGATAGGTGATTCGATTCTCGCCAAATTTCAGGATCCGTTACGTGCGGTGAAAGCGGCGGTTGGTATGCAGCGCGCGCTCTCGAAAGATCGCGAAGGACGAGAGGAAATCGATCAAATACGCATTCGTGTTGGTCTCCATTACGGTATCGGGTTCGATAAAGAGAATGATGTGTTTGGCGATGTTGTAAACGTCGCCTCTCGCGTCGAGCATCAAGCCGAACCCGACCAGGTCCTAATCACCCATGCCTTGCTCGAAGCCGCAAGAAATGCCGCGTATGAGTGCGCGAAGATGGGGCACGTGGACGTGAAAGGTAAGGACAATCCGATCGATCTTTACGCGGTTGCGTGGTCGGAATCTGCGACACAGCAGCTGATTACGGAACTCGAGTTACGACATGAGAAGGAATTCAATGAACTGAAGAAAGAGTTCAATGAACTGAAGACCGCGAAGCATCAGCTGGAACAAGCCTTCGATGCCGCCCGGGAGCAATGGCGCGGCGAACGGCGCGCTTTGAATGCGGAAATCGAGCAGTTGGAAACATCACGTGACAGCGCGTTACAAACGGCCCGCGATGAAATCTCTGAAGAGTTGCAGGCCGAACTGCGGTTTCAGATCGAACAACTCACTCAATCTCATGAGCAGCTCGAGCAAGATCTCACTTCTGCGCATCAGAGGTTCGAGGCCGAGAGGAACAATCTGAAAGCGCAGATAGCAGCAATGCAGGCGAGGGCCGTTGAAGCAATGGAGCGCGCGAATAATCCAATCCGCAAGACAGCTGCCGTCCGGGAACTGGTCGAAGCGCGCGTTGCTGACGCGAAACAAGAATGGCAGAGTCAGTGGGACGCCGAGCGAAGACGGCTTACGTCCGAGATTGAACGTCTGAAGAATGCGCCTTCGCCGAAGGAAGCTGCACGGCGCGCTCTCCTTCAAAAATTGGGCAAGCTTCCGACGGTTTCGGCGGGCCGCGCCGCAACCATCACTGATCAGTGGGAGCTTCAGTTTGAACACGCAAAGGATCAGTGGGACAACGAGAGGGAGCAGCTCAATATCAGGATCAAAAATCTCGAAACGGATTTACGACACTCGGTGCGTACCGAGAGCTTCCAGGAAATGCACACCCAATATGAGCAGAAACTCGCGGAAGCAACTCGTGAACGACAGCGGTTGGAGGACGACATTCAGGTGCTTACCAGCGAACTTGCTAGCGAGCGCCAGCGCTTGAATGCGCGCATCAATGCTCTCGAACAAGCGCTTCCGGAAGCTCAACAAGCCGCGCGGAAGCAGGCAGTCGCGGAACTGCAAAGCCAACTCAATTCCAAAATCGAAGAAGCCGACCAGCTCATATCGCGCTTCAAACGCCAGTATCTGGACGCGCTTCAGGACTGTAAAGACCAGCAGCGGCGGAGTGAGAGGCTCGAGGAACAGCTGGGGGAGGCCAGAGCAGCAGCGGAAAAGATTTAACTGGAATTTTCAGACCGAGAGTTTCTTGGACCCGAGGCTAAAGCGGTTCCGAATACGTAATCCCACACCGGCGACGTGACTCCAAAACATCGTTTATTGTTCGTAAAGTGATGGTAGAAATGCGGTCGGCGTTGACGCGCAATGAAGCCCGATCCGGACAGACTGAAATGAACTCGGTAATGGACGGCTTCGTAATACAGGAATCCTGTCCAGATGCCGGCCATTACGCCTGCGGCTGAAAATAAGCTGCGAAACACCGCGTAAGACAAACCATACAAGAGCGATGAAATGACCAAACCGTATGTGGGCCGCACCAACACTTTGTTTGGATCCCGAGGCGACGCGTGATGTCCCAGATGCGATGCGTTTACGAATTCGCGCAGGCGGGGATTTCGCAAAGGAATCTGAATATGAAAAACAAACCGGTGCAGGCCATATTCCAGCAGTGTCCAAATCAGCAGGCCGACAGGAAAAAGCCATAGCAAGTCGCTGCTGCGGCTTTGCGGTTCAGCGCGGGATGTGAAGTAAACGAGAGCAGCCGCAATCAGTGGAAAAATCCAGAACGAGCGAAAGCGATACAAGCGCTCTTTCAAACTCATAGCCATATTTTAACCCGGTGACGCAGAATCCGCGCCACCGCTGCATTTTAGGGTATTTAGGGTCACGGCCCCGCCCAGGAAAATGTAGCGGCCAAAGGAAGATGATCTGAAGCGATTTTGGAGAGCCGGGTCCGCACGAGTTCGGCTTTCTCGACTTGCAGCGGACGTTCGAAATACATGTGGTCGAGGTGCATGAGCGGCAACAGTCCGGGGTAGCTGCGGCGCTTGCGTACGTGGAGCGCGAGATTCAGACTTTCGAATTGCTCCGACAGCATGCGTGTTGTCAGTCCTTTTATCCATTCATTGAAATCTCCGACGAGAACCCGGGGGCCCGAAACATCCTCGTGAAGCTGTTTCGATGAAAGCAGGCTTCGCACTTGATGCCTTCGCTCAAAATAGCTTGTCCCCATGTGGATGTTGAAGACATGCAACGTGCCGCGCGGCGCCTTTAGATCCACGCGAACGCAGCCGCGTCTTTCGCGGCTCTGCCAGGAGATGTCCATCTCTTGCGATTGGAGAATCGGCCAGCGGGTGAGGATGGCGTTTCCGTAAGGCCGCCCATGATGATGCCGGGTGCATCCGAATGCGGCCTTCAGGCCGAGCTCTGATGCGAGGATTTCCACCTGACCTTCGTGAGAATCGCAGATGGCGAACACTTCCTGGAGTGCAATGATGTCTGCATTTAGATCCCCAAGAACACTAACGATGCGCTTGATGGACGTGCGGCCATCCATTCCGCGTCCCTTGTGGATGTTGTACGTCACAATGCGCATACGGAAATTTTACCGCTTCAAAACCGGTATTGCGGTGAGGTGCGGGCCTGAGCCCTGCGCAAATACCTGGATACCTTGTTGAAAAGTGCACGTAGTGCCCCATGGCATCCAATGTGCGCCTCTGCAAAATAGGGGGTTTCTATGTATCTTCCAATCGGGCTCATTATTTTAATTCTGCTGATCTTTTTCCTTTTGTACCGATAGCTCTGCGAGGTGAACTATGAGAGCGAAGTTGGCGATCTATGTGGTTTTCCTATTGGCGGCTTGCGGCCTGACTGCATGTAATCGCGGCCGTACTGTGGAAGCGGCGCGCGAAAACCGCCCACCGTCGGTCACGCCAGCCGAACAGGATTTCATGATGAAAGCCGCACAGGCCAACATCGGTGAAATCGACGTGGCGCGAGTGGCTCTTCAGAAGTCTGACAACAAGGACGTGAAGGACTACGCGAATATGATCCAGAGCGACCACAAGAACACGCTCGAAGATCTGACGGACCTGATGATCGACAAGAATGTCCAGCCGCCCAAAACGGTAGCTGCGGAAACACAGCAGGATATGAACCGGATGAATAGCCTGACAGGCCCGGAGTTCGATCGTGAATTCGCGAACAAAATGGTCAGTGACCACGAGAAAGCCGTTGAATTGTTCCGGGATCATCAGGCGATCGCGCAGAATGCGGATGTGAAGAAGTACGTGAACGACGTACTGCCGAGGCTCGAGATGCATCTCGATAAAGCACGGCAGCTTCAGGCCAAGCTGTTTAATTGGCCGAACGCGCCGCGACCGGAACCCAATTTGCGGTAGAGCATGCGCACTTTTGCGCACGCCGGCACCGCGGAGCGGTGCAGGGAAATTAGCCAGGGGTACGCGTTTTTTGCGTACCTCTGGAAGGAAAACGTCAACAAGCGTCCGCACCCTGAAAGGTGCGAGGAATCCTCGACACCCCTTCAGGGTGCGGTTCGTGGCTTCTTGGGCAGTCCAGGGGTACGCAAAAAACGCGTACCCCTGGCTAATTTCCTAGCACCGCTCCGCGGTGGGTTGACGTTAGGAGTTTCGCGAAGCAATCGCGGTGGTAGTCCTTGCCTCTGAAAATGTGTCCGGCCAGAATTGGTCCGCTAAATATCCGCGAACGTTGTGATCACTTTGTGCGTGTGTGACAGTTGAGGGTGATTACCGGGCCGGACGCACAACAGCGTTTGCATGCCGGCATCACGAGCAGCATCCAACTCGCGTGTAACATCGGATACGAAGAGAATCTCTGAGGCGGGAATGCCGAACGTATTTGCGATTCGCTGATAGCTCGCCGCCTCGTTTTTTGGACCTGTCGTTGTATCAAAATAACCGTTGAGATATTTGGTGAGATCGCCGGAGGCAGTTGTGGAGAAAACCAGCCGTTGGGAGAGAATGCTACCGGATGAAAAGATCCGAACATCGATTCCCGCCGCGTGCCACCGCTGGAGCGCCGGCGGGACGTCATTGAACACTTCACCATGCAGCTCGCCGTTCCGATATCCCGCCAGCCAGATTTCGCCTTGAATTCGTTTGAGTCCCGTCGATTTTCGATCCTGGTCCATCAGCCAGTGAATATATGGAACAGGATCGATGGACCAATCGGGCGGATCATTGCCGCCGCGGACGTCAGCCTCGTATTCGCGTCTGAGATCGGTTAAATCCGCACTGCGCGCATAAGCAGCCAAATGCCGGCGTGCGTAAGGGAAGAGAACTTGATATACGAAGGCGATCGGTGTCGTCGTGCCTTCGATGTCGAGAAGAATCCCACGTATCACGCGACGAAAGAGCGCCCGAAGCAGACAGGTTCGAACTTTTCATCAACGCCGCTGTCCGTGTACCAGGGGGTCCAGCCGCCGGGATCTTGGAACAACCGGATGCAGCGAATCTGCTTATCGGAGCAGAGGTCGAACCAGTGCAGCGTACCTCGCGGGACTCGGATCAGATCGCCCGGCTCGACTTCAATACCGACAACCGGCGAGGTCTTCGGATTCACATGAAACAAGCCTCGACCCTGGACGACAAAACGTACTTCATCTTCGTCGTGCCAGTGTTCGCGGCTGAATTTGGCGAGCATCGCATCCAGGTTCGGAGTTTGCGGATTGACATTAATGACGTCGGCAGTCACGTAACCGCCGGCTGCTTTGAGCTTCTCGATTTCGGTAGAGTACGCCTCGAGAATTTCCTCTTGCGACGCGCTTGAGCTGAGCGGATGTGACGGTTTCCAAACGTCATAATCGATGGCCATGGTTTCCAAATACTTTGCCACCTCAGTTCTGCCGGAAATCGTCCGATGTTCCTCAGAAATTCGAAGTACTGCCATACGTGCTCCTTATACGATTCAATATTGCGGCTCCATCATCTGTCTTCTGCCAATAGACTCCAACAGGAATTCGAGGATTTCAACGTGCCGTGCGGCTTCGGGCAGATCCCTGCCCCACGTGTACATACCGTGGCGGCGTATTAAGAAACCGTGAATCTCCGGATTTTCCTCTATCATCCGACGCGCCTCAGCCGCGAGCGCTTCCATGTCCTGGCTGTTTTCCAGAATGGGCACCCATTCACGATGCTCGTGCGTTTTGATGCCTTCCAAGCCCTTGAGCATTTCGTAGCCTTCGATGAAAAACCCACCGTGCCCGATGTGGTAATCCGAAAGAATCGTACTCCAAACCGAATGCGTGTGCAGCACAGCCCCGGCACCCAAAGTTTGAACAATTACAATGTGCAGCAGTGTTTCGGCCGACGGCTTCGCTTGCGCTGGTCTCAACACCTTGCCATCGACGCCGACTTCCAGAATGTCGTCAAGCGAAAGGCGGCTCTTATCCACTGAACTGGCTGTAATGGCAACGCGGAGAGGGGCGCGGTCCATCACGGCGCTGAAATTTCCGCTGGTGCCCAAAGCCCAACCGCGCCTGTGAAAATCGCGTGCCAGTTCCGCGAGGCGTTCCAACTGATCCATCGTGGGGCATTATAATACGCCGGTGGGCACGGAAAAGGTTCGGGGCCGCGGAGCCGCGAGTAATCCCGCAAATCGATTCGAGAAAACGTCCTACCAGCGATCCGAGTGGGATGAGCCGGAAGATCCGTCCGCCCAAACAATTTTCCTGAGGGACGAAACCCGAAGCATCATCAATTACAATGACAGTCCCGACGTCGGCTTTAGCGCAAGTATTAATCCCTATCGCGGTTGTGAGCATGGCTGCATCTACTGCTATGCGAGGCCCAACCACGAATATCTCGGGTTTTCCGCCGGTCTGGACTTCGAAACGAAAATTCTGGTGAAGGAGGACGCGCCAGAGTTGCTGCGGCGCGAGCTTGCGTCGCCGCGATGGGAACCGCAGGTCATCGCTATCAGCGGAGTCACCGACGCGTACCAGCCGATCGAACGGCGATTACAACTGACGCGCCGATGTCTCGAAGTGCTGGTTGAATTTCGCAATCCCGTAGTGATCATTACGAAAAGCGAACTCGTCACCCGAGATATTGACCTGCTGAGTCAATTAGTGAGGTTCGACGGGATTTTGGTGTTCCTTTCCGTGACTTCGCTCGATTCCGAGCTCGCGCGGGAGCTGGAACCTCGCGCTTCACAGCCGGGCAGGCGGCTCGCTGCGATCGAGTCTCTTGCTCGAGCGGGCGTTCCCGTTGGTACATTGGTCGCACCGGTCATTCCCGGTCTGACGGACCACGAGATTCCTGCCATCCTTTCGACCGTTGCGAAAGCGGGCGCAATCGCTGCCGGATACGTGCCGCTGCGGCTGCCCTATGGTGTTGCGCCGCTTTTCGAAGAGTGGCTGGCGCTGCACCGTCCATTGCAGAAAGAAAAGATTCTCAATCGCATTCGAGATATTCGAGGCGGCCGCTTGAATGATCCCAATTTCCGAACGCGAATGCAGGGCAGTGGCGCGTACGCGCAGCACATTTCGGAATTGTTCGAGGTATCCTGCCGAAAACTCGGCTTGAACTCTCAAAGACCCACATTATCGGCGAAGGCATTCTGCCGGCCCGGTCCGGCGCAATTGGGGCTGTTTTGATCTTGTCGCCAGGGGAGTTCTTCCCGGTTTTGCGACTCGTGGCTGACCACACCGTCCTCTAACTTCATTCACTTCGCTTTGGAAGACCGTATGCGACGTATTTTGGCGGGGAGTTCGATGCGCATCGGTTGGGCGGTCCTTTTTAGTGTCTTCCTAGTGCAGTTTTACAATCCGACGGGCGTTGCAAAAGCCGATTCCTTGCTCCAACTTTCAACGATCAATTGCACCGGCGCAAGTGTACGAATTGCGCTGCGTTCCACGGATCGGCTGCCGGAGGCGAGCGGTGCCGCACGAGTGGAACGCAAGGGCGGCACGACGGAAATCGATGTCAAACTGGAGTCGATGAAGCCGGCGTCGTTGTTTGGTGGCGACTACAACACGTACGTGCTTTGGGTCGTGCCGCCCGGGGGGCCGGCGGAGAATCTCGGCGAATTCACACTCGATGGCAGTGAAGCAGCGCTTCGGACTTCAACGCCTGCCGCAGAATTCGGGATTCTTGTGACTGCTGAACCGCATTATCTGGTCAGGTCTCCCAGCGCATTCGTCGTGCTGGAGAACGAACCTAACGCGAATGGCCGCACCGTTGGACAAGAACTCCTCGAAGGTGTTTACAACTTCACGCGCTCAACTTTGGACGATGCTAAGGAAGCTAAGGGCCAGGTTCACAGCGAAGTCAAACAGGCGTTCACTGCTGTCCGCCTTGCGCGGCGCGCCGGCGCGGCCAGACTCGCTGGCGCTGAATTCGCGCGAGCGCAGGGCGCGCTGCAGGAAACGCTGGCGCTTTGGCAGGCGCGAAAGCCCAGGCCCGAAATTGCTGCGCAGGCACGCGAGACCGTGCGGCTTGCGGTCACGGCGCGGCGCCTCGCCGAGGAGGGCGCTCTTCAGGGGACTCGGAATGAAACGGAAGGATCGGGAGGAGGAAACGGCGAGACCGAAGAGCGCACTCCGCGGCGTATGGGCCGTGATTGGAGGTAAGGATTCATGAAGAAGTTCACGGTTTTTTCTCTCTTCTTTTTTCTCTCGGGCTTCATGCTGGCTGCATGTCAGCGTGAACAAGGAGTCCACGCGAGCAATGATCGCGATCCGTATCAACCGCGTCCCGCGCCTACGGCTCTGAATAACAAGGCCAATCACGATTTGAAAGGCGAGTTAGTACGAGTGGACATGACTGGTAAGACGATCGCGATCCGGGTCGCCAATGGAATGGTGCAGACGCTCAAATTCGACGATAGCACCATGGTATCGGGACTTGCGAATCAGCCGCAAACCAACACACCCAAATCCACGAGCATCAGCAACACAGCCGTCCGCAATTTAGTTGGAAAGGAAGGATCCGAACTCACCGTCCAGTGGAAAGATGAAAACGGCGCCAAGATCGCGACCAATATCGACGTCACCCAAATCAGCACCGCAAAAAGCACCCGCCACGCCGGCCGGCGCCGAAGCTAAGGGCGCGTGCTTCGGGCTAAAGCCACAAAGGTGGGAAAATTGGAATCAGGAACAATTTTGAAATTGGACGAATCCTGCATCTCAAATCCGAAATCCGAAATCGCAAATTGGACTGATTAAACCCGCACGGCGGAAAACTTTTCTGAATGAGTTTCATCGCCGAATCCTTAGCTTTGGTTGCGGCCACAGCTCGCATTATGCAGTTCAATTTGCGATTTCGGCTTTCGGATTTGAGATGCAGGATTCGTCCAATTTCGAATTTTTCCTCTGATTTCAATTTTGTATTCAGACCTCACACGCGACTACGAACCTGACCGGCCCCCCTTATCCAAACTCTGCTTGCTCTCCCATCCGCCTTTGCGATACATAAACGCCATCCTAACGGGAGGTGTTTATATGCCCGATCGTCGTGCATTCCTAAAGTTCGTGGCCGCCAGTCCGTTGCTGGCGGGTGTCCCTTCGATCGCCGAAGCGCTTCAACAGGGTGGGCTCGAGCAGGCGGCGGATGCTCTTGATGTGTTCGATTTTCAAGCGGCCGCGCAGAAGATTGTGCCGCCGGCGCATTGGGGTTATCTGATGACGGGCGTTGATGGTGAGGAAACCCTTAAAGCAAACCGTGAAGCTTTCAACCGTTACCAGCTGAAGACGCGGCGGTTCATTGACGTCAGCCGCCTAGACCTGTCGGTGGAGCTTTTTGGAATGAAATTCAATTCGCCGATTGTTCTGTGTCCTGTTGGAAGTCAACGCGCGTTTCATTTTGACGGAGAAGCGGGAGCGGCGAAGGCAGCGCAGGCCAAAGGACATCTGCAGATTCTCTCGACGCAAACCTCCGTTGGTGTCGAAGACGTGGTCAAAGCGCGAGGCGGTCCGATCTGGTATCAGCTCTACACAACGGACAATTTTGAAGTCACGGCGAAACTGGTCAAGCGTGCAGAAGCTGCCGGCTGTACCGCTGTCGCCGTGACTGTGGACCTTCCCGCCGGAAGGAATACCGAAACGATGAGCCGCTTGCAGCGTACCGATACACGCAATTGCGCGAGTTGTCACGAGGATGCCACCGGCAATCTCGCGAATCCGCGGGTTGGGAGCGGCACCAATGCAAACAAGCCCATGTTTGCCGGCATCAACACCCGCGGGCTCGGACTGACATCGCCGTCATTGACCTGGGATTTCGTGAAGCGTTTGAAGGACGTGACGAAGATGAAAGTGGTAATCAAGGGACTCGAGACACGCGAGGATGCGGCGCTGGCTATCGAACACGGCGCCGACGGAATCGTCATTTCCAATCACGGCGGGCGGGCAACCGAGACCGGTCGCGGAACCATCGAATGCGTTGCTGAAGTCACTCAGGCGGTGCGCGGGCGCATTCCAGTATTAGTGGACGGCGGATTCCGGCGCGGCACGGACGTTTTCAAAGCGCTCGCGTTAGGCGCGAACGCGGTGGGAATTGGCCGGCCCTACATTTGGGGTTTATCGGCTTTCGGCCAGCAAGGCGTCGAACGGGTTTTAGACATTCTCAACAACGAACTGCGACTTGCGATGGCCGGTTGCGGTACGCGCTCGGTGAAGGAAATCACGGCCGCATCGATCATCGATACGGTTCGGAGAGGGTGAACAACAGTACGTCGCGATTGCCGCAGGGTCCGCGCTGTTTGTGTTTGGGCTGTAGCGGCGGTTATGACGATCAGGAATTGGCCACAAAAAAGCTTAGCGCGGCGGCGCCGCGCTAAGCCTTTTTGTGGCTAAAATTACTCCACGGTGCCCTGAGCCGTCGTGAACCCCTTCTTCGCGTGCCGGACGATCCACCGGATCACGCGGCCATTGTTATAGACATAGCTGACG
>Ga0066709_100002753_pt1 | contig 13052 bp, 15 predicted proteins | sample GraSoiAngelo_158_FD_79665 | JGI IMG/M metagenome (GOLD analysis project Ga0066709, IMG submission 79665) | Grasslands soil microbial communities from the Angelo Coastal Reserve, California, USA - 14_1009_16_30cm | ecosystem: Environmental > Terrestrial > Soil > Grasslands | place: USA... | reverse complement strand
CATCTGGCTCTGAAACGATTGCCGGCGCATCTCGCCGTCGGTCACGATTTTCAAGCCGACGCTCTCTTGCAAAGCGACAGCGTCATCGACGGCCCGGTCTTCGATCAATTTGAATTCAGCAGCGGTGATGGCTCCAGCGGCGAGTTGCTTTTGAGCCGCAAGCAGCTCCGCGGGCCGGAGAAGGCTGCCAACGACATCGGCGTGGACGCTAATCATAATCTGCTACCCCATAGTTCTCCATCGGCGTTCAAGCGCCGACCAACTAACTATAAGCGGCTAATTACCTCGGTTCTAGGGCCAGGCGTGATTTTCGGTTGAGTCTTTGCACGATCAACGAACAGGACCGACAAACCACGGCTGGGTCTGGGATCTAGTCAGATCTGTGATTCTGCATTATCCACCGGACTGAGTCTCCTCAGAGTTGGGTTCTCAACCGTTCTGATTGTTAAGCCTCGCCCGAGTTGCCACGTCTTCAATAATTGCCCTTATCCCTCTTTTTGTCCCTAAGATTGACATAGAATAGCTAGGTGGATAATCTCGCAAATATGTTGCAGCGCACGTACCGGGTAGAGTTTGAAACTGACCTGAGAACTAAACAGGTTACCGCTAAGTTGCCTACCTTGAATCATACCGCCGACTTTGGCGACACTGCAGAAAAAGCTCTGAGTAATCTTAGAGAATTGGCAACCGGCCTAATCGAGGTTCTCCTGGATGAAGGGAAAGAAGTCCCGCCGAGCGATACGACCGGGAAGGGAGGTGTCTTCCTGTCTTTGTCATTGAACCTAAAGACAGGACCAAAGGCTAAGAGGGCTAAAAAATAACGATGGCTGCGCAATTGCGGCCACTCAAAGGCAGAGAGGTTCTCCGAAAACTCAGAAAAGCCGGTTTTGAGGTAGTGCGAATCAAAGGAAGCGCTTACTACCTGAGAAACCCCCGAACAGGTAGGCTCACCTCAGTCCATGTCCATGGCAATCGCGACATCCCGCTTGGGACATTAAGAGCCATTGTTATCGAACAAGCAGGCTTATCCCCAGAAGAGTTCAACGAACTTTAGCTCTCTTGCCGCCGAGTTGCGTCAGGAATACGAGCGCAGCCGGTAAAGACGAGGTCCGGGCTTACCGTGTATGTTCCTTCTCTGCCAAAGTGGATCGATGAAAGGACTCGCCGGAGGTAACGATGGCTAAGACGAAATATAAATACGATGACTGTACCTTTTGCGGCGGTCGTGTGACGGAGCGGCGCGTCAATTTGAACGTAAGAGGCGCCCAAGCGAACCAGCTCTTTGACCTCGTTACGCAAGATTTGAACTATGTCGGCGAGGAAGCTGTCGAGCGTCGGATAAGCAGCCTTCGAGTGTTTAGCGGACCAAAAGTTGGCCCACAGCCCCGGGCTAGGAAGCGTTATTTTGGGAATTCGGTTGGTTTTGCTGTTGAGATAGGAAAACTCGTCGGCTGAGAGATAACGAACCCTCTTCAGTTTCGCGATCGCCCCGAGCCGCCGTGGCCGCCGTTTTCTCTGCAAGCCCTGCTCGTCGTACCAGTCACCCCAAAGAAAAGCATCGAGATTGTATTCACCGAAGCCGCTGACCGCTGCCGTCATTTGGCTCTGAAACGACTGCCGCCGCATCTCGCCATCTGTCACGATCTGAAGACCTACTTCTTCCTGCAGCGCGATGGCGTTGTCGACCGCCCGATCTTCGATTTCTTTAAATTGTGTGTTGCTAATGGTACCAGTTGGCAATTGTTTTTGAGCTTGAAGCAGCTCTGGAGGTCGGAGCAGGCTTCCAACAACGTCGGCATGACCGGTAATCATACTAAATGGGCTAGTTTCAAGCTGCAAACTTTTATTTATCGAATATTATCGAATTGAACTCAGGCTCCAAACTTTAGTTCTGGCATTGACTGTGCCTACTCGAGTGTCCGGATCAAGCTGGACCGTTACGGTCACGGATGGTTAGCGACCTGAAGGCGTCTCGCGCAAATACGAAGACTTCGCTTAGAAATCTCGTTGCCGACAAAAAACATACCGGCCTGAAGCGCAGAAACTAAGCTTGTACCAGTACCCGCGAATGGATCCACTAGCACCGCACCAGGAAATCCGGCAATCGCAACAATTCGATCTGTCAGGGCTGGCGGTAACTGGTTAGCTTTTCGGTACTTGCGTGTCTTATGACGGACTGGGCTAACGTCATCCCAAAAATCGCTTAGGTTGATGCCTTTGTCTTGAATAATGTTTGTGTATCCTCCGTAATCTTTTACGAGCCCTCGACAATGGCGACAGAACTGAGGTCCTAACCGAGGTCTAGAAAAGTGTGTCGGCTCTCCCTTAGTGTAGTACAGCAGCGCATAGTGGGCCGGATATAGATTTTTGCCACGAACAAACCCGTTCTTCATTGCAATAGCAATCCAGTGCCGAAACTGAAGTTGCCCCAACAATTCCTGAGAAAGCCGTGATGCCCAATATGGCAAATGGTAGAGGAAAAGCGCACCCCCGGGTTTGAGGATCCTGACCATCTCTCGAATCAGTTTCTTAATATAGAATTCATAGGCGTCGGCATCTCCTTCTTCAAGCCATCGCGCAACACCGTAGTTCTTTCCCAGATTGAAAGGCGGGTCGAGAAAAACGACGTCGGCTTTTCCAGGTTGGAGCGTTTGGGAGAATGTTAACGCGTCGGCACAGGTCAAAAAGCCGTTGCCACCAACTGGAACAATCTCGATCCGGGCGCGGGGCCGAAAAACATCTTTCTTAGGTGGCTTTACGGGTAATGGCATTAATCTGGTGGGTAGATCGACAACGGATCGTCGCCTCATTGAGTTGTACTCTCCTTCAGGAAGGCGCGCACGATCTTTGAATCGAGTTCGTAACGCTTTGCTTCGACGAATTCCCGCACCTCGGTTATAGGTTCGTTGCCAATTGTTAGACCTTTCTCGCCGCCCTTGTGGTATTTCTTAGAAGCAACATCGTAAACTACAGCGTCAGTGACGATGCTTGCCATCCGCATTTGAGCAATGGGGTCCACTTCGAGAGCCCGCTCAAAGGTCTCCTGTGAGTCTCCGAAGAGACTTCGGTGAACCGGTGGTCTGGAGTTGACGTATATGTACTTTTGAGCGGCCTCGCCTAACACCGGCCGGTCGAGAGGCTCATACAAAAGGTCCTCGTATTGGTTTAAGCCGGTCTGCTCACGAAAGCCCAGCTTGCACCTCGCAAAGGCGATCCTGCCATCGGTCCTTTTCGCCTTAGCTTCAATCTCCGCTTTCGCGCCCCACGCGGTTGCCCAGTAGGGAATGACCACCTTCGCGATATTGGATCCAGGTACCACCCAATCCTTTTGTGTCTTGATTTCGAGTTTCTCGCACCGCTCGGTCCCAATAGTGACAGCCCCTTCCCTACCCACGATACGGATTTTTATGGTTGGCATACCCGGAAAAGCATCCAGGTTCACGAACAAAACAAGCTGGTTTTCAACGTTGGGCTTGCCATTGTATCGCGCCGGACGAAACTCAAGATCCACGGGCACTGGAATTTGGTGTGGCTCAACTACTTCTGTCACCTCCAACGTTGCTTCTAGCACCTGCTCTTCGATGCTCATCGCTCTGGCAGTGATCGTGGCGATCTCAGCGGTGACCGGACAACTTAGAGTTATCGGGATAGTCTGAAATCGTGAGCCCTTTCGGCGGGTAACAACCTCCGATTCCGGCACCACGCGTACTCTCGGGTTATTCGAAGTGAGCTCGATGACGTTCAGGTCCTCGTGAATTCGGTCGCGTTCGGCGTAAAGGCTCAAGCGCCGATCTTGGCCTGCGACAAGACGAACTTTTCGATAGGCGAAGCTAAGGGGTCCTTCTGGGGGTACTGGAGGTGGGACACCGGTTCCATCTCCCGTTTCCTCGTTGTGAAATTTGTTCAATTCCTGGAGTGCGTCCTTCAGCTTCTTGTCGAGTTCGGGGGATCGGTTCCCGCTACCCCTGCGTTCACGTTTTTGCTCCTCCTCGTAAATCGATCTGACATGTTTCTCAACGAGAGCGAAAAGAGCCTGTGCAATCTCGTTCTTGGCGTCAAAACCATCGCGCGTCTCGGTCAAGACCGCTTCTGGCAGCCGGTCATCGAGCAGCGCTTCCAACGGTGCACGTATCCCGGTTAGCTTGACGATACCGTAGATGCGGCTCAGCAAAGGATCGTTGTTGTATTCTGGGAGCAGCGTGAGATCCAGCACTGCGTCATTATCATCTACAAAGAGCAATCCGTTTTCACGGCGCTCGTAGTTGTAGTCGGACGTCATCTTTCGATCAGATCTGGCAACGAGGATGTCCACCGGGATTTCACCCAGCCGGTCGTGTCGAAACACATCATGGGAGCGCTTGAGAACGTTACCCAAGTCGAAGTCATATGCGAGCGGTTCCTCCATCCGCCCTTTACTTGTATAGCGCTCAATCACCACGGTCATAGACGGATCAGCAGCAATCAGCCGCAACATGTAAAAGTTGCTCAACGATGGGAGAAAGTTGCCCTCTTGAGGTATCCGGGTTCCTTCCGCCAGTATAAATCGGACTACCGTGCCTGACCGGGTGAGATCGGGCGGCAAGGAGTGTTTCTTTAGCATGCTCGCCGTGGCTGGGCCAAGAGTCTCGGTCTCAATGATGGAGTCTTCTTCATCTCTACCTGTGGTCCCCCACGAGATACGGCAGTGAGACAAGATACCTTCTTTGACGCTGAAGACGTGGGCGGCGGGATCAACGCCGTCGTCGCGTCGCTGATTCGAATGGTAAAGGAAAACATCCAGTGCCCCTCGACCAAATAGGCTTCGCGTTTGTTCTCCCTTCGCCTTCGCCTTGGCATAGGCGCCGAAATTTCGATCCAGCTCGACCTCGCTCATTCCCGGTCCGTAATCAATGACTTGGCAGGTACGACTCGGAAAACGTCCCAGTTGCTTCGAGTAGACTTGCACAATGATCGTACCCTTACTTCGCTTTGGCAAGGACTTCTTGAGCACCGCGGTATCGACTCGATCACCGGATTTAAGCTCCAACATCGCATCCACGAGACCTGCGGCGTGTGCCAGGCTCAAGTGCTTTTTTAGGGCGCTATCCGAGTTCGTGAGCAACTCGGTAACTGTCTTCAGAAAACTGCCACCTACGGCCTTGTTTGTCTGCCGTCTCTTCTCACGGCCGGCCCAAGGGATGACTCTCTTCGCCATCGTGGAATTCCTCCCTTTCTAGTGTCGGTTTCTCCCGCGTTGCTGCTCTCGAAATAGTCCTGGAAACACCATCTCGATGTTATCAAGCAATTTCTTAACATCGTTGTCACCGGCCTTTTTTGCGGCGTCCTTAAGATCGTTTAGCTTCTGCCGCTTTGCTGCCTGCGGTGTATGGTCGAACACGCCAAGTGCGGAGTAGACGTGAATGAGATCGCGATCTTGAAGAGGGCTACTGGTCCACTTTTCAAACAGCCGACTTGCACGAAGGCGCACGACGTCTTCTTTGAAGTCGAGGTCGCTCGAACGCTCCGCACGCTTCGCTAGGCGCTGCCGAGGCGCTTCCGTGGCGTGACCCAGCGACACGTTTCCAATCTGGGGAAAACCAACCCGGCGTAAGAGTTCTTCTATCAGTACCTGCCCCGTTGGGGTGATTGCGTATCCCCGACGGTTGCTACCAGAAAGCCAGCCTCGATATTTCGGTCCACACTGAAGCAGGGACCTCATGGTTCGATTGGCGTCAGGGAATTCGGGGAACGAGTGCATCCCGAAACGTGTAGGAAAAAGCCTATGATTGAGAATAGTGATCGCTTCGACACCAGGTCGTAACCCCCATTGCCGTAACCAGTAGACGGAATAAACGGTGAGCGCAGCCAGTTGCTCGTTCTCGTAGCGTTCAGCCGGTATAGGTTGAACGGTCAACAACTTTCGTTCGCTAGACAGGGTGAGCGATCTCGGCCTTGATGAGTGTTCCATGTAAACCCTTTACGCATTCACCATAATGATTTTGCTTGTCTCAGTGTTATGACAACCTAAACTTTTGTGTTTCTCCATCCTTAAATTTGAGTTTGATAAGTTTCACTTCTCTCTCAATCGTGTTGAAAATTTTTCGTATCTCTTCGGCGGCATATTCATATTGTGCCCGGTTCGCACAATTCCCTAAAATCCGAAGTCGCTCAAGGACTTCGTTCGTCCGTTTTTCTGCCAGCCTCTGAAATCTTTGCTTTTTCGTTTCACTTGTCATCTTAGCCTTTCTTCTAATTTGGCTCTGTAGCAAAAATAGAAATAATTGTCAATTATTTTATGATATATATACGATTTATTAAATTATTATCCCGGATTATATCACGATCATTTCTCGGTTATTTACGTTTGTCCGAATAAAATCAGGTGCTTACATACGCCGAAGGGTTGGGCTTTGACTTCACACGATCTTGTACCGATTGGCTCCGGCGGACGCTTCGCCAAAAAGGCGCCTGGTGAAGAGAAGCGAACGTAGTCTCCTGGAGTTTTTTAGGGAGAACTGTGGCTCGTCAATGTGAAGGGAGCATCCTAAGCGGCTGAAGCGGCCCGACTGAGACTTTTACTATTTCGGCTTGTGGTGTACTCATGAAACCCATGAAGAGTGAACCGAGAGAGGTTGTTGAACAGGGTTTTGAAAGGGAGAAATGGGGATAAACCCCATTAGATGCAACGATGTCGCGCGTGAGGGAAAACAAGGCGCGCGAGCGCCGGATTGAAATGCAAGCCGTCGTTGATGCGTACAACGAGAGCGAGCGGACGATGGGTTGGTACTACTACCTTGAAGAGAGGCTGAAGTTCCCCTTCAAAGCGCGCTGCAAATCCAAGCGTGCGGTTTCGCCGTTGCGCATCGGTGAGGAGGTGAATGTCTTAGCCATGGCTCCCGAAGAGGAGTGTGAATCGGAGATGTTGGTTCGAGTGCGTTGGCATGGCCGTAGCGTCGCCGTCCCGCTCTCTCAGTTGAAACCGTTGGGGGCGGATCAGACGACCAGTCAAGCCGTTGGTGATTGGCACTACTGGCTGGCGCGGGGCTATCAATTCTGAGCCTCTCATCAGCTAGGACATGACACCTTCCTCGGCCGAGATACGAAGAGCGACTAGGAATGAATGCGCAGGTTTTGATTTTGATGTCATTACGCGCCCATTGTCCTCGCGAGCGTGTACGGAGGTTGGAGCAGCGGATATGAAAATTAAGTAAAGCGCCCGCAAAGGAAAAAAGTCGCAGTTTCAGCGGAGTTGTCGGTGCAGATACATCCGAGGTATGGGTGCGCATGGTACGCGAGCTGGTTCCTGACGGGCGCACGCACCGTCTAGCGGTCATGTTAGCCGGTATCTTGCAGTACGCGGTTGTTATGGCCGCTGCCAAGAGCGCCAAAGAGAGACACGGCCGTTCACTGGTCGCTTCTCTACTTGAGGTCAGCGAAGCGAACGACCCGAGCGAGGTTGAGGATTTGATCGATGATGCGGTAGTGCAATTGTTCAAAGACGCCAAGGTGCGGTTTGAGCGCACGAGTGCCCGCGGCGTGAAATACAGTCTAGCCGAGGAAGCCTACGAAGAGCTCATTCACTGGCACGACATGCCTGGGAATGAACAAGGGGTTAGAAAACTGCGATGCCGAACACGCGAATTGGCAGCAGCAGCCGCGTTATTCGCTCCTGTTAAACTCCCATGCGGAGGTACGCCTGAGCGAGTATCCAAAGTGCCAGAAGGTCACCCATTTACGGAAGTTCGCGCTCTTTATTCATATTAATGAGTGGGGACCGATGGTGCTTGGCAAGACGTATCGCTATTGTTCCCGTTGTGCGATGGTGATGGTGCAGCGGGCTGAGTTGGAGGCATCGCGAAGCACTATTTGGTGCTTGGCACCATGGAAAAGAAAATATGGCGGGAGACACTGGATGTGAAAGCCAAGCCGCTCGCCGGGATGTTAGAGCATGTGGCTGGCTTTAAGCGCGAGTGCGGGGCGCGCTCGCGAATAAGCGGCAAAGTCAATGTTTGCCACAGCTACAGAGTACATCGTCAGACAACCGACTGATTCAAACGGAGGATTATGAAAAAGGGAGTAAAGGAACTAGCCGATGCATATTTGGACAGCGCGGCGGAATTCTCGGAGATGCTCAAAGAAAGGACCCCGGGTGAGATCGCATACGATTACGAAGTTGTTGCCGGCCTAAGAAAAGGACTCTCGATCTTAAAGGCGCTAGAATTGGCCAAAGAGAAATATCCGGACGAGGCTCTCCAATGGGACGATGACACCATCGTGGACATCAAGGATCATTACGAGTATTTAATGAATCACGAGGACATTTTGTCTAAGCTCAAGGGCCTGTCATCAAAGAAGTAACGGGAGCATCGAACAGCCGGCTGCAGCGAGCGAGTTAGGCTCGGGGCGGTGAGCCCAAGCGTCTGATCAGGAATCTAATGATCATTGACCCGCTGTCCGCATCGAAGTTCATTGCGGTTTACAAGGCGCTGTTGCTCGAAATCGATCGCACCGGACCCGACGGGCGAAAGTCCAACCTCATTAAACGGCTTGTGGCAGCGCGCTCTAGACTTTCAAGCGATCCTTCTTTGATCGAACAGGCTTTGGCCGCGCTGACGTCCAAGTCTGTGGCTGTCGATCGTGAAGTGGTTGCATCCCTGAGGAATCTCGAAGTGGAGAACTGGGTTTTCCTGCGTGATAACCAAAGTCCACTCGTTATTCGCTCACCCATCAGAGCATCGGGCATACGGTGGTCTTGGGGCTCAACGATCGAATCCGAGATATCGTCGGGGGCGTGGGCGTGGTCATGGAAACTGGCTTGGTTCAATACGCTGGCCGCTTCGTTTGCGATGGACTCGTATCGCGTATTCTTTGGCTTGGAAAAAACTATCGAAACGACTTCAATCGCGCCTATCAAGCGATCAGGTCAGAGGGGCGGTTCTATTCGAGATATGGGGCGTAAATAAGTTCGAGGAATTTCCCGGGGACAGTTTATTCATTCCACTAGAATTTCACTGCACAAGCGGGCATTGGCCAACTACTTCCTAGGGGTTTGGTCAATGAAACCATGACTACCGCTTGTTTATTTAGCTTCCGAGTTTTTTTGGAGATCGGTGCGTGTATTGCAGGTGAGTTGAGGAAACGGCGAGCTTTTGAGGGCTAGAGGTAACGCTATAGTGAAAGCTAAAAAGAAGACCTTGAGTGAGGACATCCTTCAAGAAATCGTGCGGCGAATTGTGACGACAGTCCAGCCAGAAAAGATTATCCTCTTCGGCTCAGCGGCGCGGGAAGAGATGGGTCCGGATAGCGATCTGGATCTGTTGGTGATCAAATCCTGTAGAAACCGGCGGAAGACTGCGCGAGCCATCCGGCGCAAGCTGATAGGAATCGGAATAGCGAAGGACGTTATTGTGGCTACGCCCGAAGATATTGAGCGTTACAAAGACACGATAGGGCTCATTTATCGGCCAGCTCTGACGGAGGGAAAGGTGATCTATGCCGCGTAGAGCGGTGCCAACGGGCACGCCGGAAGAGTGGCTTCGCCGGGCGAAGAGCAATCTCGTAAGGGCTAAGCAAGTAAAACCTGCAGGGGCCTACTGGGAAGACCTTTGCTTCGATACGGAGCAGGCGGCCGAAAAAGCGGTCAAGGCGATTTTAACCCACTGCAAGGTCCAGTTCCCTAAAATTCACGATATCGGTGAGCTACTTTCATTGCTGGATCAATCAGGCGAGAAGATTCCGGAAGAAATTTGGAGAGTGGATGATCTGAACACAGTACGCCGTGGAGACGCGTTATCCAGGCCCGGCTGAGCCTGTCACACAAAAGGAGTATCGGGAGGCTGTTAAGATGGCCGAGCGAGTCGTGAAATGGGCAGAAAATATTGTCTCGCCCAAGCGGCGGAAATAGCCGTGCCTGTTAGCCCTCGCATTGGAGAGAGCCACGGTTAAAAACCCGCTGATCACGTATGCGGTTGTGGGAATTTTTGGGGACAGCTATTCCATTCAACTAAGGTTTCTGTACCCAAGCGCATGTTCCTGGCTTTCACTGGATGTAGTATCGCACGCGCCTCAACTTGAGCTAGGAAAACTTCTATCACTGTTAGATTCCTTGATCCAGCTCCGATTAAAGATAAGGTTTAGGCAGGATTGCATCAAATTTCCGGGCGAAATAGGATCAAGTTGTCCTGTGAGCGAACCAGCGGATCTTCTTTCGCGTGCTGCCGCGGAGTGAACGCCATGGAAAAAGAGACGACGCGCAAGTTAGAGAAGGCCCTTCAGGAGATAGAGCAACTGCGTCAGGAAAACGCCCAGCTTAGAAAAAAGCTGGGAATAGAGGTTTCTGAACCGAAAGCGGATTACAGTCAATCCGGGCCGATTTCTGTGGGGTCCAACACCAGGGTTGAAGAAGCTCAGGAAGCCAGGAGCTATGGAAGATACGACTCGATTTCTGCCAAACCACCCCGAGTCGGCTCCAATTTTTCCGCTGAAGAAAAGATAAAGTTGTTTCGGACGTTTTTCATGGGGAGAGAGGATGTGTATGCAGTATTCTGGCTTAATGAACGAACCGGAAAGAATGGTTATTCGCCAGCTTGCGAGGATCCATGGAGTTCGAAGAAAGGAAAAGCAAAAAAGTATCTTCCTTTGACGGATGAAGTTATCCTTAGCCACCTGACCGGGGAGAAAATCATCGGTGTCTATCCGTTGCTCAAAGATGACACCTGCTGGTTTTTGGCTTGCGATTTCGACAAGTATGGGTGGGCACTTGATGCTTTGGCGTTTCTGAATATCTGCAAAGATTACGGAGTGCCAGCCTATTTAGAACGATCACGGTCTGGAAATGGCGGTCATGTTTGGACCTTCTTTTCCACGCCGACACCTGCCACCTTAGCCAGGCAGCTCGGGATACGGCTTCTCAGGGAAACCACGGTGATTCGCGCGGAGATGGATCTCGCCAGCTACGACCGGTTCTTTCCCAGCCAGGATTTTTTGCCACGAGCTGGGTTTGGCAATCTTATCGCCCTTCCACTTCAGAAGAAATGTCGGGCTGTAGGGAACACGGAGTTCCTCAATCTTGATGACTCCGAGCTTCGCCCATGGCCCGATCAGTGGAGCTTCTTAAGTCAGATCAAGCGGCTTGGACCTTCTCAGGTAGACGCGTTGCTTGAAAAAATTCCGCCAGTGTCAGTCGGCCCGTGTAATCCTAGAGCTGTGTCCCCTGCCATCCGCCAAAGATACCCCGCGCCCAGACAAATCCGCTGTGCTCTTGGAGCTACTTTGAGCATAGAAAAATCTGGGATTCCGCCCTGGCTGCTGGCGCAAATAAAGCAGCTTGCACTGCTCCACAACCCTCAGTTCTATGAACGCGAGAAACTGCGTCTCTCCACGTGGAGAATTCCAAGATTCATTAGGTGCTACGAAGAGGACGCTAGTCATATCCATCTGCCAAGAGGTACGGTGGAAGAGTTAAGGGAGATCGCGGCGGAGGCCGGCACTAAGTTTTCCCTGACTGATCAACGCCCAGTACTCGAGAAGTTGAGCTTGAAATTTCTCGGATCGCTAACGCCGAAACAGATGAATGCCGTCCGAGCTGTTCTTAGAGATGATATGGGCGTCTTGGTTGCACCACCGGGAGCAGGCAAAACCGTGATGGGCTGTTATGCTGTCGCAGAGCGAAACGTCCCTACACTGATTCTAGCCCATCGAAAACCCATTCTCGATCAATGGCGTACCCAACTCGGGGATCTCTTGGGGCTTTCCCCGCGCCTCATCGGTCAAGTAGGCGGTGGAAGAAATCGACAAACTGGTGTTATCGATTTGGGCATGATGCAGAGCCTCAAACGCTTTGACGACCTAGAAGCCTTTTTCTCCAAATACGGCTTTATCGTCGTGGATGAATGCCACCACTTGCCTGCCTTTACATTTGAAGCTTGTGTTAAGAAAGCGCCTGTCCGTTACATCTTGGGTCTCACCGCAACGCCTTACCGGCGCGACGGTCTGCAAGAGATTATTATCTTGCAGTGCGGATCAATCCGCCACACGATGGCGCCTATCGAGAACAGCTTTTCCCGAACGCTTTTTGTTCGTGAGACTCCATTTATCTTTCCAGATGAGGACGCTCCAATTCAGGAAATTTTCCGTTGCTTGGTGAGACACGATGCACGGAATGAGTTGATTCGGACAGATGTAGTTCAGGCACTGACCGAGGGACGGCGCTGTTTGATCTTAAGTCACTGGAAGGAACACTGCGAGCTGATTGCTGACGGCCTTCGCGAACGCGGCAAGACTCCCTTGGTTTTGAGCGGAACCCAGGGCAAGAAAACACGCTCAGCCATGTTAAGATCACTTGAGGACACACCTTTCGACAAAGAGCTGCTCATCATAGCCACCGGCCAGTACTTGGGCGAGGGCTTTGACTGTCCTCAAGTAGACACGCTCTTTCTTGCCTTTCCCTTGTCGTTCAAGGGCAAGCTAATTCAATACGTGGGCCGGGCTCTGCGAAGCCACAAGGACAAGAGCAGCGTGAGAGTCTATGATTATGTGGACACACAAGTGCCGATCCTGAGAAAGATGTATGCGAAACGTGAAAAGACTTACCGATTACTTAGCTTCGCTCCTGAGAATACTCCAGCAAGGGAGTCTTCCAAAAAGGCGTTCGACACCGGAGAGAGACCCACCGAACTTTTTAACTCTGGTTCATAAGTACGGCATTCCTAGCGCAGGACCTGGCATTATTCCTTGGAGTTGAGGAGGATCATTATTGCGGAGCTGGTTTTCTACCACTTCCATGATTGCGGCTTGCAACTGCGGATTGCTTTCTGATTTCTCCATCTTGATACCCTCAAGTAGGCGCGTTTTTGAACGCAGAACCCGTAACCCGAAATCCTTACAGTGCCGGCGCGAACAGGTTGTCGGGCAGGCCACGAATGTAGTCAGTCGCTTCTTTCAGCGAGATCACGTCGGCGTACTTCATGGCCATGTCGAAGAGATTGATTTTATGGGAGGCCTGACCGCGGTCGAAGACGCACTCTTCAATCACCGAAACCTTGAGATTGTATGAAAAGGCGTCGATCACGCTG
>Ga0066709_100002752_pt1 | contig 13052 bp, 14 predicted proteins | sample GraSoiAngelo_158_FD_79665 | JGI IMG/M metagenome (GOLD analysis project Ga0066709, IMG submission 79665) | Grasslands soil microbial communities from the Angelo Coastal Reserve, California, USA - 14_1009_16_30cm | ecosystem: Environmental > Terrestrial > Soil > Grasslands | place: USA... | reverse complement strand
TCGCCGATCGTGACGGTCTGGGGGGTCGGCTACAAAGTCGCTCCGGCGCGGGATTCGGTGAACGCCTAGCGAGGAGGCGAACGTGTTCCGCTCGCTTCGCTTCCGGCTCCCGACACTCTTCCTCGCGGCGATCGTGCTCGCGGGTCTGGTCTCGACCGCGGTCGCGGTCAGCGTCTCGAAGCGTTACGCGCAGACCACGCTCAGGAAAGAGGCATTCCGTCAGCTCGGGACGGAGGCCGCCGGGATCACCGAGATCTACACCAAGCGGATCAACCCTCCGAAGTCAGTCGACCTCGAGCGTGCGTCGGGCGACCAGATCTTCTACGTTCGCCGGGCTAAGGGAATCGACCTCTTCCCGGGCCCGACGCCCGCGTACACGCTGCTGCCCCGGTCGATTCTCGACTTCAGGCGGATCCTCGCGGGGCACACCCTTCAGTTCGAGTTCACTCGCCCCGTCGACAAGACCCGTCTGCTTGGATTCGCGAGGCCGGTCAAGCTCGGCGACCAGGTCTTCGGCGCGATCATCCTGGCGAGACCGACCACGCGCCTGAACCAGAGCTGGCTGCCGTTCGCCTGGCGGCTGCTTCCGGCGTTCTTCGCGGGGATCCTCGTCGCCGGCGCGCTCGGCTGGTATCTCTCGCGGCGGATCACGGAGCCCGTGCTCGCGCTGTCGGATGCGGCCGACGAGGTCGCGTCCGGGCACTACGGGGTCGCCGTGCCGGAGGTGCCGGGGCGCGACGAGATCAGCCACCTCTCGGCCCGGTTTCGCGAGATGGCCGCGGAGCTTCAGGCAGCGGACGCGCTCGAGCGAAACTTCCTGATGACGGTCTCCCACGAGCTGCGGACGCCCCTGACCGCGATCCGCGGCCACGTCGAAGCGCTGCTCGAAGGCGTCGTGGAGGACGAAGAGGCGCGGTCGTACTCGCTCGAGGTGATCAGGCTCGAGGCCGAGCGCCTCGAACGGCTCGTCGGGGACGTCCTCGACCTCGCGAAGCTCGACACGCACCGGTTCTCGCTGTTTCGGGAGGAGGTCGACCTGGAGCGGTTGGTCGACCGCGCCTACTCGGCCTTCGGCGAAGAGGCGCGCCGCCGTGGGATCGACTACAGCCGCTCGGTCACGGCAACGCCCGTCCTCGAGACCGACGGAGACCGCGTGCTGCAGGTGATCTCGAACCTGCTCGCGAACGCGTTTCGCTGGACGCCCGACGGCGGCCGCGTCGGTCTTGCCCTGAGCCAGGTCGACGGAACGATCCGGATCGCGGTCGACGACAGCGGGCCGGGGATTCCACAGGAGGAGCAGGAGCGGATCTTCCGGCCGTTCTGGTCGCGGGATGGACACGGCACCGGCCTCGGGCTCGCGATCGCGCGCGAGCTGGCAGCAGCGCTCGGCGGCGAGATCGAGCTGGAGACCCAGGCCGGGAAGGGCAGCCGGTTCGAGCTGGTGCTGCCTGCTAATCGAGCGGTCTAGCGGTCTACGTGCCGGTGCCTGAGCGGCGGTCTTCGATCCGGTAGACGATCGCCCCCTCGTCGGCGCCGAGCGCCCGCTCGAGGCGGGCCAATCGTTCGTCGACACCTTGCCAGCCCGACACGATCAGGTCGACAAGGAGCGCGAGGTCGTCCACGCGTGCGTGCCGCTCGGCGAGTAGGTCTCCTTCCAGTCGCTCGAGGCGCCGGACCGTGTTTGCGGATAGGCCACGGACCTCCGCGAGATGCCTTGCGACCGGCAGAACCTCCTGGCGGAGGCCGGTCTGGACGGCCTCGCCGACGCGGTCCGGCAGCGTCGCCTCGAGCTGCGCGGCGGTCTCCGCGAGGGATTCGACCTGGTGGCGTGCGCGCTCGAGGGCGGCTTCGACGACCGCCGGCTCGGTCCGCCCTTCGGCGGCTTGCCGCAACCGCTCGTTCGCCCGCTCGATTGCGAGTGGATTCATGGCTCGCAACGCTAGCGTCCGCATCGGATGAAGCTCTCCGAGCTCGATTACGCGCTGCCGCCGGAGCTGATCGCGCAGCGCCCGCTGGATCGCCGCGACGACTCGCGGCTGCTCGTCTTCGACCGCGCAAGCGGCAGTGTGCGGCACCGCCGGTTCTCCGAGTTGCCCGACGAGCTCGAGCCGGACGAGCTCGTGGTCGTCAACGACACGCGGGTGATTCCGGCACGGATCCGGATCGAGCGGCCGCGCGGCGAGGTCCTGCTGCTCGAGCGCACAGGCACGGACGGGCTCTGGGAAGGACTCGCGCGGCCGACGAAGCGGCTGCGGGCGGGCAGGCGCTACGGCCCGCTCGAGCTGCTCGAGCACCTCGGAGAAGGTCGCTGGCTTCTGCGGCTGGACGGTGAGCCCGCCGGCGAGATGCCCTTGCCGCCGTACATCACCGAGGCACTCGCCGAGCCCGAGCGCTACCAAACCGTCTACGCCCAGGAGGAGGGCTCCGCCGCGGCTCCGACGGCCGGTCTCCATTTCACGGAGGAGCTGCTGGCGTCGCTGGACGTCGAGCGGGTGACGCTCCACGTCGGCCTCGATACCTTCCGGCCCGTCACCGCCGCAGAGGTGGAGCGGCACGAGCTGCACAGCGAGCGCTACGAGGTGGCGCCGGCGGCGTGGGAGCGGATCCGGGGGGCGCGGCGAGTGCTCGCAGTCGGCACGACGACGGTGCGCGTGCTCGAGTCGGTTGCCCGCGGGGCACCGCTTGCGGGCCGGACCGACCTCTTCGTCACACCGGGCTTCGAGTTCCGGCGCGTCGACTCGCTCCTGACGAACTTCCACCTCCCGCGCTCGACGCTACTCGCGCTCGTGATGGCGTTCTGCGGGGTCAAGGAAACGCGCCGCCTCTACCGGCTCGCGATCGAGGAGCGCTATCGCTTCTATTCGTTTGGCGACGCCATGCTCGTCCGCTAGGCGCCGTCGTACTATTTGCTCGTGACGTCGGTTGCATACGGAGCTTCACCGCCGCTTCCGGGCTGGGCGCGCACCGTTTGGGTCCTCGTCACCGGTTGGATCGCCGGGGCCGTGGTGGTGGGAGCGCTGTACGTCGCCGCGGTCCTCGCCGGCGCGATCGGCTCGAATGGGAGCTTCGCGAAGCCGGGGGTGCTCAACCAGTGGCCGTATCCGGACAACGGCTGGTGGAGCTTGGGTGCGAACCTCTCTGCGATCCTGCTCGTCGTCCTGATCGCGACGGTCGCCACGGCATGGGCGATGCGCGGAACCTTCGCTCGCTTCTCGGAAACCCACCTCTTGCTTGTCCTGCTCTTCACCGGATGGCTCCCGTTCGTCGCGGCGGGTCCCCCGGGCGGCACCTTCGGCTTCCTGCTCGCCGTCGTGCTCGTGCGCGTCTGGGTCGCGCGGACGGACGACCACCTGCCCCGGCGCGCAGCCCTCGCCTGCTCCGCCGTGCTGGTGACGGTGGTGGCGTCCTACGGACTACTCCACCCGCTCTGGTCGACCGACGCGTTCGCTTCGGGGACGCCGAGCCGGTCGAAGTTGCTGATCGCCGTGCACAACAGCGCCCGCGTTCCGGTCACGGTCGAGCGGCTGGACGGTGGGCCACTGTTCGTCTCGGCGGCTTCGCCTCGAGGCGTACGGATTTCGGCCGGCGCCGACAGCCTCTTCGCCCTCAAGTGGGCGCCGCACGCGTGCGCGAACGTGCTGACGGAGCTACGGATCCGCTACCGGATCCTCGGGATCACGTTCTCCGAGTCTTTGCGCGCACGCCCGTCTCGTGTGTGGCGCTGCCGTTAGCCGCTACACATACTTCTGTGTCGCCGAATCGTACGAGCCTGGACTGCGCATGAGCTTCCGCGTTTCTGCGACCGAGGGAGCAACCCGGGCCGGGGTGCTGACCACGGCGCACGGCGACGTGCCGACGCCCGCGTTCATGCCGGTCGGGACGAAGGCGACGGTGAAGGCCGTCGATCCTGACGAGCTGCGCGCTCTCGGCGCGGCGATCGTGCTCGGCAACAGCTACCACCTGCACTTTCGCCCCGGCGCCGACGTGATCGCGGCGCTCGGCGGCCTGCACCGGTTCATGGGCTGGGACGGTCCGATCCTGACCGACTCCGGCGGCTTCCAGGTCTTCTCGCTCCGACATACGATCCTCGAAGCCGACGACGACGGCGTCACGTTCCGCTCCGTATACGACGGCGAAGCCGCGAGCTTCACGCCGGAGTCGGTGGCGCGGATCCAGGCCCAGCTCGGCTCCGACATCGCCATGTGCCTGGACGCCGTTCCGCCCGCCGACGCCCCGCGCGAGGCGCTCGGGGACGCTGTCCGCCTGACGACGCTCTGGGCCGCGCGCCAGCGTTCGGCCGATCGGGCGCCCGGACAGCTCGTCTTCGGGATCGCCCAGGGCGGCACCGACGTCGAGCTGCGCACCCGCTCTATCGACGAGATCACGGCGCTCGATTTCGACGGCTACGCGCTCGGCGGTCTCGCGATCGGCGAGGACCGCGACCTGATGTTCGAGACGGTTGGCTGGGCTGCGCCGCTGCTGCCGGCTGACCGGGCGCGCTACTTCATGGGCATCGGCGATCCGCAGGGGGTGCTCGAGGTGATCGAGCGGGGAATCGACATGTTCGACTGCGTGCTGCCGACGCGGCTTGGGCGGACCGGCTCGGCGCTGACCTGGTCGGGCCGGCTCAACCTCAAGAACGCCGGCTATGCGCGCGACCCGGCGCCGTTGCAAGACGGCTGCGGCTGCCCCGCCTGCACGCGCTTCTCGCGCGCCTACCTCCGCCACCTCGTCAACCAGCAGGAACTGCTCGGCCACCGCCTGTTGAGCCTGCACAATCTACGATTCCTCCTCGATTTGACGGCAGGCGCGAGAGCGGCGATCGAGCGGAGCGAGTTCGCCGAGTACAAGCGCGAGGCGATCGCTCGACTCGGGGCGCCGACAGAAGAGGAGGCAGTACGGGTTATTTGATCGTGATCGTGGCGGTGTTCGCGCTTCTGTGGCTGTTCGTGCTGCGCCCGCAGCGCCGGCGTTCGACGGAGCAGCTGCAGATGCAGGACACGCTCCACTTGGGCGACGAGGTGATCACGGCGGGCGGAATCCGCGGCTACGTGCGTCAGCTCGACGAGGAGGTGCTGAAGGTCGAGATCGCGCCCGAAGTCGTGGTGCGCCTCGACCGGCGCGCCGTCGCCGCGGTCGTGCAGGAGGAGGACGACGAGCCCCAGTCGCCAACCCAGAACCAGAGTGGCGAAAGCTAAGCTTGTGGCCCTGCGCGGATGACGAACCGCCGTTCGCACCTGATCCTTGTCGGCCTGATCCTCGCCGCTCTGGCGGGAGTGGTCGCGCTTGGCGTTCCCGGATCGCCGGTCCACAAGAAGGTCACGCTCGGCCTCGACCTCCAGGGAGGCCTCGAGGTGGTGCTGGAGGCGAAGCCGGCGAAGGGGCAGAAGCTCGACCCATCGGCGCTCGACCGCTCGGTCTCGATCATGCGCCAGCGCGTCGACAAGCTCGGCGTCGCCGAGCCCGAGATCCGCAAGCAGGGCTCGAACCAGATCGTGATCGAGCTCGCGGGCGTCCACGATCCGGCGAAGGCCGCGTCGATCATCGGCAAGACCGCCCAGCTCGAGCTCTACGACCTCGAGACCTCCGTGACCGGGCCTTCGCTGACCCCGGCGGGAAACCCGCAGGAGACGACCAGTCTCTACGGCCTGCTCTCTGCTTCCCAGTCGTTGGCGAAAAGCGGGCAGCCCGAGGGCTACTACGCGTTCGGCAAGAACAAGGTGAAGTCGGTGGGGCCCGCGAACACGCGCGCCGCGGCTCTGAGACAGGCGAAGCAGGCGAGCCTCAAGCCGCCGTTCACGGTCCTCGCCCTTCCGCACGACACCGTGGTCGTCACCTGCGACTCGACCGAGGTCGTTTGCCCCGGGAACCTGCCTCAGCAAGGGAATGCGATCCCACCGCCTGCCAAGGGGAGCTACTACTACCTCTTCATTCACAACCCCGACCTGAAGAAGGTCGACGACGTCAAGGGCGTTCCGGAGCTGACCGGGTCCGACCTGAAGCTCTCCGGGACGCGCCAGGACTTCGACCCGACCACGAACGAGCCGGTCGTGCTGATGCAGTTCACCGGTTCCGGCTCCCACAAGTTCCAGCAGGTGACCTCGGAGGAGTACAACCGGGGCCACAACCGCAACGGCATCCCGCAGCACTTTGCGATCGTGCTCGACCGGGAGATCAGGTCGTTCCCACAGATCGACCCGACGAAGTCCGACCTCGCGGGCGGGATCAGCGGTAACGCCGAGATCTCGGGCATCGGCTCGATCGGCGAGGCAAAGGACCTCGCGCTCGTGCTGCAGACGGGCGCCCTACCGGTCAACTTCGTCCAGATCGAGCGCACCGACGTCTCGGCGACGCTCGGTAAGGACTCGCTGAGCGAGGCGAAGAAGGCCGCGCTGATCGGCCTGCTGCTCGTGGCGATCTTCTTGCTCGTCCTCTACCGGTTCCTCGGCCTCGTCGCGGTAATCGGGCTCGGCATCTACGCGGCCTTCCTCTACGCCGCGATCCTGCTCTTCCACGTGACGCTGACCCTGCCGGGCTTCGCGGGGTTGATCCTGACGATCGGAGTCGCGGCCGACGCGAACGTCGTCGTCTTCGAACGGATAAAGGAAGAAGTGCGCGCCGGGAAGTCCGTGCGCGCGGCGATCGCCGCCGGCTACGCCAAGGGCTTCCACACGATCATCGACGCGAACGTCGTCACCGTGATCACGGCGTTAGTCCTGTTCGCGGTCGCGACCGCGGGCGTCAAGGGGTTCGCGCTGATGCTGATGATCGGGACGGTGATCTCGCTCGTCACCGCGGTCGCTGCGACGCGGGCGATGCTCGGCCTGCTCTCGGGTTTCGCCTGGTTCGACAACCCGCGCTTCATGGGCGCGGCAGGCCAGCAGTCGGCGAAATGGCTGCAGATCGACTTCATGCGCCGCCGCTACCTCTGGTTCGCGATCTCGGGCCTGATCATCGTCGTCGGCGCAGCATCGCTCGGCACGAAGGGGCTCAACCTCGGGATCGACTTCAAGGGCGGCACGCAGGTGACGTTCAAGACGCCGAAGCCGGTCTCGCTCACGGACGTCCGAAACCAGGCGAAGGACATCGGCCAGAACGACGCGGTCATCCAGGGCCGCGGCAAGACGTTCGGCAGCGACAGCTACGAGAACTTCCAGATGCGGATGAAGTCACTGTCGCGGGCCAATCAGAACAAGCTCGGTCAGGATCTGGTCTCGCGCTTCGATGCGACGAACTCGGAGATCCAGAACGTGTCCTCGAGCTTCGGGAGACAGATCGCGCGCTCGGCGATCGTCGCGGTCATCGTCTCGCTGTTACTGATCGTGCTCTACATCGCGGTCCGGTTCGACCTCAAGTTCGCCTTACCGGTGATCGCGGCGCTGCTGCACGACATCGTGATCACGGTCGGCGTCTACTCCCTGACCGGGCGCGAGGTCTCCAACTCGACGGTCGCCGCCGTCTTAACGGTGCTCGGCTACTCGATCTACGACACGATCATCATCTTCGACCGGATGCGGGAGAACATCCCGCTGATGCGGCGCTCGTCGTTCGCGACGATCGCGAACGTCTCGCTCTGGGAGACGATCCGCCGCTCGCTGGCGACGACGTTCATCACGCTGCTGCCGATTGGGGCTCTGCTCGTCTTCGGCGGCGCGACGCTGAAGGACTTCGCGTTCGCACTGATCGTCGGCATCACCTCGGGCGCGTACTCGTCGATCTTCATCGCCGCGCCGCTGCTGACGATCCTGAAGGAGCGCGAGCCAGAGTTCGCGCGGCGCAAGGACGTGAGGGCGGACGGCGACGGTCGCGCTCCCGAGGCGGTCCTCGAACAAGCGGAGGAAGCGGCGGCCGCGGAACCGGCGCCAGACCTGTCGCCGGTCGATGCAATCGAGCGTGTTGCCGCCGAAGCGAAGCGGGAGCGCCGCCGGCAGCGGCGTCGCGCGCGTCCGCATGGCAGAACCCGCTAGCAAACTGGCTGCGGCCGCCCAGCGGCTCGGACGCGATGAGGCAAAGGCTCTCGCCGACGAGCTCTTGGCGCTGTGGCGCGGCGACTCGAGCGTCGGCGACCGCCTGGCGGCCAGGCTCGCGGGCATCTTTCGTGAGGTCGGGCTCGTGACCCGCGAGGAGCTGGACGAGGCCGAGCTCAAGATCGCACAGCTCGAGCACCGGCTGCGGCTGCTCGAGAACGAACAGCCGCCCCTCTCGCCACCGATTCTTTGAGCGCGCCGCTGACGCGGCTGGGTCTGCCGAAGCTCTGGCACGAGGACCGGACACGGCTCTGGCGCTTCGCGCGACACACGGTCGTGCCGGTGACGCTTCGGCTCGCGCCAACCGCCGCGTACGGGGTCGAGCGGATCCCGCGCGACCGCGGCTGCGTCCTCGCCGCCAATCACTTCTCGGGCATCGACCATCCGCTGATCGGCGCATTCGTTCCCGGGATCACCTACTTCCTCGCCAAGTCGGAGCTGTTCGAGATCCCCGTGCTCGGCGAGGCACTCGCCTGGATGGGCGTGATCTCGATCCGACGTGGCGAGAGCGACCGTGATGCCGTTCGCCAGGCGCGTGAGGCGGTGAGGGACGGCGGCGTCGTCTGCGTGCATATCGAAGGCACGCGGCAGCGCTTCGGCTATCCGGGCCCGATTCAGGTCGGCGGGCTGATGATCGCGATGCAGGAGGGCGCTCCGGTCGTTCCGCTCGGCCTCGACACGTTCGGCTGGTCGCCGAGAAACCGGCGGTTCTGCGCGCTCGTCTTCGGCGATCCGATCGAGCTCGACCACCTGCCGCGGAATCGCGCCGGCTACGAGGAGGCCGGCGAGCTCGTCCGCAGCGAGATGGTGCGGCTCTGGCGGCAGGCGGCAGAGGCCGCCGCCGCGGGGCTGCCGCCGGAGCTGCCGGACGGAACGCCCCGTAACGAGCCCGTGTCAGACTGATCGCATGGCCCGTCCGGCCACGCGCAACATCGGCCGCCTCTCCGAGATCGCGCAGGTCGCGGTCAAGCACGGCTTCGGCTATTTCTTCGAGCGCCACCGCCTGACCGACGTTTTCCCCTGGATCAGCCGCGACGGCAGCGCGGACATGCCCTCCGACCGCGGGCGCCGGCTGCGGGAGATGCTGGACGAGCTCGGCCCGACGTTCGTGAAGTTCGGCCAGCTGCTCTCGACTCGCCCGGACATCGTGCCGCCCGACATCGTGGTCGAGCTCCAGAAGCTGCAGGACGACGTCCGGCCGATTCCGTTCGCCGACGTCCGCAGGGTGATTGAAGAGGACCTCGGCCTGACGATCGAGCAGGCCTTTCTCGAGTTCGACGAGCAACCGACCGCCGCGGCGTCGATCGGCCAGGTCCATCACGCGCTCCTCCCGAATGGCGAGCGGGTCGCGGTCAAGGTGCAGCGCCCGAACGCGCCGCGCCAGATCGAGTCGGACATCGCACTGCTCTTTCAGGCCGCCCGCCTCGCGAAGGAGCGCGTCCGGGCGCTCGACTTCATCGACGCCGAGCAGGTGGTGGACGAGTTCGCACGCTCGATTCGCAGCGAGCTCGACTACCGCGCGGAGGCGCGAAATGCCGAGATCTTCCGCCGCAACTTCTCGGGCCAGCCTGACGTCAAGATCCCGCGGGTCTACTGGACCTATACGCGCCGGCGTGTGCTCGTGCTCGAGCTGCTCGAAGGGGTCCAGCTCGCCGACCTCGACGTCGCCGCGCTGAGCCAGGCGGAGCGCCGCGACCTTGCCTACCGGATCGCCGAGACCTGGATGACGATGATCTTCCGCCACGGGTTCTTCCACGGCGACCCGCATCCTGCGAACATCTTCGTCCTCGACGGCGGCGCCGCGGTGGGGCTCGTCGACTTCGGCCAGGTCGGCAAGCTCACCGACGAGGACATGTCGAGGCTGACGGGGCTCTTCATCGACGCTGCGAACGAGCGGGTCGACGCGCTGCCGCGCCGGCTCGCAGAGCTCGGCGTCCGCTTCCCGCGCGAGCGCGAGGAGGAGTTCGCGGAGGAGCTTCACGACGTCTACTACCGCTACTACGGGGTCAGCCTGGCCGAGATCGACCCGCTGCAGGTGATCCGCGAGGCCTTCGAGGTCATCTACCGGATGAACCTGCGGCTGCCGACGCGCTTCGTCCTGCTCGACAAGGCAATCGCGACCCTCGCCTCGGTCGGGATCGAGCTCTATCCCGACTTCAACGTCTTCGAGGTCGCGAAGCCGTACGCCCGGAACCTGATGATCGAGCGCTTCTCGCCGGAGCGGGTCCTGGCGCGGGCGCAGAAGGAGTCCCAAGAGCTCCTCCGGATCGCGGCGGTACTTCCGCACCAGCTGCACGACGTGCTCGACGAGCTCCGCGACGGCCAGGTCGATGTCGGCTTCGTGCACAAGGGCCTCGACGAGTTCATGCACAAAGTCGACGTCGCCTTCAACCGGCTCGTCGTCGCGCTGATCGTCGTCGGCGGTCTAATCGGCTCGAGCCTGATCGGGATCTTCGCGAAGCACGGGCCGTTCGTCTTCGGTGTCAACTTCCTCTCGTTCATCGGCTTCCTGCTGTCCGGCGCCCTCGGGATCTGGCTCCTTTGGGGAGTGATCCGTTCCGGACGGTTGTAGATCGTTCGTTGCAATTTCGCCTCAAAGGACATCTGGCCGGGTCGCAAGGTTGGCGCTAACTTCGCCGGCATGAATGCCGCCGTGCTGCTCGCCGAGCCGGAGCCTTCGACCAGGGAATTCCTCGAGCGCCACCTCGCAGACGACGGCTTCGACGTGCTCGGCGCGGAGGCCGAGCGCGAGGCGCTCGAGCTGGTCGAGCGCCTGAAGCCGTCACTCGTCCTCTCCTCACCCGAGCTGTGCCGCCGCCTCCGCGAGGGCGAGCCCGGGCGCTCGTGGGACCGTGAGGTGCCGGTGATCGTGCTCGGCGGGACCGAGGCCGACACCGTCGACCGCGTCCGCGCGTTCGACCGCGGCTGCGACGACTACGTGCCGAGGCCGTTCCATTACGACGAGCTGCTGGCCCGGATCCGCGCCGTGCTCCGGCGCACCTCGCCGTCGCTGCGCGACCGGCTCGAGGCTGGGCCGATCGCCGTCGACCTCGTGACCCGGCGCGCGACCGTCCACGGCCGCGCGGTGACCCTGCCGGCGAAGGAGTACGACCTGCTCGCGAAGCTCGCGACCGAGCCCGAGCGCGTGTTCACCAAGGAGCAGTTGCTGCGCGAGGTCTGGGGTTACCTCTCGCTCGGCCGCACACGCACTTTGGACTCGCACGCGTCGCGGCTTCGCCGGAAGCTGCGGCAGGCCGGAGCCGGCCCCTGCGTGGTGAACATCTGGGGCGTTGGCTACCGACTTTTAGGTGAGTAAGCCGCCGGCGTCGCTTGCGATGCCGGCTTAGAGGCCGCGGTGGCTTTGCCGCCGCGGCCGTCTAAACCCGGCTTGGGGATCTGTTCGAGTCGAACGCGCGCCGCGCTTCCGGGTTACGACTTGAAGATGTTCAGCAGTTCCTGGAACACGTTGACCGTCGCCGTGTTCGGTTGCCGCACGATCGCGGGCGTCACTCCCGTGAATCGCTGGAGGTCGCTGCAGGCGTTGAAATCGGCGACCGGATTCGGAGGCGTCGCGTAGCCGGCGATCCCGGAGCCTGCGAGCGCATCGGCCGTCGCGGCCGAGGTGCAGCCTCCGTAGAGCAGGGCTACGACCGCAACTGCCTCGGTCTGCAGCAGCGTCGTGTTCGTCTTCTTGAGCGATTTCTGGAGCGTCTTGACCTGTCCTTGCAGCGTTCGGATCTGAGCCGCCATTCGGGCCGGACTCGGCGTCGCGGCGGTCGCGGGTACCGCGAGCGCCAACGCGAGTGCGAGAGCGAAAAGGGCCGGAAGTGCCCGCCTCATTGAGATTCCTCCTAGTTCGTGGACCCCGTGTCAGCTTCGTATATCCCACGCCGAAGAAGGGGTCAAGCGAGCAGCGCACCCTCCAGCCGCAGCAACGTCTGCTTGCGCTCGAGTCCGCCCGCGTAGCCGACGAGCGAGCCGTTGGCTCCGACCACGCGATGGCAGGGCAGCACGATCGGGACAGGATTGCGGTTCATGATCGTCCCGACCGCGCGCGCGGCCCTCGGCTTGCCCGCCTTCGCGGCGAGCGCGCCGTAGGTCGTGACCTCGCCGAACGGGACTCGTCCGAGCTCCTCGAGCACCGTGCGGCCGAAGTCGCGGGCGAGGCGCAGGTCGACATCGAGGTCGAACTGCCTGCGCTTGCCCGCAAAGTACTCGTCGAGCTGGCGGCGAGCCGGATCGACCGGCCGCGGCGAGCGGAGGACGCGCGACCCGAAGCTGCGGGCGAGCCTTTCGACCTCGGCGTCGGGATCGGCCTCGTAGGAGATAACGCAAAGGCCGCGCTCGGAGACGCCGACGAAGAGCGCGCCGAGCGGAGACTCCACGACGTCGTAGGCGACGTCGAGCAGGCCTTCTTCGGCGGCCGCCGCGCGGAAACGGGTGTCGAGCTCAGGGGAGACGCTGGTCACGATTCCTTGCTCCTTTCTCTCAGCCGGCGCACCCCTGAAGAGGCGGCCTGGCGGGCCGCGGCCTCGGAAGAACCGAGTGCGGCGGCGATCTCGTCGTAGGGAAGATCGAAGCCGTAACGCAGGACGACGGCGGCGCGTTCCTTCGGCGGCAGGTCGTCGGTCAGCGGGCCGAGCTCGGCGTGGGGAGGGAGACCATCCTCCACGGCGAGCTCCGGTAATTCGCCGCGGGGCCGCGTCCGCCGCGTCTCGTCGATCGCGACCCGCGTCGCGATCGTGAACACCCAGGCGCGGAGGTGTCGTCCGTTCCGGAGCTCCGGATAGGCGCGGAGCGCCCGCAGGAAGGTCTCCTGGAAGGCATCCTCGGCGCCCTGTCCGAGGAGCCGCCGTAGGTGGGCGAAAACAGGGTCCTTGTGGTCGGCGTAGAACGATTCGAACGCCGGGATGCGCATCGGCTCCATCTTCTGCTGAAACGCACCGGACCGTCGAGTTGTGAGATGTGGCGGCAAAGGGTTGCGAAGTGGGGATAAGTGGTTTAAAGTGGGCGGCAGTGGACCAT
>Ga0066709_100002751_pt1 | contig 13054 bp, 15 predicted proteins | sample GraSoiAngelo_158_FD_79665 | JGI IMG/M metagenome (GOLD analysis project Ga0066709, IMG submission 79665) | Grasslands soil microbial communities from the Angelo Coastal Reserve, California, USA - 14_1009_16_30cm | ecosystem: Environmental > Terrestrial > Soil > Grasslands | place: USA... | reverse complement strand
TGGGTTCGCCGATGGCCGGACAGGCTCAAATCCCCGCAGATATGTCTCAGACCAGCTCGGAGGGCTCATGGCCGAAGAAGCTGCTTGTCAACAGTAGGCTCATCAATTTGTCCAGCATCATCTTCGCCATCATGCAGAGCGCCTGTACCGCCGTCATTGCCGTCAGCGGCGTGCGCGTCGCCATCGGCTTCAGCGCTCTCGCCGCCGCGGCAGGCATTCACACACCTGCTCACGGCTTCCATCAGGATGCCATTCGCATCCCCATGATGGTCTTGGCCCTTCTGGGCGCCTTCCTCAACTTATTTATAATTTGGAAAGTACGCAGTTTGCGCGGCAAACCCGCCGCACAATGGCGCCAACAGCCCGTGACGAAGAAAAAACTCAGCTCCGAGCGCTTTCAGATCGCCCTCTCCGTCTTGACGCTGTTTCTTCTGGCCGCCGAATGGATCATTCATCCCCTGATCCACCGCGTCCCCTGACAACGATATCCACGGCGCTCCTTTATTCCTTCGTCGAATCCTTCTCCGAATTCTCCATTTCTTTCGCCAGCCGCTCGTGCAGCCGCTCGCTGTACCCCACCGGCAGTTCAAATGTCCGGTCGTCCGCGGTCAAAACCAGAATATTTCGAGTCGAATCCAGTATCGCCGAGCAGATTTCGCAGTGTTCCAGATGCCGCTCGATGTCCTCGCGCAGTTTGGCATCGACGGTATCGTCGATGTACTCCGAAATGTGCTCCCACACATGTTTGCAATTCAGTTTCATGGCGCTCTCCTGAAGAACCCCCTACGCGCCGGGGCTGTCGTTTTCAGAAATGGAACCAGGCGCTTTTGCAGCATTATCCGCGCACGGTGCAGCCGCACTTTTACGGCACCAGGATTTATTCCCAATGCCTGGGCCGTTTCCTCCACGCTCAGTTCTTCCAGGTCTCGCAATGCGAAAACTTGCCGGTAAATGCCGGGCAGCTCCGCGACGGCAACTCGCAGCGCTTCTCGCAGTTCCTTCCGCTCCAGGGCTTCCAGCGGAATCTCCCGCCAATCTGTGAGCGGTGCTGGCGTGAAGTCCCCTTCGTGACTCGCTGCCTGCTCCTTAAGCGATTCCTCCGCGGCCCCTTTCGCCTTTCTCAGTCGTTTCCGCCCTTCATTGATCGCAATGGTCGCCAGCCAGGTGCTGAACTTGGCGTCCCCTCGAAAGGATGCCAAATGCCGGTACGCACTAATCACCGTCTGCTGCGCCCCATCCTCGGCTTCCGCCTCGTTCTTCACGATCGAAAACAACGTCAGGTACACCATCCGCTCGTACGGCCGGATCAACTCATGAAACAATTCTTTCTCGCCCGCCAGCACACGCGCGATCAGCCCCGCCTCATGTGTCTCCGTCGTCCGCATAAGAATCTTTCCTCGGCATCCTGCGAAAGGCTCCGGGGCTACGTCTCGTTTCTTCCCCTAGAACTTCTCCAGCCTCGCCACTCCAAAAATCGCGTGGAACCTTTCGCAGTAGACGGCCACTGCGTGATACTTGTTCAAATCCGCGCCCTCCGGCAAAGCATAATTCTGGTCACCTTGATTTCCTTTCAACGATCCGAGTTCCACGCTATCAAACCCGCCCTTCACAATTTCCCCGTCAAGCGCCTGGTCCTCCGCCCGCACCAGAAGCACATGCACATCCGGCCCAATCGATGTCGTGAAAATCGGAAAGCCGTAAATACTCCTGCCCCTCCGCGGTCTTGTAAACCGTCGCCCGTCCGCTCGTGTGGTGAACCTTCCCTTCCAGTTTTCCTGTGTACAACGCCTCGGGCTCCAAGCTCAACGCGGCTGGCGCTGCCTCATTCACCTTCTGATTGATGAACAGCTTCTCCGGCCGGAACGCCCACCAGGCAGCCACACTAACCGCAATCCCCATCAGGATCGGAATCCACTTGTTGCGTGACAACCATGAACCTGTATGCGTATTCATCGTTTTTTGTCTCAAGAAAAAAGCGGGCAGGGTGACCTGCCCGCTTTCTCCTCCCTCTCTAGGGAATCCTAGAACTTCTCCAGCGGCGCCGCGCCAAAGTTCGCGTTGAACCGCTCGCAGTAGATTGAAACTGTCCGAAACCTGGTCAGGTCCGTTGCCGCTGGAATTTCGTAATTCTGGTTACCTGCATTCCCCTTCAGCTTCCCTAGCTCCACTTTTTCCATGTTGTCTTTCAGGAAGTTCGCGTCATCCATCGCATCCTTCGCCGCCACCAGGATCACGTGCACATCCGGCCCGTTCGAAGTCTTGAAATTGGTCAGCCGCAGCACCAGCTTCCCATCCACCTCTTGATACACCGTCGCGCGGCCCGAAGTCGCGTGGACCTTGCCGTGGAACTTCCCCGTTTCCAGCGTCTGGGCCCCGCCCTCATGGATCATTTTGTCGTCTTGCATCTTGTCGTGCTTCATGGCGTCTTGTTTCATGCGGTCTTGCCCCATATTGTCTTGCGCGTGCACTGATGGCTGGAGCAGAAACGCCCCGGCCAGCGCCGCAAATGCCAAACCTGCCTTGATCGTAGGAACCATGCGAAGCTCTCCTGTAGGTTGAGTTTAGAGGGCCAATCCTTCCGCCCTGTCATCCCCTTCGCCCCATAGGAGTCCGCAACCCGGCAAAGGTTACCGCCCGCAGGACCAAGGCGATCAGCCCCGTTTACCTTTCGAGGAACGCCCCCGGTGGCCCGCAGCCGGACTCCCGGCAAACGGGTATCATCAAAATGCGTAGGGAACTCTTATGCCTAGCAACTTCGCTATCCGGCTCAGGTGTCCTCGCGGGGACAGTGACTCCTGGGTCACCCTTTCGAACCGCGAGGAATCCCTTGAACAAATTCTTCAGCAGACTTGGGACTTCAAGTGCCGCGAGCACGGCCAACAAAAAGGAATTCCCCAAGAAGTCATGGAGGTAGCTCCCCTCGAGGATCCGGATCCCCCGCAAAAAGCCCAGCCAACCCCGGCCGTCCCTTTCACCGCGGTCTCCAAAAAAAAAGTACCCCGCTCCAGCGAGCGCGTCTCGCTACGCGTACCCGTCGTGATTTACGGTTATGCGGGCAAAGACGGCGCCTTCCACGAAGATACGGAGACGGTCATCGTCAATTACAGTGGCGCCCTGGTCACCCTGAAGACCAAACTGGCGTTGGACGACATCGTTTTTCTGATGCACAAGGGCAGCCGCCAGGAGCAGGAAGTCCGTGTGGTCTTTATGGACTGCTCTTACCTCGAAACTCGCGTCGGTCTAGCCTTCAAAAAAACCATCTCCGACTTTTGGAAAAAAAACCGCAAAAAGCCTCGCGTTCCCAAAACTCTTCGCGTCCTCGTCAAAGGTACGGACCACAACGGGCATCCTTTTACCCAGAGCGCCTACACCGTCGATCTCAGCCAGGATGGCGCGCGTTTGGACGGCGTCGGCTTCTTGACTTCCCCGGGACAGACCATCGAAGTCCGCCGCCGCTGGCGCCAAGCCCGCTTCCGGGTCGTCTGGATCGGCCAAGTTGGCACCACCGAGACCAATCAGATCGGCGTCTTCCGCCTCCAGGCCGAAAAAGACATCTGGCGCATCGAACTTCCCAAGACCGGCGCGGTCCCACCCCCGAAAAAATAATTTCTCATCGCTCATCTTGCTTTTCTCCGGTACACTCGGGTGTCCACCATGTCCAAACTATCGCGCCGCAACGTGCTCAAGAAGGTGGTATCAGGAGCCACCTTGGCTTCTCTACCATCCGTCTCCTGGTCACAGGAAACTGCTCCGATAAAACGCAAAGGCAATATCCGCCAGTCCGTTTCCCGCTGGTGTTACCAGAGGATTCCGCTCGACAAGCTTTGCGCCTACGCCGCCGAGATTGGTTTGAAGGGCGTCGACCTGCTCAATCCCGACGAGTTCGAAGTGCCCGCGCGTTATGGTCTGGTCTGCAGCATGGGTTACGGTGGCGGTGGCGAAATTGGCAGCGCCATGAACCGCCTCGAAAATCACGCCAAGCTTGAGGAAGGATTCCGCAAATACATTCCGCTCGCCGCCAAAGCCGGCCTGCCCAATGTGATCACGTTCTCCGGTAACCGCAATGGAATGTCCGACGAAGAGGGCGCCAAAAATACTATCGCCGGTCTCAACCGCGTCAAGAAAATCGCCGAGGAGCACGGCGTGACCATCTGCATCGAGCTACTCAACAGCAAGGTCGACCACCACGACTATATGTGCGACCACACCGCCTGGGGTTTACAGGTCGTCCAGGCCGTCAACTCACCTCGCGTCAAGCTGCTCTTCGACATCTATCACATGCAGATCATGGAAGGAGACTTGGTCCGCACCATTCAGAAAAACATCGATTGGATCGGCCACTTCCACACTGGCGGCGTTCCCGGCCGACACGAACTTGACGGCACCCAGGAAGTCCAATGGGACGGCGTGATGCGCGGCATCGCGGCCACGAACTTCCGGGGCTACGTGGCCCACGAGTTCGTCCCCACCCGCGACCCCCTCACTTCCCTCCGCCAAGCCGCCGACCTTTGCGACGTTTAACCCGCTCCGCCCTCCAATGGCGGCCCAAAATATTGAGGGCGCAACCAGCTGTTAAGCGGGTTGCGCCCTCTAACTGAGCCGTAAAGTTTCTAACCTTTCCGATTCCATCTGGCGTCGTAAAAGCCGTGAGGCTGTTACGCTCTCCAAACCGATCCCTAAAGGCTTCACGCTTCGCGGTTCAATCTCGCGGCGCAACCGCCGTTAAGTGGTTGCGTCCTCTAAATGGAACCGTAAAGTTTCTAACCTTCCTGAACCAACCTGGCGGCGCAACCGCCGTTAGGCTTGCCGCGCCTTCCAAACAGAACCCCGAAGGCTTCGAGCTTAACGATTCAATCTCGCGGCGCAGCCGCGGTTAAGCTTGCCGCGCCCTCTAAATTGATCCGTAAAGTTCCAAAGCTTCCCGGTTCAATCTGACGCGCAAGATAGAGGGTCCCGTTCGCGCCGTCAATCAAATTCTGATCGAACCTTTGTGCAAATCTGTGGAAGAGTGTGCAAAAATGCCGGCGCGTGGCAGGCAGACAGTCCCTTGCTTGGAGCAGTCTGTAGGATCTGTAGGAAGCGCGCGAATTCGATGCAAGCCAGGCCAAATGTTTGCCGGTTCCATTCCGCGGCGCGTAACGATTAGCTTCGCCCCACAACAACCCATGGGTTCTAAGCGACGCGTCGAGTCGTGCAATAATGTAGCAGGCGCCCACGAGAATCAGAAAGCCCACGAGAACAAGTACGATTTTTCTTCGTGCCGGGACGAACGGCACACCTGGCCACCACCGGCGGTAGAGACAAAGTAAAAACAAGGCCGAGACAGAACCCAACAACACCAAGAATCTGCGCGTCACGAGAGCTCCCGATACAGGCCAAGGTTCCGGTACAAAGCGCAGGCGTAATCGGGACCACCAGGCGTGGCGGCTTAGCTTCTTGCGACATTGTGCGGCAAGCTAACGGTTTACTGGCGCTTTCAAGTTGTTGGCGCACACCGCCAGACTGGCCTCGAGCGGACACCTACATTTCGAAAGATAGATGCTTGTTCGTTCCATTTACGTTCTTTCCTTTCAATCATTTACAAATGGCCCGGAGCACAACTCCTTTCCTCCGGATACCATCAATTTTCATGGGAATGTGCGGCCGATTCTTTCTTCTCTACCCACTGCCCACCCCTCACCCATCAGGGTTACCGCATCCGGTTACACACTTTTCTCATTATTGCGGTGCTTGGCCTCGACCTCATATTTCAGGAAACTTTCTTTCCCACACTCTCGTACCTATCTCCAAGCGCCGGCCCGCCGCCGGCCGGGAGGCAACGTTTCATGTCCAACCTCAGCCGAAAGATGTCTAGCCGCAAAGACATGATGTCCAACTGTTCCCGGAGTCTCTTGGCCAAGTCTGCTCTCGCCGCCACCGCCCTTTTGTTGCTCACACCCTTTGGGGTGGTTGCGCAGTCATCCTCTGGCTCATCTAAGTCCTCATCTACTTCGTCGTCTTCGGACCGCTGGCTGCATGTTCGCGTCATCAGCTCGGACGCCAAGGGTGAGACCGTTCGCGTCAACGTTCCCCTGGAACTAGCGGAAAGGGTTCTCCCCACGATCAACAAAGACCGCCTCCACGACGGCAAGGTCAAGATCGACAATGCCCATGTTAATGATGTCGACCTCCGCGCCCTGGTCGAAGCTATCCGCACCGCCAAGGACGGCGAGTTCGTCACCGTGCAGAGCAATGATTCGGACGTTCGTGTCGCCAAACAGAACAATCACCTGATCGTTCATGTGCTCGACAAGCAGAACTCCAAGAAGTCTGAGGTAGAAGTCAAGGTTCCCATGAAGGTTATCGATGCCCTCTTTTCCGCCGGCAAGGATGAATTGGACCTCGTGGCCGCGCTTCACGCCCTCTCCGGGCAGGGCGATACGGAGCTTGTCTCGGTGAAGGATCATGAGAATACCGTCCGCGTCTGGCTCGATTCCAAAAACGTCACCGACTAGGACCGTCAGGAGGCCGACATGATGCTACTGGCGAAAGCAGCTCTCGGACTTGGCGGAACACTGGTACTCGCGGGCGCCTATACCATGCGGGAAGGCGTGATCCGGGTCGACGTCGACGAATACCGCTCTGGCGGCTCCCACGTTCATATGTGGGTTCCCGCCGCGGCCGTCTCCATGGCCATGCATTTCGTTCCTAGCAAGCACATGCGCCATGCCTCCGAGCAGGCGCGCGCAGCTCTGCCCGTTTTTCATGCCATCATCAAGGAGCTAAAAAAATATCCGGATGCCGACCTCGTTGAAGTTGTAGATGATGATCAGCATGTGCACGTGCGCACGCACGGAGGGAAATTGCAGATTGACGTCGACGCGCCGGACGAGAAAGTTCACCTTCTCTGCCCGTTGTCGGCCCTCGAAGACGTCACCAGCCAGCTCGAAGAGCGCAGCCCGGCAGCCTAGAATTCATTTCGCGAAGGCCCATGGCGGATGACTGAAGGAGCCCGTGAGACATTATCTCTTGATTCTTGCCGCGGCTCAGGCCGATTCTGTGGTTCTGTGGGCTCCGTCTGTCTTGGCCTGCTGAAAATAAATCTCTTCAAGCAAGGCATCCTTCTTCCAACCGGCTCTCTCAAGAATGCCGCGCCCGTTCTCCACCATTACCGGATGACCGCATAAGTATCCCGTCGTATCTTCCGCCCGCAACCCCCACTCATCGGCATACTTCCGTAAGAGATCATCCACGCGCCCCGTCTCCCCCTTCCAGGCCAGGTCCTCCCACGGCCGGCTCACCGTAGTCACATACTTGAACCAAGGCACCTCCCCCGCGTACCGCTCCAACTCTTCCCTGTACCCAAACTCCCACGACCGACTCGCGCCCTGCAGGCAGTACAGCTTATGGTCCCCGGGTAGAGGGGAATCGCCCTTCTTCCAGTCTCGATAAAGTGTTCTAACGTAACTGACAAACGGGGCGATCCCCGTCACCGTGGAGAGCAGCAGGTGGTGCGTCCTCCCGCTCCGCAGATCCAGCGTGAACCGCCCCTTGGCGATTTTTCTGCACAACAGCGTGTCGCTTTTTTTTAGCTTGAACAGGTCCGGAGTCAGACCCCCTTGCGGGACCAACTCCACGAAGAATTCGAGCGCCTCTTCATAAGGCGAGGAAACGATGGAGTACGCTCTTTCGATGCGCTTTCCGTCATGCTCGACACCCAGGGTGGCGTACTGTCCAGCGCGGAATTCGAACGGTCCGCCGGGGTCGATTCGAACGATCCACAGATCGTTCGAAAGGTCCCGTCGCTCAAGAATCCGGGCTTGATAGTGCTTGTCTGGGGAGGCGACCATCTATTTTTCTCCCTGGGGATTCAAATTCATCTCACCAAAACGATAACGGGCGGGGCCCATTCCAGCTCCGCCCGGAACTTCATTTTCCCGTACAACCCATCCCCAATTCCTGAGAAGTGAACATCTCGAACCACGACCGAGAAGGCGGAGTCGCTCGCCTGGGCGCGGCCAGGTGAATTAGAAATTATCAATTTCCTGCCCGCAGAGCAATCCTTTGTCAGATGAGTTTTGGAGGAAGCAACTAAAAAGATAAGCCCGCAAGCGTTTTGGACTGCCGGTCTATTCGTAGGCGAGAGCGACGACTGGGTCGTAGCTGGCGGCACGGAGCGCGGGGTAGACGGCCCCGGTTGCGGCTCCCACGAGTGCGAGCGCGATCGCGGAAAAAATCCAGGCCGGGGAAATCAGAATCGTCAAGCCTGGGTTGGTTTGCTTCAAAATCGCCTGCGTCAGAAAACTAAGCGCTATTCCTAGACCGGTTCCCATCAGTGTAAGGATAAGGGTCTCACCCAACAACATGCGCACGACGTCGAGCCGGGAGAAACCCAGTGCTTTGAGAATCCCGATCTCGCGCGTACGCTCCATCACCATGGTGTGCATATTCAAAAGCACCACCAGGAAGCTCACCACAATTCCCAGGGCCACCATGGTGCGCGTGAAGGGACGCAACTGCGGCAAGTTCGACGAAGTCATCAGGGTCACGTATTCCGACAAGGAGCGGATACTATTCTCCGGCATCAACTTGAGAATCTGGGCGCGCGTGCCTTCGGTATCCCCTTTGCTTCTTACATAAAACATTGAAACGCGCTTCTCCGCCCCGGCGATCTCCTGGGCCGTCCGAATGGGAATGAAGTATCGCGCGCCTTTCCCGTGCCCTACGATCCCACAGACTGTAAACGCATGATTTAACAGCGTGATCTGGCTGCCCACCTTCAGGTGGCGCGTTTGCGCAATGATGTCGTCAGCGATCACCTCGTCCCGCCCTTCGAAGGGACGCCCATCGCGGAACAGGAAACCCTTGCTCAGCGCGTTGAAGCGCTGGTAATCGATTCCATAGATCATCACTAAGTTCTTTGGTTCTGTAAGGATGACCGTGGGCGCCACCTCATCCACGCCGCTCAACGCCGCGATTTGTCCACCGAGCGACTCTTGCATCCCCACACTTAAGAACGCGAAAAAAATCGAGGAGTTTGGCGGTTGAACCAGGATATCCGCGCCAACACCCTCAACGCGCTTTCCCCATTCGGAAATGACACCAGATGTGAGACCTACAATCATCAGAACGAGAATCACCTGGATGGCAATGGCAATCACACTCAAAAAACTGCGCAGCGGCCGGGCGGTGATGCTGCCCCAAAACATTTGCAGGAGGGAAAATGGTCCGTCGTAGGTTTCCGTCATCGAACGCAACCAATTTTGTACTCTATCATCTCAATTTCGCGCCGGTCAAAACTACCTTGCAGGTCCAAAGGCAATACACGTGCCGAAGTCCGGGAAGAATGTTTATGCTAGGTTAAGTTTTCAACACAAATGTTGATAAGTATGTGGAAATCCCCCGCCCGCGCGCGCTAACTTCTCACCCGTCAACACTCTTATCCTCTTTGCACCATTTGTGTGCAACAGAGCTTTTTTCACGGGCATATCTGTCCGGCTGAAAGTTGTTCCACAGTAGAAAAAATTCCGCGAAAGATTTCGGAGCGAAGAAGCAAGGGTAATTATCCTCTCTTGTTTTCTTAAACTGTTGATTCTCAACGAGCGGCGGCGGATTTTCCTTCAGTACCACTTGGGGGGCTTCTCGAGATGCACCTTGATGGTCTGCTTGGGATCGGTGATGTCGAGCCAGCGTCCGTACGTCTTCCATCCTTCGGCAACAACTTGTACCAAAACTCTACCCATTGGCGCGTTCGGAACGTGGGCGATGCCCTCGCGGCTGGTCTTTACATTCATTTCCAGTTTCTTGTCCTTCTTCAGCGAGTGCTCTTCGATAAATTTCACGTACACGCTGGCGTTCTCGACGGGAACACTCTTGTCGCCGCCGGTCACTTCAATGGTGATCCGAGTCTGTACGTTGCTCGTGGGAGGCGGCGTCTGCGGTTTAGATGCCGATGCCGGTGAATTCTGGGCGGCCATCTGTTGTGCGACCAGCGCCGAAGCGGCGAGGCACAGGCATGCAAAAGAATTTGTCGAGAATCGCATAAATGGCTAAACTCCATGGTCCACGGAACGGCAGGCTGGGTCAAGGTCTCGCCGTGCTAAGATTGGATGCTGCTTACGTTCGGGATGCTGCCCCGGCCGATGCTCTGCCGTGGAAATCGCGGCCGACCGCCATTTGACTCATCAATTTAGCTCCGGTAAGTTCAGAAGAAACTGCCCGACTGGCAAGTTGGGGTTGCCTCAAGAATGCAGTTCACCCCGAACGGTCAGCGCAGGACGTCAAACTGACTGCCATACAATCAGAACAGGAATCGCAAGGAGAGCATCATGGGTTTTGCCACCAACGCCATTCATGTGGGTCAGGAACCCGATCCCGCCACCGGGGCCATCGTCGCGCCCATCTATCAAACCTCCACGTACATAAACGAAGAACTGGGCAAAAACAAAGGCTACGATTACGCGCGCACGAATCACCCCAACCGCAAAGCGCTCGAACGGACCGTTGCCAAGCTTGAGGGCGGACATAGCGCGTATGTTTTTTCATCCGGCATGGCAGGAATCGACGCTGTGTTCCGGCTTCTCCGTCCGGGCGATCACATAGTCCTCTCAGAAGCGGTTTACGGTGGCGTATTCCGCCTTTCAACACAGCTCCTCGTGCACTTCGGCCTGGAATTCAGCTTCGTGGACACTTCCACGCCGGATTTCGTGCGCGCGGCGTTACGTCCAAATACGAAAATGATCTACATCGAAACGCCGGCCAACCCCACGCTCAGCGTCACCGATATCGCAGCGATTTCTAAGTTGGCCAGCGAGCGCCACCTCTCCGTGACGGTCGATAACACATTTCTGAGTCCTTATTTGCAGCGCCCCATCGAACTGGGCGCGCACATCGTAGTTCATTCCATGACGAAATATTTGAACGGCCACAGCGATTCCACGGGAGGGGCAGTTGTGCTCACGCGTCCCGAGGACGCCGAAAAGATCTATTTCATACAGCGCTCCGCCGGCACGGGCCTCTCTCCCATGGATTGCTTCCTGGTGTCGCGCGGCATCAAGACACTGGCCGTTCGCATGCTCCAGCACAACGCCAACGGCATCACCGTGGCACGCCATCTCGACGCGCATCCCAAAGTCCGCAAGGTCTTCTACCCCGGCCTGCCGTCTCACCCGCAACACGAAGTGGCCCGCCGCCAGCAGAAGGGCCCAGGCGCCATGCTCTCCTTTGATGTAGGTTCCCTGGAGGCCGCGCGGCGCTTCCTAAATCACGTCAAGCTCTGCTCGCTCGCCGAAAGCCTCGGGGGCGTCGAGACTTTGATTTCGCTTCCCGCGATGATGACCCACGCATCCATGCCTAAGGAGGTTCAGGATCGCGTGGGCATCACCGAGGGCCTGGTACGTTTGTCCGTGGGCATCGAAGACGTCGAAGACATCATCGCCGACCTCGACCAGGCGCTGCTCTACGTCTGAACATTCCACAAGATCGGCCGCCTTTCACCCTCGTTTCTTTGTGCGTGGGAAGTCCGGCTGCCGACAAATTTGACACGCTAAGAATTCTGCCCGAGCGTACCGGGACTTTCTATAATTCTGTCGGGATTGCGCCGCATCATGACGCGGAGGTGATGCACTTGTCCGTAGAACGCGCGTAGTGGAACCTGATGCGCCGCCTCGCGAATCCTTCCCCTTGCTTATTGACAGGAGCGGCGTTACTCTCTCCCCTCAGTAACTGATAGGAAGGTCATGAGCAAACCCACCGATCTCGTCCAGGGCACACTCGATCTGTTGATCCTCAAGACTGTCGCTGTCGAGCCCATGCACGGCTGGGCCATCGCTCAGCGCATCCGCCAGGTCTCGAAAGAGGTGCTGCAGGTCAATCAAGGGGCGCTTTACCCCGCGCTCCACCGCTTGGAACAACAGAGCTGGATCACCGCCGAGTGGGGCGAGTCCGAGAATAACCGCCGTGCCAAATATTATTCCCTTACGAAGTCCGGAAAAAAGTACCTGCAGAGCGAGCAAGCAAACTGGGAGCGACTCTCGGCGGCGATCGGATTGGTCCTGAACACCGCGTGAAGTAAGGAGGTTGACCATGCGCAGGCTGCAAAGCATCTCTCATCGGCTCCGCAACTTGTTTCACAAAGACGCGGTTGAACGGGAAACCGACCAGGAATTGCACTTTCATCTGGAGCGCCAGATTGCGGAGCACGCCGCGGCCGGGATGTCTCCGGAAGAAGCGCGCCGCGAGGCCTTGCTCGAATTCGGCGGTGTGGAACAATTCAAGGAAGAGTGCCGCGAAGCTCGCGGCGTGAAGCGTATCGAGTCACTCCTCGCCGATCTGCGCTATGGTTTCTGCACGCTTCGAAGGAGTCCCGGCTTCACAATTGTGAGCGTACTGACGCTGGCCCTGGGCATCGGCGCGAACTCCGCCATCTTCAGCATGGTGAATGCCCTGCTTCTCCATCCCTACAACTTTCGCAATCTCGACGCTCTTGTCCGCGTGTGGGAAGATCGCGGCATCGACGAGGGCTACGACGCGAGATATATGGCACCAGCGGATGCCCAGGATCTCCGCTCGACGAATGATGTCTTTGAAGGCCTGGCCACTTACGCCTTCCAATCCTTTGGTTTGGGAAAGGAAGGAGACCTCCGGCCCATCCTCGGGTGCAGAGTGTCCGCAAATTTCTTTGATGTTCTCGCCATCACTCCGGCGGCCGGCAGACTTTTCGGCGCTGCGGAAGAACAGCCGGGAGCTGATCAGGTTGCCATCCTGAGCTACAGATCATGGCAGGGGCGCTTTGGCCGTGATTCGCAGCTGTTGGGCAAGACAATTTCATTGAACAGCCGCGCTTACACCATCATTGGAATCATGCCGAAGAATTTTGATTACCCGGTGCCTGTGGAATTGTGGGTCCCGCTCGCCCTCACCCCCGCGGAGAAAGGGGATCGCACACAACTCTCACTTAGTGCCCTTGCCCGGCTCAAACCCGGAGTCACCGTTTCTCGGGCCGGCACTGTACTGGCCGGTTTTTCTCACCGGCTCGAACAGCAATATCCAAGGACGAATGCCGGCAGAGCAACGA
>Ga0066709_100002750_pt1 | contig 13057 bp, 12 predicted proteins | sample GraSoiAngelo_158_FD_79665 | JGI IMG/M metagenome (GOLD analysis project Ga0066709, IMG submission 79665) | Grasslands soil microbial communities from the Angelo Coastal Reserve, California, USA - 14_1009_16_30cm | ecosystem: Environmental > Terrestrial > Soil > Grasslands | place: USA... | reverse complement strand
TGTGGGTGACGTCACCGGTGGGGTCACGGCGGATCCGGACCCGCCGGCCCTGGGCGTCGATGTAGGTCAGCTCGGCCTGTTGGGCGGGCCCTGCCGCCAGCGCGCCCAGGAGGCTCTCGACCAGTCCCTGGCGTTCGAGCGCGCCGAGGCCACTGAGGACCGTGGTCTTCTCGTGGAAGCGCATCCGGAGCTCGTCGCCCGGGATCCGCAGGGACAGTTCTTCGAAGCGCACCTCTTCCCCTTCTCTGCGTGTGAGCATCGGCAGCAGGTCCGTTCCTCTGTAGTGCCAGAGCGGCCCGGCTCTAGGCTTGAGGGCATGAGCGAGCGCAAGGGCCCGCACCCGGCGAAGCCCGTCATCGGCATCTCCGCCTTTCCCCGGATCGTCGAGACGTCGATCGGGCGCACGCTCCTGCACACGGCGTCGCGGTTCTACGTGGAGTCCGTCGTGCGGGCGGGGGGCGTGCCCGTGGTGCTGCCCGTGATCGATCCCACCGATGTCGACTCGATGATCGGGGCGATCGACGGCCTGGTGCTCACCGGCGGCGGCGACGTGCAGCCGTCGCGCTACGGCGCCAACCCCATCCCCGAGACGCAGAACGTCGACCCGGCACGCGACGACTTCGACCTCCGTCTCTTCGGGCTCGCCCTCGAGCGCGACCTTCCGGTCCTGGCGACGTGCCGGGGCATGCAGATCGTCAACGTGGCCCTCGGCGGCTCCCTCGTGCAGCACGTCCCCGCCCTCACCGGCCAGGTGCACAACTGGCTCGACCGCGGCATCGAGCCCGTCCACAAGGTGAAGGTCGAGCCCGAGAGCCGGCTGGCCGAGGCGCTCGGCGAGACCGAGCTCGAGGTCAACTCGTTGCACCACCAGGCGGTGCGCGACGCGGCGCCGGGCACGCGCCCGGTGGCCTGGGCCGAGGACGGCACGGTCGAGGCCATCGAGCTGGAGGCCACGTCGCGGGTGGTGGCGGTGCAGTGGCACCCCGAGCTGCTGGAGGACTGGCCCGAGCAGCAGGGCCTGTTCCGGCAGCTGGTCGACGAGTCGCGCCGGGGATAACCGCAGCACCCCCGCCGGCTCCCGAGCAAGATGGGCACATGGAGGACGCCCCGACCGGCACGCGCGCGCCGTTCGACGACAGCGCGGTCGGGCGGCGGCGGGGCTGGCGGCTCATGCGCGAAGCCCTTCGGCCGCAGCGTCGCGCCATCTGGGTCGGCGTGCTCTTCGGCCTCATCTGGACGGCCGCCAAGGTCAGCGTGCCATCGCTGGCGCGCGTCGCCATCGACCGCGGCATCATCGCCGACGAGCGGGGTGCCCTGCTGCGGTACTCGCTGCTGATGGTCGCGGTCGGCGCGGTGCAGGGCGCGTCCACCGGCCTGCGTCGCTATCTCGCGATCGGCATCGCGGCCCGCGTCGAGACCGATCTGCGACAGCGCCTGTTCGCGCACCTCCAACGGCTCCACTTCGCCTTCCACGACCAGGCGCAGACCGGCCAGCTCATGGCGCGCGCCAACAGCGACATCCAACAGATCCAGTTCTTCCTCGTGTTCATCCCGTTGTTCATCGCCAACGCGGCGACCGTTGCCGCGGTCGCGGTGGTGCTGCTCCTCAGCAACGCCGGTCTCGCCCTGCTCGCCCTGGGTGCGCTCCCGTTCCTCAACCTGGTGGCGAAGCGGTTCTCCACACGCATCCACCCGTCGGTTCTGGCGCTCCAGCAGGAGCTGGCAGAGCTGTCGTCCGTCGTGGAGGAGACGGTGTCGGGCATCCGCGTGGTGAAGGGGTTCGCGGCCGAGCCCCTGCAGGCGCGCCGGCTGCGGAAAGAAGCAGACGACGTCTACAACCAGTCGCTCGCCGCGGCTCGCATCCGCTCGCGTTACCTGCCGATCCTCGACTTCCTCCCGGCCGTCGGCCTCGTGATGGTGCTCTGGTACGGCGGCCACCAGGTGCTGGCCGGCCATCTCTCGATCGGCGAGCTGGTCGCGTTCAACGCCTACGTGCTCATGCTCGTGTGGCCGCTGCGCATGACCGGCATGCTCGTCGCCCAGGGGCAGCGGGCGGTCGCCGCGTCGCAGCGCATCGACCAGCTCCTGTCGACCGCACCTGCCATCGTCGACGCGCCGGCGGCGCGCTCGCTGCCGGCGCGCGACCACCCCGGCGACGTCCGCTTCGAGGCCGTGCGCTTCGACTACGGGGGCGGCAAGCCGGTGTTGCACGATCTCAACCTCGACCTCCGGGCGGGAGAGGCCGTCGCGCTCGTCGGCCCCACCGGGTGTGGCAAGACGACGGTGGCCCGCCTCGTCCCGCGCTTCTACGACGTCGACGCCGGGCGCATCACGCTCGACGGGGTCGACGTGCGCGACCTGCGCGTCCGTGAGTTGCGGCGAGCGGTGGGCATCGTCTTCGAAGAGACGTTCCTCTTCGCCGACACCGTGCGCGGCAACATCGCGTTCGCCGACCCCGATGCGTCCGACGCCCTGGTGCGACGCGCCGCCGCGCTGGCGGGCGCCGACCAGTTCATCGACGCGTTGCCGAAGGGCTACGACACCGTGATCGGTGAGCACGGCTACTCGCTCTCGGGCGGGCAGCGCCAGCGGATCGCCATCGCGAGGGCCATCCTCGCCGACCCTCGCGTCCTCATCCTGGACGACGCGACCAGCTCGGTCGACCCGACCAAGGAGCACGAGATCCGCGCCGCGCTCGCGGAGGTGATGCGCGGGCGGACCACAATCGTCATCGCCCACCGGCCCGCCACGATCGCGCTGGCCGACCGGGTGGTGCTGCTCGACGAGGGCCGCATCGTCGCCGAGGGAACGCACGAGAGCCTGCTCGACTCGAGCCCCCGTTACCGCGAGGTGCTGGCTCAGGCCGCGCGGGACGACGTGTCGGGCGAGCGAGACGTGGCGGAGCGCGGAGGGGTGGGGGCAGAGCGATGATGCGCTTCGGCGGGGCCCCGCCGATCACCGTCGAGGACGACGAGCGCCTCGACGCCGAGACCGCGCGCCGGGTGCTGCGTCGCACGGCCGCCATGCTGCGTCCCTACCGCCGCTCGGTGGTGCTGGCGAGCATTGTGATGGTGGGCGCGACCGGTGCGTTGCTCGCGGGCCCGGCCCTCGTGCGCTACGGCATCGACCACGGCCTCCGCCGCCGCGACGGCGGCGCGCTCGACCGGGCGGCGCTCGCCTTCCTCGGTGTCGCGTTCGCGGCCGTGGTGCTGGGCCGCATGCAGGTGTGGATGGTGGCGCGGATCGGTGAGAGCTTCCTGCGTGATCTGCGCGTGCGTGTGTTCGACCATCTGCAGTCGCTGTCGCTCGACTTCTTCAGCGGCGAGCAGACCGGTCGCCTCGTCTCGCGCATGACGTCCGACATCGACGCGCTCACCGAGCTCGTGCAGTTCGGCCTCGTCCTCTTCGTCACGAACGCGCTGCTGCTGCTGGGCTCGGTCGTGGTGATCGTCAGCATGTCGCCCCGCCTCGCCCTCGTCTGCCTGGTCTCGGTGCCGATCGTGCTGGCTGCGAGCGTGCGCTTCCGCCGCCGATCGAACCGCGCCTATCTCATCGTGCGCGACCGGATCGGCCAGACCCTCTCGACCCTGCAGGAGGACCTGTCGGGCGTGCGCGAGATCCAGGCGTTCGCGCGTGAGGAGATCGAGGACGAGCGCTTCTCGCGGCACAACCGCGCTCAGCTGCAGGCCAACCTCGACGCCGCCCGCATCGCGTCGTACTACTTCCCCGTCGTCGAGCTGGCGGGCGTGGCGACCACGGCCGCGGTCGTCGGCGTCGGCGGGTGGTTGGTGCACGACGGCTCGGTGACGGTGGGGACCGTCGCCGCCTTCGTGCTCTACCTGGGCAACCTGTTCGAGCCCATCCAGCAGCTGAGCCAGCTGTTCAACACCCTGCAGTCGGCCGGCGCCGCGCTGGCGAAGCTGTTCGGCCTGCTCGACACGGAGGCCACCGTGCGCGAGGCGCCCGATGCAGTCGACCTGCCGTTGCGCGGTGCCATCGCCATGGAGGGGGTCGGGTTCTCCTACGACGGCCGGGTGCCGGTGCTGACCGGCGTCGACCTCGAGATCGTCCCCGGCGAGCGCCTCGCCCTCGTGGGCCCCACGGGAGCGGGCAAGTCCACCTTGGCCAAGCTGGTGGCGCGACTGCACGACCCGACCGAGGGCCGCATCACCATGGGCGGGGTCGACCTGCGCCACGCCACCCTCGACTCGCTGCGGGCGCGGATCGCGGTGGTGCCCCAGGAGGGCTTCCTGTTCGGCGGGACGGTGCGCGACAACGTGCGCGTCGGCCGGGTGGGTGCGTCCGACGCCGACGTCGACCGGGCCCTGCGCGTGATCGGCGCCTACGAGCGCTTCACCGCGCTGCCCGACGGCCTCGACACCGAGGTGCGCGAGCGCGGCTCGCGGCTCTCCGCCGGGGAGCGCCAGCTCGTGTCACTGGCCCGGGCCGCGCTGGCCAACCCCGAGCTGCTGGTGCTCGACGAGGCGACGTCGAACCTCGACCCGGGCACGGAGGCCATCGTCGAGGCGGCCATGGGGGTGTTGATGGAGGGGCGGACGGTCGTCGTCATCGCCCATCGCCTCTCGACCGCCGAGCGAGCGGACCGCGTCGCCGTCGTCAACGACGGCCGTCTGGTCGAGCTCGGCACCCACCACGACCTGGTGCGAGGCGAGGGCCGGTACGCCGCGCTGTTCGCCTCGTGGGCGGGCCAGGGCCGCGCCTGAAGGACTACCTTCGGCCCCATGCCCGAGATCACCGGCGTCAACCACATCGCGCTGACGGTCAACGAGCTCGACGTGAGCGAGCCGTGGTACGCGGAGGTCCTCGGGCTCACGCAGGTGATGAAGATCGACGAGCCCGGCCACAAGTACGTCGTGATGGTGCACCCCGCGACTCAGCTGGTGGTCGGGCTCCATGCCCACGACGCCAACGAGGGAGAGGCCTTCAAGGAGACGCGCACCGGTCTCGACCACCTCGGCTTCCAGGTGGAGGGCCGGGCCGCCCTCGAGGCGTGGAAGGCTCGCTTCGACGAGCTGGGTGTCGAGCACTCGGCGATCACCGACGCCCCCTATGGCGGCGTGCTCGTGTTCCGCGACCCCGACAACATCCAACTCGAGATGTTCTGCTGGCCGGAGTCGTAAAGGTCGGTATCCTGCCCGGTTGACCCGGTCGCGCCGGGTCGACCCATCGGGAGGGGAGCCGGGTTGAGCAAGCTGCGCGTACTCGTGACCGGGGGCGCCGGGTTCATCGGGTCGCATCTCGCCGAGGCGTTGCTCGAGCGAGGTCACGCCGTGTGCGTCATCGACCGCCTCGTCCCCCAGGTCCACCACTCGGGCGGCCCCCGGTACCTGCCCGACGGGGTCGAGTTCCTGCAGGGCGACGTCACCGACCCCGACCTCATGGCCCGCGCGGTCGACGGTGTCGACGCGGTGTTCCATCAGGCGGCCGAGGTCGGTGTCGGCCAGTCGATGTACGAGATCGGTCGCTACGTGCGGGCCAACGCCCTCGGTACGGCCGTGCTGCTCGAAGCCCTCCTCCCGCACCGCGACCATATCCAGAAGCTGATCGTCGCCTCGTCGATGTCGATCTACGGCGAGGGTGCGTACCGGTGCCCCGAGCACGGCGAGGTCGACCCGGGGCTGCGGCCGCCTCAGCAGCTCCTCTCGCGTGCCTGGGAGGCGGCCTGTCCCCGGTGCGGGCTCGCGCTGACGCCCCTGCCCACCCCCGAGAGCAAGCGGCTGGCGCCTGCGTCGGTCTACGCGGTCACCAAGCAGGACCAGGAGCAGTACTGCCTCGTCGTCGGACGCGCCTATGGCATCCCGTCCGTCGCACTCCGCTACTTCAACGTGTACGGGCCCCGCCAGTCGCTCTCCAATCCCTACACCGGCGCGTGCGCGATCTTCTCCTCGCGGCTGCTCAACGGGAAGTCGCCCCTCATCTTCGAGGACGGCCGGCAGGCCCGCGACTTCGTGCACGTGAGCGACATCGTGCGGGCCAACCTGCTGGCGCTCGAGCACGACACGCTGGACTACCAGGCGGTCAACATCGGCACGGGCGAGCCCACGTCGATCCTCGAGCTCGCCCAGCTCCTCGCCAAGCTGCTCGGGGTCGACCTCGAGCCCGAGCTGGTGGGGCAGTACCGCGAGGGCGACATCCGCCACTGCATCGCCGACATCTCGCTCGCCCGCGACGGCCTGGGCTTCACCCCCGGCCTGGCCGTGGCCGACGGCCTCGCCGACCTCGTCGACTGGGCCCGCGAGCAGCACGCCGTCGACGACGTGGCCCGTGCCACCTCGGAGCTCGCCGACCGGGGGTTGGTGCGCTGACGCAGGTGGAGCTCGGCGTCGTCGTCCTCACCCATGGCGACGGCGCGCCGTCGGCCGAGCTCGTCACGCAGCTCGCGGCACAGGGCGTCACCGCCGACGCGGTCGTGCTGGTGCACAACGGCGCGACGGCGAACGGGTGCGCGCATGCCGGCGTCCACGCCATCCACCCGGGTCGGAACCTCGGTTACAGCGCAGGCATGAACGTCGGCATCAAGCACCTGCTCGCGCACGACGCATCGCACGTGCTGGTGCTGACCCACGACGTCCGACTCGCGGAGGGCACGATCTCGCGGCTGGAGACGGCGGCGGCGGGCGCACCGACGTTCGGGATACTGGCGCCCGAGCTCTTCCACCGGCCGGGTGAGCCCTTCTCCTACGGGGGAGTGGTCGAGCCCGGAGGACGGTTGCGCCACCTCAAGCACCCGGGCCGCGCCGGTCCCCCGGGCATCGGTGAGTGCGACTGGGCCGACGGCGCCGCCCTGCTGCTCAACCGGCGCATGCTCGAGCAGGTCGGGCTCTTCGAGGAGCGCTTCTTCATCTACTGCGAGGACTCCGACCTGGCCCTGCGGGGCACCCAATGGGGCTGGCGGGTGGGCACCGTGCGCGACGCCGTCGCCTTCCAGGCGCCGGGCAAGCGGGAGCGCCCCGGTGCCTACGCCTACCTGATGACCCGGAACGGCCTCGACTACCGGCGCCGGGTGGGAGGGGCCCGCGGTGTCGCCGCCGGCATCTACGGCCAGGTCAGGCTGCTCGTGCGCCTCGCTCAGGCGGGCGCCCGGCGAACCGCGCCCGCCGAGACCCGCAGGTCGGCTCGGGCCGAGGTGCTGGCGCGGGCGTGGGGCGTGGCCGATTTCCTGCGGGGCCGGTGGGGGCCGCCGCCACGGCGCCTCCCCGGGCTCGGCGACGTCGATTCCTGAGCCGTCCCGGGAAGCCTTCGTGTCCCCCGGGTGTTTGCAACCGGTAGTTGTTACTATCTGCGTAGGGGAAATTCCCCCGACCCACCCGAACCCCCTGTAGCAGGAGCTGATTGCCTGATGGCGTCCACCGATCTCGATCTCGGCCGTTACAAGCTGGGCTGGAGCGACGTCGAGGACTACGTCTTCAAGCCCAAGAAGGGCATCAACGTCGAGATCGTCAACGAGATGTCGGAGATGAAGGGCGAGCCCGACTGGATGCGCCAGTTCCGCCTGCGCGCCCTCAAGAACTTCGAGCGGAAGCCGATGGCGCCGTGGTTCGCGGTGAACATGCCGAACATCGACTTCAGCGACATCTACTACTACATCAAGCCCACCGAGGGTCAGGTCGACGCGTGGGACGAGCTCCCCGAGTCGGTCAAGAACACCTACGAGAAGCTGGGCATCCCCGAGGCGGAGCGCAAGTACCTCGCCGGAGTCACCGCGCAGTACGAGAGCGAGGTCGTCTACCACAAGAACCGGGAGGACCTCGAGGCCCAGGGGGTCCTGTTCGCGGACATGGACACCGCGCTGCGCGAGCACCCCGAGATCGTCAAGCAATACTTCGGCACGATCATCCCGCCCAACGACAACAAGTTCGCCGCGCTCAACTCGGCCGTCTGGTCGGGTGGCAGCTTCATCTACGTGCCGCCGGGTGTGAAGGTCGAGATGCCGCTCCAGGCCTACTTTCGCATCAACGCGGAGAACATGGGCCAGTTCGAGCGCACCCTGATCATCGCCGACGAGGGCTCGCAGGTGCACTACATCGAGGGCTGCTCGGCCCCCGTCTACAGCACCGACTCCCTGCACTCGGCCGTGGTGGAGCTCATCGCCAAGCCCGGCGCGCGCATCACCTACACGACGATCCAGAACTGGTCGAACAACGTCTACAACCTGGTCACGAAGCGCGCCCGCGCCGAGGCCGAGGCCCACGTCGAGTGGATCGACGGCAACATCGGCTCGCGGCTCACGATGAAGTATCCGGCCGTCTATCTCATGGGGCCCAAGGCCACCGGCGAGGTGCTGTCGGTCGCGTACGCGGGTCCCGGGATGCACCAGGACGCGGGGGCCAAGATGGTGCACGCCGCCCCGGAGACCAGCTCCACCATCGTGTCGAAGTCGATCTCGAAGGACGGCGGGCGCACGTCGTACCGCGGCCTCGTGCGAGTGGAGGAAGGCGCGACCAACGCCAAGAGCCACGTGCGCTGCGACGCGCTCATCCTCGACGAGGCGAGCCGCTCCGACACCTATCCCTACATGGAGATCAACGAGCAGGACGCGCGCATCGGCCACGAGGCCACCGTCTCGAAGGTCGGCGAGGACCAGCTCTTCTACCTCATGAGCCGCGGCCTCTCTGAGACGCAGGCCATGAGCATGATCGTCAACGGCTTCATCGAGCCCGTCACGCGCACCCTGCCCATGGAGTACGCGGTTGAGTGGAGCCGGCTGATCGAGCTCAACATGGAGGGCTCGGTCGGCTAGCCGCTTCGCCTAGCGTTGCGCGCGCATGCTCACGACAACGCTGAAAGGAAGCGAGACATGGATCCGATCGAACGTGTCGAGCGCGCGACAGGCTTCGCCGCCGGGAAGGTCAAGGGGGTTGCGCCCGACGATCTGTCCAAGCCGACGCCCTGCGCCGAGTTCGACGTGCGGGCGTTGCTCAACCATCTCGTTGGCGGCCTCGACATGCTGAGGGTGGCTGCCGAGGGTGGAAAGCCAGGCCCGCCGCAAGGAGACCAGCTCGGGCCGGACGCCGGCGCGGTCTACGACGAGCGCCGTGCCGCGCTGCTCACTGCACTGCGCGGCAACGGTGTGCTGGACCGGAACTGGGAGATGCCGTTCGGATCGCTGCCAGGATCGACGATGGCTGCGATCGCTTTCATGGAGCACCTCACGCACGCGTGGGACGTCGCCAAGGCGACGGGGCAGGACACGACGCTCCCCGCGGACCTGGTGAAGGAGTGCGCCGAGACGGTCGCGCCGATGGACCAAATGCTCCGCATGCCGGGCGTGTGCGGTCCGGCGGTGACGGTGGCCGACGACGCGTCCGCGCAGGACAAGTTCATCGCGTTCATGGGGCGCATGCCGTAGGGATCGAGGAGCAACCGGTGGCGGCTCAGTCGCCGGTGAAATGCGGCGCTCGCTTCTCGGCGAACGCGGTCATGGCCTCCACCAGGTCGTTGGACTGGAGGAAGGCCGCGTTCCAGATGCCGACGTAGTCGAGACCCTCGGCGACAGAGTGGCCCTCGCCCGCGCGCAGGACGGCCTTCGTGCCCTGCACGACGAGCGGGGAGTTGCCCGCGATCTCCGCCGCCAGCTCGTAGGTGGCCTTGAGGAGCGCGTCGTGATCGGGCAGGACGTCGTTCACGAGGGCGATGTCGCGCGCCCGGTCGGCCGTGATGTCCTTGCCCGACAGCGCCAGCTCGGCCACGTGGCCCCGGCCCACGATGCCCGGCAGGCGTTGCAGCGTGCCGAGGTCGGCGACGATGGCGATCTTGGTCTCGCGCACCGAGAAGATGGCATCCGCGGACGCCAACCGGATGTCGCACGCGGTGATGAGGTCGATGCCGCCTCCGATGCAGTAGCCGTGCACCGCGGCAAGGACGGGCTTGGGACAGTCGGCCACCGCGTTGATCGAGCCTTGCAGGCGCCTGAGCTCGCGCAGCATCGCCGTGCGCCGGCCGGCGTCGGACCGGCCCTGACCACCGCCGGCCACGGAGCCCCCCATGCTCTTGAGATCGAGGCCGACCGTGAAGCACGGGCCACGCGCCGCGATCACCACGACCCGGATCTCGTCGTCGTCGGCCAGCTCGGCCATCATCACCGGCAGGTCGTCCCAGAACGCCGGCCCCAAGGCGTTGCGCCGATCGGGGTTGTCGAGCCACAGCGTCGCGACGTGGCCGTCGCGCTCGATGGTCAGGACGCTCGATGTCGCGGTCATGCGGTGATGCTATGCCCCCGACGGCGGCCCGCCCATGTGTCGAGCGGAGCCCGGGGCCGCGCGGTTCAGCCTCAGTGGCGACCGCCGACGCGCCACGCGGCCGGTGGTTGCCCCGGGTTCAGAGAGTCGTAGCTCGCTCCCGAGTCGACCGCGGTGGAGCGTGAGCCGAGCGGCACTCCGACGGTGACGACGCGCGAACAGGCGGCGCCATGGACGTCGGTCGCGGTGACAGCGATTCGATACACCCGTCCGTCGCCCGACGAGCTGCGCTCGGCGCGGAGCAGCACCTCACCGGGATGGGTCCCGAGCTGCGCATCCGGCGCGATCTCGGGGTCGTCGACGCTCAGAACCGGCTCGTCCTGGGTGACGCCGGTGACGGTCGTCACGACGACGTCGCCGTCGGGGTCGCCGGCCCCGCTCACCAGCACCGGGCGCATCGTGTGGTTCGGGGGCCACAACTGGTTCGGCGCGGCGGTCACCGCGCCGCAGTCCGGCGGCAGGTTCGGGGTGACGCCGAGCAGGACCGACACGTCCGCCGAGCCCGAGTTGGCGACGACGAGGTCGCTCGCACCGTTGCCGTCGAGATCGCCGACTGCTGCCGCGAACGGGCCGGTGCCGGCTGCGTACTGGGTCGCGGGACCGAAGGTGCCGCCGCCCTCGTTGAGCAGCACCGACACGTCGTGCGTACCGCTGTTCGTCACGACGATGTCAGGACGCGCGTCGCCGTCGAGCCGGGCGATGGCGACGTGGGTCGCCATCCCGTTGACCACGCCGGTGGCGTAGCTCGTGGCGGGCGCGAAGGTCCCGTCGCCGGTACCGAGGAGCACTGCGACCCCGGGTGCGCTGAAGTCGGCCACCGCGAGGTCGAGGTGCCCGTCGCCGTTCACGTCGCCGATCGCGACGGAGTCGGGAGTCACGCCACCGTCGAAGCCCGCGGGAGCGCCGAAGGTGGCACCCGGGCCGCCGAGCAGCACCAGCACCTGACCTGCGAACTGACCGAGGACGAGGTCGGGGTCGTGGTCTCCGTTGACGTCACCGATCGACACGCTGGACAGGAAGGTCCCCACCGGTTGACGCACGGCCGCGCCGAAGGAGCCGTCGGCCGCGCCGAGGAGCACCGAGACCCCGAAGGGATCGACGGCGACGATGTCGAGGTTGCCGTCGCCATCCACGTCGGCCACGGCGCCGCCGAGCGCGTCCAGCGCGAGCGGATAGGTGACGGGCGGGTTGAAGGCCGCGCCGGCCGCACCGAGGAGCACCGACACTGCGGGGGCGGCCGGGGGGGTGGCGAAGGCGGTGATCGCGAGGTCGGGATCGTTGTCGTGGTTGAAGTCGCCGACCGACACGGTCGTCGGCGAACCACCGACTGCGATCGACGTCGCGGGGACGAGGGTGCCGTCGCCGGTGCCCGTGAACACGGACACGCTGCCGTCACCGGCATTCGCCGAGACCACGTCGAGCCGGCCGTCGCCGTTCACATCGACCGTGACGACCGATCGGGGCTGCGAGCCGGCGGCGTACTGCACGGCCGCGTGGTAGAGGGGAGTCCCGGCGTGGACCGGCAACGGCACGAGCACCACGATCCCCGTGACTGCTCCGGCAACGACGACGCGGCTCCTCGCCAGCCGCTCATGACCCACCCCGAACATCTACGCCTCCTCTGAGGGCCTCCGCCTCCCCCAGCGACCGCCTTGCCAACTTGCACTCTCCTTCGGATGAAACGCGAAAATGCTTGAGGCGACCGCGGCGCGCACGGCAACGCCGTTGTCCGCATCGATCGGGCACACTGATCGGCGTGACGGTTGTGGACCTCAGCGCGGTCTCGGTGTTTCTCGACTTCGACGGCACGATCACCGCGGCCGACACCGGCGTGCACCTGCTCGATCGACTGACGAACGACGACTGGCGGGCGGTCGACGACGAGTACGCGAGCGGCACCATCGGGAGCCGGGAGGCGCTCTCCCGACAGTGGGCCATGCTCCCCGTCGACGAGGACGCGCTGCGCGCGGTCGCCCGTGAGGTGCCTCTCGACCCGGGTCTGGGCCCGCTCGTCGAAGGCCTGCGTGCCGGTGGCGCCGAGGTCATGGTCGTGTCGGACGGGTTCGGCTTCCACGTGGAGGAGGCGCTCGCCCCGTTCGGCGTCGAGGTGCTGACCAACGCGGTCGACTTCGCAACTGGCGCGCTCGTGTTCCCCCATGCCGACCGGTGCTGCCCGTGCTCCACCTGTGGGACGTGCAAGCAGGCGCCGATCAAGGATGCCCGCCGTCGCGGCCGCCGCGCCGTGTTCGTCGGCGACGGGGTGAGTGACCGCAAGGCTGCGCTGCTCGCCGACCGGTTGTTCGCCAAGGTGGGCCCGGGCGGACGGCCCGAGCAGGGCCACGGCCTGGCCGAGTGGTGCGAGCTGGCCGACGTGGCGTACGAGCCGTTCGAGTCGCTCGCCGACGTCCACGTCGCGCTCCTCGGTTGATCCGATGCGCTACTGCATCGTCGACGTCTTCACCGATCGTCCTCTGTCGGGCAACGCGCTCTGCGTCGTGGTCGACGCCTGCCCCCAGAGGCAGATGGCCGCGATCGCGCGCGAGGTGAACCTGAGCGAGACGACCTTCCCCACCGTGACGGGCGAGGGCGGTCGTGTGAGGAGGCGCCGCCGTAGTTGTTCCAGACGCCTCACTAAGCTGAGCGGTTCCCGTGTCCCCTCCCGTGTTCACCCCTGAATCCTCTGCCGACGTGCCCGGTCCCGCGTGGCTGCGCGCGAGGCGCGCCGTCGCGGCCGAGCGCGTCGCCGGCGCCGCGCTGCCCACCGACGCCGAGGAGGTCTGGCGCTACAGCCGCATCGG
>Ga0066709_100002749_pt1 | contig 13057 bp, 12 predicted proteins | sample GraSoiAngelo_158_FD_79665 | JGI IMG/M metagenome (GOLD analysis project Ga0066709, IMG submission 79665) | Grasslands soil microbial communities from the Angelo Coastal Reserve, California, USA - 14_1009_16_30cm | ecosystem: Environmental > Terrestrial > Soil > Grasslands | place: USA... | reverse complement strand
TGGGCCAACGCCTGCGAGGTGGAAGACAACTCTTCGGTCTGAGCGGCGTTGTCCTGGGTGACGCGGTCCATCTGGGCCACCGCCCGGTTGACCTGATCGATCCCGGAGGACTGCTCCTGGCAGGCCGCCGCGATCTCGGCGACGATGTCGGCCACGCGCTTGGCGGACTGGACGATCTCGTCGAGCGTCTTGCCCGAACGATTCACGTGCTGCGAGCCTTCTTCGACTTTGGCGACGGAGTCCTTGATGAGCGCCTTGATCTCCTTGGCGGCACCAGCCGAGCGTTGCGCGAGGTTGCGCACCTCGGCGGCGACCACGGCAAAGCCGCGGCCCTGCTCGCCGGCGCGAGCGGCCTCGACGGCGGCGTTGAGGGCGAGGAGATTGGTCTGGAAGGCGATCTCGTCGATGACGGTGATGATGTCGGCGATGCGCTTCGACGCCCGGGTGATCTCGTCCATCGACGCGACGGCCGCGGCGACGACCTCGCCCCCGCGCTCGGCCGCGTCACGCGAGCCCCCGGCGAGCTGACTGGCCTGGCGGGCGTTGTCCGCGTTCTGCTTCACGGTGGCCGTGATTTGTTCGAGACTGGCGGCGGTTTCCTCCAGGCTGGCGGCCTGCTCCTGGGTGCCGGAGGCGAGCTGACTGGTCGCGCCCGAGAGCTGCTGGGAGGCACCGGTGACGTTGGTCGACGTGAGCCGAACGCTGCCGATGATCGTCGTCAGCTTGTCAACGAAGGTGTTGAACCAGCGCCCCAGGTCGCCGATCTCGTCCTTCGACCGGACCTGCAGACGCTTGGTGAGATCACCCTCGCCGTCGGCGATGTCGCGCAGCAGGTCGACCGTCTCGGCCAGCGGCCGGGCGATGGAACGGGCGAGGACGAGGCTCACCGCGATCGCAGAGACCAGGGCGGCGCCGATGCCGAAGAACATCCACCAGCGAATGCCCGCGGCCCGAGCCTCCTCGGCCTTGGCGTACGTGGCCGCCGCGCTGAGATGCATGTCGCTGAGCGAGCGCAGGACCTTCCGCGCTTTCTCGAACTTCTCGGCGCCTTCATTCAGCGACACGTCGATGGCGTCCTTGCGGGCGTCGGTCGAGTCCTGGCCGAGCAGTTTCAGGACTTCGCGGGCCGACTTCTCCCAGTCGGCGTGAGTGGTCTCGAACTCTGCGCGCTGCTTGGCCTCCTCGGCGTGAGCCGGGAAGGCGGCGTAGGCCTTCCAGTGCGTGGCGACCTGCTCGACGCTGGTGGTGTGGGCCTTCATTTGCTCCTGGGCGGCGGAGGAGTCCGACTTCATGAACATCAACGTGCGTTGGGCGACGAGCGCCCGCTGCATGTCGCGGTCGGCCTGGATGAGGTGGCTCACCGCCGGGAGGTTCTCGTTGGCGGCCCGCTGAAAGGCCGCATTCATCGTGGCGAACCCCCAGGTCCCAACGCCTCCGACCAACGCGGTCAGCAGCGCAAGACCACCGCAGGCGCCGAGCAAGCGGGCCCGAATCGACGATCCTGGCAGCAACCGCATGATCACGTTCATGTCCAATCCCTCCGGCTTTCGCCCGTTACTTCTTGGCCACGCGTTCGAGATACGTGACGGGTACGCTGGCCACCAGCACGCCGATCGCCTTGCCGCCGTCGACGACGGGCACGGCCACCTGGATCGCGTAGGCCTGCAGCGACTCGTCGAACCACGGCTTGGTCATCTGCCAGGGCTTGCCCGTGCTCATCGGCACGTCGAACTTCTCCTGGCCCTTGTGGATGTAGCTGATCGTTTTCTCGGCGAAGGCCACCTTCTCGCCCTGGGCGCCGTTGAGGAACACCTTGTCGAGCGTGCCGGCGCTGGTGTCGATCTTCTTCCGGAGGAACTGTCCGGCCGCGTTGCCGGCCAACCCCTGCACGATCGGATCGCTCCGGCGGACCGTCTTCCATTTGCCGTTGTCCATGCCGGCGATCGGGCCCTTGGCGTTCTGCTCTTTGACCGCGCCGATCAAGACGGGGTCGGCCGCCCAGGTGGCCAGGGCCTTCGTCTGCTTCTCGATCTCGGCCTGCACCGCCGGCGTGATCTCGAAACTCGAGGCCAGCGCCACGACGGGCAGGAAGGCGACAACCGCCAGCGCGATGCACCGATCCACGATTCCAAATTTCATGGTCGTCTCTCCTTTTGAGGGCTCGTCGGGCTACCGGTTATCGGGCCAGCTTCGGCCTGGCGCCGCGGCGTCACCATCACCATCTCGGCGACGTTCGCCCCGGCCCACGTCACCACGGCATAGTCGATGCGGTCACCGGCCCGGATGTCGCTGAACGTCGCCTGGCCCAGGCCCGCGGCCACGATGGTCGCGAAGGGATCGACGGCCACCACGTGGTAGCCGCGGTCGTTGCGCAGCAACATCGTGGAGCTACCGGCATCGGCGCCGATCGAGACCGCGACACCCCAGTCGGCCCGCTCGTCGGCGAGCACGGGGTACGTCGCCAGCATGAGCACTCCCACCAGCGTCAACAGCCGAACCGTGTGTCGCATTGGCCTGTCCTCCTCGGCGCTCTCAAATCCGCCCGGGCTGCGTCGCCTGAGGCGCTCGCATCAGCTCGCACGACGAAGCGCGCTGACAGGGTTATCGGCGTGTGATGGGAGGTCCGGAGGTATGCCGCAGGCCAGGATCCGGGCGAGTGGTCGCGTTCGACGGTTTTCTTGTCAGGCGCCGACGGCCTGCGCTACTCTCGTCTCCACTCCACCAGACTCCAATGAGGGTGAATGCCTAACGCGCTGCGGCTCTTGGTCGTCGAAGACGAGCAAGAGTTGCGGGACATCCTGGTCCAGGGGCTGGCCAAGCGGGGATTCATCGTCGCCGCTGCCGCCGACGGCGACGCGGCTCTCGCGATGTTGGCCGACCAGGAATTCGACGTCGCCGTCCTCGACCTTCGCATGCCCGGCCGCGACGGCATCCAGGTCCTGCAGCAGATTCGGACCGATGGCCACGACGCCGAGGTCATCATCGCCACCGGCCACGCCGACATCGAGACGGCCGTCGAGGCGCTCAAGCTGCACGCCTTCGACTATCTGACCAAGCCGTTCCAGATGGCCGAGCTGCTCCAGACGGTGACCCGGGCGGCCGAGTATCGCCGGCTGCGTCTGGAGAACCGCTCGCTTCGCCGTGCCGTCTCCCAGCAGGAGACCGAGCCGCTGCTCCACGGGTCGAGCCGGGCGATGGATCGCTTGCGCAGCCTCCTCGATCGGGCCAGCCAATCGGGCTCGAACGTCCTGATCCTGGGGGAGAGCGGTAGCGGCAAGGAGTTGGCCGCGCGCTCGATCCACCGGGCCAGCGCGCGACGGGAGCTGCCGTTCCTCGCCCTGAATTGCGCGGCGCTGCCGGACGAGCTGCTGGAGAGCGAGCTCTTCGGCCACGAGCGCGGAGCCTTCACCGGCGCGACCGCCCGCCGCCACGGCCTGCTCGAGCTGGCCCACCTGGGCACGCTCTTCCTCGACGAGGTCGGCGAGATGAGCGCGGCTATGCAGGCCAAGCTCCTGCGTGCGCTCGATCGGGGCGAGATCCGGCGGCTCGGCGGCGATCGCACGCTCTACGTCGACGTGCGCATCATCGCGGCCACCAACAAGGACCTGCCCAAGGCGGTGTCCAACGGTGAGTTCCGCCCCGATCTTTACTACCGGCTGGGCGTCGTCGTCATCGAGATGTCACCGCTGCGCGAGCGCGTGGAGGACATCCCGCTCCTCGTCGAGCACTTCGCCGAGCAGGTGGCACCGGCCGGCCGCGCGCCCATCAAGGTGACCGCCGAAGCGATGGGCCTGCTCACGCACTATCACTGGCCGGGCAACGTGCGCGAGCTGCGCAACGTGGTGGAGCGGCTCAGCGTGCTGAGCGAGGACGGCGAGGTGACGGCGGCCGAGGTCGCGCTCTACCTTCCTGCGGTGGTCTCGATGGACGACTTCGACAACGCGCTCATGTCGCTGGACGACGTCGAGCGTCGTCACATCCTCAAGGTCCTCCAGCACTCCGCGGGCAACCGGGCCCGCGCGGCGAAGATCCTCGGCGTCGATCCCAAGACGCTCTACAACAAGTTGAAGCTCTACAACCTCACCGACCGTTGACCCGTACCGCCCGGTCGGCTCGCGTCGCTGACTTCGTCGGCGCCGCCCAGAAGCTGTGGGCCGCCCGCAGCCCCGAGACCCTCTTCGAGACCATCGCCGCGGGTGCGGCCAGCGTCCGTCCGGCCGCGCTGGCGACCTTGAGACTCGTCGAAGGCGAGGGCTTCAAGCTCGTGGCGGCGGCGCCCGCGACGGCGGCCGACGCTGCCGTGCTCGACGCCGATCTGTCGCGCCACGTCCTGCGCGCGGCCGGGCCGCTTCAGATCCGCGACGCGCGGGCCGACGGCCGCGTGCGCCGGCGCGGCCTGTGGCAGCGCCGAGGGTACTCGGCGTACTACGGTCTGCCGCTCGGCGATGCCGACGGCCCGCTCGGCGTGCTGGGGCTATCGCTGCCGGTCGGCGCGGCGATGCCGACCGCCGAGGAGTGCCGGCTCCTCGACATGTACGCGATCCAGGCCTCGCTCGCGCTCCGGAACTCCGTGCTCGTGGCCACCGTCGAGCGCCAGATGGCCACGCTCGAGCTGGCCAAGGGCGAGCTGTTCGAAGCGACCAAAGTCTTGGCCGTCGGTCACCTCGTGTCCGGCGTCGTCCACGAGGTGAACAACCTGCTCGGCACGGTCACGCTCAGGATGGAACGGCTGCTCGAGGGGCCGACCGATGCCGCGACCGCGCATCAGCTCCGCGCGCTGGAGGGACACTGCCGCGAGATCGGTGACGTCATCGGCGAGCTGCGGCGCTTCTCGGCGGCCGGCGGGGTCGGCCGGGCGCTCGTCGACCTCACGGCGCTGCTCGAGCGCATCCTGCGCCTGCGCCAGGCCCGGCTTCGCGGCGGCGACATCCGGGTCGAGCGTGTGTACGCGTCGGGCGGCCCATCGGCCATGGGCGATCCCGGCCAGATCGGACGCGCCTTGCTCGCGCTCGTGCTCGAGGCCGAGAACGCGCTGCTCGCCACGCCCGGGGGCGGGACGTTGCGCGTGACGACCGTGCGAACGACGCGCGACGGTACAGCGTGGGCGGTGGTGACGCTGGAGGACGACGGCGCGCGCATCCCCAACCATCTGCTCGCCCGGATCTTCGAGCCGTTCGTCGCGCGGGACGGCGAGGGCGCGCGCGGGCCATCGGTCGGTCTCGCCGCGGCCCATGCCATCGTCGGTCACCACGGTGGACGATTGACCGTCGCCAATCGACCTGACCGGGGCGTCATATATAAAGTCGAGCTTCCCGCAGGGTAGAACGCCTCCCGCCGACGCCCCGATGGCACGCTGGTGCCACGCCGGCAGCCGCCAACGCGAAGTGGATCGCCGAGCCGACTGAATTTCGGTCGTAACCTTTCGATTGCCGCGCTGAAGAAGGGTGGCATTGCCCATGCTCTAGCCGGTCCGGGATGCGCTGCCGACGGTTCACCTTTCTGGCTCTGCTTCTACCGGCCGCGACGATGCTCAGTGCATGCGCCAGCGTGACGGCGCCGGCGGGACGAGATGGGGCCGCCTCAGCGCTCGCCGAGATCCACCTCGCCCACTACCTCGGCAAGTACGTCCTCGTCACGATGACGTTCTACGACGAGGACGGTGACGTCGTCACTCAGCAACAGGTCCACGGCTTCATCGTCAAGGCCGACCGCGCTCGCGGCTTCGGCGTGGCCCTGCAGGGCGTGTGGGAGGGGGAGATGCTGTGGCTGCCCCCCGACGTGCACGGGTTCTCACCGGCCCGCCGCGGGGAGTATCGGCTCCACTCCACCAGCGAGACCGTCTATGACCCGGATCTGATCTCCAGCTGGGAGATCACGCGTCCGGTGCCGTGGCTATGAAATCACGCTCGCCGATCCCGGTCTCGACGGCCTGGAGCTGCGTGCTTCTCGTGGTCGCCGGCGTCCACATGGTCTGGCAGCGGCTCAGGCGCTGACAGATTGCCGATGGCCATCTCATATTTCGTTGTCGTCGTTGGCCTGATCGGAGGCGCGATCATGCTGGGCGCCCTCTGGGATTGGGTGGCTGACTGGCGCCTGTTGCGCACGACGCGACGCCGTCTCGCCTCGACGAGGTTCCGCAAGTCCCGGCGCGCCGCCTAGCTTCCGGGCGGCACGATCTGCCGTTTTCCTCTCCGAACCGACGGCGCTCAGGCCGATGACCCAAATGCGCGGGCGTGCCCCAGGGGGGTCGGTTGACACCGGAACCGACCAGGGGCCGCGCCTGCCGCAGGTGCAAAAGGCGCGGGAAGCGTTGTTGTAAGGGGAGCCACGGCGGGCGGTCCGTGATGAACGGGCCCCCGCCGTTGCGCTATCTACGCGGTCACGTCCAGCCGATGCTCATTCGTGCCGGCGCTCTCGAGAGGGTCGGCGAGCTCGTTGGCCTTCGCCATTTCGCCCGCCTTCGGTCGAGGCCTCCGTTTGGACGAACCGGACTGCTCTCGTTCACGGTGGGTCGTGGGAACTTTCGTGATCTCCATCGCGCTCACCACCTCAGACGAAGGTTCGGAAGCAGCGTGATCGGGCGCGGCAGCGCGGCCGGCTCGGGCTCGCCGACGATGACACGAGCGAGCGCACCCAACGCGGTCTCTGTCGCGATCTGAAAGCCCTGGCCCGGCTCGTCTTCGACGTCGGGCGTGGTGTAGGCGCGCCACGTCTCGTCGCCCTGATCGAGCGTGCGGCCACGCGCGGTGAGACCGACGCGCGTGCGCTTGCCACGCTCACCCCACACTTGCTCGGAGATCGCGACGTCGAGGAAGACGATGGTCGTGATGCGCTCGGCCCGCAGCCACGCCTCGATGTCGCCATCGGCGACCCCGCCGGTCAGCCGCGCCACCACGATCGGGGGCACGACGATGCCGCGCAAGCTCGCCTGCTGCAGGAAGGTTCCCAGATCGATCGCGCTGCGGCCGCGATGGGCCAGGCTGAAGGCCAGCTCACGGGCGAGCGTGCGCACGGTATAGGCATTGTCGAGGTCGCGCTCGACGCCGACGACGAGCATCATCGTGCCGGCGGAGGCCGACGTGCTCGTCTGGTAGACGGGGCGCGGATCGGCGATCGCGCACCCCCCGAAGAGCACGATCAGGCCGAGGACGAGCGAGCCGCGCGCCCTCATCGCGGCCCCGCCGCCGGTTGGAGCCGCCCGGTCCTCGCTTGGCCGCGCAGCGCCAGGACCGCCGCCGAGTGGAGCTGCGTCGCCCTCGACTCCGAGATGTCCATCACCATGGCGATCTCGCGGAAGTTCAGCTCCTCGACGTAGTGCAGGTGAAGGACGAGCTGCTGGGCCGACGAAAGGCCGCCGACCAGCGAGGCCAGCCGGCCCACGCTGTCCTTGTCCATCAACGACGCGAGCGGGTCCTTGGTGACGGGATCGGGGATCCAGGCGCGCGTGATGGGCGCGCCGTCGTCGTCGCCGTCGCTCTCGACCCGCTCGAGCGAAAGCGTCATGGCCGCCGTGGCCTGGCTCAGCAGCTCGTGATAGCTGTCCATCGACATGCCGAGCCGGGCGGCCGCCTCGCTGTCGGAGGGCGGACGCGACATCTCCTGCTCGAGGTCGGCCAGGGTCCGTTCCACCTCGCGCAGCTTGCGGCGCGTCACCCGGCCGATCGGATCGATCTCGCGGACGAAGTCGACCATCGAGCCGCGGATCCGCGTGAGCGCGTACACGCTGAAATCCGTGCCGTGCTTGGGATCGAAGGTGTCGAGCGAGCCCAGAAAGCCGACGACGCCGGCCGAGACCAGGTCGTCGAACTCCACGCTCGGCGGCAGCGTGCGGCCGAGCCTTCCGGCCATGTAGCGCACGAGATGGATGTAGCGCTGCATGAGCGTTTCGCGCGCCTGGGGTGAGCCATTGGCGCGGTACTCCTGCCACGCGGCCTCGACGGCCTCGGGGCGGACCGACTTACCGGCGGACTGGAACGGCCAGCGGGATGCTGTGCGAGGTGGCATGGTCGGATCCTCGGTTGTCGGCCATCAGGCGCGCCAATGCGGCGATCGCCCGGGTGGCCTGCGCGTAGGGGTAGACGCGAGTGAGTGGCTCTTGTCGCACGATCGCCTCGCCGACGGCCTCGTCGCGCGGGACGACGGCGGCCAGCGGAGGCGTGAAGCCCAGGAAGCGCTCGGTCAGCCGGCCGAGACGCGCGTGAGTATCGCGCGCCTGGGCGTGGCTCTGCGCCATGTTGACGACGATCTCGATCCGCGGCCCGCTGCCAGCCAGGCCCCGGCGAATCGACTTCACGAGACCGTAGGCGTCGCTCAGCGCGGTGGGCTCGTGAGTGGTGACGAGGAACGCGCGGTCGGCGACGCCGATCAGCGCTTGCACGATGGCGCCGATGCCGGCACCGGTGTCGATCAGAAGCACGTCGCTGCCACTGCCGAGCCGCGCGATGTCCTGGACGAGCGCGGCGCGATCGTCATCGCCGAGATCGGCCAGGCGAGTCGCTCCGGTCGACGCCGGCAGGAGCGTCAGGCGTTCGTTGATCGTCAGCACGACGTCCTCGAGCCCGCACCGGCCGGCCAGCGCGTCCTCGAGCGTTCGCTTGGGCGCCTGATTGAAGAGGATGGCGAGGTTGGCCAGGCCGAGGTCGCCGTCGAACATCAACACGGATTTGCCGAGCCGGGCCAGCTCGAGGCCGAGATTGGCGACGAGCGTCGTCTTGCCGACGCCGCCCTTGCCGGACGTGACGGTGACGATCCGGGCCCGCCGTCCGGCGACGCGGGCGCGCAAGCGCCCGGCCTGGTCATTCGTGTAGTCGCTCATGCCATGCTCGCGGCGAGGAGCGTGCCCAGCCGCTCGGCCGAGGCCTCCTCGATGTCGTCGGGCACTTCCTGACCGATACCGAGCCACGTGAGCGGAAGACCAATCCCGCGGGCGATTGCGGCGACACCGGTGTGGTCGTCGGTCTCGTCGATCTTCGTCATCACCAGGCGATTCGGCGCCAGCCGCGCGAAGGCGCGAGCAGCCCGCAGTGAATCGCTCGGCCGCGTGGTCGCGCTGAGCACGAGATGCACCTCGTCGGCGGCCGCCGTCGCGAGGAACGGCACGAGGCCGTCGACGCCGTCGCCGAGGGGGCTGCGGCCAACCGTGTCGATGAAGACGACGTCGCGGTCGCCGAGGCGGGCCAGCGCGTGGCTCAAGTCCTCCGGCGTGTGGGCGACTTCGAGCGGCACGCCCAGGATGTCGGCGTAGGCGGCGAGCTGCGGCACGGCCCCGATGCGATACGTGTCGATGGTGATCAGGCCGACGCGGCGGCCGTACTCGAGCTGGGCCTTGGCGGCCAGCTTGGCCAGCGTCGTCGTCTTGCCGGCGCCCGTCGGGCCGACGAATGCGATGCGCCGCGCGCGGCGCCCCGCCTTCTGGAACTCGCCGCCCGCGAAGCTCACGCCGAGCAGCGCATCGTCGAATTGCCGGTCGCGCGCCGCGATCTCCGCGCCCTGAGCTGGCGGGACCGTGACGGAGGCGCCGGACCGCGCGTCGTCGTTGGCGATGGGAATGGCCGGATTCGCAGCGCGAAATTTCGCCAGTCGCGCGGCGACCGCTTGACGCTGCGGATCCGCGGGCTCCGCCGCCTTCGACTTCTTGCCCTTCTTCGTCTTCGTGCCCGGGGCCGGCGACGACGTCGACACGGCGGCCTCAGCGATCCTCGACGCGGCGACGAACTGGGCCTGGGCGATCGCTGCGAACGGGCTGTCAGCGTCCGCCGTCGGCTGCGTCGGAGTCGCCATGCCGGCGGCGCGTCCGCTCGTGGGACCAGCAGCGCGCTGAATCTGATTGGCGACCAACTCGGGCTCGTCGACAGCGCCGAGGATCTCGACCCGCGGCGACTTGAACCACCCGGCGACGCCGCGCGGTGGCAGCGGTTTGGTGTGCAGAATGAGCGCGCCTTCGCCCAGCTCCCGGCGCAGCTCCCGCATGGCCTCGGTGATGTTGTCAGCTTCGATTCGCTTGATGCGCATTGGCCACCTCCACGAAGTAGGAAGATTCGAGGTTCACTGACGACGGGATCTCGGCAAACGACAGCACACCCAGATGGGGAAACGTTCTGGCGATCACGCGGCGGACGTGCGGCCGCAGGTCTTGCGGCGCCACCAGGCACGGCCGTCCAGACTGGGCCCCGCGACGCTCGATCGCGGCGGCCACGCCCTCGATGAACACGCGAGTCGAGCCGGGGTCGAGGGCGACAGTCCCGATGCCCGAATCCGCGCGCTGATATCCGTCCCGGAGGACACGCTCGGCCGACGGGCGCAGCACCAGGGGCTGCAGGCTGTGGCCGTTGACGACGTAGGGTTGCACGACCGACGCGGGAATCGCGGCGCGCGTCCACTCGGCCAGCAGCGCCGGATCCTTCGTCTGCGGCGCCACGTCGGCCAGCGACTCGAGGATCGTCGGCAAGTCGCGAACCGAGACTTCCTCGGCGAGCAGGAGCTGGAGCACCTTGTGAACGGCGCCGAGCGGGAGCAGCCCGGGGACCAGTCCTTCGAGGCACGCCGGGTTCGTCGCGCGCACGCCGTCGAGCAGCTCCTGAACCGCCTGCCGCGTGAGGAGGGCGGGCGCTTCGCGCCGCACCAGCTCCGACAGATGCGTGGCCACGACCGTGCTGGCATCGACCACGGTGTAGCCAGCCGCCCGTGCCTCGTCGCGCGCGGTGGTCGCGATCCAGGTCGCCGGCACTCCGAAGGTCGGCTCGCGCACCTCGACGCCGTCGAGCGGCTGGGTGGCGGTGCCCGGGTTCATCGCAAGCAGCCGGCCCGGATACACTTCGCCCTGGGCGATGATCATGTGCTTCAGCCGGATCGCGTAGGCGTTGGGACGCAGCTCCAGGTTGTCGCGGATCCTGACCGGCGGGATCACGAAGCCCAGCTCCTCCGAGAACGTGCGGCGCAGCGTGCGCACGCGCTCGAGGAGATCGCCGCCCTGGTTGGCGTCGACCAGCGGGATCAGGTTGTAGCCGACCTCGAGCGACAGCAGATCGAGCGGCTCGACCGTGTCGGCCTTCGCCTTCTTGTCGGCGGCGGCTTTCTCCGCCGGCGCCTTCGCCGCCTTGGCGGCCGCGCGCCTCTTGAGCCCGGTGGCCGCGAGCCAGAGCACGCCGGCGACGAGGAGGAAGGGCAGCGTCGGCAGACCGGGGACGAGCGCGAAACAGCCGAGGATGCCGGCGGCCGTTCCGAGCGCCTTCGGCCGCTCGGTGAGCTGGGCGAGAAGGTCGCCGGAAAGATTCGACTCCGACGCGGCCCGGGTCACGACGATACCAGAGGCTGTGGAGACGATCAGCGCCGGGAGCTGGGTGACCAGGCCGTCGCCGATCGTCAGCAGCGTGTAGGTCTCGAGCGCCTGGCCGATCGGCAGTCCCTGCTGGAGGATGCCGATGGCGAGGCCACCGAGGATGTTGATCGCGGTGATGATGAGGCTGGCCACCGCGTCGCCACGCACGAACTTCGACGCACCGTCCATGGAGCCGTAGAAGTCCGCCTCGCGCGCCACCAGCTCACGACGGGCGCGAGCGGCGCCTTCGTTGATCAACCCCGCGTTCAATTCGGCGTCGATGGCCATCTGCTTGCCGGGCATCGCGTCCAACGTGAAGCGGGCCGCCACCTCGGCGATGCGACCGGCGCCCTTGGTGATGACCACGAACTGGATGACCACGAGGATCAGGAAGACCACGAAGCCGACCACGAAATTGCCGCCGACGACGAACGAGCCGAACGCGTGGATGACCGAGCCGGCCGCCTCGGGGCCCTCGTGACCGCGCAGCAGGACGAGCCGGGCCGAGGCCACGTTGAGGGCGAGCCGATAGAGCGTGAGCACGAGGAGCAACGAAGGGAAGACGGAGAACTCGACGGGCTTGAGGATGTACATGGTCACGAAGAGCGTCAGCAGGCTGAGGCTGATGTTCATCGTGAGCATGATGTCGAGCAGCGCCGACGGCAACGGGACGATCATCATCCCGAGGATGCCGATCACGGCGACGGGGAGGGCGAGGTCGGCCGAGCGCCGCATCTAGCGAAGCCTCCGGTGCAATGCCCACACGTAGGCGAGGATCTCGGCCACGGCGCGATAGAGGCGGCTCGGGATCTCGCCGCCGATCGGCACCGCCTTGTAGAGCGCCTGGGCCAGCGGCTTGTGCTCGACCACCGGGACGCCGGCCGCTCGCGCGGCCTCGCGAATGCGCTGGGCGACGAGGCGGGCGCCCTTGGCCACGACCTTGGGCGCCTTCATGGAGCCGGCTTCGTACTTCAGCGCGATGGCCAGGTGAGTCGGGTTGGTGACGACGACGTCGGCCGTCGGCACCGCCGCCATCATGCGCCGCATCGCGTACTGCCGGTGCAGGCTGCGGAAGCGCGCCCGGATCTGCGGATCGCCTTCCGCCTGGCGCATCTCGTCGCGGACCTCGTCCTTCGTCATGCGAAGTTGGCGCTGGTGAGCCCAGCGCTGGTAGCCGTAGTCGAGGGCGGCGATGGCGACGTGGGCCACGCCGATCCGCCACATGAGCGTCAGCGCCAAGCCGCCGAAGACCTTGACCCCGCCGAATGGGTCGACGCCGGCCACCGTCATGAGCGTGGCCAGCTCGCTCCGCACGGTCAGGTAGGCGATCGCGCCGAGCAGTGCGAGCTTCAACGGGGCCTTGGCCAGGTCGACGAACGCCCGGCCGCTGAAGAGATTCCGGAAGCCGTTGACGACGCTCACGCGGTTCCAGTCGGGCTTGAGCGGGTGACCGGTGAGCACGAAGCCGACCTGGAGAAGATTGGTGCCGATCACGACCGCGGCGATCGTGAGCACGATGGGCGCCGCCAGCATGACGAAGTGTCCGATCACGCGCGTGATGAAGTGCTCGGCGTCCACGACTTGCCAGGCCGGGCTCTGCAGCTCACCGAAGATCGTCGGCACCAGCGCGCTCGTTATGCGCGACGGTAAGATCCTCGCCCGGCACGGCTACGGCTTCGCGGACAAGCGCGGCGGGAAGCGCATCGACGACCGCTCGATCTTCCACTGGGGCTCGATCAC
>Ga0066709_100002748_pt1 | contig 13058 bp, 8 predicted proteins | sample GraSoiAngelo_158_FD_79665 | JGI IMG/M metagenome (GOLD analysis project Ga0066709, IMG submission 79665) | Grasslands soil microbial communities from the Angelo Coastal Reserve, California, USA - 14_1009_16_30cm | ecosystem: Environmental > Terrestrial > Soil > Grasslands | place: USA... | reverse complement strand
TCGCGGTGGCGCACGCTGGGCGCGGAGATCCTGGTGGCCCAATGCCAGCGCCAGATCTTGGCCGACGGTGTCTACTTTGAGCAGTCCACGTGTTATGGTCGTTACACGGCGGAGATCTATCTGCACTTCCTGATCCTGGCCGGGCGGAACGGCATCCGCGTTCCGGATGCTGTCGCGCACCGGCTGCTGCATCTGCTCGACTTCCTCCTGGCGATCCGACTGCCGGACGGTTCGATGCCGCAGATCGGCGATGCCGATGGCGGATGGCTTCTCCCTCTCATCCCGAGGGCTCCGGACGATCTGCGGGGGGTCTTCGCGCTGGCAGCCGGCTTTTTCGGCCGGCCCGACTATGCCTGGGCCGCCGGCGGCCCGGCGGCGGAGACCCTCTGGCTCATGGGGCCGCCGGGGGCGCATGCGTTTGAGGTCCTCACGCCGGCTCCGCCGCGCACTGCGCCGTCGCGCCTCTTCCCTGACGGCGGGTACGTCATCATGCGGACCGATTGGGCCTCAGACGCGCACCAGCTGGTCTTGGACGTCGGGCCGCGCCGCAGGTCGATGAGCGGATCCCACTGGCACGCGGACCTCCTGGCCGTTCAGTGCGCCGTATCCGGAGAGCCCTGTCTGATCGATCCCGGCACGTACTCTTACGCGCCCCACCCCGAGTGGCGAGAGTTCTTCCGCAGTGCGGCCGCTCACTCCACAGTGCGTGTCGACGCTCAGGAGCCGGCCGTCCGCGCGGATCCCCTCCGATGGGAGGCGCATCCTCCCGGTCGGCTGCGGAGATGGCTCTCGACGCCGGCGTGTGACTTCGCGGATGCTGAGTCCGACGCCGATGACCGTTTCGCCGGGCGGGTTTCGCACCGGCGCCGGGTGCTCTTCGTCAAGCCACACTATTGGGTGATCGTCGACGATGTCGATGGGAGCGCTGAGCACCGGATCGAGCTCGGCTTCCAGTTCGCCGCGCGCCAGGCGGAAGTGCGTCCAGATCTCTGGGCCTGCGTACACGGAGCGGGTGGACGCGGGCTGCTTCTTCGCCCCTGGGCGACGGTACGGCTCCGTGCGGAGGTTCGGGTGGGAGAGGTGTCGCCGATCCGCGGATGGGTTTCCCCGGATTACGGCCAGCGACGACCCGCAGCGATGCTGACGTACTCGGCTGTGACACGGCTGCCAGTTCGCATCCTGACGCTTCTCTGGCCCACGATGAACTCACTCGGCGTCACGCCCGCGGTGGGGCCCCTGGTGGACGACGCCCACCAGCTCGTCGGTCTCGTCTTCGAGGATGGCGGGGGAAGCGTCAGGTTCGGCGACGACGAGCTCATCATTGCGCGTGACGGGACATCGGTGCGCGTGGTCGGTGCAGAAAGCGATCTTCGTTGACTTAGAGGACCAATTCGACCGTTGGGGCTGCGTTGGCAGCCCTGCTGAGGATCTCCCATGTGCGGAATTGCCGGGATCGTAAACTTCAATCCACGCGACGCCGTTGACGGCATCCAGCTACAGCGGATGCGGGACGCCCTGCAACATCGCGGCCCGGACGACGCGGGGATCTGGATCGACGGTGCGGTGGGGCTGGCGAGCCGGCGCCTGTCCATTATCGATGTGGCCGGCGGCCACCAGCCCATGGCCAACGAGGACGGATCGGTCTGGATTACCTACAACGGTGAACTGTATAACCACCCTGAGCTTCGCCCCCGGCTGGAGGGGCGGGGCCACCGCTATCGCACGCGGTCTGACACCGAGACGATCCTCCACCTGTATGAAGATGAGGGTGAGCGCTGCGTACACCAGTTGCGCGGGATGTTCGCATTCGCGATCTGGGACCGGACGCGGGGACGGCTCCTCCTAGCTCGGGATCGCCTGGGGATCAAGCCCCTCTATTATGCCGTGACAGATCATGAACTCCTGTTCGCCTCGGAGATCAAGGCGATTCTGACGGCCGGGGTGCGTCCTGCGCTCAATGAGGCGGTGCTGCCGGAGTTGCTGGCGACACGGTTCGTCGCCGGCGAGGAGACCCTATTCCGTGGCATCCGCAAAGTGTTGCCGGGTCGGACCCTGTCCTGGTCGCCCGGTGAGCCGCCCCAGCAGCGGCGGTACTGGCACCTGCCCGCGGCGATCGACCAGACCCCGGTGCGCTTATTAGACCGGGCCCGGGAGGTACGCCAGCATCTTGAGACCGCGGTGCGCAGCCATCTGATGAGTGATGTGCCTCTCGGGGTGTTTCTGTCCGGAGGGCTGGATTCCAGCGGGATTGCCGCGCTCATGGCCTCGATGGTAGCAGACCCCATCCGCACGTTCGCGGTGGGCTTCGTCGAGCCCGGCGCGAATGAACTGGACTACGCGCGGCTCGTGGCCGGCTCGATCGGGGCCGAGCACCACGAGGTCGTGGTCTCACCCGCCCAGTTCTTCCAGGCGCTGCCGAGGTTGATCTGGCACGAGGACGAACCCATCGCGTTTCCGTCAAGCGTGCCCCTGTACTTCGTCTCCCGCCTAGCGGAGGAACACCATGTCAAGGTCGTGCTGACCGGGGAAGGCGCCGATGAACTCTTTCTGGGCTATCCGTGGTACAAGGTCACGGCATGGAACGCGCGATTCGGCAGAGCCTACCAGGCCCTGATCCCCGGACCAGTACGCGACGGCGTCCGCGGTGTGGTTCCGGCCTTGCCGGCTCCGTTGCGTCGCTATGCCCGACGTTCGTTTCTCGCCCTGGAGCCGACGCCTCGCGCGCTCTTCTGCGAAAACTTCGCGGCTTTCCCCGACGCGCTGCAGCGACGCCTGCTTGAGCCCGGGCTGCTCGATGGGCGGGATCCCTACGGAGAGGTCCTGCGATGCTACGAGGAGGCCCCCGGGGGACTGCTGGAGCGCATGAGTTACGCCGACCTGCAGACGTATCTCGTCGAGCTCCTGATGAAACAGGACCAGATGAGCATGGCCGCCTCCGTGGAAAGCCGCGTGCCGTACCTGGACCACAGGTTCGTCGAATACGCGGCGGCGCTGCCGGCCCGCACCAAGCTCCGGGGATGGCGAACGAAGGTGGTGCTCCGCGAAGCGCTGCGCGGCATGGTGCCGCCCGAGATCCTGTCGCGTCGCAAGATGGGGTTCCCGGTGCCGGTCGGCCGCTGGCTGCGTGGACCCTTCTGGCCGATCGTCGAGGAGTTCGTGCTAAGCCCCCGCGCCCGTGGGCGGAACCTGTTTCAGCCTGCCGTCCTGACCCGGCTGGCCGAGGAACACCGCGCCGGGGCGACTGACCATAGTGACCGCCTCTGGTTACTCGTGAATCTCGAAATCTGGCAGCGGGTGTTCCTCGACGGAGACAGACCCGCATTGGCTGCCATGCCGACGGGATCGTGAGCATGAGACGCGTGCTCGCCAGCAGCATCATCAGCGCGCTGCTGGCGGTCGTGGTGCCGGGAACGCTGCCGGGTGGCACCGCCGTGGTCCCCGCGGCGGCCGCGGACGCCCAGAATCGCATCGACGTTCCGGTGGGCGGCGATCTGCAGGCCGCGCTTGATGCGGCCCAGCCCGGAGATCTCATTGCGCTGCCGGCGGGAGCCACGTTCGTCGGGAACTTTGTCCTGCCCAAGAAGTCGGGGACCAAGTGGATCGTCCTTTATTCGTCGGCATTCTGGCGCCTGCCGTCGCCGGGCACCGAGCTTTCATTGTCGGACGCGGATTTCATGCCGAAAATCGTGAGCCCGAATGGGGACCCCGCGATCCGCACGGCGGCGGGAGCCCACAACTATATGTTGATCGGGCTCGAGGTCACAACAGCGAACCCGGCCACGATTAATCTGGTGCAGCTGGAGGGGTCCGCGACTCAGACTCAAGAGCAAGTCCCCACCGACATTCTGCTGTACCGCTGCTACATCCACGGCACACCCGATGGAGACATCCGCCGTGGCGTCGCGCTGAATGGCGCCCGCATTGCCGTCATCGGCTCCTACTTCTCGGACTTCCATGAGCGCGGCGGGGACTCGCAGGCGATCCAAGGTTTTAATGGTCCCGGCCCCTTCAAGATCATCGGCAACTACTTGGAGGCGGCAGGGGAAAACATCATGTTCGGCGGGCAGGACCCCTCGATCCCGAATCTCGTGCCCGCTGACATCGACATCCGGGGCAACCACTTGAGTAAGCCGCTGTCGTGGAAGGTGGGGGACCCCAGCTATGCCGGAATCCCCTGGATCGTTAAAAACCTCTTTGAGTTGAAGAACGCCCGCCGGGTGCGCGTCGAGGGCAACATCTTCGAGCACAACTGGGTCCAGGCCGACCAGGACGGCTTCGCCGTGGTGTTCACGCCACGCAACCAGGACGGCACCGCGCCGTGGTCGGTGGTGGAAGACGTGACGTTTGCCAACAATATCGTCCGTCACGCGACAGCGGGCATCATCATCCTGGGGTGGGATAACTTCAATCCCAGCGCGCAGACCAATCAGATTCTCATCCGGAACAATCTGTTCGCGGACATCGGTGGCGCGGCCTGGGCCGGTGCGGATCGGACCGGGCGCCTGTTTCAGCTCGTCGACGGCACGGCCGACGTGGAGATCGACCATAACACGGCGTTCCACACCGAGAATCCCCTCGTCGCGACGGTCATCGTCAGCGGGAGGGAACTCCACACCGGTTTTGTGTTCACGAACAATATCGTCCTGCACAACCAGTACGGAGTCAGCGGCGACGGCACCATCGGGAACGCGTTGCTCACGCTGGCCACCTATTTCCCTAGCGCCGTGTTCGCCGGCAATGTGGTCGTGGGCGGCGACCCGGCGATGTATCCACCCGCCAACTTCTTTCCCGCCACACTGGGGGCCGTGGGCTTCGTGGACTATGCCGGTGGCGACTACCGGCTCGCCCCGGACAGCGCGTACCATGACGCCGGAACCAACGGGGAGGATATCGGCGTCGCCGTAACCGCGCTTGAGGCTGCGCTGCTCCGCTGGTGGTAGCAGGCGTCTCGCAGCGGGCCATAACTTAATCATGCGAATCCTTTGGGTGAAGGCCGGCGGACTCTGGCCGGATGATCGGGGCGGACGCCTTCGCAGCCGCCATCTCATCTCCGAGCTCTCGCGCCGGCACCGCGTGATCGTCGCTACAACCCACGCTTCAGACGATGATCCGGATGGGCTGGCCGCCGCGCTGCCAGGGTGCGAGGAAGTGATTTCGGTGCCCCATACCCCACCGAAGCCCGGAAACGCGCGCTTTGCGGCTTCAGTGCTCCGGTCTTGGTTCTCGCCATGGCCGCTGCATTTCTGGCGGTGGCGGGTGCCTGCGCTGCGCCGCCGGGTGGCGCGCGTCCTTGCGGCCGGGGGCGTGGATCTCTGTGTGGTCGACTTCCTCGCCACCACTCCCAACGTTGACTCCGGGGGCGCGGTGCCGACAGTGCTGTTCAGCCACAACGTCGAGCACATGATCCTAAAGCGCCTGAGACAGGTTGAGCCGCGGGCCTGGCGACGAGCCGTTCTCGCACTCGAATGGCGCAAGGTGCGACGATGGGAAGCCCACGCCTGCGCGCAGGCCGCGCTGACCATTGCCGTGTCCCATGTCGACCGCGACGCGCTGACCGCGCTTGTCCCCGGGGCGCGGGTGTGCTCGGTCCCCACCGGGGTCGATCCAGCGTACTTCGCCCCAAACGGCGTCTCGGAACTGCCGGCGCATCTCGTGTTCACCGGGGGGATGGACGGGTACCCCAATGAGGACGGCATTCTCTATTTCATGGAGTCGATTCTGCCGTCCATCCGCCGCGAGATCCCCACGGTGTCGTTCACGGTCGTGGGACGCAACCCTTCCCTCCGCCTGCGGACCGCGGCGGCCGCACAGGGCGTGCATGTGACGGGGACTGTTGAGGATGTACGCCCGTACGTCGCCGAGGCGGCCATCTGCGTCGTGCCGCTGCGCATCGGGAGCGGCACCCGTTTGAAAATCTTCGAAGCACTGTCAATGGGAAAGGCGGTGGTCTCGACGACTGTGGGCGCCGAGGGTCTGCCCCTCGTTCCCGGCCAGCACTTTCTCCAAGCCGATGACCCGGCGGAATTTGCCCGGGCGACCGTCGCACTCCTTCGGGATCCCGCACGGCGGAAGGCGCTGGGGACGGCCGGCCGGCAGCTGGTCGAAACACGGTTCTCCTGGTCTGGGGTGGCACGAGAATTCGAGGCACGGTGCGAGGAGGTCGTGGCTGACCATGCGCGTTAGCGTCTTCGGACTCGGTTATGTGGGCTCTGTGACCGCCGCCTGCCTGGCCAGGGCGGGGCATCAGGTGATCGGCGTCGACGTGAGCGGGGAGAAGGTGGCGATGATCAACGCGGGGACCTCGCCGATCGTGGAACACGGCTTGGGCGATCTCCTGGCCGAGGTTGTTGGCGCGGGACGGCTGCGGGCCACCGTCTCAACCGACGAGGCCGTGCAGCAGACGGACTTGGCGCTGATCTGCGTTGGGACGCCCGGCCGCTCGAACGGGCAGCCCGATGTGCGCGCCGTCGAGCAGGTGGGCGCGCAGATCGGCGCCGCGCTCCGCGCGCGCGCCGGCGCATACACGGTGGTACTGCGGAGCACCGTCTTGCCGGGGACGACCGAGGGCGTCTTGCTCCCAGCGCTGTCCCGGGGGGCCGGGTGTCCACTGGATGGGGCGGTGCGGGTCGCCGTGAACCCCGAGTTCATGCGTGAGGGCTCAGCGCTCCGGGATTTTGCGGGGCCGCCATTCATCCTCGTGGGGTGTGCGGATCCAGCGACCGCGTCGCTGGTCGGCTCGCTCTATATGGGGGTGGCCGCACCGTGTATCCAGACGGACCTCAGGACGGCGGAGATGGTCAAGTATGTGTCCAACGCGTTCCATGCCCTGAAGATCTGCTTCGCGAACGAAGTCGGCGATGTGTGCACGGCGCTCGGCGTGGATCCGCACGAGGTCATGCGGACCTTCCTGCTGGATCGGCAGCTGAACATCTCTGAGGCCTACTTGCGCCCGGGCTATGCATTCGGCGGATCGTGCTTGCCGAAGGATCTGCGGGCGCTCACCTATGCCGGGAGGGCGGCTGATCTCTCGCTCCCGCTCCTCTCTGCCATCCTTCCTTCAAATGAGACCCAGATCCGCCGCGCCGTGGAGGCGGTGGTGGGGACCGGGCGGCGGCGCGTGGGCGTGGTGGGCCTGGCATTCAAGCCGGGTACCGACGACCTTCGCGAAAGCCCGATGGTTGCGTTGATCGAGGCGTTGATCGGCAAGGGGCTCCAGGTGCGGATCTTTGACCCTCATGTGGCGGTGGCGAGACTCGTCGGGGCGAACCGGCGGTACATCGAGGAGGAAATCCCCCACATCGCGTCGCTGATGTGTGACCACCTCGAGGCGGTGGTGGAGCACGCGGAGGTGCTGGTGATCGGGAGTGTCAGCGACGAGGCCGCGCGCGCGCTTGGAGCGGCCCGTCCCAGCCAGGTCGTGCTGGATCTGACGCGGGGTGCCGCAACGCCACACCTCGCGCAGCGCTCGTCGGCTGGATTGTCCACATCACCGCTTCCCATTTCTGCCACAGCCTCATAGCGAGGACGAGCACCGAGCACGACGTGGACAGGCTCGCGGCTGAGCGCTCCCAGTGAATGCGATGCGGACGCATCATCGTCTTGCGATTCTCGGAGCTGCCGCGCTGCTGGCGGCGTTCGGGCTGTGGCACCTGCGCGGCGTCCGCAGCGGCGCACCTCTTGACGCGGCCCCCGCCTCATCCCAGGCGCGCCCCGCACTCCCGCAAAGACTGGACACGCCCATCGTGCCTCCAACGGGCCAGGTGATCCCCGTTCCCTCCGGCGGTGATCTCCAGGCCGCCTTGGACAAGGCGGAGCCGGGCGATGTCATCGAGCTGGCGGCCGGTGCAACGTTCGTCGGAAATTTCCTCCTCCCCAATAAGCCCGGGGCGAGGTGGATCACAGTCCGCTCGTCGGCGCACGACCGGCTGCCGCCGCCTGGCTCGCGCGTCTCGCCGGCGGACGCGCATCTCATGCCCAACGTGGTCAGCCCAAACGCGGCCCCGGCCGTGAGCACCGCGACACGGGCTCACCACTTCCGCTTCGTGGGGATTGAAGTCACGACGACGAGTCCGGTGAGCTTCGGCCTGATCCACCTCGAGTCCCCCACACAAACGTCTGTGCAGGCCGCCCCAAGCAACATTGTCGTGGACCGCTGTTACGTCCATGGGACGCCCTCGGGCGAGACCCGCCGTGGTGTGGCGCTGAACGGCGCCCGCCTCGCCGTGATCGATTCGTATCTGTCAGACTTTCACGCGCGGAGCGAGGATTCCCAAGCGATCATGAGTTGGAATGGGCCGGGCCCCCTTAAGGTGGCCAACGACTACCTGGAGGCGGCGGGTGAGAACGTGATGATCGGAGGGTGGGACCCGGCGACCAGCGAGCTGATCCCCTCCGACATTGAGATTCGCGGCAACGAGTTCCGTAAGCCCTTGTCGTGGCGGCACGGAGATTCCACCTATGGCGGCATCCCGTGGCGGGTCAAGAACCTCCTCGAGTTCAAAGACGCACAGCGCGTCCTGGTGGATGGCAACATTTTCGAGCAGAACTGGGTCGGGGCCGACCAGGATGGGTTTGCCATCGTCTTCACCCCGCGGAACCAGAATAATACGGCCCCCTGGTCAGCAGTCAGCGACGTTACCTTCACGCACAACATCATCCGCCGCAGTACCGGGGGGGCCTACCTGCTGGGCTGGGACAACTTGCACTCCAGCCGGCAGCTGCAGCGCATCCTCATTCAGCACAACCTGTTTACGGACATCGGCGCCTTCTCCAGCGGGCTCTCTGATGCCGGCGTGTGGCTCCTGGTGTCCGACGGGCCCAGGGACGCCGTGATTGACCACAACACCGCTATCCCGGCCGCGAGCCCGATCTACGCCTCGACCCAAGTCGCCAGCCGCTGGCCGGCAACCGGGTTTGTCTTCACCAACAACCTCACCCTCAATAATCAGGGGGTGAGCGGGGCCGGAAGCCCACGGCTGACCCTGGCCACCTATTTCCCCGGCTCCCTCTTCGTCCGCAACGTGCTCGCAGGCGGAAATGCCTCGGACTACCCGCCCGACAACTACTTCCCGGCGACGATCGATCTGGTAGGTTTCGTCAACCTCGCCGGTGACGACTACCGCCTATCGACCAGGAGCCCATACAAACGCGCCGCCTCCGACGGGACCGACCTCGGTGCCGATATGGACGCGATCGCTGGGGCGGCGCCGGCGCCATGGCACACCACGGCACGCCCATGACCGGAGCGGACCGAGCCGCCTCCACGACTGCCGCCAGGCGTCCTTCATCATCATCCGTGGTGAGCGATCAGGGCGTGGCACTACCGTACGTGTCATTCGTCGTGGTCGTGCGAAATGAGGAAACGAACATTGCCACGTGTCTGGGACACATCTTGCGGCAGGAGTATCCACGAGACCGCCTGGAGATCGTCCTCGTAGACGGCATGAGCGAAGACCGGACCCGGGAGATTGCGGAGCGTATGGTGTCGGGTGCGGTGCCGTTGCGGATTGTCTTGAATCCCGGAGGGCAACGCGCGCGGGGCCTCAATCTCGGCATCCGGGCGGCGCGGGGAGAGGTGATCGGTCGCGTCGATGCCCGCACGCGCATTGAGCCAGGGTATCTGGCCAGGTGTGTGCGCCTCCTGCAGGAAACCGGCGCCGACAACGTCGGCGGCGTCATGCGGCCGGATTCCACCGGCCCCGTGCAGACAGCGATCGGCCTGGCCATGTCCCACCCCTTTGGAGCCGGCGATGCTCCGTTCCGGGTGGGATGGAAGCGTGGGCCCGCCGAGGGCGCGTACCCAGGTTTGTTTCGCCGGGACGTCTTCGACCGCGTAGGCCTGTTCGACGAACAGGCGGCGGTGATCAGCGAGGATTCAGACCTCAATGCACGGATCCTCCGCTCGGGTGGAATAATCTATCTGGACCCCACCGTGCAGGTGTACTACCGACCGCGCGGCAGCCTGCGGGACCTGTGGAAGCTCTACTTCCGGTACGGCGGAGCACGGGCCGGGAATCTGCTGAAACACCGGCGGCTCCGCGCGCGCCAGGTCGTGCCGCCGCTGTTCTTGCTCGCCCTCGTCGGGCTGCCGGGAGGCGGGCTGATGGTGAGACCGCTGCTCAGTGTGTGGACTGTGATGGTGGTTATGTACCTGGTGACAGACGTCTTGGTATCGGTGTACGTCGCCGCAGCAGCCGGCCGGGCGGCGCTGTGCGGATGGCTCTGCGCTGTGTTTCCATGCATGCACCTCGCCTGGGGAGTGGGTTTCTGGCGCCGACTCACGCAACGACCACGGCCGGGGGTGTACTGGGGGTACTAGAGATGAAGGTGCTGGTGACGGGCGGCGCGGGATTCATTGGATCGCATACCGTCGACCTACTACTGCAGCGCGGGTACGCCGTCCGGGTGCTGGACAATCTGCAACCGCAGGTCCATCCGCGTGGTAAGCCGGCGTGGGTGTCTCCCGAGGTGGAATTTCTCACCGGCAGCGTCACGGACCGTGAAGCTCTGAGCCGGGCGCTCGAGGGGATCGAGGCGGTGTATCATCTGGCGGCCTACCAGGACTACCTCCCCGACTTCAGCACCTTCCTCCACACCAATGCGGAGAGCGCGGCCTTGCTGTTCGAACTGATCGTGGCCCGCCGGCTTCCGGTCCGGAAGCTTGTGTTCGCCTCGTCCCAGTCCGTGTGCGGGGAAGGGCGCTACCGGTGCCTGCAGGACGGCGTCGTCTACCCGGATCCCCGCCCGCTGGCACAACTAGAAAGGGGAGACTGGGAAATCCAGTGCCCCCGATGCAGGCGGTACATGGATCCACTGCGCATCGATGAAGCGACCGCGAACCCCGGGACCGCCTATGGCATTTCCAAGTATGCTATCGAACTCCTGGCGGCCCGCCTGGGGCGACGCTATCGTATCCCGGCAGTGTGCATGCGGTACACGTACGTGCAGGGGCCGCGCAACTCGTTTTACAACGCCTATTCCGGGATCGCCCGGCGCTTCGCGCTGCAGATCATGCACCAACTTCCCCCCGTCATTTACGAAGATGGGCGGCAGCAGCGGGATTACGTACACGTGCAGGATGTCGCGCGCGCCAACGTGCTGGTCTTGGAGCGCGAGGAGGCAGATTTCGAAGTCTATAATGTCGGTGGCGGCCACGCGGTGACAGTGCTGGAGTACGCGCAGATTATGCTGAAGGCGTTTGGGAGTGACCTGCACCCGCTCATCCCTGGAGAGTTCCGACTTGGCGACACTCGCCACACCGTGTCTGATATCTCGAAGCTGCAGCGTCTGGGATGGGCGCCCACCGTGCCGGTGGAAACCACCGTCGCAGAGTATGCACAGTGGATCCGCGAGCAGCGTGTGTCGCGTGAGTATCTCGATGCCGCAGAGCGGGTGATGCGCGAGCAGGGGGTCGTCCGGGCGGCCCGGATCGGTGACGGGCCGGGGTCCCGGAGGATCATGGCGTGAGGCTCGATGAGCGGGTGGCCGTGGTCACCGGTGGTGGGCGGGGTATCGGCGCGGCGGCCGCGCATGCGCTGGCCCGCAAGGGGAGGCGACTGCTCCTGGTATCCAGGACGGAAGCCGAGCTGCAGGGGGTCCGAGAGCGCATTCGGGCGAGTGGCGGCGTGGCTGAGATTGCCGTCGCCGACGTGGCGGATGCGCACAGCGTCGACCAGCTCGCCAGGCGTGCGCACGAGGTGTATGGTCGGGTGGACATCCTCGTCAATGCGGCCGGGGTCCTCGGCCCGGTCGGGCCCGCCTGGCAGGTCGATAGCACGGAGTGGGTGCGAACCCTGCACGTCAATCTTGTGGGCACCTTCCTCTGTTGCCGGGCGTTTCTGCCCGAGATGATGCAACGCCGGTGGGGCCGTGTGGTGAACTTCTCCGGCGGAGGCGCCACGTCGCCGCTCCCTGGATTTTCGGCATACGGCGCGTCGAAAGCGGCAGTCGTCCGCTTAAGCGAGATCCTGGCGGAAGAAGTCAAGGAGTATGATATCCAGGTCAACGCGGTCGCCCCAGGGCTCGTCGATACGCGGATGCAAGATGGGGTTCTTGCCGCCGGGGATCGAGCCGGCGGCCAGTTCCGTCGAATCCAGGCGCTCCGGTCAACGGGGGCCGGCGGGGCGTCCGCAGAGCTGGCGGCTGCGCTCGTGGACTTCCTCGTGTCCCAGCAGTCGGCGGGCCTGACGGGAAAGCTCATCGCGGCCCCGTACGACGGCTGGCAGCAGTGGGATGCGGCGCGCATTCATGAGATCATGGCGGGGCCCTGGTTTACGCTGCGCCGGATTGACCCCCATACGCTCCAGGCCGTCGTCACGAGACAGGAGTAAGGCATGCGCGTCGCACTCGTGGGCTGCGGTCGAATCGGGACGAGGCGCGCTGAGACCCTGCTGGCCTGCGCGGATACTCTGGTGGCCGTGGCCGATGTGGATGAGCGTCGCGCCGCCGCGCTTGCCCGTGCAGCGGACTGTCCGGCCTTCACCCGGTGGGACGAGGTCGTGCGCCGCGATGATGTCGATGCGGTGGTCGTCTCTACGACCCACAACTGGCTGGCGCCGGTCACCATCGCGGCGATCCAATATGGCAAGCACGTGCTGGTAGAGAAACCCATGGGCCGAGACCTGGCGGATGCTGCGGCGGTGGTTGCCGCGGCCACAGACCATCCCGGCGTTGTGGTGCAGGTTGGCTTTAACCATCGTCATCACACCGCGGTCCGGCGCGCGTATGAGATGTGCGCCGGGGGCGGCCTTGGTGACGTGCTGTGGCTGCGATGCCGGTACGGGCACGGGGGGCGTCCCGGATATGGCTCCGAATGGCGCGCTCGCCGCGCCCTTGCCGGCGGCGGGGAACTGCTCGATCAGGGCATCCACGCGATCGACCTCTTCCGCTGGTTTGCTGGCGAGTTTTCCGAGGCCATCGGGTTCACCGCCGCGTACGTGTGGACGGGCAATGGCGCTCGCCCGGCCGAGGGTCACACGCAGCGGTCCGGCGATGCCGAAGATGTCGAAGACAACGGGTTCGCGATGTTCCGCACCGCGGCCGGGCAAGTGGCCCAACTG
>Ga0066709_100002747_pt1 | contig 13058 bp, 7 predicted proteins | sample GraSoiAngelo_158_FD_79665 | JGI IMG/M metagenome (GOLD analysis project Ga0066709, IMG submission 79665) | Grasslands soil microbial communities from the Angelo Coastal Reserve, California, USA - 14_1009_16_30cm | ecosystem: Environmental > Terrestrial > Soil > Grasslands | place: USA... | reverse complement strand
CTATAGCGCGAGTGAGATTTAGCCCAGGGTCGATGACCTGTGTGATTGCACCGGTTATGGGATCACGCTGTACCAGCCCGGGGAACTGGTTTTCAAAATCGATGATGAATTGTGGGCCGACAGTTGCCGCAATTGATCGAACGTCAATATGCCAAAAGTCAGCGCTCAGGGTAAGACCTTTGATCCACGTAGGACTGTAAACGCCCCCGTAGCTCCATTCGTAGGCGACCTCCGGCTGCAGATTGGGATTTCCCGTGACGACCTCACGAATAAATTCATGCGGAGGAGTCAACCCCTTTGGGTCTTGAGTTAGTTCGAAGAAGGTCTCGCTCCCAGCTGGTGTAAGGTCGAGTAATGTCGGCGCATGGAACGCTTCCGCGTAACTAGCGCGCAAGCTCAGTGCGCCGATCCATTTGGGGTCGAGCGGCTGCCAACGGATGGAGAATTTCGGCTTCTGCGCGTTGTATTGAGAATGTTGCACCGGCAAAACTGTAGTCGCCGATGTATTTTGGCTGTACCACTCTTCGCGCTCCGCAATGTCGAACTCGAGGCTGTATGCGCCTGGCAAGTTCCATGCTGGGCTGATCACCGGAATCCGTACCTCCTGGTAGGTTGCCCAAACGTCTCGGTTCACCTTTGATGCTTCAAAATCCGCGGCGCCAATCGTGTTAAACGTCGTGTTAAGCGAAGCAGGATCGTCCCTCCATCGCTCACCGCGGTATTCGAGCCCGATTGCGAAGGAGACCGGCCCGGCGGGAAGGTTGAACAGATCGCCGTTAATCGTTGCATAGCCCAAGGGTAGCTCAAACGCAGCAGAGTGGTGCAGGGTGATGTAAACCCTGCTAATCGCCGCCTCGGTGTTGCGGCCGAAGAATCCCAGGAATGGATTAAATGCAGTGGCCGGGTCTGTATCCAGCAACGCCTCGCGCAAACCGGGCTGGCTCACAACTCCTCCCGTAAGGGTTTTCTCCTCGTCGCGAGAATAGCGAAAACCCAATTCCCAGTTCCAGGTTTTAAAGTAATCGCCAAATTCTCCCAGTTCACCGCGAAGCCCGACATCGAACAGCGTGTCTTGAAATGTAGACTTAAGCGTTCTCACGCCCTCATCGTTGATGGCACGAAACCGAACCCCTGTTGTTACCGGGACAGGTACTCCGTTGATGTTCAAAGTCGCATCCGCGACCGTGAACGGATTAAATGGATTTTGGATTGGCACGCTGATGCCGGCAGGGCTGAAAGGCGTGCCGTCCGGGTTTTTGAATGGATCCGGGGAAAACGGAGTCGCTGCCGCGGCTCCATCAAAAAATGAGCGGGTATATTTAAAGTCCGCAAACAGTACGAGGTATTTGTCACAAAGGTCGCGCGTAAATGAGCCATAGTAACTTTGGCGGTCCGCGGCCGGAATTGACGGCGTCAACGCCGCGAAGTTATAAAACGCAAAGTTCCCATCCGGGTAAGGGACGTTGTTGGTGTAATAAGGTGAAGTTGAGACGTTCGGCGCTGAATGCGGCGGCGGAGAGTTCCCACTAAAAAACAACTTCGGGATCAATCGGAAGCCTAATGGAGCCTCCGGGTTGCTGAACAACTGGCCGATGGAACCGGGGAAATTGCCACTCCGCATATCGAATCCGCCGAAGGCAAGAGCATTCGCGTTACTGCTAAGGAAGCGGTCACGGCTATAGATGGCGGCGCGATCGTGAAAATCGGCAATGATAAGGATATCGGTCTTGTCATCTCCCGTGCCGGCTTTGATCCAGCCTTCAAGCTCACCTGCGTCGTTCGAGGCGCCAAGGTTTGTGTTTCCATAACTGCCTCCGATCTCCAGACCACGGAACTTGTGTATCAAAAAGATATTGATCACACCGGCCACCGCATCGCTGCCATAAATAGCCGACGCGCCATCCTTCAGGATGTCGATGTGATCGATCATTGGAAAGGGAATGAGATTGATGTTCACACCGCTGACTCCGGCGAATCCGCTCCCAATCGGAGTGATTGCAACGCGTTTTCCGTCGACCAGAACCAACGTTTCCTTTGGGAGCAAACCGCGCAGATTCGGTATAACGCTGCCATCGCCGAGACCGATGTTCTGGTTGAAAGTCCCGCCCAGCTCCTGCGGCAGGTTGGTGAGCAGGTCCGTTGCACTGCGGACACCCATTTTCTCCAGGTCTGACGGTCGATAAGTGTCCACTGGATTCGGTCCCACTTCTTCCGCTGTCGGAATGTTCGACCCGGTGACGATGACCCGTTCTACTTCGGCGCCACCGGCGGACGAAGGCAGTGTTTCCTGAGCTAATGCGACCGAGGAAAGCAGCAAACCCATTGTCGCCGTGCCCCATCCCGCGCACCACGTGAATGGCCGTTTGATAACAAACTCCTCTCGCGAAACTTCCCGCCCGTTTAGCAGACTCTGCGGGAAATAACAAACCTTTTCCCCGAAATCTTTCGCTAAATCAAAAGGGTGGTCGACTTGTGGAGGGAGCGTTCTGGCTGCTTTGAGGAATGCAGGCGACACGCCTGCCACTACAGCGGCTCTACCGCGACTGGTTTCTTCGATTCCTCTACGAGCTTCTCGAAACGCGGATCGCCGCGGAGCGGGTCCCAATACGGGTGTAACCGCAATTTGCCATACCAGAGCTCATCAGTGGGAATTGGTAGAACCTCTTCCAATTGTTTAATCGCGAGATCTTTTTCGCCTACCCAGGCATAAATGATGGCCAGATTTGTTAGTAGCCCTGCACCCGTAAACGCATCTTTTGTAACGGGCAAGAGTTCCACCGCGCGACGGCCTTCGCGGATCGCTTCTTCCTTGCGACCTAGCGCGGCATCGATCACCCCCAGGACCGAAAGAGCTGCAAAATCATCCGGCTGCTCGCGCACAATCTTTTCCGCCCCAACACGCGCTGCAGTAAATGCTGCTTCGGCCCCCGTCGCATCGTTTCGAGCACGCGCCGCCACGCCTTCCCAAAAGGGATGTCGTCCTGCGGGCAATGAAGCTAACGCCCTTGCCATCTCGGTGGGGTCGCGCCGGCAAAGAGCAAGGTCAAGCCACATGTCAGCAACCGCGTCCATCCCGCTTGGATCTTCGGTCATAATCCTCTGAGCAACCTCGTATCCAGGCTGCGTGTTGGCGCGTGAATACAGATCCGCTAGCGCCCGCCCAAAACGCATAGCGGGATTGCCCGGTTCGATTGCTACAGTGCGGTCCATCCAAGCCGCCGCCTCCGAGAAACGCCGCAGCCACGCATAATTTATCGCGGCCCTGCTAGGAAACCACACGCTACGTGGATCGAGTTCGGCGGCGCGTTCGAACTCGCTTGTGGATTGCTTCCAATGACCTTGTCGGCGAGCGATATGAGCGATTATATCTAAAATCGATGTGTCGTTAGGTAAGCTGCGGCGAGCAATGCCAACTTCGGTGAGGGCTGTCTCGTAGTCGCGATAGCCGTTATAGGCGACCCATGCTGCAGCCAGATGCGCCTCCCCACGCTCTGGACCGAGACGTAAAGCCGTATCGCGTGCCGCCTTGGCAAGCTCTAGACGGGCTGGAGTGTGATCGCCTGCATTGAAATAAAGCAATGCATGGGTTCGCGCCAGTTCACAATACGCGAGCAAAAACCTTGGATCGTATGCTACAGCCTGATCGAGCAAGCGTACTGCTTCGTGCAAATCCACGGGAATGCGCGGTAGGATCAATAGCTTCTTGGCTCGCGTGTAACGATCGTAAGCAACAAGGTTGGTCGTGGGCGGCTGTTCAATTGCAGATTTCACCGCCGGGGACAGCTTCGCCTGAAGTTGACCGGCAATTGCTTTGGCAATTTCGCTCTGGATTGCGAATACGTCGCCCAGCGGGCGGTCGTAACTCTCGGCCCACGAATGCGTGTCGGTTTTTGCGTCGATTAACTGCGCGCTGACACGTACGCGATTGTCGGCGCGTTGGACACTTCCCTCGACGACGTGCGCGACGCCGAGTTCATTCGCAATCTGACGCAGGTTACGTTTTACTCCGCTCTTGTATTGCATTGCTGATGTCCGGCTGATCACCTTTAAGTCCGCGATTTTTGCCAGATCATTCAGGATTTCGTCCTGTACACCATCAGCGAAAAACGCGTTCTCGGGGTCGGTGCTCAGATTTTCAAATGGAAGCACCGCAATCCCAGCCGGCAGCGGCTGGGCTGACTCCAAGCTGACTGGTTTCTTCGATTCCTCTACGAGCTTCTCAAAGCGTGGATCGCCGCGCAGCGAATCCCAATCGGGATTGAGACGCAGGTCGCCATAGGACGGCCCGTTTATAGGCCCGGATGCAAGTTTGCTCAGCACCTCAAACTGCTCTAAGGCAAGGTCCTTCTCGCCGCTGAGCGCATAGATGCGGGCGAGGTTGGTCATTAGCCAAACCCCGTCGAGGGCGTCCTTTGTAGGAGGGAGCATGTCGCAGGCACTACGTCCTTCGCGGATTGCTTTCTCTTTGTCCCCTAACTCGGCATGAATTAATGCTAGCACCGCTAGCGGTCGTACATTCTGCGGTTGAGCATGGACGAGTTTCTCGGTTTCAGAGCGAGCGGCCGTAAAAGCGGAATGCGCGGTGGCTGAGTCTTGTTGCAGCTTAGCAAGGAGTCCTTCATACCACGCATGCGGGAATGGAACATAATTCATGTCGATTTTCCCTTTGCGGGGCATGTTAGCCAGAGCACGGGCTGCTTTCGTCGGGTCGCGCTCGTAACGAGCGAGCCGGAATGAGAGATCCGCCACTTCGGTTGCGGACTGCGGACTTTCGCTTTCGATCGTATTTAGCACAGCACGCAAAGACGTCATGTCCGCACGCGCTTCGAGCCCGATAAATGCCCGACCGGCTCGCAGGATGGGACTTCGCGGCTCCAGCGCTTGAAGGCGAATAGCTAAGGCGTCTGCCTGTTCGTATTCGCGCAGGGTCATGTATACCCAAGCCAAGTCAGTAATCGTACTCGAATTTCGAGGGTCAAGCTCAACGGCGCGTTCGAGATTTTGCCTGGCTTCCTCCCAGCGGCCCTCCCATCGACCTATGCCACCGAGAAGCTTAAAGACCTCTGCGTTGTTAGGAAGTTCGTGTTGAGCCTTGGCCAGCTCCTCGCGCGCCCGACGATAATCCAAATAACCCCAAAAAAAGTGATTCGCTCGCGCGAGGTGTGTCTCGCCCGAATCAGGCTGAAGACGAACGGCAGCCTCTACACTGCTCTGGGCTAACGCCAGGCGAGTTTCAGTGTGATCGTAATTAGAAAAATATATTTGATCGTTCGCAGAGGCGAGCTGGCAATGCGCAAGCAGAAATACGGGATCACGTGTTACCGCTTCGTCAAGAAGCTGGACCGCTTTGAATAACGCTTTCTCTCGGCGAGCCGGATTAAAGCGAGCATTGTACCTGAGTTCTTTCGCTTTTAGGTAGAGATCGTATGCAGCCAGGTCGGACGTCGGGAGCTCCTCGATTGCCGCCTTCTCTTTTGGCGACAGTTTGGCCTGAAGCTGGGCGGCAATGGCTTTGACAATCTCGCTCTGGATAGCAAAGACGTTATCAAGTGGTCGATCGTAACGTTCGACCCACAGCTGCCTGTCGGTTCGTCCGTCGATTAACTGCGCGGTGACGCGGACGCGATTTGCGGCACGCTGCACACTTCCTTCAACCACATGCGTAACGCCGAGCTCATTCGCTATCTGACGCAGGTTTCGCTTCGCGCCGCTCTTGTATTGCATCACTGATGTCCGGCTGATCACCTTCAGATCCGCGACCTTCGTCAGATCATTCAGAATTTCGTCTTGCATGCCATCGGTGAAGGATGCGTCTTCCGGATCGGCGCTCAGATTTTCAAATGGCAGCACCGCAACACCGGCTGGCATCGGGAAGACCGGATAAATTGATTCGCTTTTCCAAACCGTCACGCCTACGATCACGGCCGCGAGGACGACCAATGCCGCTGCTAGCACTGTAGTAGTTGGATTTCGTCGCACCCATTTTCGCCCGCGAGTGAAAATTCCACTGCGCCGGGCCTGAACGGGCTCGTGCCGTAGCCACCGTTCAAGATCCTCGGCCAGTGCTCCGGCAGATTGATAGCGCGCCTTAGGATCGCTCTCCAGACAGCGAGCGACGATTGTCTCCAAGTCGCGGTCGAGCAACGGCGCGAGTGAGCGCAAACGTGGCGCCGGAGTGGCAGCAGCTTGATGAATCACAAAGAGAACATTCGGGCCCACGAACGGCGGCCGGCCAGTGAGGAGGTAAAACAAAATCGCGCCCAGACTGTAAACGTCGGCGGCGCGCGTAAGCTTGTCAGCAGGGCGTTCTGCTTGTTCGGGCGCGATGTAACCCGGTGTTCCTAGTGTCTCCAGTGTTCTTGTTAGGTCGCTACCTTGATCGAGCCATTTTGCGAGGCCAAAGTCGCTCACCATCGGTTCGCCATTCTCATCAAGGAGGATGTTACCGGGCTGAAGGTCGCGATGGAGAATGCCTTTGCCATGGGCATAGTCGATAGCGCGTGCAACCTTTGCCATCAGCTGCACACCCCCGCGAGGGTTCTTGCGAAGTGTCGGTGCTGCGGCACGCAGGCTCCCACCCGTCGCATATTTCATGCTGAAAAACGGCAGCCCCTCCTCGCTTTCGCTGATCTCGTGAATGGGAAGAATGTTCGGATGATCGAGGCTTGCGACCGCTTCGGCTTCGCGCCGAAAACGCACCAGTGTCTCATGCGAGTTTACCTGGTGTGCAAGAATGCGTTTCACTGCGACGATCCTGCGAGAGTGCTGCTGCCGTGCGCGATAAATTACTCCCATTCCGCCGCGCCCGATTTCCTCAAGGATTTCGTAATGACCGAGACGCCACTGCGTGTCAGTCACGTTTGCTTCTACGAGGATGTCTTCGAACGCTTCGCGGGAAGCCTCGCCTTTGGTCTCGAGCCCTTCACGCAGAAAACAGTTGATGCATGTGTCGTGATCACGTTGCGTCATCGCCCCGCACTGTGGGCATTTCGCCACTGTCTCGATCCCATCCGCGACGGAATCAGAACCCTTGATTGCCTTGTTCATCAAGCTATTGCGGCGGATAGTGTCGCACACAAATGGCGGATCTCGTCATCTACATCAGCCGGATTCTCGACAGTATGAGCGACCTCATCGCGCAGGAGCCATCGATAACGCTCGCGCAAATTGTGCAGTTGTTTTTTCACCACTGTCTCTGCAATGCCTAACGAGACAGCTAGCTTCGCATATGAGATATCGGCGTGCTCTGCCGCAAGATAATCGCGCAATCCTTCAAAGAGCCGGAGCCGTCCTTTGCCTTCGCACTCCTCACGCAATCGCCGGAGCGCCTGCTCCACGACTGTTGCAGCCCAGCGAAGATCGAAGAGCCGCTCGGGCGCAACCGAGTCGAGTGCGCGTGGAGAGATCGGGATCTGCGAGGGCGCTTCTGCCATCCAAGCGTCCCAGGAAACGAATTCAACGGTGCCGCCCCGTTTCAGCGTTTGTTTTGTATCGGTGACGTTGTGAAGAAAATTCTGGACCGACTTGAGAAGGAGCGAGCGGAAGCGGCCGCGACTTTGGTCGGCCTGCTGCAGCCAGTTTGTTTTCAGAACCATCAGGAAGAAATCTTGCGTGAGATCCTGAGCGTCCTCAGGCGAATACCCACGGCGGCACACGTAAGAAAACACAGGTCGCCAGTAAGTTCGGCATAGTTCCGCCAACGCTTCCGCAGACTTCTGCCGATCGCCTACGGCGTTCGCCCCGGCAAGAACGAGACTCCAGCGCGTGGTATTGAACACGCGCGGCTCAGCTTCCCCATTCACCGCCAAGGAGCGTGACTATTTTTGCCTTCTTCTACAAGCCTAAAAGCGGGCACACAAAATATGCAGACACCAATTTGAAACTCGCTCGCTTCCCCGCTCGCCGGCCGCTACCCGTCGCGGCTTTACCTTCTATGTCGCTAATCCCTCAGCTCCATTCACGAATTCACACGAAACGGTTCGGCAGTTGTTTCAAGCTTATGAAATTTGTGACAATTCGTGCGATTCGTGTCACCGAGCGGCCTATTCGGCACCTCCGAGGGAAATTTCACAAAATTCCGGAACTTTGGCTGGCAGTTCCTTTAGAGGGTTTGTATGAAAACTTATTCTCGGTTAAATCGAAATCGTCTCCTATCACATCCGCGCATTGAAGCCGCAGGCACGTTCATCGCGTACGGCAAATCAGGATTTGAGGAATGGCAAGCTGCCAAAAAAGTAACGATTCCGTACAGAGCGCGCCCTGGAAGCGCTTTGTAAAAGGAAAACAATCATCATTTTTCAAGACTAACATAAAAAAGGAACAATTATGCCAAAGCTAGCATTCCAACCGAAACGACACGGCTACCATTTCGCCAATAGTTTCACCAATCGAATCCTCCCTGGGGTGTTCAACGGCGTGCAAACAGAGGGCCTGTGTGGGGGCATGTCGATGACTGTGCTCGACTACTGGCGAGCTGGATTACCTATTCCCACCCACCGCGATGCGGAGTTGCCGCCCGATCCGGCTTCGGGTGGAGCGCACCTTCCCGCGGAAGGATCCCGGCTGCGAACGTATATCTACAATCGCCAGATTGATAGCTTGCTCACGAGTTTGATGTTTACGCGGTGGGTTGTATTCCCTTGGTTTGGTCCCAACAATTTTCATGATTGGGCCATCAACAGTGAATTCCAAATCGTTCGTCGGCAGATTGTCATCGGCCGCCCAGCCTTGCTGGGTCTGTGGAGTATGGCCGCTGGTCCGACTAGTGGGCATCAGGTGTTGTGCTATGGCTTCGAAGTCAACCCGCTCAAATTGTACATCTACGATCCGAATCACCCCGATATTGACTGCGAGTTGGTCCCAGTATCTCCCGCCGCCGGGGTGGAAGTACGTGACCCGGCAGGTCAGCGCCTGGACACGTACCGCGGATACTTCTTTACCGATGTTTACAACTGGAGTCAGACCCCGCCGTACGCGCCGCCTTACCAGGACCTAGTCGTGTGGCAGGGCGTTGACCTGCAAGCTATGCAGTCACCGGCTCATGTTGGCGAGCGGCTAAACCTCTACTGTCATGATTCGGAATGCCGGCGAGTATCCGGCTACCTTCAAAAATCTTTTTGTCTGGGTTCGAGGCCCTAATGGCGAGAACCTCGATGCGCTGTTGGGCGGAGCCGAACGCGGCCTGACGCAGCTCCAGCCAAACCAGACGCGTTTGATAACGCGAAACGCACTGAACTTTGGCAACAATCCGGGCACTTACACGGTTGGTGTCAGCTACCTGTCAAATAACGATGATTGGATAAATATTCCTCCCGGCAACGGCGGTGCGGTCACCCAGCGTTCGATTTCTCTATTCACTCAGAAAAATCAGGTCATCGATACGACGATTTCCATCGCTGAATCTTCTGCCGGCGTTCCAACAGGCATCACGATGCAGCCCGGCGATGAGTTGGCCCTTAGCGCATATGGCACTATTTGGGCGGGCGTGTGGTTTACAGGGGTCAACGGCCCTGACGGTTGGACGGATCGCATCGAAACCAATCCCGCATCGCCCTATATCAACCAACCCGACGCTCATCCTTTCTGTCTCGTCGGCCGGTTCGACAATGATCCGTGGTTTTATGTTGGGAGCGGATTTACCCGACGGCCTGCAACGCTAACCGGGCCTAAACAGCTAACACTTCGAACGAACGATAATACGCCTGGCAATGGTGCAGGCTCGTTTCAGTGCCGGGTTCAAGTCTGGCGTTAGACCTTAGCAACAACATTCGAAAGAACAATAACTATAGAAAGGAAGATCCAAACCATGAGTGTAATAATTCGGCCGGGTGTTCGGCCACTCGTTATTGCAATCTATGTCCACCTCCTCCCGCTCCTATTTACGTCCACTGTCGGGGCCCAGGTGCTAGAAGGAAAGCTATACCGTGAAATTAGCACCCCGGAGGTCTACCTGATCAGCGCAGGCAAAAAGATCTGGGTTCCGAACCCCCCCGCGCTTTTCTTGATGGGGTTCAACTGGTCAAACGTCGTCGTAGTGCCTGACGGCACGCTCAACGCGTACCCACGCTTTAACATTCCGTCCTTGTCGTTAACGCCGGGGTCGCTAATCTTCCCTCCGGAGGGCAAGGCGCATCCGCTCGCCTTGGTGCCAGGCAGCGTGAAAGCGATGTCGCGGGGAAAGGAGATCCAGCTCGTAGAGCTGTACGGTTGGCTGCGGGCCATGGACGAAAAGTGCAACGATGAACCTGATTTCGACTATGGATTGGAACTCGACACCGACTGGGCGCTGGCACAGGGGATCGACTTGCACAGTATCCTCCGCGTGGGTAACGTCGTGGTCGTCGGGTCGGTGCTGCCTGGTTTCGGCGCACGTCACGTTGTGAGCCTTCCGCTGATCCACATCGAGCTCAACGCGTGGGAATGGAACAACATCACTGCCGGGCGCACCAAGCCCCCAGACTGGACTTTCGTCGGCAACTGCGATAGGGCCGCCACCTGGCCCTTCGATCAATTCCAGCCGATACCAGGGCAAAGTCTCCAGCCAGTGGCGAAAGACAGGCCCTACGTCCGCGTAGCTGGCTCGTTGATCACAGACAGTCCGCACGACGTCCAGCATCGTCCCAACGTCATTTTTTCGCGTTGGTTCGCAATTACGGAGTCCTATACTGCGGAATGGGAGGGATCGGTCCCTGATTGGCATCCGGGCACGGCTAGCGACTCGCCCGATCATTACGCTCGGTGGACGGAGATCCATCCGCCCGATCTGATTCAGGTCCTGAGCCCAAAGGAGCCGCGCGTCACTGTTCGTGCGGTCGCGCTGGCAGCGCGCGTGGGCTGGCTCCCGTTCGGGTTGTCGAATTCATGTGAGCAGGTGGACTTCGACATCTTCCCTGAGGCGTCGCGGCCTCCGAGTTCGCGGATCAAATACGAGGAGCTTCCCGGCCCGGAGATTTATTGGCCTTGGGGAAAGGACGATAACAATGGCTCGTGGGTAACCTCCTTCGATGATCATGTGCACGTGAAAGCGCGCGTCTGCGGCGGTAGTCTCGGCGGCTCGCCCGGCCGGTTCAAGGCCATCTACCGTGTCTGGTGGGAGCCAGTTGTCTCAGCTCCGTGCCCGCTCGACCCAAACCAGTATAGTGCCGAAATCTTAGCGTTCACACTTCCGACGACGTTACCCCCGTTTGTTCCAGGTAGCCACACCGTCACCAATAAGACAGCTACTGTCACGGTCAAGAATACTGGCCCTTCAGATTGGAACGGCGCTAAGGTCAGTGTCATCACGTCGGGTTCGAACAAAAACGCGGTAACCTTTAATTCGCAGGACAAAAAGAATGTGGCTAGTGGCTCGACGGCTACATTCAACTTGCCGTTTGGGTGCGCTGCTGTCGGAACCTGCTCGGTAACGGTCCGAATGGAAATAAACGGATGTGCCTTTGGCAATTCACTGACCAAAACCACGGAATGCCCGCAATATGAGCCTGGGCGATGATGCACTCGGCAAAGACCACATACACTCTTAGCAACCTATTTACGCACATCAAACAATTTAAAGCTGACCTGAGTGGAGGGCAAAACACAATAACGCAAAAACTGACAGCTCTTCAGAGCATAGCTCCAATCCGACATTCCACCCGCCATCGAATTAGCGGAGCTATTTTCCTTCTGCCAATAAGTATTCTGCTTGTGGGGTGTCCTCCTTGGAAAATCACAAAGATATTAGTGAATCCCCAGCCTCTTGCAGGAAATGAAACGGTGTTCCCGGTTGTGTTGGTTGCACCCAATACATCGTCAGCGCCACCCTCGGTCCAACGTGTTGTCATTGAGGTGGCGTTTGAGCGAGACCCGAACTTTACTAACCGAATTGGGTTCAGTGTGGACTGCGGCCATTACGAACCTAGATTCAGCAGCTATGTTCATTCGCGTTCGTCCTGGCTCGGTTGGGTAGCTTCGAACCGCGGTCACGCGGAATTCTTATTCTGTGCGTGTAGTCGAATTGAAGAGGTGGGCCGTGATCCATCCGTCGAATTGTATGTTCAAGACTTAAACAACCAACAGCTTAGCCTAACAGCTACTGGGACCGCTCAGGCAAAGATCGTACTGGACATCGAAGTAATCAGCAAGGATCAGGGTCGGGACGAATACGTCACATCCTCGGCTGCCAAGCCGTTGGAAATATCTTGCCTAAAAGATAGCCCAATCCAGTGAGTTAAGTAGAACCCCAAAAAAACGGCGGCTATTGAAACGCCGTGCTGTAATTGCCCTGCAAAAAGCAGCGGAGGCACAATGCCTCGAGTTTCAACGGTAAGATTCGCGCGGGCGAAACTGCACCGCAACTGCCACTCAACAATCAGCAAAGCTCAGAGCTCACAACGACTGCCATATTTCACAATTAGCCGTCACGCGTATCCGTGTTGCGGCTCCTTGTTTGCTCCAAAATTATCCGGAACTTTGGATTCTAGTTCCTTTAGTCGTTTGTATGAAAACTTATTATTGGTTAGATCAAAATCGTTTCCTATCACATCTGCGCACAGCTTTTTGTGCACTCGCAATTGTCGGCGCGTTACTAACGTTGCCAAGTGCTGAAGCTGGCGGACCTCCTCTTCCTGCAAGCGGAGAGTTTTTCCCCTGCTTCAGTTTCGCTGGTCCTCCTCGCTCTGTCGGTGAAAACGTGATTATCACGTTCAACATCAGTAACTGGAGAACGTCTACTGGCACGTTCATTGGATCTGCCGAGGGCACTGAGCTGGATGTAGTGCATCCCGATGGTTCCATAACGCTCCATGGCAGTTTCCTCTTCACTGGTTCGGTGAATGGCAGGTCGGGCACGATGGTCTTCAGCTATGAAGGCATAGGCAACGCTGTGACCGGCCACGAAACCTTGCGTTTTGTGGGCAGACAGGGGACCGGCGATCTCGCTGGCGTATATGCGAACTTAACGGCTGAGGGTGACGTGGGCCTTCCGGCACCAGGATGCAACCCTCCCAGCATTGCGGGACAGGGCACTTATACCGGACAAGTTGTATTTGCCCGCTGAATCGCCGACTAAGACGCGCAGT
>Ga0066709_100002746_pt1 | contig 13059 bp, 10 predicted proteins | sample GraSoiAngelo_158_FD_79665 | JGI IMG/M metagenome (GOLD analysis project Ga0066709, IMG submission 79665) | Grasslands soil microbial communities from the Angelo Coastal Reserve, California, USA - 14_1009_16_30cm | ecosystem: Environmental > Terrestrial > Soil > Grasslands | place: USA... | reverse complement strand
TCGTTGTTGCAAAAGACGTGCACCGCGTGGTCCTGGCGCAGCCAGCGGTGCAACTGTGCGAAGAATTCGCGGCGTTGGGCTTCGGCAATTTGCGGTTCCGGCGCGCGGTCGCCCAGCGGGCGGAAGGCATCGAGTGAGGCCAGGCGAAGTGGAGCGAGTGGCGGGCCTTGATCCGCGGGTGGCGGATGGTGCGCCGCAGGTGGTTCCGGATTGGGGCAGCCGCGGTCCTCCTCCCAAGCCGGGATTTCGGATTCGGACATTTCCAGTCTCGTCATTCCTTTCGCGGACAACGCCGCCTGAAAATCTTGCCAGGGGACAAAGAACGGGTCGCCGGCGGGCACTTGCTCCGCGTATTGACTGGCGTGTGCGGCGAGCGCCCCGGGTTCGCAGAACACGAAAAGGGTTTCGGGCGACAGGTAATCCAAAAGAGGTGACAGTGTTGGCCGGCGGTCGCCTGTTGATTCCGCGTCGTCCCCGGCAGTTACCTCTGGCGACTGAGCGCGCAGAATTGACGCGTCAAGGTCACGTTTCAGAATGGCCAATTCCCCGGCCGGCGGCAGTGTCACCGAAGCGATCTGTTCGCGCGAGACCTGGGTGAGTGGATCGAAGTGCCGTAACGATTCCAGTTCATCCCCGAAGAATTCCAGTCGCACCGGCCAGGGGCTTGTGGGCGGATAGACATCGAGAATCCCGCCGCGCAACGCGAGTTCCCCCTTTTGAGTGACTTGCGCTTCTGGTTCGTATCCCTGCTCTTCGAGCCACTCGACCAGGTCGAGGGGCTCGAGGCGGTCCCCACGCGCAAGGCCGCGCGTGCGCCGCCTGAGTTCCTGCGGCGAAAACGTGAGTTGCAGCAACGCCGTGACACTCGTCACCACGAGCGGGACGGGTCGCGGGTCGGCGATTCCGTTACGGGCGAGCGCAACCAGCGTTTCCAGACGTTCGCTGATGACATCGGAGTGCGGCAGTTTCGCCTCGTGCGGAAGGGTTTCCCAAGCCGGGTAAAAGAGTGGCTTGCCGGATGCGAGAGAAGGCGTTTTTGAACCGGGTGTCAGGGGAGCGCTGGTCTCCTGTCTGCCAGCGGCCACTTGCAACCATGTCTCGAGGTCCTGTTGAAAACTCTCCTGTGCCTTGAGGTCCGCGGTGACCACAACAATGGGACGTCCAGGACAAATCCGGCGGAGCACCGCGGAAATAAAAGGCTGCGCGGACTGGCTCACGTCCGAACAGCACAATGCGCCGCCCGACTCCAGGCGCCGTTGCAAGGATTGCACAGCGGGAGTTTTTGCGGCGGCGGCAAAGAGATCGTCTGCCACCGCACCTGACGGCTCTCTCGCCAAACGCGCGGAGGTTGGCACCGCTTCCGGGTGGCGTCAAGGGGCCGATGGACAAGTACGAAATCCGAATGACGAATGACGAAAGAAGCCCGAAATTGGAAACCGAATTGCGCTGTCGGTTGCAGGTTGTGGGTGGTGGGTTGCGCGGAGTTAGCCAACCCGCCACCTGCAACCCACAACCCGCAACCAGACCTTCCCTGAGGATGGCGGCTGAGATTGATTTCAAAATTGTTCCCTCCGGGCATGATCCGTGGAATTATCGCCTCATGCACAACCCGATTATTGTCGCGCTCGATGTTCCGACGCCGGAGGCCGCGCTGAAACTGGTTGCGCAACTCCAGTCGGCAGTGGGCGCCTTCAAAGTGGGCAAGGAATTGTTTGTCAGCGCCGGGCCGGAGGTCGTCCGCAGCATCCGCGGGACGGGCGGGTCAGTTTTCCTCGATCTTAAATTTCATGACATCCCGAACACCGTGGCCCGGGCTGTTGAGGCCGCCGTGCAACTGGACGTGCAAATGCTGACGGTTCACGCGAGCGGCGGAAGCGCGATGATGCGGGCCGCCGAACGTGCCGCGCAGGAAACCGCCGGGAGGTTGGGCCGGAGGCCGCCGCTGGTTCTGGGTGTGACGATTCTGACCAGTCTCGACAGCAACGAACTCGCCGAGATCGGAATGCATGCCAACGTCGGCCATCAGGTGGAACGATTGGCGTCCCTGGCTGCGGCCGCGGGGCTTCGAGGGCTCGTCTGCTCGCCGCTGGAAATTGCCGGGCTGCGCCAGATAATTCCTTCCGCCATGCAGTTGGTTTCACCCGGAATTCGTCCAGCCGACGCGAAGAAGGACGATCAAAAGCGGACCCTGTCTCCCTCGGAAGCCCTGGCCGCCGGCGCGGACTGGCTGGTGATTGGCCGGCCGATTTGCGCGGCGGAAGACCCGCGCGTCGCGGCGGAAAGAATCCTGGCGTCGCTCAGCCCGGCGAATCCGAAGTTGATTTAGCACGAGTCCTTACCAGACCGCGACCAGGTCGGCCGCGTAGATCTCCTCGAGCAGCTTTGCGTAATCGGGTTCTCCCGCCGCCAGGTCCACCACGGTCACCTCGACGTTGGCTTGCGCTTGGTGGTTCCCGATCACGGTGTCCGCAACCGTGTCGCCGGCCCTGGTGACGATGTGCAGAATGACGCGCATGTCAAAAGCGGAGAACGTAATCGTTTTCCAACGCGAGCGCCGCCAGTTCATCGTCGCTGATTTGGCGAAAGGCCACGGGCGCCTCGCCGATTTCTTCCAACCACGGCGCGCCGCGTTGCGCGCAGATCAGCGCGCCCGATTCGGCCGCCAGCGGCAGGAATCGTCGAAAATTGTCGCCGTCCGCCAGTTCGTCGGCGTGCTCGCTCAGCGCCAGCACGGCCGCGTCGCGCAGATAAATCGTGACGGCGACCCTTTTCGACGCACCGACCCCGGCCGCAATGCGGACGGCTTCGGCCGGGCGCGGTGTGTTTCGGGGATCGCCGGTGATGATGAAGAGAGCGGCGGGGCGCATTCTCAATTAAAGCTTAAGAAACGATCGGTCCCGGCGATCAGGTCATTCACGATCGTGAGTCCGCCAAATATGGCCTGTTCGCCCCCGGCGATTCCACGGCGTTGCGCCCCATACGCACAGGCAAACAGCTTCAGTCCGTCTGCCTTGAGCTGTTGCAGCCGAGGATCGCTCAGGCCCTTGACCGCGTCGTCGATGCAATAGAAGTAAACCACCACACCACGGGCGAGCGCGATTTCCGCCAGGCGAAGTCCGTGGTTGAAATTGGGATGTTCAGGCGGAACGGAGATCAGCAGGCCCAGCTTTTTCCCACGCAAGAGCATGTCAAATCCGAATCAACTGGCGAGCACGGACTGGACTAGGTCGATCAGTGTTTTTGGCGTAAAGGGCTTGCGCAAGAACCGGTCAGGTCGCGACGGATAAAAGGCGACGGTCTCTTCGTGGACGTTGCCGCTGTAAAGGATGGTCTTTAATGTGGGGTGGGCTTTCTTGCAGTGCTGGATCAGTTCGCGCCCGGTCATTTGGGGCATTTGAAAATCGGTCAGAAGCAGATCCGGTTTGGGATCTGCCTCGCTGATGGCTTTGCGGGCGGCGTTGGGGTCCTGAAAGAAAACCGAGTCGTATCCCCCCATTTTCAAAATGGCCTGAACGACGTCACCAACCATCGGCTCGTCGTCAACGACATAGACCAGCTCCGTAGCTTTTGGGGTTCCTACACTGCTTTCTAGTTTCGGCGGATTCATTCCGTCAGGATTTCATTCTCAGCTTAAAGCATGCAGGCGTCAACTATTCGTTGAGATCGTTCAACTTGCGCATCCATCGCCACTTGGGCCATCGCCTTTGGCCAGTTTCCCGTTGCGCGCCCGCTTTGCTTCGACTTAAGCTTCGTCCGTCCGATTCAGACCATTCCCGGGCCTGAATCGTCTTATGAAACCGGAAAAAAAGGCAATTTCCCGAAAACCAGCCCCTGCCAATGTCAGCAAAACGCCCTCCAAATCCACCGGTCGTCGAGTTCCTCGCGGGGCGCGAGTGGGAGGGGGAAAAGGAAGGGAGCTTGAGGAGAAGCAGGAGTCCCCGGCACAGGCCAAAGTCCAAACGCCGGGGCCGAGCGTTGCGGAAAAGCAGGACCTCAGGGTGCCGCCCCTGCTGCTCGAAGGCGATCCACCGGTGTTGCCTGCGCCCAGCGCGCCCGGGATTCGCAACCCGCTCGGACCGGCCATTCCGCCAGTTTCTTACGTTGGCCTTACCGTAGCGGCAGGAGAACTTCCGGAAGCGTACGGCACCGAAAAATTGCTGGTGGCCGCCCGCGACCCTCACTGGCTTTACGCGCACTGGGACCTCACGCGGGAACAGCTACGCGATTACAGCCGGCGTTCCGCGGACGGGCATCTGATTTTGCGCGCATTCATCGATAATGTTGCCCATGAGCCCGTTGCCGAAGTGCATGTCCATCCCGAATCGAAGAACTGGTTCATCCACGTCGGTCGCGGAGGGACAGAGTTTGTGGTCGAGCTGGGCTACTACGCCAAATCGGACCGGCGCTGGACCCGCATTTCCGTTTCCGCGCCGGCACTGACGCCGCCCGATTCGCTCTCAGCGGACACTTCGGCTAACTTCGCAACGATTCCCATCGACGTCCCCTTCGAACAGTTGCTGGCCATGGTGAAGAGCGCCGTGGGCGAAAACGCCCCACTGGCCGAAGCCGTCCTGCAATTGCGGGCCCAGGGCCACGAAGGGTTGCCTGGACCGAAAGAAATAGAGTCTGGCAGTTGGACCACGGCGCAGGAGAGCGCGCTGGCGCAGTTGCTCTCGATTGACCAGGTGCGTCGCGTCTGGATCGGTTCGCTCGAGGTCACCGAGCTGGCCCGGCGCCGGCTCTCGCAGGAACTGGCGTCCGCGGCTCCGGCCCAGTTCTCCGTGTCGGAACAACCCGGAGCGCGCGCGGAAGGAAGCGTCTCGAGCCCGTTCGGCGGTGTCGAGGGCAGAATCGGTTTCTGGTTCAACGTCAACGCGGACCTGGTCATTTACGGCGCGACCGAGCCGGACGCGACAGTCACCATCGGCGGCAGGAAAATCCCGCTGCGACCCGATGGCTCGTTCAGTCTCCGTTTCGCGCTGCCCGATGGCCAATATAATTTGGTCGTGGTGGCGGTTTCGTCCGACCGGACGGACGGTCGCCAGGCGGAATTGCAATTCAGCCGCGCAACTCGATACTGCGGCGAGGTCGGGGCGCATCCGCAGGATCCGCAGCTCGGCGCGCCCGGGCCCGAGAATGAAGTTCAACGAGCTGGTTAGGAACAAGCTCAAAGCTCAAGAAAAGTTCCAGCTTGAAAGCTCCAAAATCGGGTGGGCCGCGAGGGCTGATTCGAGAAGGAGCGCGGACAGCCTTGTTCGCGGACATCTTGCCTTGGCGCCTCTTGGGAATTGGGATACGGGAGCTTTTCTTGAGCTTTAGACTTTGAGCTTTGAACTTGCTTGCTGGAACCTGCAAAAAATATGGCTGGCTACCTCGCACTCGTCCTCCACGCGCACCTGCCATTTGTCCGGCACCCGGAACACGAAAAATTTCTTGAGGAAAACTGGCTCTTTGAGGCGATCACGGAGAGCTACCTGCCGCTCATCCAGATCATGGAAGGCTGGCTGCGCGATGGCATGGAGACGCGACTCACGCTCACGCTTAGCCCCACACTGTGCGCGATGCTGCTCGACCCGTTCCTGCAGGAGCGCTATCTGCGACACTTGAATGGATTGATTGAGCTCGCCGAAAAGGAGATTTATCGCACGCAATGGGAGCCCGACTTTCGTCCCCTGGCCGAATTATATCACCAGCGCTTCGTCGGAATCCTCGATACCTACGTTTCCTGCAGCCACAACCTGGTCGGCGCGTTCCAAAAATTCCAGGACCTCGACCGGATCGAAATCATCAACTGCGCGGCCACCCACGCGTTGCTGCCGCTGCTCGCCAATCATCGACCCTCCGCGCGCGCCCAAATCCTCGTCGCGCGCGATCAATACCGGCGTTGTTTCGGGCGGGACGCCCGCGGAATCTGGCTCCCCGAATGCGCGTACGCGGCCGGAATCGGGGCGGTCTTGCAGGAGGCGAACATCCGCTGGTTCATCATGGACACGCATGGCATCCTGCACGCACGCCCGCGTCCGCGTTACGGCGTGTTTGCGCCGGTTTTTACACCCGAGGGCATTGCCGCGTTCGGCCGCGACCTCGAGTCCGCCAAACAGGTCTGGAGCCGGCAGGAGGGTTATCCGGGCGATCCGCGTTACCGGGATTTCTATCGCGACGTCGGGTTTGACCTCGACTTCGATTATGTTCGGCGCTATCTGCCGTCGCCGGAGGTGCGCGGTTTTACCGGCGTCAAATATCATCGCATCACCGGCGGTTCCGGCGCGAAGGAGGTTTACGATCGCCGGGCCGCCTTACGCGCGGCGGACGAACACGCCGGCCATTTCCTCCGCGCGCGTCTGGAGCAGATCGAGCGCCTGGCGGGCATCATGGATCGGCCCCCGCTGATTCTCTGCGCGTACGACGCGGAACTTTTCGGCCACTGGTGGCACGAAGGCCTCGAGTGGCTCGATCTCTTTGTGCGCAAGGCGTATCATGACCAGAAAATCTTCACCTTGATCACGCCCGAGGAATATTTGCGCCAATACCCGACCCAACAGGTCGCAACGCCCAGCCCGTCGAGTTGGGGTGAGGAAGGATACTGGCGTGTGTGGCTCAATGAAAACAACGAGTGGATTTATCCCCATCTGAATGTCGCGCAGGCGCGGATGAGCGGACTGGCGCGACAATTTCCGGCGGCAACCGGCCTGACCGCGCGGGCGCTCAAGCAGGCCGCGCGCGAGCTCCTGCTGGCGCAGGCCAGCGACTGGCCGTTCATTCTCCGCACCCGCACCAGTCCGGACTACGCCCGCCAAAGGGTCAAAGACCATCTGCTGCGTTTCATCGCCCTCCACGAACAGCTCACCACCACCGGCGTGGACGAAAAATGGCTCGCCCGAATCGAGTCGCTGGACAACATCTTTCCCGACGTGAATTACCAATATTGGGCGTGAATGCAGCTTCGCCGGGCGGACAGTGGTTCTTCTTAACGCGCGTCCGCGCCTTCGGTGAAGCGAAGCCGTTTGTCACCGGGAGCGATCAATACGAAAACCAAGGCGAAAAACCGTGCTGAAATCGGTGCGCAAGATTCCAAATTCTGCGGCATCTTGCGAATGCGTCCGGGTGCCATTATCGGTCCTTGTCTTTTTAAGAAACGATCAGTAGCATACTCCCACAAGCGATGGTATGAACACCAGAACTACGGTGCCCAAAGGGAACTTCATGTCACCTGAGGACAGTATTCTGCCGCGGGCTTTTGTCGCAGCCGTCCTGATCTGCTTTTCAGCAAGAGCCCAAGTCCAGCAGGCCTGGGTGACCCACTACAATGGGCCAGGCACGATCGGCAGCGCCGCTGTCAGGGCCATGGCTGTGGACCGCAAAGGCAACGTGAGCGTAACGGGGGTTTCCGGCGGCCCTGGCACCGGTACCGACTACGCGACCATCAAATATGATGTCGATGGCAACCAACTCTGGGCGGCTCGCTACAGCGGACCAAGCGAGGATTACGCCAACGCAATCGCGGCGGATAGCGCCGGCAACATATATGTCACCGGCGAATCTTTGGATCGCGATACCGATTATGATTATGTGACGATCAAGTATGATGCAAATGGGAACGGAGTCTGGACGAATCGCTACAATGGGTCTGGCAACCGGATTGATTCGGCGTACGCGATGGCTGTGGACAGCGCCGGCAACGTGTATGTCACCGGCCGCTCCTACAGCTCCGGCACGGGCTACGACTATGCGACTCTGAAGTATGATACCGATGGCAACCAGCTATGGGCAGCCCGTTACAACGGCAATGGCACCTCGGACGATGTCGCCTACGCCTTGGCGGTGGACGAGGCCGGCAATGTGTACGTCACAGGAGGTTCGGCTGGCCTCGATACCGGTTGGGATTATGCCACCATCAAATACGACGCCGGCGGCCATCAGCTCTGGGTGGCCCGCTTCCCGCCGGGCGTCGCCGCCACCGCGCTTGCTGTGGATAGCGCCGGCAAGGTGTATGTCACCGGCTGGTCGGCTGACTCGTACGGCGGCGCGCATTATGCCACCGTAAAATATGATGCCGAGGGCAATCAGCTCTGGGCGGCTCTCTACCGCGGGCCGCTTAAGCACAACGCGTTTGCAACCGCGCTGGCGGTGGACAGTGCGGGCCAAGTGTATGTCACCGGCCAGGCTGATGAGAACTACGCGACTCTGAAGTACGATGCCGGCGGCAACCCACTCTGGGTGGCGCGCTACGTCGGGCCGGGCGGCTCAGGCGATTCTGCTCAGGCCTTGGCGGTCGATGGCTCAGGCAACGTCTATGTCACAGGGTCCTCGGGCGGCTCCGGCACTGGCGCCGATTGTGCGACCATCAAGTATGATAACAACGGCAACCAAATCTGGGCCGCTCGTTACAACGGACCCGACAACCACCACGATGTCGCCACTGCCCTGGCAGTGAATACCGTCGGCGATGTCTATGTCAGCGGCCATTCCAGCAGCTACGTCAATCCTGATGTGTATGTGACGATCAAATACGTGCAAACGACCGCGGCTGGTTTGCCCGCTATTATCACTGAGCCAAAGCGTCAAGTGGCCGTTAACGGCACGAACGTCACTTTCAGCGTGGTTGCCGCCGGCTCGGCTCCCTTGTTTTATCAATGGCGCTTCAACGGAGTAAATCTTCCCGGAGCGACGGATGTCACCTTTGTTTTGACCAACGTGCAGGCTAGCCGGTCGGGTGATTACTCGGTGGTCATCACTAATCTGCTGGGAGTAACCGTAAGCCCGGAGGTCCGGCTGACAGTGGTATCTGAGCCCTGGCTGGGTTTTGCGGAAATACTGCCCGGCCGGGAGTTCCAATTCGGCCTGGTAGGCGATCCGGGCCTGCTCTATGAGATCCAATGGTCGAGCGATCTCGTGCGTTGGCTTTCTTTGACCAATTTGTCCAGCACCATAGGCCTGATCCAGCTTGGAGATTCAATCGCCACAAATTCCTCCCAGCGCTTTTACCGGGCCGTCGTTCCGCCATAATTCGATCTGGATTTCCCGCGAACTGAACTTACGCTCGTTCCGTGACCAGGAAGCTCTTCCTGCTGGACGGCATGGCGCTGGTTTACCGCGCGCACTTCGCGCTGGTCAGCCGCCCGATCTTTACGTCGAAAGGCGTCAATTCATCGGCGCTGTTCGTCTTCACCAACACGCTGCTCGACATCCTCCAAAACCAGCTCCCGACCCACATCGCGGTCGCTTTTGACACCGAGGCGCCCACCGAACGGCATCGCGAGTTTCCGGAATACAAAATCCAGCGTGAAGCCATGCCCGAGGACATTGCCTGGGCCCTGCCGAACGTGCGGCGACTCCTCGATGCCTTCAATATCCCGGTATTGACTTGCGACGGCTTCGAGGCCGACGACATCATCGGCACGCTGGTGCGCCGCGCCGAGAATCAGAGCTTCGAATCCTACATGGTGACGCCGGACAAGGACTTCGGCCAGCTCGTCTCGGGAAAGGTTTTCATCTACAAGCCCGGTCGAATGGGAGACGCCGCCGAGATTCTTGGGCTTGGGGAAATCCGCGCAAAATGGGGTATCGAGCGACCGGATCAACTGATCGACGTCATCGGCTTGTGGGGCGACGCCTCCGACAACATTCCCGGCGTGCCGGGCATCGGCGAGAAAACCGCCAGCAAATTGATCGCCCAATACGGGACGGTCGAGAATCTATTGGCGCAGACGAGCGACCTGAAGGGCAAGCTGCGGGAAAACCTCGAGAAGCATCGCGAGCAGGCCTTGCTCTCGAAACGACTGGCCACGATCAATTGCAGCACCCCCATCGAGGTGAGCCTGGAAAGCCTGAAACTCCGGCCGCCAAATGAAGGGCAGCTCAAGCGATTGCTCGTCGAGTTCGAGTTCAATTCAATCGGCCGGCGATTGTTCGGCGACGATTTCAAGACGGGCAGGGGTTTTGCCACCGGCGGCCCGGGCGGGCCGGTGGAGGTCATTGCGGATGCGGCAGACGACACCGCTGACCAACCCGCAAATGCCGTTGCCGAACCAAAGCCCGCGGTTCGAGCCAACCTCAAGACCCTCGCCGACGCCCCCCATGACTATCGCCTGGCGGCCAATCCGGCAGCACGGTCGGCGCTAATCAAATCGTTGAGCCAACAGACCTGCTTCGCCTTTTCGGTGAGTGCGGACCGGTCCGGACACGCCGGCCTGCTCGGGTTGGCTTTCTCGGTGGCGCCGCACTCAGGCTGGTTGGTTCCGATCGCGCGCGCAACGCAGGAGGCGGCTGTTCTGGCGGAGTTCCGGCCCGTGTTCGAAGACGAGCGGATTGAAAAGGTCGGCTACGATCTCAAGGTCGATATCAGCGCGTTGAAATGGAGAGGCATTTCGGTGCGCGGAAAGCTCTTTGACGTGATGCTGGCGCACGCGCTTGTCGAACCGGAACTCCGTCATTCACTCGATTTTTTGTCGGAAGCGTTCCTGGGTTACTCGCTGGCGTCCGCGGCTCCGGCTGGGGCCGGGCAGAGTGAACTGGAATTGGGAGAGGGCCGTCCCGCTCGCGAGGTCGAGCACGCGGTCGAAATTGCCGACGTCGCCGGGCAGCTCCGGTCCGCGCTCGAGCCGTTGCTGAAGGAAAAGGCGCAGGAACGGGTGTTTTACGAAATTGAGGCGCCCTTGGTGCCGGTGCTCGTGGATATGGAGTTCGAAGGCGTTCGGGTCGATGGACCGGTGCTCGCGGAATTCGCCGGATTGCTGAGCAAAGAAATGGCAGGCCACGAACAGACGATTTATCGACTCGCCGAGACCGAGTTCAATCTCAACTCGCCCAAACAACTGGGCGAAATCCTGTTCGACCGGCTCAAGATCGCCGACGCCCCGAAAAAAACCCGCACCGGCCAATACGCCACGGACGAACAGACGCTCATCGCCCTTGCCTCAGACCACCCGATCGTGAGGCACCTGCTCGAGTACCGCGAATGCGCGAAGCTCAAGTCCACCTACGCCGACGCGCTGCCCACGGCGATACGTTCGGACACCGGCCGCGTGCACACGACGTTCCAACAGCTCGCCACGGCCACCGGTCGGTTGAATTCGGGAAATCCGAACCTGCAGAACATCCCGATCCGCTCGCGGCTGGGTCAGGAGATTCGCAAGGCGTTTGTCCCGCGCGACGACGGTTTCGCGCTCCTCTCGGCCGACTACTCTCAGATCGAACTGCGAGTGATCGCGGCCCTGAGCCGCGAGACAACGATGATCGAAGCGCTCAAGAGCGGCGCGGACATCCACGTCGCCACCGCCGCTCGCGTATTCGGTGTGCCGCAAAACGAAGTCACACCCGAGATGCGCGAACGGTGCAAGATGGTCAACTATGGCATCGCCTACGGGATGTCGGCCTTCGGGTTGGCGCAGCGGCTGGGCATCCCGCGCCGGGAAGCGGCCGCGATCATCGCCCATTACTTCGCTCAATTTCCCGGCATCCGAAAATACATGACCGACACGATTGAGTTTGCGCGCCGGCACGGCTACGTCGAGACGATCACAGGCCGACGCCGTTACCTGCGCGACATTGGCTCATCCAACGCCACTACTCGCAATGCCGCCGAGCGCCTGGCGATCAACACGCCGATCCAGGGCACCGCCGCGGACATGATCAAGCTCGCCATGATCCAAATCCATCGCGACCTGGTCGCGCGCCGGCTGGAGTCACGCATGATCCTTCAGGTTCACGACGAGCTTGTGTTCGACCTCTACCAACCGGAGAAGGAAGAAGTCATGGCGCTAGTCGAAGAAAGAATGAAAACCGCCATCGCTCTAGAGGTGCCGATTGTGGTTGAGATGGGCGTGGGGAACAACTGGCTCGAGGCGCATTGAGCGATTCAATTTGATTTTCGAGTTGACCGTTCCTGCAGCCAGAGGATGTCCAGGTTGTTGGGCTGAGGCGAATTCAGTATCGGGCCCGCTGGGACGGTCCGGATGTCTCTCCAAATCCGAACCTGCGCGCGCCCGTCGGCAAACCCAACCATGGCGCCGCGGCCATGGTAATAGGCCGGGAAGTCCACCATCCGATACTGCGTCGGCGAGGTTGGGTAGCCGGTCATGTCAACAATGAACAACCCGTCGTTGATGCTGTCCGGGCGTTCGCCGATCAGAACCCAGAGCTGGTCCGGCCCGGCGGCGGTGACCTGGGCCAGGTTGGTGTAAAGGGTCCAGGCCGGGCCGTTCCAAGCCATCCCGCCAATCCAACTGTTCATCGAATAGGAGCGAATCCGCGGGACATATCGGCCGGTGTCAGGTCCGCTCGAAGCCCTTGCCCGCGTAGGATCGTCCGGACAACTGAAGGCCGAGGTGTCGAGAACATACGGCCAAAGCTGGCCACGTTTGGTGTAGAGTGCATGGTTCCAGTTGTTGGGATTGGACTGGGTCAAGTCCATGAAACTACTGCCGCACCAGTCATATTGACCAATGGGAGCGTTGGCGTTGAATGGAAGGGCATCGGCGTGGTCGGCGGGGAAGGCGCTCCATCCCCCAATCAGTCTCTTTATGTTGATCGAACAAACCGCCGCCCGGCTGTTTCGCTCCGAATCGCCGAACACCGGGAGCAGGAGCAGGCCGAGCAGCGCCACCACTGCGCCCACGGCCACGAGGTCCGCCCTCGTGAATCCCCGTGTGTCAGTCGGAGTTGGACAACGCACGCCGAACAAATATTCTCCTCGCATCTGGCCTGCAAGAACGCTTTCCTGTGGCAGGAATCAGTTCTCAATGAAAATTGGATTGTCCTTGCGCCCATTCGATTTTCGTTTGGCGATTCTGGTCTTGGGCCTCGCCGGGCCTGCGTTCTCGGCGCCCGCACCTCTGCTGCACGGATCGGAAGTCATCCTGCAGCCCGTGTTCAGTCCGGACGCCTCACGCCTCGCCTTTGCCAGCACACTGCCCGACCTCGTCACCAACGACACAAACGGCCGCGTGCTCGACGTTTTTCTTCTCGACCTTGCCTCCGGCAGGATCGAGTTGGTGAGCGTGCGCGCCGACGGAACGGGCAGCGGCGACGGGCCGTCGTATGCGCCTCAGTTCGCCGCCG
>Ga0066709_100002745_pt1 | contig 13060 bp, 11 predicted proteins | sample GraSoiAngelo_158_FD_79665 | JGI IMG/M metagenome (GOLD analysis project Ga0066709, IMG submission 79665) | Grasslands soil microbial communities from the Angelo Coastal Reserve, California, USA - 14_1009_16_30cm | ecosystem: Environmental > Terrestrial > Soil > Grasslands | place: USA... | reverse complement strand
GTGCCCTACGTCGCGATGGAGCTGCTGTCCGGCGCGATGCTGGCCGGCCGGCTCGCCGGCGGTGCGCTGCCCTGGCCGGAGGCGGTACAGGTGGCGGCGACCGTCGCCGACGTGCTGGCCATCGCGCACCGGCGCGGCGTGGTGCACCGCGACCTGACCCCGGCAAACATCATGATGACCGACTCCGGACCGAAGATCATCGACTTCGGTGAGGCGATCACGGTCGAGGCGACCTCGGCGCTGGCCGCCGCGCAGCCGCTGCCCAGCCGCCGGGTGAACAGCGCGGTCGGGCCGGCCGACGACGTCTACGCGCTGGGTGTGCTGCTGTACCAGATGCTGACCGGCAGCTCGCCATACCAGACATCGTCGCCGGAGGCCCAGTTACACGCGGCCCGGATGCGCCACATGGCGCCGACGCCGGTCCTGCTGGTACCCGGCCTGCCCCGCTCGATCGCGGAGGTCTGCCGGGCCTGCATGGCCAAGCGCCCCGAAGACCGCCCGACCGCGGCGCAGGTCGCGATCGCGCTGTGGGCGCTGGTGATCGACCCGGCGGACAGCGCCGCCGCGGACGAGGCGCTCAACTCGGAGCCGCGGCCGGTGCCGGTTCCCCGGCCGGCGCCGGAGCCGGTTCGGCCACCTGGGGCGACCGGCTCGCATCGGCGGCCGCACCGGCACGCCTTCGCGGGCGTCCGACCAGGCCCTTACTCCACCTCGTCCGACTGAACAGCGCAGCGGCCAGCACCGCCAGCGCGAAGTCGACGACGAGCATGACCAGCGTCACCGCGACCGCCTGCCGCGCCACCGCGGCGGGCAGCAGCTTCTGCAGGTACAGCAGGCCGAACAGCAGCGCCGGGTGGCTGAGGTAGATACCGAACGACAGGTAGGTGCCGAAGTCGATCATCCGCCGGGCAGCCGGCTGCCGGATCGCCGCGATCCGCACCGACAGCAGGTAGAACGCGCCGATCGCGGCGAGCGACAACGGTACCGTCACCGGCTGCAACGAGCGGCTGGCGTACTCCGGCGTCTCCCCCCGCGCCACGTCGGCCAGGTAGATCGCGGTGGCTGCGGTGCAGACCAGCACCAGCGCCGACCAGACCAGCAGCCGGTGCCCGGTCAACCAGGCGTGGAACCGGTCGAAGTGCAGCGCGGCGACGCCGCCGGCGATCACCCAGAACTGGTATGCGGTCAGGCTCGACTCCCCCGCCACCGAACGCCACCAGCCGTCGGGCAGGTACACGTAGTGGTACAGCGCCATCACGCCCAGCTCGACCAGGCCGGAGACGGCCAGGCGCAGGCCGTGGTGCCCCCGGGTGGCGTGCAGCAGCTTGAGGAACAGCGGGAAGACCACCGCGAACTCGACGCTGACCAGCATGAAGTACATGTGGTACCCGTCGGTGCCCTGGATCAGCCCGGCCAGCCAGGTCCACGGCAGCCGGCGTGCCGACCACCAGGAGAACGCGAGGAACAGCCCGATCACCGCGTAGACCGTGCTCCAGACCAGATACGGCACCCCGAGTACGCTGACCCGCTTGCGCAGGTTGCCCTTGCGCCCGCTGTGCGCGTGCACCAGCACCAGCGCGCTGATGAAGAAGAACCCCTGCCGCGTGTAGTGCAGCAGGTTGACCACCGCGTTCGGGGCGACCGAGGTGAGCGGGTTGGCGTTGCCGACCACGTGCGTCGCCACCACCGATGCGCAGATAAGCAGCCGCAGGACATCGATCTGGGCAAGTCGGGCAGGACGCGCCGTGCGGGCCGGGGTCGGGGTGGGCACTTCGGCGGGCGGGTCGGTCGGGCGCATCCCCTCTAGCTTGCCCTACCGGCCGGCGGGTGCAACCCGGCACCCCGATCCGGGCGGAGCTATCCGGTCGAGGCGGAGCGCCCGACGCCGCGGAGCGCCCGACGCGGAGATCTTGGACGCGAGCACCCCTCGCGGCGGGTGCAGGCGTCCAAGATCTCGGGGGACAACTACAGTCGGGGCATGCTCGCCCAGGCGGTGCTCGCGCAAGGCTCCGGTGACCTGCCGTTCGTCAAGCTGACCGGGCTGGTCATCGGGGTGCTGCTGCTGTACTGGGCGATCCGGCGCCTGTTCGGCAGCGGCAACAAGAAGCGCTGACCCGCGTCAGGTCACCGGCACCGAGACCAGCCTCTGGCCGGCGAAGGTCACCACGTCGACCGAGGCGACGTCGGCGGGCGCGACCAGGGCGGCACCGTCCAGCACCGTGCCCTGCTTCTCCCCCACCGGCGAGACCAGCCAGCTGCCCGCCGGCGTCACCGTGCCGCGCTTGTCGACGACCTGCAGCCGGCACTTCTGGCCGGCCTTGATGCCGTCGGCCTTCACGTGCACGCGGACCCAGCCGGCGGCCGGGGTCAGCGCCACCGTCATCGAGGCGCCGGTCGCCGGGTCGCTGGCCGCGAAGACGCGGCTGCTCGGCCCGGGAACGACAGAGCTCGTCGCCGGCGCGGTGGGGCTGGGGGTACCCACGCCGCCGGCCTGCGGCGCCGGGGCCGTCGCGCGGCCCAGCAGGGTACCGCCGACAAGCGTCGCGGCCAGCAGCCCGGCCACGCCCGCGGCCACCAGCAGCCGGCGCGGCCGCTCGGCGCGGGTCCGCTCGGTGCGCACCCGGCGCAGGGTGCGCTGCAGCAGCAGGTCACCACCCTCCGGCGGGCCGTCGAGGAACGCCTCCGGGGGTACCTCGCCCAGCGCCGCCTCCAGTTCGGACAGCTCGCGGAGCTCCGCCCGGCATTCGGCGCAGTCCGCGACGTGCGCGTCCACCATCCGCGCCTCCTCGGGATCCAGCGCGCCCAGCGCGTAGGCGGCGAGCGAGGAACGGTCGTGCTCCATCACGTCACCGCCTTCAGGTTGCCGCCGCCCAGGGTGCCGCCACCGCTCATCGCCGCGCGCATCGCGCGCAGGGCGTAGTAGGAGCGGGACTTGACGGTACCGGGCGGCACGCCCAGCGCCGCCGAGATCTCCTGTACCGTCCGGCCCCGGTAGTACATCTCGACCAGCACCTCCCGGTGCTCCGGCGAGAGCTGGTCCAGCGCGCCGAGGACGGTCATCGAGTCCACGACGCCCTGGGCGTGGTCGCGCTCGATGGGCGGCGTGGTCGGCGACTCGGCCACCTCCTGCGGCCGCGCCGCCCGGGCGCGTACCCGGTCGGTGATGATGTTGCGGGCCACCGTGAGCAGCCAGCCGCGCACCGAACCCTTCTCGTTGACCATGGACTCCGCGTGCTTCCACGCCCGGATCAGGGTCTCCTGTACGACGTCCTCGGCGGCGGCGCGGTCGCCGGTGAGCCGGGTCGCGTAGGCGAGCAGCGCCCGGCCGTGCTCGTGGTAGAGGGTACGGATCAGCGCTTCGTCGCTGGACTCGCGCCGACGTCGCGAGCCCAGGTCAGCGATGCTCACCACGGCCCTCCCCGGACGCGACGCTCGGCCTGCCGTACTGCTTACCAGATGATCGGGCAGGGACGGCACCCGCCCCACCGGAAGCGGCAGCCGGATCGCCACAGCGGCGGTCATGAGCTGGTCCTTTCATTGGAGGCCGCCGGGCGGGCACGGGTCGTGGCCTCGCGCACCCACCCGGCGGGGTCTGTGGGATCAGTAGCCGCCGCCGTACGTCACCGCGCCGGGTGGCGGCCCGGCCGCCTTGCCGCCCTGCGGGGTCACCGCGAACCAGGTGCCGCTCATGCCCTGGCCGTTGGCCTGGCCGGGGGCGGTGTCCTGGGCGAAGCGGTACACCGGCCAGCCGGCGATGGTGACCTGGCGGTTGCCGTCGGGGCGGGTCACGGTACCGACGAGCGACCGGTCCACTCCGGACAGCGCGACGTTCGACGACGTGGCCAGCACCGGCGGCCACGCGATCGTGCAGGAACCGGTGCAGTTGGTCGCCGGTGGCGAGTTGCGGTCCTGGTCGAAGCGGTAGAGCGTCATGCCGCTGGCGTCGGTCACGACGGTACCGAGATCGCCGACCGTGGTGGCGGTCAGCGTGACCGCGGCCGGGCCGGTCGGATCGGTACCGGTGGATCCGGCACCCGCGCAGCCCGCCAGGAACGCGAGGCCAGCGGCTGCGGTGAGGGCCAGGGCGGGGGTGCGCGAGCGGGTCATGCGGTGCACACGGATTGCCCGCTCCACCGGTTCATGGCATCCGGAGACGTAGCGCTCCGGTTGCCGAGCGCATCGACCGGTACCAGCCTGAGGGGAGGACTCAGCAAAGGGGCTGCTGTCATGCGTCGACTTCTCGCGATCGGCGTCGCGGTCGTGGCCGCGGCAGGATTCGGCACCGCCGTCCCCGCGGCGGCCGTGCCCGGATCCGCAACTCTCACCACCAGCACCCGGCTCGCCGACCGGCGCTTCGTCGTCACCGGCGACCACTTCTACGAGGTCGGCGCCGCCGACGCCAGCTATCCGGCCACCGGCTGGCACATCCGCGGCGAGATGGGCGGGTTCTGGACGCCGCCGATCAAGCTGCTCGACGGGCTCTGGTTCGCCGCCGACGGGCAGTGGCTGACGGCGACGCGGTTCACCAGCGGCACCGGGTACGTCCGGATGGACCTGGCCGCTCCGCACGGCCTGAAGGTGAGCCGGGTGGACCTGGCGCCCGACGGCGGCCGGGCGGCGCTGGTCGGCCTGACCTTCTCCGGCGGCCCGCCCAGGGTGACGCTGACCGTCGACGCGCACTCCGACCTCATGTCGGCGTACCCGTGGGGTTTCAGCACGCCGAGCCAGGCGACCTTCAACCTGCCGGACACCGGCTCCTTCGACGGCCGCAACCTGGTCTTCCGGGAGGCCGGCACGCCGCCGGTGGCGGGCGCGCCGGCGCACGACTGGGCGGCCACCGTGGGCAGCAGCCTGCGCCCGGACGCACACCAGCTCGGCCCCGCGATGCGCGGGCCGCAGGACCCGGCCGTGGTGTGCCCGGCGAGCGACCCGGCGCCGCCACGGTGCGACGACGGCCCCTACGGCAGGGGTACCGGTGGCCAGCTGACCTACCGCCTGGACCTCGCCCACGGCCAGCGGACCGTGTGGTTCGCGGTCGCCGGGTCGGACAAGGGACTCGGGCCGGCCTACGCGGAGCTGAACGGGGCGCTGCGTGACCCGGCCGGCGCACTGGCGGCCAAGCTCGCCGCGCGGGCCGCGGTCGCCGCCCGTACCCGGGTGGACCTGCCCGGCGACCCGCTGCTCGCGCGCAGCGTCGAGTGGTCCAAGCAGAACCTGGCCGACTCCGTGCAGAGCGCCCAGGACCTGCACGTGTTCGCCAGCCACCAGGGCATGGACTACCCGCCGCCGGCCGGCACGGTACCGTCGATCCGCTGGATCGGCGCCGGCTGGCCGGACTACCCGTGGCTGTTCGCCACGGACGGCGAGTACACCGCGTTCGCCGCGGTCGCGGCCGGCCAGTTCACCGCGATCGAGAACCACCTGCGCGCGCTGCGCGACGTCAGCGAGATCGTCAACAACCACTCCGGCAAGGTGGTCCACGAGGTGACCCCGGACGGCCAGGTGTACTTCGGCACCAACGCCGATGCCGGCAACACCGACGAGAGCGCCAAGTTCCCCAGCGCCGTCGCGCTGGTCTGGCGGTGGACCGGGGACAACCGGTTCCGCGACGAGCTGTACGACTTCTCGGTGCGTGCCATGCGCTTCGTCACCGGCCTGGACGCCGATCACGACGGCTGGCCGGAGGGTTCGGGCAACGTCGAGCGGCCGGGCATGGGCCAGGAGAAGCTCGACGTGACCGTGTACACGATCCGCGGGCTGCTCGACCTCGCGGACCTCGCGGCCAGCCGCGGCGACACGGGTACCGCGACGTGGGCACGCGCCCAGGCCGCCCAGCGCCAGGCACGGTTCGAGCAGGCGTGGTGGTACGGGGGCGACGCGAACGGGTACGCCGATTCGCTGATGGACCCGGGCGACGTCAAGCTGTTCCAGCGGCACTGGATCGGGCTCACGCCGATGGAGGCGGAGCTGCCCGGCGGTCCGCTGGCGGATCCGGCGCACGCGCAGGTCGCTCTGGCCCAGCGGGAGCGGGACTGCTACAACGGCACGTTCGGGCTGTTCCACACCGGTACCGGACCGACCTCCGACCCGGCCGGCAACAAGGGGCCCAGCTGCGACAGCGTGGTCTCCGCGGTGCAGTCCGACCGGGAGACGTTCTCGCTGAACACGGCCGTGATGGCGGTCGCCGAGGGCAACTACGGCCGGCTGGGCGCGCAACGGTTCTACACCACCGGCAACGCCCGCATCCAGCTGGACCCGTCGGTGTGGGAGTTCCCCGGCGCCATGCCGGAGATCGCACCGTCGCCGGACTTCCCGGCCAACATCGACCACGACTTCCTCAGCCGGTCCAGCGTCCTGCAGGCGTGGGGCACCTACGGCGTGCTCTGGCCGGTGGTGCACCAGCAGCTCGGTGTCGACCCGGATCTCGGGCAGGGCCGGCTGGCGGTCGTCCCGCAGGTACCGCCGGGCCAGCAGCGGATCGCCGGTGCGGACATCCGGCTGGGCGGCGGCGCGGTGGACGTGACCGCGACGGCGTCCGGACGGGTACTGCGCGTCGAGGTGGCCGCCCGGCTGGGCGTGCGGCTGGCGCTGGGTGCCGTGCTGCCGGCCGGGTCGACCGTGGCGGATGTCCGGCTCGACGGTCACCCGGTCGGGTACCGGCTGGTGACTTCCGCTCGCGGTACCGAGGTCGTGGTCGACGCCGGCTGGAGCGGCCACCACACGCTGGTTGTCGATCTCACCTGACGAAGTGCAGGTAACGACCAGGTTTGTTTACCGTTCCGGACATGGTGAGCAATGTGTCGGTGCGGTAACGATGGTTGCACCTGTGCCACATCAGGGATTGGATACTGGCAACGATCAACACTCCAGACCGTCGCGGGCCGGCTGCGATCCGGTATGAGCCGGGTCGCTGAGACCGCGCGACGCGGTTAGCGACGCAAGAAATGCGCCGCGGAGGGGAGCTGTGATGCGAGGTCGACGAGCCTCAGCGGTGTCGGTGATAGCAGGTGCTCTGGGAGTCGTCCTGACCCTCGGCGCCTGTGGTGGTGGCAGCAAGAGCGGCAGCACGCCGGCAGCGGGTACATTCGACGCTAAAGGCCCCATAACTCTCGCGACCGGTAAGGACACCTCCGGGTACCTCCAGTCGGCGCTGGACAAGTGGAACTCGGCGCACGCCAGCGAGCAGGTCCGCCTGATCGAACTGCCGGAGAGCGCCGACCAGCAGCGTCAGCAGATGATTCAGAACGCGCAGACGAAGTCCGACGCGTACACGATTCTCAACGTCGACGTGGTGTGGACGGCCGAGTTCGCGGCCAACGGCTGGATCGAGCAGCTGCCCGCCGACAAGTTCCCGCTCGACAAGATCCTCAAGGGTCCGGCCTCGACCGGGCAGTACTTCAACAAGCTGTATGCGGCGCCGTACCTGACCGACGGCGGCATGCTGTACTACCGCAAGGACCTGCTCGACGCGGCCGGAATCAGCTCGCCGCCGGCGTCCTGGGACGACCTGGCCGCAGACTGCAAGAAGGTGCAGGCGAGCAACCCGGGCGTCGGCTGCTACGCCGGCCAGTTCGAGAAGTACGAGGGCCTCACGGTCAACTTCAGCGAGGCGGTCGACTCGGCGGGCGGCAAGGTCGTCGACGACTCGGGCAAGCCGGTGGTGAACAGCCCCGAGGCCAAGAAGGGCCTGGACTTCCTGGTCAACGGCTTCAAGACCGGGGTGATCCCGAAGGACGCGATCACCTACAAGGAGGAGGAAGGCCGCCGGGCGTTCCAGGACGGCAAGCTGATCTTCCACCGCCAGTGGCCGTACCAGTACAAGCTGGCGAGCGCGACCGACGGGTCCAGCAAGGTGACCGGCAAGTTCGCGGTCGCGGCGCTGCCCGGCCTGAGCGGTGCCGGCAAGTCCAGCCTGGGCGGGCACAACCTGGCGATCAGCAAGTTCGCCAAGAACAAGGGCAGCGCGCTGGCCTTCATCCAGTTCCTCACCAGCGAGCCCGAGGAGAAGCTGCACCTGCAGAAGACCTCCGAGGCGCCGGTGTACTCCGAGCTGTACGACGACCCGGAGCTGATCAAGCAGTTCCCGTACCTGCCGATCCTCAAGGCCTCGGTGAACGATGCGGTGGCCCGCCCGCGCGTGGTGAAGTACGGTGACGCCACCACCGCCATCCAGGAGGACGCGTACGCGGCGCTGACCGGCCAGAAGACGACCGACGACGCACTGAAGGACATGCAGGACAAGTTGACCTCGATTATCGGCAAGTAGCGCTTTTGCCGGGGCCGGGGGCGATCCCCCGGCCCCGGGTACCCCCCGTGCAAGGAGGTCTCCCGTGACCACGACGACCTCGGTCGACGTACCGACCACCCCGGAAACCAAACCGGGTCGCCCACCCGGCCGGCGTGCGGGGGTAGCCAGCTTCGCCGCGCTGCTGCTGTCCCCCTCGCTGCTGATCCTCCTGCTGGTGATCGGCTACCCGATCGTCTCGGCGCTGCGGCTGTCGTTCATCAAGACGGTCGACGGCGTCGACCCGGACACCGGCCTCGTCACCCACAGCTCGGTCTTCTCGCTCGCCAACTACATCGACATCTTCCGGGGCGACACCGCCGCGGCGTTCCGCAACGCGTTCTGGAACACCACGACGTTCACCATCGTCACCGTCATCATCGAGACCACCATCGGCGTCTGCATGGCGCTGGTGATGAACAAGGCCTTCCGCGGCCGGGGCCTGGTCCGGGCCAGCATCCTGGTCCCCTGGGCCATCCCGACGGCCATGTCCGCGCTGCTGTGGCGGTGGATCTTCTCGGCCGACGGGGTCGCCAACGACCTCCTGCGCGCGAACATCCTGTGGACCACCGAGGGCTTCCAGGCCTGGCTCGCGGTGGTGATCGCGGACACCTGGAAGACCGCGCCGTTCATCGGGCTGCTCGTGCTCGCCGGGTTGCAGATCATCCCGGCCGAGGTGTACGAGGCGGCGAAGGTCGACGGTTCCAGCGCCTGGCGGACGTTCTGGCGGATCACGCTGCCGCTGGTGAAACCGGCGCTGGTGGTCGCCGTGCTGTTCCGCATGCTCGACGTGCTGCGCATGTTCGACCTGCCGTTCGTGCTCATCGGACCGCAGAAGAAGTCGACGCAGACGCTGTCGCTGCTGGCGTACAACGACATGAGCAACCTGCACTTCGGCCCGGCAGCCGCCTACGCGACCGTGCTGTTCGCGTACGTGGCTGTGGTGGCGTACGCCTTTGTCCGGTTGCTCGGTGCCGACATCGTCGGCCGCGGCGTTGGAGGTGGACGATGAGCCAGACGATGCCGGCACCGCCGGTCACCGACAAGCCGGTCGGCAAGATCGCCGCGGGTGAGAAGCGCAAGCGCAGCCGCATCGGCGATTCGAGTCCCTGGTACTACGTGGGCATCGCGGTCATCGTGGTGTACTGCCTGGCGCCGTTCTACTGGATGGTCGTCTCCGCATTACGCCGGCCCTCCGACCAGTTCTCCAACTCGCTGCTGCCGATCCCGGCCTCCCTGGACAATCTGAAGGCGGCGTTCTCGCCCGGCAACGGGTTCGCCCGCGGCCTGCTCAACAGCCTGATCGTGGCCGGCACCACGACGATCATCACGCTGGTCATCGGCATCACGGCGGCATACGCGCTGGCCCGGCTGGACTTCCGCGGCAAGGGTGCGACACTGGCCGCGATCATCGCGACCTCGATGTTCCCCGGTATCGCGGTCGTGGTTCCGATCCTTCAGCTGTGGACCAACATCGGCTGGATCAACACGTACCAGGCGATGATCATCCCCAGCCTGAGCTTCGCCCTGCCGACGGCGATCTGGCTGCTCACCGCGTTCTTCAAGCAGATGCCGTTCGAGTTGGAGGAGGCCGCGCAGATCGACGGCTGCACCCCGGCCCAGGCGTTCCGCAGGATCATCCTGCCGCTTGCGGCGCCGGGCGTGTTCACCACCGCGATCCTCGTGTTCATCGCGGCGTGGAACGAGTTCATCATCGCGGTCAGCGTGGTGAACAAGAGCGAATACAAGACGGCGAACGTCATTGTTTCGCAGTTCACCGGGCAGTACCAGTTCCAGCAGCCGTACGGTACGCAAATGGCGGCCGGTGTCGTGGTGACAATTCCGTTGGTTATCGCGGTACTGCTTTTCCAGCGCCGAATTGTCGAGGGACTCACCGCGGGTGGGGTGAAGTAAGGAGGTCAGCCGACGAGCCGGTATCCGCGGCGCATGACGGTCTGGATCAGGTCGCCGTGGTGCAGGGTGCGGCGCAGCCGGGACACGGCCTGTTCGATGGCGTGGTCATCGACCGCGGCCCAGTTCGGGGTGGCCCGGCGGATCTCCGCGCAGGACAACACCCGGCCCGGGTTGCGGGCCAACGCACGCAACACCGCGATCGGGCCCGGCGGCACCGGGATCAACTCGTCATTGAGCACCACCGCCTGCCCACGCACCTCCATCCGATACCCGCCGGCAGCCAACCGCACCGCCCGCACCGGCACCTGCCCCCGGGCCACGGCCAGCGGAGCAGCGGTCAACGACCCCACACACAACGCCGGCACCTCATCGGCCAACGCGTTGAGCAACGCATCCCGACGACGATCGGCCACCGCCTGCGCCAGCAGGTGAACCACCGCCGGCGCCGCGGTAAACGCCACCGCATCCACCTGCCGGTTGACCACCTGATCAGCCAACCGCCGCAACAAATCCGCATGCACCGGCGGAGCGAACCGAAACGTCTGCACCTCCACCACCTCGGCACCAGCACCACGCAACGCATGACACCACTCGGCCACCGACACCCCATCGCCCTGCACCACAACCCGCCGACCCACCTGCCGATGCCCCAACAAATACCGCACCAACTCCTCGGTCGACCCCGCCGCCGTCGACCAAATCTCCGAACACCCCACCTCCCGCAACGCATCCGCCGCCCGCGCATCACTAGCCAACAACCGGCCCGCCCTCACATGCCCCACCAGCCGATCCGCCAACCCCCACCGCCGCGCCGCCCGCAACCACACCCGAAACCCGAAATCCGAAGCCACCAGCAAGTCATCCACCCGCCCGGCAAGCACAGCCAGAGTCGCCTCCCGCACCCCCACACCCTCCGCCGACGCAAACGACCGCACCGCCTGCACACTCACCGTCCGCGCCCCCACCGCCTCCAGCGCATGCACCACATGCATCGTCGTGAACGATCCGGACGAGCGGTACGGGTGCAGCTTCGCCCGGTGGGCCAGGTGCACGGCGCTGTCCTCGAAGGCGCGGAACCCGTCCTCGTCGACCCAGTCGCTGACGATGAAGTACACGCCGGACTCGGTCGAACTGCGCAGCAGTGTCCGGTGCAGGCTCGCCGGCTCGGCGGCGAGGTCCCCGTCAGCGTCCAGCCACGCCCGCTCGAACTCGTCGCCCGAAGCCGCTCTCGGCGAGCATGTGGTTGTATGCGGCCTCGGAATGCACCTCGCCCTCGTACCAACAGATCGGCATGAGAAGCCGGTGAGCATGCATTTACCGAATCGTTATCTGGTCCGCGGGCGGGTTCCGGTCACGACGGTCGAGTCGTACTCCTCCGACCGGTCCACCTGCGGGTCCAGGCCGCCCTCCCGCATCGCCTGCGCGGTGAGCGGCGCCTGGTGCCGGCTGCTCTCGATCAGAAGGTACCCGCCCGGCCGCAGCCACCGGGCCGCCGAGCCCGCCACCCGGCGGTGGATCGCGACGCCGTCCGGCCCGCCGTCGAGGGCCTGACGGGGCTCGTGGTCGCGGGCCTCCGGTGGCATCAGCGCGATCTCGTCCGTGGGAACGTACGGGGCGTTCACGAGCAGCAGGTCGATCCTGCCGCGCAACTCGGCGGGCAGTGCGTCGTAGAGGTCGCCGCAGTAGGCGTGGCCGCCCACCCGGGCGAGGTTGCGGCGCGCGCACGCCACCGCGACGGGGTCGATGTCGGCGGCGTGCACGACCACACCGGGTACCGCGACGGCGACCGCCACCCCGACGGCGCCGGTACCGCAGCACAGATCGACGACGACCGCACCCGGCCGGGCGACGGCAACGGCGACGGCCCGGTCGGCGGCTACCGCGACGGCCCGGTCGACGAGGAACGTGGTGCGCCGCCGCGGGACGAACACGCCGGCGTCGACCTCGATGCGCAGGCCGCAGAACCGCGCCCAGCCGAGGACCACCTCAAGCGGGATGCCCTGCACGCGCCGGGCGACGAGCCGGTCCAACTGCTGCGCACTGGCCGCCTCGGCGACCAGCAACTCGGCCTCCTCCTCGGCGAACACGCAGCCCGCCGCCCGAAGGCGATCGACCGTGCCGGACAGCAGTTCCATCCGAACCATCGTCCACCCTGGCTGTCCACGAGGGTCACGCTAATGGACCGGCTTTGGGATCCATTCAGGTGATTGCGCGGGGGATCGCCGCGGCGAAATGGTCAGAACTCAGGCCGATGAGGAGGGCCACGGTGCCGATCACGAGACGGACGATGCTCAAGGGAGTGCTTGGTGCGGCCGGGATCACCGCCGCTGGCGGTTGGGAGCAGTTCGCCGCTGATCCGGCGTTCGCGCTGCCGCCGCCGTCGGCATGCGGTACCACGCTGGAGCGGACCATCGTCCGCGGCGCACCCGGTCCCGGCGGTTATGCGCGGTTGACCACCGCGCCCGGCGAGCCGTTCCTGTTCCGCGGCGACCTCGCCGGTGCGGTCAGCCATGTGGCGCCGCGCCGCCGGGTACTCACTTGCTTCGCGCAACTCACCGACGTGCACGTGATGGACGTCCAGTCCCCGGCGCGGTTCGAGTTCTTCGACACCTACGGCAGCCTGCCCGGCCTGTCCGACTTCACCAGCGCGTACCGGCCGCAGGAACTGCTCAGCGCCCAGGTCGGCGACGCCATGGTGGGGCAGCTGCGCCGGGTGCGGCGCGGTCCGGCCACCGGTGCCCCGCTGCGGTTCGCGGTCGTCACCGGCGACAACACCGACAACTGCCAGTTCAACGAGCTGCGGTGGTACATCGACCTGCTGGACGGCAACCAGGTCCGGCCGGACTCCGGAGACCCCAGCCG
>Ga0066709_100002744_pt1 | contig 13062 bp, 9 predicted proteins | sample GraSoiAngelo_158_FD_79665 | JGI IMG/M metagenome (GOLD analysis project Ga0066709, IMG submission 79665) | Grasslands soil microbial communities from the Angelo Coastal Reserve, California, USA - 14_1009_16_30cm | ecosystem: Environmental > Terrestrial > Soil > Grasslands | place: USA... | reverse complement strand
CACGGCACGCGCGGCGTGTCGATGAAGCCGGTGGCGACGAAGAACGTGGCCGGCACACCCTCCGCCTTGAGCATCGCGAAGGCGACATCACGGTTTTCCCGGTACCCGTCGTCGAAGGTGATCATGGCGTACCGACCGCGCCGGCCCGCCATGGCGCGTGGCAGATCGTCCGGCGTGATCACGTCGAGGCGCGATTTGCAGAACCGGATCTGCTCGGCGAACGTCCCGGCATCGGTGCTCCAGACGCCGCGGTCGAAGGGCGAGTCGCCGGCCTGCCCCACCCGGTGATAGTTCAGGACGAGGACGCCGGACCACCGGCTCACCCCCGCGAGGAGAACCTGGAGGCCGCTGCGAGCGAAGAGACGGTGCGCGACGGCTCGCTTCATCCGGCGGCCTTGTCCCACGTGACGCGCTGGCGTCCGGTGAGGAAGCGCACGAAGGCCACCGTGGTGGCCCAGTTCAGGAGGCAGAACACGTACGGCACGCTCATGAACGGGATCCGCGTGCGCGCGTCGCGCGTGAGCCAGCCGAGCAGCGCGGCGACGTAGAAGACGACCTGGGCGCCGAGCGACAGGCGGTACAGCGGCTCCGCGAGGAGGAGCACGTTGCTGGCGGCGAGGGCGGCGAGCAGCAGCGGGCTCAGCAAACGCAGCCCCTTGTGCGAGACCGTCTGCAGCCACAGGCGATTGTGCCGCGGGCTCAGGAGCCAGCGGCCGCGCGCGAAGAGCTGGAACGTCCCGGCGATCGTCCGGACCTTCCGTCTGAATTCTTCGCTCGCCGTCGCCGCGGGTCGGTCGTAGGCGCGCGCGGCCGCCTCGAAGACCACGCGGTATCCGCGCCGCGCGATCGTCATCGGGATGAGCACGTCGTCCAGGATCGTGTCGGGCGGGATCGGCACGAACAGCGCGCGGCGGATCGCGTAGATCGCGCCGGTGGCGCCCACCGTCGAGTCCGCGAGGCTCTCGTGACGCCGGATGAACTTCTCGTACCGCCAGTAGACGGAGACGCCCTCGCCCACCCGCGTCGCGTCGCCGCCGGCCGTCAGGATCAGCTCGCCGCTCACGGCGCCCACGCCGGCGTCGGCAAACGGGGCGACGAGCTCGCGGATCGCCCGCGGGTCGAACGTCTGGCGCGCGTCGGCCATGACCACGATCTCGCCGCGCGCCTTCGGCACCACGTCGTTCAGCACGGCGGGCTTCCCGCGCCGCGTCTCGAAGGCGACGACGGTCACCCCGTCGGGCTCCCAGGCGCGCGCACACTCGGGAGTGCCGTCGGACGACCCGTCGGAAGCGACCACGAGCTCCAGCCGATCGGCCGGGTAGTCGAGGGCCAGCAGATTCTGGATGCGCGCACCGATCCGCGTCGCCTCGTCATGGGCGACGATGACCACGCTCACCATCGGCTCGCCGCCCCGCCGGGGCGGGCGCGGCCGCAGGCGCGCCCGGGCCGCGACGAGCGCGGGATAGCCGACGTGGGCGTACGCCAGCAGCGCCACCGAGAGCCAGAAGATCAGCTCCACCGCATGCTCCCGCCGAACCGCTCGAACCACTCGGCGAGCATGAGGAGGTTCCACAGGGTGGCGCCGTGCGAGCGACCGGCATCGTGCTCGCGCAGCAGCGCGCGGACGGCGCCCGGCTCGACCAGCGCCGCCTCCGCGAAGACGCCGCCGAACAGCCGCGCCTCGAGCCGCCAGCGCAGCTCGCTCCGGAACCACTCGTCCACGGGGGCGCTGAAGCCCATCTTCGGCCGGTCCAGGAAGCCCGGCGGGAACAGCGGCCCGAACGCGCGCTTGAGGATGCGCTTGCCGCCGTTCGCGTCGCGCTTGAGCCGCGCCGGCCACGCCAGCGCGAGCTCGACGACCTCCGCGTCGAGGAACGGCGAGCGGCCCTCGAGCGCGTGCGCCATCGCCATGCGGTCGACCTTCACCAGGAGATCCTCGGGCAGGTACGTCATGACATCGGTGATCGCCATCGCGCGCACCAGATCGTCGGTGCCGGCGCCACGATAGGCGGCGTCGAGATACGACAGGGCGGCGCCATCCACGCGCGCGGCGAGGGCCGGCGCGTAGAGCCGGGCGCGGATCGGTTCCTCGAGCGTTCGGCGCAACGCCGCGAAGCGCGTCGCGTCATCGCGCGCGAGCAGGTCGAGGCCCTTCGCGTACGCGCGCGGCAAGGCGTGCTGCAGGCGCCGGCCGAGCGGGCCACGCAGCGCGGCGCGCGCGATCCGCGGCACCCGGCGCGCGATCCCTGCGAGGCGGGCGGCCGTGGCGTACCAGGGATATCCGGCGAAGAGCTCGTCACCGCCGTCGCCGTTGAGCGCGACGGTCACCCGCGAGCGGGCCAGCTGCGACAGGTACCAGACGGGCAGCGCGGAGGAGTCGCCGAACGGCTCGCCGAAATGCTCGGCGAGGTCGGGCAGCACGCCGGCGGCGTCCGGCTTCACCACGAACTCTTCGTGCTCGGTCTTGAAGAGCTCGGCCACCCGCCGCGCGTAGGGCAGCTCGCTGTACGGCTCACGGTCGAAGCCGATCGAGAACGTGCGCACGGGCTTGTCGCTCAGGCGGCTCATGAGGGCCACCACGATGCTCGAGTCGACGCCGCCGCTCAGGAAGCAGCCGAGCGGCACATCGGCGATCAAGCGGAGACGCACCGCCTCCTCGAGCGCGCGCGTCAGCCGCTCCGCCGCTTCGGTCTCCGTCGTCGCCACCGTCGCCGTCGGCGGCGTCCAGTAGCGCTCGAGGCGGACGGCGCCACCCTCGACGATCAGCGTGTGGGCGGGCGGCAGCTTTCTCACGCCCGCGAGGATGGTGAGCGGGCTCGGGATATACGAGTGCGTCAGATAGAGGTCGATGGCCTCCGGGTCGAGCGTGCGCGGCAGATCGCGGAGCCGGTAGAGCGCGGTGATCTCGGAGGCGAGCGAGAGGCGCCCGCCGTGCTCCGCGTAGTACAGCGGCTTCTTGCCGACGCGGTCGCGCGCGGCGAGCAGCCGGCCTCGCCGCTCGTCCCACAGGATGAACGCGAACATCCCGCGCAGGTGCCGCACGCAATCGAGGCCGTCCTCCTCGTAGAGATGCGCGATCGCTTCGGTGTCCGACCGGGTTGCGAAGCGATGCCCGGCGCGCTCGAGCCGCGCACGCAACGTCTCGAAGTTGTAGATCTCGCCGTTCAGGACGACCGCGACCGAACGGTCCTCGTTGTAGATCGGCTGCCCGCCGGTGACCAGATCGATGATGCTGAGCCGCCGGTGCCCGAGCCCCGCCACGCCGTCCGGCGACACGTATTCGCCGTCGCCGTCGGGTCCGCGGTGGGCGAGCGCACGCGTCATCGCCTGAAGCGCGGCGACGTCGATCGCCCGATCCGAGCGAAGCGACACCTGCCCGGCGATCCCACACATGACTAGGTCGTCTCCGGGCGTCGGAGCCGTGCGCCGGGGCTCACCGGTGCCCTCGCGCCGTTCGTCGCGATCGGGAGCGCACGCCGCACGCCGACGCGTGGGCGCCAGCCCAGGCGTTCCCTCGCCGCCGTGCAATCGAAGACGCCGGGCGTCGAGGCCGAACGTATCCGGTACCGGGACACCGGCGCCGGGCGGCGCAGGAGCGTGCTCAGCGTTTGAACGCCCAGGACCCCGAGCGCTACGCACCAGCGCGGCACGTGGGAGATCGTCAGGCGCTCCTGCGACGTTCCGACATATTCGCGGGCCAGGTCGTTCTGCGTCACGATCTCGCCGTCCACCACGTGGAAGATGGACCCGTCGAACACCTCGCCCCGGCTCGCCTGCACGATGGCGTCGATCAGGTCGTCGACGTGGACCGCGGGCAGGGGCGTTCGGCCGTTGCCGAGGATGAGCAGGCGTCCCTTGAGTCGCTGCGCCACGCCCGCGGTCAGCAGCGCGGCGCCGGGGCCGACGACCTGTCCCGGTCGCAAGATCACCGCGGGCACGCCGCGCTCGCGCACGGCCCGGAGGACGATCCGTTCGGCCTCGAGCTTGGTCTCCGTGTACACGCCACGCTTGTGCGGGCACGGCTCCAGGGGCCAGGCTTCGGTGACCGTGTGATCTTTGCCGATGGCGGCCGTGTGCAATACGCTCAGCGAGCTGATGTACACGAGTTTCGTGACGCCGTGTCTCACGACGCTCTCGACGATGTTGTGGGTCCCCCGGACGGTGCCGCGCTCGAAGTCACCGGCGCTGCCCCGCGTGGCGGCTCCGACGTGATAGACGAGCGAGGTGCCCGCCACCGCGCGGTCGACGGCCTTTGGATCGGCGAGGTCGCCGGCGACGACCTCGACGCGCTCGTCTCGCATCAGCTCGCGGGTCGGCTGGCGCACGAGCACCCGCACGCGCTCGCCATTCGCGAACAAGCGCTGCAGCAGGCGTCGGCCGATGAAGCCGGTGGCGCCCGTGAGCAAGACGGGCGCGGTGAGTCGTCGCGGAAGCTGTGCCATGTAGCGACGCTTCGCCTCATCGGCTTCGCGCGCCACGCGTTCCATCCAGTCCACGATCGGCACGGCCTGTTCCGCCGTGACGGGCGCCGGCTTGCCGGCTCGCAGGTTCTCGTAGTACGTCGCCACCAGATCGTGTAAACCGTGATGGCGCACGATGCGCCCACTCGCGACGCGCAGGACGCTCACGGGAAGCTGAGCCAACGTCTGGGCTCCCTCGCCGGCGGCGTTGATCACCCGCTGAAGCATCTCCGGCAGCGGGAGGACTCGTCGCGTCGTCACCGTCATGCCATGCAGATCGACCCGAACGATGCCCCGGGTCCCCTGGATGAGCAGAAGGCTCTGGGCGGGCTTGACGTTCCACGAGAGGTGAATCTGACCGCTGCCGCGTTCGGCGCGGACAAGCGCCCGCCATTCGCTGTAGGACTGGTCGCCGTCGGATGCGGCGAACTGTCCGGTGACGTCTCGAATGGGCCCCAGGAACGCTTCGAGCAGGTAGAGGGCGTGCACGCCCATGTCGCGAAACGGGTAGCCTGGTTCGTCGTACTGCGGCGGGAGAACGCCGCCACGGTAGTCGGGCGCACGCTGGCAGCGGAAGTAATCGACCGCGACCACGTCGCCGATCTCGCCCCGGCGCAGGAGCGTCATGGCACGCTTCACGAATGGGTCGAACAGCAGCGAGTGATCCACACCCACCGTTCGTTCGGCCTGGCGCGCAGCCTCGACGATGCGTTGGCTATCTTCCTTCGAGGTCGCGAGCGGCTTCTCCACCAGGACGTGGCAGCCGAGGCCGAGGGCCTCCAGCGTGATGGCGGCGTGGCTGGTCGGCGGGGTCAAGACGTGCACGACATCCACCCCGGCCTCCACCAGACCCTTCAGCGTGGAATACGTCGCGCGAATTCCAAACCGGTCCGCCACGGCGCGGGCCCGCGCCGGGTCGACGTCGGTGACGCCGACGATCTCCACGTTCGGCACGCGCCGGAGGGCCCGCACGTGAAATTCGCAGATCTGCCCGGCGCCGATCAGTCCGGCACGAATCGTCCTCGTCATGCGCGCACGCTCATGGTCGACTCCTCCGCTACGCACGTCTGCCATCCGTGTGGCCCGCGATTCCGCACATCTCAGCGCACCGCCACCGGGCGCGTGCCGAGCCCGGGTCCGTTCGTTTGGTCGGTGGCGTCCGGCCGGCGCCGCAGCAGCCCGGCATAGAGCGCGAGCAGCCGCTCGGTCCGCGCGTGTACCGAGAAGTCGCGGACGATACGCGCGCGCGCGATCTCGCCCATCGCCGCCCGCCGTGGCGCGTCCTGCAGCATTTCGACGATCGCGTGCGCGAGCGCGGGGGCGTCGGCGGCCGGGACGAGGACGCCGGAGACGCCGTCGTCGACGACCTCCGGAACTCCGCCCACGCGCGTCGCGACCACCGCGCGCGCATGGGCCATCGCCTCCAGCACGACGTTCGGCAGCCCTTCGCTCAGCGACGGCAGCACCAGGAGATCGATCGCGGGGTAGATGCGGTCGAGGTCGCGACGATACCCGGCGAAGCGCACCGCCTCGCCGAGCCCGAGCGACGCGGCCTGCGCGCGCAGGCACCCTTCGTCCTGGCCCTCGCCGAGGAGGAGCGCCTGCACGCCGGGCAGCGCGCGGACGACATCGGCCATCGCGCCCACACAATGGGCCTGGCCCTTCTCGGGGCTCAGCCGCCCGATCACCGCGATCAGCGGGCGATCACCGCGTAGACCGAGCTCGCGGCGGACCGCCGCGACGTCGACGCATCCGCTCGGGAGCGTCACCGCGTTGTGCACCACGGCGATCTTCCCCGGCGCGACCCCCTGAGCGATGAGCGCCGCCTTGCGCGCCGCCGAGACGGCGACGATCCGATCGGCGCGGCGGAGCACGAAGTCGCCCAGCCGGTGATAGAGCCGGGTCTTGGGCCCCTCGTCCGTGCGCCCGTGGCTGAAGGCGAGCCACGGCACGCCAAGACGCCACTTGAGGACGACGCCGACGAGGTTGGCCTTGTAGCCGTGCGTCTGTATGACGTCGGGACGGAACGACTCGGCGACGCGCCGCGCGCGGCCCAGCGCCGAGACGTCGTAGCGCCAGCGCTCCCACACCACCTGGATCGGGATGCGCCGGCGGTCGGCCTCCCGCCGGAACTCGGTGACCTCGCGCGGGCCACGCTGGAAGGCGAGCACGAGCGGCTGGACGTGGCCGCGGGCGGACTCGCAGAAGTCGAGCAGACCCTTGGCGGGGCCCGACACGCGATAGGAATCGATCGCCATCAGCACGCGCATCATCAGCCGACGAGCCTTTCGGGCAGCGGCGCGGGCGATACCTCGAGGCTCTCCGAGATGATCCGCGCGATCCGTCGCCCGCTGTCGCCGTCGCCGAACGGATTTCGAATGTCCTCCGGCCGGCGACTCCAGCCGCGATCGCGGTACGACTCGTCCAGCATGAGGGCCAGACGCTCAGGACGTCCGCCCACGAGGCGCGCCACGCCCGACTCGATCACCTCGGGCCGCTCGGTGTTCTCCCGCAGCACGAGCAGGCGCTTGCGCAGGGTCGGAGCCTCTTCCTGGACGCCACCCGAGTCCGAGACGATCAGCCAGGCGTGCGACAGGAGCACGACGAACTCGTCGTACCGGAGCGGAGCGATCAGGTGGATTCTCGGGTGTCCGGCCAGGATGTCGGCCGCCGGACCGACGACGGCGGGATTCGGATGGACCGGAAACACCAGGGCCACGTCCTCGTGCTCCGTGACGAAGTCGCGCAGCACGCGGAGGTTGTCCGCCATCACGTCGCCGAAGCTCTCGCGGCGATGGGTGGTCAGGACGATGCGCTTGAGTCCCTGCGTCGCGTCGAGCACCGCCTGCGTCTCGGGCGCCGGCGTCGCCCGCCGCAGCATGTCCTCGAGCGCGTCCACGACGGGGTTGCCGGTCACGAAGATGGAGCCCGGGGCGACGCCCTCGGCGAGCAGCGTCTCGCGGTTGCGCGCGGTCGCGGCGAAGTGATACCTCGCCACGCGCGAGATCAGCCGCCGGTTCATCTCCTCGGGATACGGGCTGTGGGCGTCTCCGGAGCGCAGACCGGCCTCGACGTGGCCCACCGCGATGCGCCGGTGGAACCCGGCCAGGGCGGCCGCCAGGGCCGTGGTGGTGTCGCCCTGGACGAGGATGAGATCCGGCATCTCCTCGGCCAGGAGCGGGTCCAGCGCGGCGAGTACCCGCGCGCAGACGTTGCTCGGCGTCTGGTGCTGGGTCATGACGGCAAGATCGTGATCGACGCGGATCTCGAACAGGCGCACGAATGGGTAGAGCAGCTCCCTGTGCTGGCCCGAGGTGACGTTGAGGGTCGTGAAGGCGTCGGGGCGGGCCTCGAGCTGCTCGATGACCGGCGCCAGCTTGATGACTTCGGGCCGGGTGCCGAAGATGGTCATGATCTTCTTGCGGGTCATGGGGTCACAGCACCTCGGCCAGGTCGGCGGCGCGGGCGGCCCACGTCTCGCTCCGCACGCTCGACATGCGCCGGGCGGACAGCGCGGGATCGTCGACGAGACAGTGCTCGATCTCGCGAACGAAGTCGGCGGCGGAGTCCGCCGCCCGCACGAGCTCGCCGAACTGGAGGACCTCGGGCAGCGGCGTGGACACGACCGGTTTTCCGGCCGCGAGGTACTCCCGCAGCTTGAGCGGGTTGACCCGCATCGTCAGGTCGTTCCTCACGAACGGAATGATGGTGACGTCGAACCCGCGGCAGTAGCCCGGCAGCGACGCGTAGGGCCGGGGCCCGAGGAGGTGCACGTTGGGCAACCCGTGCAGCGCTCCGAGGTCCGTCGTCGCGTTGCCGATCAGGACAATGGACCAGCCGGGACGGGCGAGCGCGACCTCGCGGATCAGCGGAATGTCGACCCACTCCGCGAGCATCCCGAAGAAGCCGATGACAGGGCGGGCCACCCGCGCCAGATCGTCGGGGACGCGCGTCGAGGGGTCCGCGGCCTTGGCGAAGTGTTCGGCATCGACGCCGTGAGGGATGTTGACGACGTGGGCGTGGGCCGCCGACTTCGCCTCCTTGAGGGTCTCTGCGGTCGTGACGACGACGTCCACGGCCGCGAGGAGCCGGGCCTCCTGCGCGCGGACGAGATCGGTGTCGAGCCCGGGGAAGATCGTGTAGTCGTCGACGCAGTAGTAGATGCGACGCACGCCGGTCATCCGCTCGAAGACGTCCACCATGGCCGGATAGGTCGTCATCAGCGAGTAGCGGGAGAAGCCGTGACGCCGCACGAGGCGGCGGAGCGCGCGCTGCAGGAGATGCGCGTTCAGCCGGCGCACGGCCGCGCTGCGATACCAGGGGATGACCAGCGGCGTGTAGACGACCATGTTCGGATGCGGCGCCTCCGTCCCGCGGGCAGCCGTGCGCAGCTTGCGCAATGCGCGGAGGACGTCCTGGCGGTTGAGCCGCGGCGTGCGCCATCCGATCGAGTTGATCCAGATCACGCGAAACGTCCCGAGCAGTTGCTGCACGAGGTGCTGAGTCGAGTTCGGGTGGCGGCCCCAGTCGTCGCCGAAGCAGACGAGCTCGCGCGGCGCGCTCACGAGCGGCGCCCTCCGCGGTCCGTCCCGCGACAGAGCGCGAGATAGGCGCCCACCGTCTCGCGCAGGGCGTACCGCTCCTCGATGAGCCGCCGGCCCGTGCTCCCCAGCCGCGCCGCCGCCGCGCGGTCGCGCAGCAAGCGCGTGACGGCCGCGGCGAGCGCCTCGGGATCCTTGGGCGCGACGACGAGGCCGGCACGCCCGTCGCCGACGACGGCCGCGGCGGCGCCGACGTCGGTCACGACGACGGGCCGCGCGCACGCCATCGCCTCGAGCAGCGCCAGCGAGAGGCCCTCGTTGATGGAGGACAGGACGAACACGTCGAAGCCCGGCAGGAGCGCGGCGACGTCGAACCGCTCGCCGAGCAGCACGACGCGGTGCTGCAGCCCATAGAGCGTGATGAACGCTTCGATCTCCGGCCGCATCTCGCCCTCTCCGACGATCACCAGCCGTGCCCCGGGGGCCGTCTCCAGCACGCGCCGGAACGCCGCGAGCAGCGTGGCGTGGTCCTTGGCGGGATCGAGCCGGCCCACCGTCCCCACCACCGGGACACCGGCGGGAACGCCGAGGGCGGCGCGCTCGCCGCCGGTGGGCGGCGCGAAGCGCGCGGCGTCCACGCCGTTGCGGATCAGCGCGATCTTGGCCGGCGGCAGGCCGACCTCGCGCATGAGGAAGTCGACGACCTCGTCGGCGACGCCGACAACGCGCTCGGCCAGACGCGCGGCCAGCCGCAGCTGCCGCCGGGCCTTGGGCGGCAGCAGCGTGAAGTGCTCGTGCTCGACGTGGATCAGGCGGCAGCCGGCCAGGCGCGCGCCGGGCGCGCTATAGAGGAGCTGGCCGAGATGGTGCGTCAGCACGACGGTGGCCCGCTCGCGCCGGAAGAGCCGGTACATCCGCGCGAGCGTGCCGGGTTGGAACCCGTCCGCACGCTCGATGGCATGGGTGGTCACGCCGCGCGCGCGCAGCAGCGGCGCCAGCGCTCCGCCGCGGTGGAGCCCGCACATCGACATGCGCAGTCCCTGGGCGACGCCGGCGTTGGCGATCGCGCTCGCGAGCATCTCCGAGCCGCCCGGGGCCAGCGCGTACACGACCTGCATCACGTGGGGCGTCATCACTTCGTCGCCGTTCGGGGCCGGAGCACCACGGGGGCGGCCACCACGCGCGCCGGCGCCGGCGCCGCTCGCTCGACCTGCAGCCGCAGCGCCACGGCCAGCGCGATCAGGAAGTACAGCATCGGGGAGTACGCCTGCGAGAGGGCGAAGCCCTCCACGACATAGGCGTAGAGCGACATCTCGACCGCCCTCGCAACCCACGTGAGCGGGCGCAGGCGGACATCACGCTTCGCCGCGCGAACGACGCGCCGGGCATCGCGGATGCCCAGGGCGATCAGCGTCAAGAACAGCGTGAATCCAAAGACGCCGAGCTCGGCGCCGAGCTGGACGAACGAGTTGTGCGCCGTCATCCACGCGCCGGACCCGCCGTGCGAGCGCCCCTCCGCCACCTCGAAGGCCCCGACGCCGACGCCGGTCAGCGGGGCCGCGAGGAAAAAGCCCACCCCCCGCTTCCAGAGCTCCACGCGGGGGAGCAGACCGCTCTCTACGTATGCGCCGCCGCTGGTGGGACGCCAGATCGTCGCCATCACCTGCCAGTACTTCGCCGGCGCCGCGCCCGCCAGGAAGGTCGCGACGGTGATCAGGATCAGCACTCGAGGGGCCAGCGACGCCTTGCCCAGGCGAAACAGGAGAAGGACCGACACGATGACCAGGCCGATGAATCCTCCGCGCGACATCGTCATGAGGATGGTGAGAACGCAGACGATGGCGGCGCCGATCGCCAGGAGTCGGCGGACGCCACGAAGTGCGATCGCCGCGAACGCCGCCAGTAGCAGCGTACAGACCATGACCATGGCGACATCGTTCGGGTCGTAGGTCGAGCTGGCGTAGGCACGCCCGCCGTAGTCGGTGCTGAGCGAGGCGCCCCAGAAGATCGTGAAGATCCCGAGGAGCGCGACTCCGGTCAGCACCGACCACACCAGGTGCTCGATGACCTGACGCGACGTGGCGAGCGCGACGATGAGGAAGAAAAACACGACTACCCGGCTGAAATTGTCGATCAGGAAGCTCGCGCTGCCCCCGGGCCACAGGCTGAACGGAGCGAAGAGCACGGCGACGGCAACGAGCCCCACGACGACCCGCACCTCCGGCTGCCGCAGCACTCGGTTGCGCTTGCCGCGCGGCAGGGTGAGCGTCAGGACGATGCCGAGCAGACCGAGCAGGAGCACGATCCGAAGCGGCCGCAGGAAGGCGACGAGCTCGTGGATGCGCCCGATGTAGAACGCGGTGTAGAGGAACATCACGAGATGCGCCATCAGGCGGACCGCCTGGCCGTGACCACGAAGAACCTCCCGCGGCTGATCTCGGTCTCGTCGAACCCCGCGCGCAGGGCGCGTCGCATCCCCCGCGGCGTCTGGAACGACTCCCACCGGGCTCGCGTGAACGGAATTCGGAAGATCCTTCCGAAGCAGTGCAGCGTCACGCCGTTACCGAGCACCCACAACCGGCCCAGGGCGCTCTTGGCGCGCCGGGCCCGGAGGGCCCCCATCAGTTCGTGCAGCACCATCGCGCAGGGATGGAGCACCAGCCACAGCCGGCCCCCCGGCACGAGGACCCGCCGGATCTCGGTGAGGGCGGCGGGCACGTGCATGTACGGCAGGGCCACCCTCGAGATGACGAAGTCGAAGCTCTCGGATCTGAACGGCAGGCTTTCGCCGAGCGCACACACGAACCGGACGCGGTCCGTGATCCGCCGGCCCAGCTGCAGCGCGGCCACGTCGCGATCGACACCGCAGGCCATGACGCCGCCGTCGACGTCGGCGCCGATCAGCGTCTGCCCGGCGCCGCATCCGATGTCGAGCACGCGGCGGCAGCCGGCGGGGACGACGGGCATGACGCGACGCGGATCGTCGAGCCGCCTGGCCACCCGCAGCTCCTCGAGGTGCGCCGCTTCGACGTCCATGGGGCTCAGAGCCTCGTCCAGGCCTGGCGGCGGTCCCGCGGAACAGGCAGGCTCTGCCGCGTGTCCACGACGCGCCGGGCGTGGCGCGCGACGGCGGCGTAATCGAACTCCGGATGGTCTGTGACGATCACCACGCAGTCGGCCTCGCGCAGGATTTCTTCGGTCGGCTCCACCGCCTTGAGGTCGCCGAAGGTCGGCACGTGCGGGTCGGCGTAGGCGACCTCGGCCCCCATGCGGCGCAGATCGGCGACGATCTCGTGGGCCGGTGATTCCCGCGTGTCGCCGACGCCGCGCTTGTACGCCACGCCGAGCACGAGGGCGCGCGCGCCCTTCACGGCGAGTCCGCCCTCGTTCAGCGTCTCGACGACCAGGTCCAGCACGTGGCGCGGCATCGCGCGATTGATGTCGTCGGCGAGCGCGATGAAGCGCGACTCGAACCCGTTCGCCCGCATCTTCCACGACAGGTAGAGCGGGTCGACGGGGATGCAGTGGCCGCCGATGCCGGGGCCCGGATAGAAGGCCATGAAGCCGAACGGCTTGGTGGCGGCGGCGTCGATCACCTCGCGGGTGTCCACGCCGAGGCGGCGGCACATGAGCGCGAACTCGTTGGCGAGCGCGATGTTGACGTTGCGGAAGACGTTCTCGTACAGCTTCACGAGCTCGGCCACCTTCGGGCCCGAGACCGGGTGCACACGCGGGACGATCTGCCGGTAGAGCGCGGCCGCCAGCTCGGTGCAGGCGGGCGTGACGCCGCCCACGACCTTGGGAATGTCGCCGACCTTGAAGACCGGGTTGCCCGGATCGATCCGCTCCGGCGAGAACGCGACGAAGAGGTCCAGGCCGATGCGGGCGCCGCGCGCCTCGAACATCGGCAGCAGCAGCTCCTCCGTGCTCCCCGGGTACGTGGTGCTCTCGAGGACGACCAGCTGGCCCGGCTGGTAGCGGGCCGCCGCCTCCTCGGCCGCGGCCACGACGTAGGAGATGTCGGGATCCTTGGACTTCCGCAGCGGCGTGGGCACGCAGAT
>Ga0066709_100002743_pt1 | contig 13063 bp, 10 predicted proteins | sample GraSoiAngelo_158_FD_79665 | JGI IMG/M metagenome (GOLD analysis project Ga0066709, IMG submission 79665) | Grasslands soil microbial communities from the Angelo Coastal Reserve, California, USA - 14_1009_16_30cm | ecosystem: Environmental > Terrestrial > Soil > Grasslands | place: USA... | reverse complement strand
GACAGAAATCCATCGATGACGGTGGATTTTCCTTCAGCAAAACCCGGAATCAGACTCAATGTGAAAGTTTTCAACGGCACGTCCAATCCGCCCCTGACCAGGTCGATCTGCGAGTACATCGGCATCGAGGTGGGCAAATGCGCCGTCACCGCTTTTCCCGACGGTGAAACGTTCGTGAAGATCGAGGAGAACGTCCGTGGCGAAGATGTGTTTGTCGTGCAATCCACCAGCCCGCCGACCAACCATCACTTGATGGAGATGTTCATAATGATGGACGCGTTGCGGCGGGCTAGTGCTTCGCGAATCACGGCGGTGTTGCCCTTTTATGGCTACGCGCGCCAGGACCGCAAGGACCAGCCCCGCGTGCCGATCACCGCCAAACTGGTGGCCAATCTGCTGGTAGCCGCCGGGGCGAATCGGATTCTCACGATGGACCTGCACGCGCAGCAGATTCAGGGATTCTTTGATATTCCAGTGGATCATCTCTACGCGGCGCCGGTGATGTATGATTATTTGAAGAAAAAGAATCTGCCGGACCTGGTGGTGGTGAGTCCGGACGTCGGCGGTTTGAAGATGGCCCACGCTTATTCACAGGTCCTGGAAGCGGGCCTGGCGATCGTCGCCAAGCGGCGCAAGAGCGCCGAAGACGTGGAATCGATGGCGATCATCGGGGAGATTCGAGGGAAAAACATCCTGATGGTGGATGACCTGACAGAAACCGCGGGCACATTGACCGAGGCGGCAATGTTGCTGCGCAAGAAGGGCGCCAGGAGTGTCTATGCCTGCGTCTCGCACGCGATCTTGAATGAATTGGGCATCGGCCGACTGAAGAAATCAAATATTGACGAACTGATAACGACTGATACTGTTTTGCGCCCGCCGATTAGCGGGGTGAAAATCACAACGCTGTCTGTGGCTGGATTGCTGGGCGAAGCGATCAAGCGAATCCATAGCAATTCTTCGGTGACTTCGCTGTTTGAGTTTAAGGGCGGGCGCACGAGCTGAACCGCTGTTGCCCCCGGATAGTGACGTGGAATCATGAAATCATTATCTTTGAAGGCTTTTCCGCGCGCGCTTGCGAAACGCAGCCGCGTCAGGAAGCTGCGCGCCGGCGGACGGGTCCCGGCGGTCATTTACGGACGCCAAACCCAGCCGCAAAACCTCGAGGTCGGGCTGAAGGAGATCGAGGATTTGATACACCAATCCGTGTCCGAGACGATCCTGGTGGATCTGGCGGTGGAAGGAGAAGCGACCGGCCAGCGTCTGGCCCTGGTCCAGGAGGTGCAACATCACCCGCTGAGCGGGAAGGTGCTGCACGTCGATTTTCATCAAGTCGCCGAAAATGAGAAAGTAACTGTGACCGTTCCGGTGGAGACCACCGGCGAAGCCGCCGGCGTCAAGACCGGCGGCGGCGTGCTTGAACACGTCTTGTTCAAGATCAAAATTCGCGCCTTGCCCAGGGAATTGCCAGAAGTGATCACGGTGGACGTAACCCCGCTCGAGATCGGCCAGTCTATTCACCTGGGCGAAATTCCGCTCCCAGCCGGCGTGGAAGTGGTGGGGGACAAGAAGATTCCGGTGATCTCGGTGGCTGCGCCGATTACCGAGGCGCAGGAGGCGGCGGCGCTCGAAGCCGCGACGACTCCGCTGGCTGAACCCGAAGTACTCAAAGAGAAGAAGGAAGAGGCGGCGGGTGAGGCAGCCGGGACCGCAGCAAAACCTGCTGAAAAGGGCGCCGAGAAGGCAGCCGAAAAACCGGCCGAGAAGGTGGAGAAGAAGCCGGAGAAGAAGAAGTAATGGTTTGGGTAGGTGGCGATGGATCGGCGCCCGTTCGCCGGAACAGGCCCTCGCATGGAGAATTCTTATCTCATTGTGGGCTTGGGAAATCCGGGGACCGAGTACGCCCGCACCCGTCACAACGCGGGTTTCTTAGTGGTCGAACGGCTGGCGGAACGGTGGCAGGCCAAGTGGACCCGGGACAGGAGGTTTGCGGCGCGAGTGGCGAAAGCGGAGCGGGACGGCCGCAGACTAATGCTGTGCCAGCCGCAGACCTACATGAACCAGAGTGGCGTAGCGGTGGCCGGATTGAGGGAATATTTCCGGACGCCGCTCGAGCGATTGCTCGTGGTGGTGGACGATGCGGATCTGCCGCTCGGAGAAATCCGACTCCGGGCGCAGGGCGCCAGCGGCGGGCATCATGGGCTGGAATCGATCGAGCAGCACCTGGGCACGCGCCACTATTCGCGGCTGCGGATCGGGATTGGCCGCGCGCAGAGCGCCGTGCGCGAAATCACCGACCACGTGCTGGGTCGCTTCCGGACGGAAGAGTCCCAGCTTGTGGAAAAGGTTCTGGACCGGGCGGCCGACCAGATCGAATGCTGGCTGAGCGAAGGCATCGCCAAGGCAATGAGTCAGTTTAACGGCCCCGTGCAAGGCCCCGAAAGCGAAGAGCGACAATGAAAAGATACGAAGGCATGTTTATCCTGGATACAGCGGGCAAAGAGGAAGGCATCAAAGATTTGATCGACAAAATTTCCTCGGAGATCGCCGCCGCCGGCGGCAAAGTGGAGACGGTGCAAAAGATGGACAAACGCAATTTCACCCGCATTGCGGACCGCAAACACAATTCGGGTTTCTACGTCAATTTCATTTTCGAGATCGAGCCAGGCGCGGTGAACCAGTTGCGCCAACGATTCGATCTGAACGATGAGGTGTTTCGTGTCCTGTTCACCACCGCTCCGCCGCCGAAGGAAGGCGACCAAACCACTTAACTCAATCTATTATGGCCAGCTTCAATAAAGTCATCCTGATGGGGAACCTGACACGGGACCCCGAATTGCGTTACACCCCCAAAGGCACGGCCGTGGCCAAACTGGGACTGGCGGTTAATCGGACCTGGAAAACGGAGACCGGCGAAACCAAGGAGGACGTCCTGTTTATCGACATCGAGGCCTTCAGTCGCCAGGCAGAAACCATCGGACAATATCTGAAAAAGGGAAGCCCTGTCCTGGTCGAAGGACGTCTGCGCCTGGACACCTGGGACGACAAACAGACCAACCAGAAGAGGTCAAAGATTCTTGTGACAGCAGAGAACGTGAAATTTCTCAGTTCCGGGCAACCTCGCGAAGGCGGCGGTACCGACACATCGCGAAGTCGTGCGCCGGTGTCTGCCCCGGCCAACGCCGCTTCAGTCGAACCCGCCCCCGAAGAACCGCCGGCGGAGGACGACGTGCCGTTTTGACTCCGCTCGCGTGGCGCGCGGTGGAATTCCTTAACCTCGCGGCTGAATTGCTCTTTTCGGTTAAACTCTAAACGTTAGAATCTCCGTATGGCCAAAACTGAAGTCATTCTCACTCAAAGCGTGATAGGTCTGGGGGCCGAGTCCGACCACGTGAAGGTCGCCGCCGGTTACGCGCGCAACTATCTCCTTCCACAAGGCCTTGCCATTCCCCAGACGGCCGCGAACAAGCGCCGGCTCGAGGTGCTGCGCCAGCGCCGTGCCGAACGCGAGGCGCACGATTTTAACACCATGAGCGAACTGGCCAAAAGCCTGTCCAAGATGGTGCTCGTCGTCACCGCCAAGTCCGGTGAAGACGGCAAGATGTTCGGCTCCGTCACTGCGGGCATTATTGCCGACGAACTCAAGCACCAGTTCGAGGTGGCAATCGACAAGAAGAAGATCCATCTCGAACATCCGCTGCGCGCCCTCGGGGAACACGAAGTCGAATTGCGCCTGCATCCCGAAGTGAGCACCACCTTGAAGGTCCGAATCGACAGCGCGACCCCGCTGCCGAAACCGTTGGAAACACCGCACGTCGAGCCGAAGGGCAAAGAGGCAGGACCGGCGAGAGTCCGGGACTCCGCGAGGACCAAAGAGGCTGGCCCAGCCAAGGCGGAAGCGAAAAGGGAACGTCCGCTCCGGCCGCCGCGGGCGGAGAAGAAGCCGGAGTAAAACAGCCATCCTGCTGAAACTCCAGCCCCGCGAAGGCGCCAGAAACGGTGAACGGTTGCGTCCCTGAGGTCGCGGTTTCCGGCGCAGACCTTTCTTCCAGCAAACGACCCAAAACGGTTTGCTTTTTTCTTCGTCATTTTTCATCCGTGATTCGTAGAGCCTGTTCCATCGAGCCGCTCCGCCGGAGGTCTGAAGGTTTCTCCTTCCATCGCGCCTGTGAATGGTGAATAAGCTGTCAATTCGCGGTCGATGCATTTGGGTATCTCTCCGTTGCCTTGCCGCTGAAAATCTCTTCTGCTTGCGTCCATGATTGATTCCATTGAAGGCGACACCGGGAGTGAGTCGCCGGACCTCAAAAAAGCGCGCCGGCAAAAGGCGGCGGCGACAGGCGGGCTCAAGCTGGATCGTTTGCCTCCTCACTCGATCGAAGCCGAGCAGGGCGTGTTGGGCTGCGTGTTGCTCTCGCCCAATGATTGCATCGGCATCTGCATCGAAAAATTCAAGGTCGGTTCGGAGGTCTTTTACGATTTACGGCACCGGACCATTTACGAGCTGCTGGCGGAGATGTATGACCATAAGGAGCCGATCGACCTGCTCACCGTTCAGCAACGGCTCAAGGACAAGAACCAGCTCGAATCAATTGGAGGGCTGGCTTACCTGTCGTCCTTGCCGGACGCGGTGCCCTCGGCGGCCAACCTGAGCTTTTACACAGACATCGTCCGGGAAAAGCATCTGCTTCGGCGAATGATCCAGACCTGCACCGCGGTGGTCGGACGGGTGTACGAGCAGGAAGGCGAGGTGGACGCGCTGCTGGACGAAGTCGAGCGGGATGTCCTGCGGATAAGCGAGGATCGGGTGGAGGCGACCAGCCGGACGATTAAGGACCTGGTCAAACGGGCGATCACCACCATCGAGGAGTTTCATCAGCGGCAGGGGATGTTGACGGGCATCGCAACCGGGTTTCCGGATTTGGACAAGATGACCAGCGGCTTCCACGGCGGGGAGATGATCGTCATTGCGGCACGGCCCAGCATGGGCAAGACGTCGTTGGCGATGAACATCGCCGAGCACGTGGCGCTGGAGGAGCGCCTGGCGGTCGGAGTGTTCAGCCTGGAAATGACGGCGGAGTCGCTGGTTTTGCGCATGCTCTGTTCGCGTTCACGGGTCAACTTGCGGAACATCCGCGAGGGCTTCCTGGCGGACCGGGATTTTCCCAAGCTGACCGGTTCGGCGGGCAAGCTCGCCGGAGCGCCGCTGTTCATTGACGACGCGCCCGGACTGTCCATTCTGCAGTTGCGGGCCAAGGCGCGGCGGATGGTGCAGCAGTACGGCATCAAGCTCTTTGTCGTTGACTACCTGCAACTGCTCCATTCTACTTCGCGGCGAGCAGAAAACCGGCAGCAGGAGATTGCTGACATTTCCAACGGCATCAAGGCCCTGGCCAAGGAACTGTTCGTCCCGGTGGTGGTCTTGAGCCAGCTCAACCGCGAACTCGAGAAGGACAAGAACCGCAAACCGCGCCTGTCCGACCTGCGGGAATCGGGCGCGATTGAACAGGATGCCGACCTGGTGGCTCTACTTTACAAGCCCAGCGGCGGGGACGACGAGGACGGACCGTCGGCGGAACAGGAAGCGGTGCCGGTGAATCTGCTGATTGCGAAACAGCGCAACGGGCCCACCGGCGAGGTGCCATTGACATTTTTGAAAGCCTACACGCGCTTCGAGAGCGCGGCCAAAATCAGCCCGGAAGATGGATAGACAGCTAACTGAATGAAATTGCTGCCATGGCGTTGCTGGCTTTTGCTTTTGGTGCTGGCGCCGGGATGGCTGGCGCTGCTGGCCGCGCAAACCGGGCTCGTCGTCGAGAAAATTGAGATCAAGCACGTCGGTCCGCCGGCCGTCAGCGACGACCTCGTTCGCGCCAATATTCACGTCAAGCCCGGAGACCCCTACAATCCGAACGCGACCACGGACGACATCCGCACCCTCAAGGCGACTGGTTATTTTTACAACATCCGGGTCGCCGTCGAGCGCACAGACGGCGGAGTGAAGCTGATTTACGTGGTGCAGGGCCAGCCGGTGATCAGCGACATCCGGTTCGAGGGCAATCGAAAATACAGCAACGCCAAGCTGCTCAAAAAAGTGAAGTCGAAGATCGGCGAGCCGCTGGACGATTACAAACTCTTCTCCGACGCGCAGGAGATCAAAAAATTCTACGAGAAGGCCGGTTACCAGCAGACCCGGGTCGAACCGCGCCAAAGCATCAATGAACAACTCGGGCGCGCCACGGTCACCTTCGAGATCAAGGAGGCGCCCAAGGTCCGGATCGTGGATGTGCAGTTCGTGGGCGCGCAGGCGTTTTCGCAACGCAAACTGCGCAAGCAGCTCAAGACTCGGCGCCATTGGATGTTTTCCTGGCTCACCGGCGGCGGCAGGCTCAAGGAGGAACAGTTCCAGGAAGACAAGGAGAAGCTGAAGGATTTCTACTGGAACCAGGGCTACATCGATTTCGAGATCCGGGAGGTGAAGTACGACTCGCTCAGTCCCACGCGCATGGCGATCCGCTTCATCGTTTATGAAGGCCAGCGTTACAAGGTCGGGTCCGTGGAATTCAAGGGCAACACCAGGTTCACCGCCGAACAGATCCGTCAGGGAATCGTGGTCCTCGGCAGATCGGTAAGGCCACGGATGCTCGAGGGGCAGATTTTTACACCCAAGGGTCTCGAGAAGGAGATCGAGGCGATCCAGGATTTTTACGGCGCGCACGGATATATCGGGAAGGGAGAGCGGGAAAGGATTCCGGTCGCGGCAATCAAGAACGCCAACACCGAGCGGGGCACGATGGACCTGGTTTACCAAATCGAGGAGGGCGAGCCCTCCCGGATTGAAAAAATTGAGATTCGCGGAAATACCAAGACGAAGGACAAGGTGATCCGGCGCGAACTGGCCGTCTCGCCGGGCGAGGTGTTTGACATGGTCCGCGTCAAACTGAGCAAGGAGCGCCTCGAGGGATTGCAGTATTTTGTCCCGGGCAAAGTGCAGACCAGCGTCGAGCCCACGGACGTGCCGAACTTGAAAAACCTGGTTGTCGATGTGGAAGAGGGACCCTCCGGCAATTTTTATTTCGGCGCCGGCTTCAGCTCCATCGACCAGCTCTTCGGTTACGTCGGAATGACGCAGGGCAATTTCGACCTGTTCAACCCGCCCTACTTCACCGGCGGCGGCCAGAAATTGCGCCTGCAAGCGACGATCGGCACGCGCCAGGAGAACTACGAGGTGACCTTCGTCGAACCCTGGTTTCTCAATCGGAAGCTGGCCCTCGAGGTCGATCTGTTCCACAAAGACATTCGCTATTACAGCGACGTCTATGACCAGCGGGAGACCGGCGCCCGTTTGAGCCTTACCCGCGCCTTGTTCACAGACGCCTTTCGCGTCGGGCTCAGCTACACGATCGAGAATGTGGGCATTCGTTTTGGCGCCGGTACCACCACCAATCTGGTGGTCACGCCGGGCCCGTTCGGTTTCGGCGACCTGGTGCCTGTCCGCGCGGTCGTTCCGCCGAGCGTCTCGCCCACTCTGCTCCAGGAGCAAGGGGACCGGCTCGTTTCCAAAGTCGGCGTCTCGCTAACCTATGACACGCGCGGCGGCGGATTGCTCCCCAATCGCGGCCAGCGCACTTCCGTTGGCGTCAGCGTGGCCGGCGGACCGTTTGGCGGGGACACGGATTTCTACAAGCTCGAACTGGACTCAAAGTGGTATTTCAAAGGGTTCTTCGAGGGGCACGTGCTCGAGGTGGGCGCCAGCGGAGGCGTGGTGGAAGCGTTCGGCAATTCCACCCGGGTCCCGCTCTTTGACCGGTTTTTCCTTGGCGGCGCAAACACCGTGCGCGGTTTCAAATTCCGGCACGTCGGGCCCAAAGACGAGTTCGGAGAACCGATTGGCGGCGGAACGTATTGGTTCGGCTCGGCCGAATACAGTGTCCCGATCATCGAACGATTACGCTTTGCGGCATTCTACGACATCGGTATGGTTTACCAAGATGCGTACAGTTTTGATCCCAATGGATTCCACACAGGCAACTACAACGATGACTGGGGCATCGGCATCCGACTTAACATTCCTCAACTCGGCCCGTTGCGACTCGACTACGCTTTTCCAATTACCCATGGCCCCGACACGAGTGGTTCCGGCCGGTTCCAGTTCAGCGTCGGGTACGAACGACCCTTCTAACCCCCGACCCGCATGAAAACGAACACCGCTACCTTTCTCGCTCTTGTCATCGCCTCTTTCCTCGCCCCTCCCGCCCGGGCGGCGGAGCCGAAGATCGCCATCATCGACCTGAAACGGGTCTTCGACAAATACTGGAAGACCAAACAGGCCAACGCCGATCTCGACGAGCAGAAGGCCGATATCTCGAAAAAGAAGAAGGGAATTCTGGACGACTATCAAAAGGTCACCGACGATTACAAGAAACTGGTCGAGACCGCCAACGATCAGGCGGTGTCCAGCGACGAGCGCGAAAGGCGCAAAAGCGCGGCGGAGAAAAAGCTGATGGAACTCAAGGAGATTGAACAGACAGCCACTCTCTTTCAGCGCAACTCCGAGGAAAACCTCGCTTTGCAGGTCCGCCGTCGGACGGAAAACATTCTCCGTGACATTCGCGAGCTGGTGGATGCCAAGGCGAGGGCCGCCGGATACACGCTGGTGATCGACACCGCGGCCCAAACGGGCGCGGGAACGCCCTTCGTGTTGTACAACAACGGTCAGAACGATCTGACCGAGGAAATCCTCTCGCAGTTGAACGCGGCCGCCCCGATCGGGCTCCAGAAACCGGACGCAGAGAAGGACAAGTCCGGCGACAAAAATGAGGATAAGAAGGAGGGCAAGAAATAATGATGAGACCCGAATGAGAAATGCCAAAGGAATGCAGAAATTCGAATGAACAAAGGGAGGGCACCAAATGCGAACAAAGGATTGTGGCTTCTGGGCTTTCTAATCGTTTCCGGCGCGCTGGGAGCGCCAATCGAGCTTACCGCCCCCGATGCCGGGCGTGCCAGGACCACTGCGCTGGGCCAAGCCCGGGCAAACGAATCGTTTGCCCGCCTGCCACTGATGTTTGAGTCCGCCAACAAATCGACGTTTCTCTGTCGCGGTTCGGGTTACTGCCTGTCGCTGTCGCCAACGGATGCGCTGTTGACCCTGAATCCTGCGCCGGCGCTGGAACACGGCCTTCGGACTCCGGCGACGCTGAGGCCGCAACTTCCAGCCGCATCTGCCGTCAATTCTCGCCACGCTCCAGCTTGGCTACGCATCCAACTTGCCGGCGCCAATTCCGATCTCCGCGCGTTCGGCGAGGAACCGCTTCCGACCCGGGTGAACTACCTTCTGGGTAATGATCCCGCTCAATGGAGGCGGGAGGTGCCGACTTTCGCCAAGGTCCGTTACCCGGATGTTTATCCCGGCGTTGACTTGATCTACTACGGCAACCAACGTCAACTCGAGTATGATTTCGTCGTCGCGCCGGGCGCAAATCCCGAAAAAATCGCGATGCGACTCCAAGGATCGGACAAAATCGAGATCGATGCGGACGGCGATTTGATTCTGCACATGGCTGGCGCCGACCTTCGCCAACGCAAGCCGAGGGTTTATCAGGAAATGAATGGCCGGCGCAGGGAGATCGAGGCTCGCTATGTGTTCCGCAAGAGTGGCGGCCAACTGTCGGACCCGGGGGAGCGCGTGGTTGGTTTTGAAATCGGCTCTTACGACCGGAGCCGGCCCTTGGTAATTGACCCCGTGCTGGTATTCTCGACGTTTCTCGGCGGCCTCGGCCTGGACGTCGGCTGGGCAATCGCGGTGGACAGCAACGGCTGCGTGTATGTTGCCGGCGAGACCGCGTCCACCAACTTTGTGGCCACCAACGCATCAAGCGCAAGCTACGGAGGAGGATTCCGCGACGTGTTCGTCGCCAAGCTCGGCGCCGCAGGCACGAACCTGGTTTTCTCGACCTACCTCGGCGGTAGCGATGAGGATGCCGCGTTCGGCATCGCCCTGGACAACAGCGGAAATATTTTTCTGGCCGGGTTGACGGCGTCAACAAACTTTCCGGTGACGCCCTACGCGATTTCCACCAACATTCATGGCGCGCCGGCCTTCGGTTATTATGCCTACGACGCCTTTGTGGCGGAACTGAATACCAACGGAACGAAGCTACTCTATTCAACCTACCTGGGTGGAAGTCAGGCGGACGTCGCCAATGCCATCGCCGTGGACGGCAACGGGCTGATTTACGTGGCGGGCGCGACTGCTTCGCCGGATTTTCCCACGAATGGAACCAGCGCCTTCTTCGGCGGCGGCAACGACGCGTTTGTGGTCAAGCTGGACTCCGCGAGCGCAAAGCTGGTCTATTCCGCGTTGCTCGGGGGCGCCGGCAATGATTATGCCCTCGGCCTGGGCGTGGACTCGACGGCCAACGCGGTCGTGGCAGGCCTGACCGCCTCCCCAAACTTCCTCCTCTTCCCCATCACCAACGCTCTTCAAACGAATTTCGGGGGTGGGCCATATGACGGATTTGTAGCCAAACTGGATCCTGACGGCGTCACCCTCTTTTCGACTTATCTGGGGGGATCGGGCGACGACGAAATTTCTCGGCTTGCTCTGGACGCCGCCGGTAACATCTACCTGACCGGCCTGACCACTTCGACCAATTTCCCTACCCCGGTTGATGCCCTTTACCCGACCAACACGGGCGGGGCGGATGCGTTCGTACTCGAACTGGACCCGACGGGGACGAATCTGGTCTATTCCACCTACCTGGGTGGGGCGTCGAACGACCAGGGCTGGGACATCGCTGTAGATGCCAATGGCAGCGCCTATGTCATCGGATTGAGTGCCTCGACCAACTTCCCGACCACCAATGCGTTCCAGTCCGCCTTGGCGGGTCCCGATGACGTTTTTGTGGCCAAGCTCAACCCGGGCGGGACGGCGCTCGACTATGCCACCTTCCTCGGGGGCGGCGGCAGCGAGCGCGGCTACGCCATCGCTGTGGACAACACCGGTAACGCGTACATTACCGGGACGACGACGCCCTTTGACTTTCCGGTTTGGCCGGCTACGAATGGGGTTCAAAGTGTGTACGGCGGCGGTACTGGCGACGCATTTGTGGCCAAGCTTTTCCCGCGCAACGCGGAGCTGCGCGCCTCCCGAGGTGCGGGAACGGGATCGAATGACGTGACGATTCTCTGGCCATATGGCCTGCCGGCCTTTGGGCTCGAATCCACCGACGATCTTGCCGGGACCAACACGATCTGGATGACGGTCACAAACGCGGCGAGTGTTGTGGGCAACGACAATGCCGTCACGTTCACGAATTCCACCGGCAGCCTCTACCTTCGCCTGCGCCGAACCCAGTGACGACCCAGCCTGGGACTCGCCCACCAGATGGGGTCAGTTCTTGATATTGGTTGGTATGGTGTGGCAAATCACGCCCGTGATTTGCCATACCATTGCCATGCCAATATCAAGAACTGACCCCTTGTATGGTAGACCGGGACCGCCTGGTGCAAGACGTGGTTCGCCATCGGTCCAACTCTCCAACGGAGAATCCGCTCTTTGCGGTGACCTACGCTGAAGGCCAATTCGTTGCGGTGGGATCGGGCACCATCCTCAGCTCCTTTGATGGCGTAAATTGGGTCCTCCGCACCGAAAGGGCCTTCCGCTCTCTTTATGGCGTCGCTTATGGTAACGGAACCTTCGTGGGTACCGGCTGGTACGGACACATTTTGCAATCCGGTCCGCTTGATCACCGACTGGAACCTGTCCAATGCGGTCACATCCGTGCCACATCTCAACATTCAACAAGTGCGCCACGCCAGAGGGGTGTTGGTACTGACAACTCATGGTGGCGAAATCATTCGGGGCTATTTAGTCGCGGGAAGTGTCGTCTTTCTCCGGCGCCGGTATACCAGCCAAAGTGTAACGGCAATAAGACCGTGGCGAGACCGCCGCCGTCCTGTTTTGGTATCTCCTCCAAGCAGCCAATCCCCTGCTAGAAGTGAGGACCGCTGCAAAACTCCCGTCTTGAAAAGCCCGGCAACCGCCGCCAGTTCCCATTTTTCAGCCGCCCAGAAGCAGCGTCGGTTTGTTCCGGTCGTCGCCGACCTTGAAACGTGGTATCGCCTTGAGCGAGAAGGTGACGGCGACACCGTAGTCGGTAGCGCCAATACGGTTTTCGCGGACGCGGAAGGTCAGCGCGGCGGTCCAGCTCCGGAAATCGCGGTACACGGTGTAGTATTGTTCTTCGAGCGTGCCGTCGCGCGCCTCGAAGCGGTGCTGCAGCCTCGCGCCCCAGTTCTCGCTCAGGCGACAATAGAAGCTGCTCAAAACCGTGTTATTGCCCGAATCGCGTCCGAGCGCGGGAATGCTCCGCAAATAGCGGTGGCCAAGCGACCAACTCCAGGCGCTATTGGGCGTCAGCGTCAGCGCGTGATTGGCTTCGCGCCACTGGCCCTGGTCGATGCTGTAGCGGGTCTCCGAATTGAGCGTGATCCACGAACGGGGCTTGAAATCCAGATCCGAGAAAACATCGGCGAATGTGGTCTGGTCGGGTCGGGGCCTGATGCGCCAATCGGTGTAGAGCGCCCAGTTGACCAGATTTTCAAGCGTGTCCTTTCGTTTGGTCTGCAATTTGTTTCTAAGGCTCAGCCGCAACACATTCTGGCTGTCGATCGAATCGATCGAGTTGTAATCGGGGAAATCGATCGGCAACAACCGCAAGCTCGGCAACTCACTGTCGAATTGCGGCAATTCCGGCGGCGCTTTGTTCGGCGTGGGAACAAAAACGTAGTTCACGGACGGCTCGACGATGTGCCGCAGGCCATCCACGTCGAGAAATCGGTTGTGGGCGCCATTCCAGAGGCGCGACGCCTTGAGGGAAACCTCCGCGCCAGTGTTAAAGACCCATCGCTGCTGTTCCCGGTTGGTCACGTCCAAGCCGTCCGTCTCGCCGTAATCGGTGAACCGGCCGCCGACGCGCGGCGTCACGTTCAACCAACCGAAAAACGTCCGCGGCACGAGCAACTGATGATAGGTGTCAGCGCGGTAGGCGGAAAACTG
>Ga0066709_100002740_pt1 | contig 13064 bp, 11 predicted proteins | sample GraSoiAngelo_158_FD_79665 | JGI IMG/M metagenome (GOLD analysis project Ga0066709, IMG submission 79665) | Grasslands soil microbial communities from the Angelo Coastal Reserve, California, USA - 14_1009_16_30cm | ecosystem: Environmental > Terrestrial > Soil > Grasslands | place: USA... | reverse complement strand
TTGCGCGCCCCGTGTGTGGAGATGAAGTACTCGAGCACCGACAGGCCCTCCATGAAGTTGGCCTTGATCGGGCGCTCGATGATCTCGCCCTTGGGGTTTGCCATCAGGCCGCGCATGCCCGCCAGCTGGCGGATCTGCTTGAACGACCCGCGCGCGCCGGAGTTGGCCATCATGAAGATTGGGTTGAGTTCGCTGAGGTTGCCGATCATCGCCTCGGCGACGTCGTCGGTGGCCGCGTTCCACCTCTCCACGACGGCCTCGTGACGCTCCTGCTGGGTGATCAGGCCCATGTCGTACTGTTCGGAGATCTCCGCCACCTGCTTCTCGTAGCCGTCGATGATCGACTGCTTCTCGGCCGGGACCACGACGTCGTTCTTGGAGATCGTGATGCCGGCCTGCGTGGCGTACTTGAAGCCGAGGTCCTTGAACGCGTCGAGCACCATCGAGATGGTGGTCGCGCCGTAGGTCTGCACGAGCACGTCGATCAGGCGCGTGGTGTCGCGCTTCTTCATCGACTGGTTCACGAACGCGTACTTGGAGGCGTCGAAGTCGTCACCCAGCGCCTCCGCGAGCGCGCGCTCGATGCGGTCGTTGTAGATGATCCGCCCCACCGTCGTGAGCACGTGCCCGCCCTCGCGCCCGTAGGGGCGGAACTCGGCGATGTCGTGCAGGGTCACCACGCGCGCCTCGTAGGAGAGCTCGGCCTCCTGCGCGGTGCGGAACACGTGCGGCCGCGGCTCGGACTCGGGCCACTTGCCGCTCGTCAGCGACTCGCGCTTCTCCGCGAGCTCCTCGGCCTCGTCGCCGTAGGTGAGGTAGTAGGCCCCCAGGATCATGTCCTGGGTGGGCGTCGCGAGCGGCGCCCCGTGCGCCGGCGAGAGGATGTTGTTGGAGGACAGCATCAGGATGCGGGCCTCCGCCTGTGCCTCGGCCGAGAGCGGCAGGTGCACCGCCATCTGGTCGCCGTCGAAGTCGGCGTTGAAGGCGTGGCAGACCAGCGGGTGGACCTGAATCGCCTTGCCCTCCACGAGCAGCGGCTCGAAGGCCTGGATGCCGAGGCGGTGCAGGGTGGGCGCGCGGTTGAGCAGCACGGGGTGCTCGTGGATGACCTCCTCGAGCACGTCCCACACCTCGGCGATCATCGAGTCGACCATCTTCTTGGCCGCCTTGATGTTCTGAGCGGACTTGCGCTCGACGAGGCGGGCCATGATGAACGGCTTGAACAGCTCCAGCGCCATGATCTTGGGCAGGCCGCACTGGTGCAGCTTCAGATAGGGCCCGGCCACGATCACCGAGCGCCCGGAATAGTCCACGCGCTTGCCGAGCAGGTTCTGGCGAAAGCGCCCCTGCTTGCCCTTGAGCATGTCAGACAGCGACTTCAGGGGCCGGTTTCCGGGCCCCGTCACCGGACGCCCGCGGCGGCCGTTGTCGAACAGCGCGTCGACGGCCTCCTGCAGCATGCGCTTCTCGTTGTTGACGATGATCTCCGGCGCGCCGAGATCCAGCAGACGCTTGAGGCGGTTGTTGCGGTTGATCACGCGCCGGTACAGATCGTTGAGGTCGGAGGTGGCGAAGCGCCCGCCGTCCAGCTGCACCATCGGGCGCAGCTCGGGCGGGATCACCGGCACGGCGTCGAGCACCATCATCTCCGGCTTGTTGCCTGACTGGATGAAGGCGGAGACGACCTTCAGGCGCTTGACCGCGCGCTGCTGCTTCTGGCCTTTGCCGGTCCTGACCTGCTCCTCGAGCTCGGCCCTTTCAGCCTGCAGGTCGACTTGCTGAAGCAGGTCGCGCACCGCCTCGGCACCCATGCCGCCGCGGAAATACTCGCCGAACCCGTACGGGGACCCGAAGCGCTCCTTGAGCTCGCGAAACGTCGTCTCGTCGTGCTCGATCTGCTTGGGTTCCATCGTCTTGAACAGCTCCCACACCGTGCGCATCCGCTCGGCGGCGTCCTCGATGTAGGCCTCGGTGTCGGCGATGTCGGCGTCGAAGGCCTTGCGCAGTTCCTTGGTCAGCTTGTCGCGCTCCTCGTCGGAGAGCTTGGAGAGGTTGACGTCCAGCGACTCGGCCCACAGGTGGTCGTCGTCGTTGAAGTGCGTCTGTTTGCCGTTCTGCAGGTAGCGCTCGCGCCGCTCCAGCGACTCGCGCAGCTCCTGCACGCGCTGCTCGCGCTCGGCGGCGTAGGCGTCCAGCACCTTGCCGACTTCCTTCTCCAGCGAGTCCATGTCCTTGGCGCGCGCCTCCTCGTCCACCCACGTGACGATCGACGCGGCGAAGTACAGGACCTTCTCCAGTTCCTTGGGCGCCATGTCGAGCAGATAGCCGATCCTGCTGGGGACCCCCTTGAAGAACCAGATGTGGCTGACCGGAGCGGCCAGGTCGACGTGGCCCATGCGCTCGCGCCGGACCTTCGAGCGCGTGACCTCGACGCCGCAGCGCTCGCACACGATGCCCTTGTAGCGCACCCGCTTGTACTTGCCGCAGTAGCACTCCCAGTCCTTGGTCGGGCCGAAGATGCGCTCGCAGAACAGCCCGTCCTTCTCGGGCTTGAGCGTCCGGTAGTTGATGGTCTCCGGCTTGATCACCTCGCCGGAGCTCCAGCTGCGGATCTGCTTGGAGGAGGCGAGGCTGATCTCGATGGCGTCGAAATTGTTTATGTCGATCATGGACGTGAGACTTTCTGACTGGGGGTTAGACCGGAGCTCGTGAGGGGGCGAAGCCCCCTTGTGATGTCGATCATGTGGCTCTGGCTTTCGATTGCGGTGGTGAAGCTGTCTGGATCTCGGCTTGTGGAGGCGTTTGACGGTGGGCGTGCGCTGCCGCTGCGCCTCGCCGGCCTGGGGCTCATGAGCGGGGGATCACGTCTCGCCCGGAGATCCTTCGGCGTCGCCGAGCTCGCCGATCTCCTCCAGGTCAAGGCCGTCCTCCTGCGCGAGCGCGCCGTCGTCGTCCTCGAGCCGCGCTGAGGGGTCTGCGGCCGCCTCGGGCTCGCCGCCGTTGGGGGATCCGGCGTCGGTTGCGTCCTCGCCCTCCAGCGCCTCGTCGGCGGCCTCGCCGGCGAGCGCGCGGACGCCCGACAGGTCGATGCCGAGCTCCTCAGCCGCGCGCAGCAGGTCGTCGTCTTCGTCTCGCATCTCGGCGCGCTCGCCCTCCTCGGAGACCACGTTGACGTCCAGCGCCAGCGATTGCATCTCCTTGAGCAGCACTTTGAACGACTCGGGGATCGACGGCTCGGCGATGTTCTCGCCCTTCACGATCGCCTCGTAGGCCTTGACGCGCCCGACCGTGTCGTCGGACTTGATCGTGAGCATCTCCTGCAGCGTGTAGGCAGCTCCGAACGCCTCCAGCGCCCATACCTCCATCTCGCCAAAACGCTGCCCGCCGAACTGGGCCTTGCCACCGAGCGGCTGTTGCGTGACCAGCGAGTAGGGACCGGTGGAGCGGGCGTGAATCTTGTCGTCGACGAGGTGAAGCAGCTTGAGGATGTACATGTAGCCGACCGTCACCTGCTCCTCAAACGGCTCCCCGGTGCGGCCGTTGAACAGCGTCACCTTCCCGGAGGCCTGCTCGCCGGGGCGCCGGCTTCGGTCGACGTCCATGTGAATGGCGCCCTTGTGCTCGTCCTGCCAGCGCACCAGCGCGTGGTCGACGTCCTCGACGGTGGCGCCGTCGAACACCGGCGTGGAGATGTACACCCGGCCGCCCCTGGCATCGGCACCACGGCCGCGCCCGTTCGCCGCCGAACCATTCCCGGCGCGCGCGGACCGGTAGGCGTCCGAGCCGTCGTCGTACCAGCCCTGCGCGGCGACCCAGCCGAGGTGGGTCTCGAGGATCTGGCCCACGTTCATCCTGCTCGGCACGCCGAGCGGGTTGAGGATCACGTCTACGTGCGTGCCGTCCTCCAGGAACGGCATGTCCTGCTCGTCCACGATCTTGGCGATCACACCCTTGTTGCCGTGGCGTCCGGCGAGCTTGTCGCCCTCGGAGATCTTGCGCTTCTTGGCAACGAACACGCGCACCAGGTCGTTCACGCCCGGCGGCAGGTCATCGCCGGCGTCGCGGCTGAAGGTCTTGACGTCGATCACGACGCCGCCCTCGCCGTGGGGGACCTTCAGCGAGGTGTCGCGCACCTCGCGCGCCTTCTCCTTGAAGATCGCCCGGATCAGCTTCTCCTCGGCCGTCAGCTCGGTCTCGCCCTTCGGCGTGACCTTGCCGACGAGCAAATCGCCGGAGATGACCTCGGCGCCCACGCGCACGATGCCCCGGTCGTCGAGGTTGCGCAGCGACTCCTCCGAGCGATTCGGGATGTCGCGCGTGATCTCCTCCTCGCCGAGCTTCGTCGTGCGGGCGTCGATCTCGTACTCCTCGATGTGGATCGAGGTGAGCTCATCGTCCTGCACCAGGCGCTTGGACAGGATGATGGCGTCCTCGAAGTTGAAGCCCTCCCAGGACATGAACGCGACCATCAGGTTCCTCCCCAGCGCCATCTCGCCGCGATCGGTGGAGGACCCGTCGGCGAGCACGTCGCCGGCTTTGACCTTCTGCTCGGCGCGCACGATCGGCTTGTGGTGGATCAGCGTGCCCTGGTTGGAGCGCATGTACTTCTGCAGCTCGTACTCCTGCTTCTTGCCACTGCCCGAGGAGGGTGCGACCACGATCCGGTCGGCGTCCACGTACTCGACCGTCCCGGCCCCCTGCGAGAGGAGCACATCTCCGGTGTCGAGCGCGGCGCGGCGCTCCATACCGGTGCCGATCAGGGGGGCGTCGGACTTGAGCAGCGGAACGGCTTGCCGCTGCATGTTGGAGCCCATCAGCGCGCGGTTGGCGTCGTCGTGCTCGAGGAACGGGATCATCGCCGTCGCTACCGACCAGATCTGCTCGGGCGAGACGTCGACCAGATCGACGTCTTTGGGACCGACGGTGACGTACTGGCCGGCCTGCGTACGGCACAGGATCTCCGGGCCCTTGAGGCGCCCGGTCTTGGGGTCGATCGGCGTGTTGGCCTGCGCGATGATCCGCTCCTCCTCCTGGGTGGCGTCGAGGTGGACCACCTGATCGGTGACCACCCCGTCCTTGACCACGCGGTAGGGGGTCGTGACGAAGCCGTACTCGGAGACCTCGGCGAACGACGACAGCGAGCCGATCAGGCCGATGTTCGGACCCTCGGGCGTCTCGATCGGGCACATGCGGCCGTAGTGGGTGGGGTGGACGTCGCGCACCTCGATCGGGGCGCGCTCGCGCGTCAGGCCGCCGGCGCCCAGCGCGGACAGGCGGCGCCTGTGGGTTAGCCCGGCGAGCGAGTTGGTCTGATCCATGAACTGGCTCAGCTGGCTCGATCCGAAGAACTCCTTCAGGGCGGCCACGACCGGGCGGATGTTGATGATCGTCTGTGGCGTGATCGTGTCGGCGTCCTCGGTCGTGAGCCGCTCGCGCACCACCCGCTCCATGCGGTAGAGCCCGATCCGGAAGGCCTCCTGGATCAGCTCCCCCACCGTGCGCAGGCGCCGGTTGCCGAAGTGCTCGTACTCGTCCAGATGCTCGGCGACCGGCTCGCGCGGCAGGCTGGCGGCCTCGGCCGCGTAGTCCTTGACCTCGACCTCTCCGGCCTCGGGCACGCCCAGGCGCTTGGGCAGCGACACGAGCTCGCGCACGAGCGCCAGGATGTCCTCCTTGGTCAACGTCCGCGTGTCGATGTCCACGCTCAGCCCTAGCCGCGAGTTGAGCTTGTAGCGCCCCACGCGCGTGAGGTCGTAGCGCTTGGAGTCGAAGAACAGCTGGTTCAGCAGAGTGCTGGCGTTGTCCACGCTCGGTGGCTCCCCCGGCCGCTGCTTCTTGAACAGCTCGATCAGGGCGCCCTCTTCCGTGCGCGTGGCCTCGGTGTCGGCCTCGATCGTGTTGCGGATGTACAGCGAGTTGTCAAACAGCTTGAGGATTTCCTCGTCGCTGGCATAGCCCATCGCCCGCAGCAGCACCGTCACGGGCAGCTTGCGCTTGCGGTCGATGCGCACGAAGACCTTGCCCTTCTTGTCGATCTCCAGCTCCAGCCACGATCCCCGCGCGGGCATCAGGTTGGCGATGAAGACCTGCTTCTCGCGGTCCTTGGGCTCCATCAGGTACGCGCCTGGAGAGCGCACCAGCTGGGTCACCACCACCCGCTCGGTGCCGTTGATGACGAACGTGCCGCGCTCTGTCATCCACGGAAAGTCGCCCATGAACACCGACTGCTCGCGGATCTCTCCGGTCTCGCGGTTGATGAACGCCACGGTCACCGTCAGCGGGCGCGCGAACGTGAGGTCCTTCTCGCGGCACTGATCGAGCGAGGCGACGGGCTCATCGAAGCTGAACTCGCCGAACTGCACGGCCAGGTTGCCGGTGTAATCCTCGATCGGCGAGATGTCGTCGATCGTTTCGCGCAGGCCGCCCTTGCTGGGGTCAGTGAGCCAGGCGAAGGAGCGGCGTTGGATGTCGATCAGGTTGGGTACATCAACGGTCTTCTTGAGGCGCGCGAAGCTACGGCGCGTCCGGAGAGCATCTGCAGCGGCCAAAAAACGACTCCTTCGGAGGGCGTAAGACGGGCAGAGGAGGGCGCCGAAGCGCGACTGCTAAACATAGCACAGACTATCGGCGCCCTTAAGTGGGCTGCCAGCGCTCACGGACCCCGCCCCCGGCCTCCGCGTATGTCGGCGCGGTACCGCTGTGTGGGGCGGCTGCGGCTATTGGCCAGCAGCGCGCACTTTACAGGAAAAGCCGCCCCATTGTAAGCGGCGCATAAAGAAATCTTGCGCGCCGGCGCGTGCACGCTTCAGGCGCGTCCCGGGGTGCCCGCACGGCGCGCCCGGCTCGGCTCCAGCTACTTCAGCTCGACGGTCGCGCCGGCCTCCTGCAATTCCTGCCGGAGCTTCTCGGCCTCGTCTTTTTCGATCCCCTCCTTGACCGGCTTGGGGGCCTCGTCCACGAGCGCCTTGGCCTCTTTCAGGCCGAGCCCGGTGGCCGCGCGGACGACCTTGATCACCTGGATCTTCTTGTCCCCCGCCTCCGTCAGGACCACATCCAGCGTGCCGGACTCTTCGGCCACCTCGCCGCCCGCCTCTGCGCCACCGCCGGCCGGGGCGCCGACCGGGGCCGCCACCGCTTGCGCCGACACTCCGAACTCCTCCTCGAGCGCTTTTATGCGCTCGGCGAGCTCGAGCACCGAGATGCTCTTCAGCTCCTCGATCCAGTCCTGCGTGCTTGTTGCCATCGCTTGTCAGTCCTCCTTGGCGGGCTTCTGCTCAGCGCCAGCAGTTGGCGCCGCGTCCGAAGCGTCCGCCTCGTCGTCGTCTTGTTGCGCCGACCCCCCGTCCGGCTCGGTCTGTTCCTGCACCGCTTGCACCGCCGGCGCCTCCGGGGGCGGCGCCTGCTGCTCGGGCTCCGCGGGCTCTGCCTCCGCCGCGGCCGCCGCGGCCGGGGCTTGCTCGTCGCCCTCGGCCTCCGCGGGCGGCGTCTCGCCGGCGGGCTCGGGGGCGTGGGATTGCGGCTGCTCCCCGGCCACGGCGGACTCGGCCTCGCCGGCCGCCTCTGCCTCGGCGCCGGCGGCGGGGGTCTCGGGCACCCCGGCGTCATCGGTCCCGCCCGCAGCCTCGGGGGCCGCGGCCGGAGTTGCCTCCCCGGTTTGCTCGCGCTCGGCCAGCTTCTCGCGCACCTGGCCGAGCGCGACCGCGAGTCCGCCGAGCAGCGCGCCGAGGCTGCGCACCAAGCCACTCACCGGTGAGGCAACGACGCCGACCAGCTGGCCATAGAGCACTTCGCGCGAGGGCAGGCGCGAGAGCGAGCGAATCTGCTCGACGTCCATCGAGGTGCCATCCATCAAGCCGCCCTTGAAGGGCAGCAGCTGGGTCGCGCGCCCATAGTCGGCGATCGTCTTGGCGGCGGTGGCGACGTCGCCGCGCACGAACGCGAGTGCCGTGGGGCCGGTCAACAGCGGCTTCAGCGTTTCTGCGCCGGACTCGTCTGCGGCGCGTTCGGTCAGCGAGTTCTTGACCACCCTGAAGGTGGTGTCGACCTGGCGTAGGCCATCGCGCAGCTCGGCAGCCTGGGGCACGGAGATGCCCCGGTAGTCGACCGCGAGGATCGCCTGGGCCTCCTTGATCTGGGCCGCGATCTCGGCGATCGCGGCGCCCTTCTGCTCTCGGTTCATTGGGCTCCTGTTCCGGTCTTATCCGCGCGGTTTGGGCGCGAAGCCGGAGGTCTCTGGCAGGCCTGGATGGCGCTAGGCAGCAGCGCTCGCCGCGGGCGCCTCCTCGATGATGTCACGGATGCGGCTCGGATCGACCTTCACGCCTGGTCCCATGGTCGAGGACAGGGTGATCGAGCGCAGGTAGCGACCTTTGGCGGCTGAGGGCTTGGCGCGGTTGAGCTCTTCGATCACGGTCGCGTAGTTCTCCAGCAGCTGCCGCTCCTCAAAGCTCGCCTTGCCGATCACCAGATGCACGATCGCCGTGCGGTCGGTGCGGTACTCGACCTTTCCGGCCTTTGACTCCTGCACGGCCTTCGCAAGGTCCATGGTCACCGTGCCCACCTTCGGATTGGGCATCTTCCCGGCCGGCCCGAGCACGCGGCCGAGCCGCCCGACGACGGACATCATGTCGGGGGTGGCGATCGCCACGTCGAAGTCATCAAAGCCCTCCTCGATGCGTTTGGCCAGATCCTCGCCGCCGACCACATCTGCCCCCGCCTGTTCGGCCTCGCGTGACTTCTCTCCCTGGGCGAACACGGCGATCTTGACGTCCTTGCCGAGCCCATTGGGAAGCGCGACCGTGCCGCGCAGTTGCTCATCGGCGTGGCGCACGTTGAGACCGGTGCGGACATGCACCTCGATCGACTCGTCGAACTTGGCCCCGCTCAGGCTGCGCACCAGCGCCACCGCCTCGGCGGGCGAGTACTGGCGCTCGCGGTCGACCCTCGCGAGCCTCTCGGCGTGGCGCCTGCCGTGCCTGCTCAAGGTGCCACCTCCACTCCCATGGAGCGAGCCGTGCCGGCGATGATCTTGGCCGCCTGCTCGAGGTCGTGCGCATTGAGGTCCGCGAGCTTGCGCTCGGCGATCTCGCGCAGCTGCGCCTGAGTGATCGTGCCGACCTTGTCGCGGTTGGGCTCGCCCGAGCCCTTGGGAATGCGCAGCGCTTGGCGGATCAGCACGGCTGCCGGCGGTGTCTTGGTGATGAACGTGAACGAGCGATCCTCATACACAGTGATCACGACCGGGATCATGGTGCCCGTGTCGCTCTGCGTCTGGGCGTTGAACGCCTTGCAGAACTCCATGATGTTGATGCCGTGCTGACCCAGCGCGGGTCCCACCGGGGGAGCGGGGCTCGCCTGGCCGGCGATGGCCTGCAGCTTGATCGTCGTCAGTACCTTCTTGGCCACTAGAGCTTCTTCACCTGGTCGAACCCCACCTCCACGGGCGTCTCGCGACCGAAGATAGATACCAGCACCTTGAGCTTGCCGGCGTCGTCGTTGATCTCGGAGATCTCGCCCGAGAAGTCAGAAAGCGGCCCCGAGACCACCTTTACCGACTCTCCGATCGCAAACTGCGCGCGCGTGCGGGTCGCGGTGGCGACCTCCTTGTGCAGCAGGCGGTCGACCTCTGGTTGGGAGAGCGGCACCGGTTCCTGGGACGCCCCCACGAACCCGGTCACCCCCGGGGTGCCCTTGACCACCCCCCAGGAGTCCTCGTTGAGCTCCATGTTCACAAGCACGTACCCCGGCATCGTGCGCTTCTCCACCGTGACCTTCTGGTTGTCCTTCATCTCGGAGACGGCTTCGGTCGGCACCACCACGGCGCGCACCGCTCGCTGCTGCCCCAGCGAGACGATCCGGTGCTCCAGGTTGTGCTTGACCTTGTTCTCGTGACCGGAATAGGTGTTGACGACATACCAGCGAAACATTCAGCGCACCTCAGAGGACAAATTCGACGATTTCCTTGGCCACGTAGTCGGCAAGCCCCAGGTAGGCGCCGGCCACGACGACAAAGCCGAGCACGACCGCCGTCGCCTGTGTGGTCTGGCGGCGGTCCGGCCATTGCACGCGCTGCAGCTCTGCCCAGCTGGCCTGCAGAAAGGCGATAGCCCGGCCGCCGCCGCGTCCGTGAGCAGCGGCGCGATCGCGGGCGACGGCAGGCTGGGCAGCGTCGCCGCGCCGGCCGCGCTCGTCGATGGTCTCGGCGACCGCGAGCTCATCTCCGGCCTGGTCCACCACCTCGTCCTCGGCCTCCGCGGCTGGCTCGGGGGCTGGTGCGGGCACGCCGCCGGCGGCCAAACCGTCCTCGGGGCCAGCCGCCGGCTCGGCCACGACCCCCTCCGCGCCTCGCACCAAGGCGGCGTCGAACTCGTCTGCCTGCGCGGAGGCGTGCTCGAGTGAGCCGGGAAGCTCCGAAGCGCTCGATCGACCGTCACCCGGCTGGCCTGTCGGCGTCGAGGAAGCGCGGTCCTGCGCGCGGTCGGTGGGCGTCGCCCCACGTCCGCCAGCGCGCCCGCGGCGGTCACGGCGCTGCTTGGCGCGTTTGCGGTCACGAGCCACAGCCGCGCTCCTGCGCTAGCGCGTCTCCCGGTGGCTGGTGTGCCTGCGACAGAAGCGGCAGTACTTGCGCAGCGTGATGCGATCCGGGTTGTTGCGCTTGCTCTTGTTGGTCTGGTAGTTGCGGTGCTTGCACTCCTCGCATGCGAGGGTGACTGCGATTCGGACGTCTCCGCGGGCCATGTGGAAATTCCCTGCGTGTGGTGGAGAGCCTGGACGAAGAAAAACCCCGCCCAGGCGCGAGGTGCAGCCAGTTTAGCGCGCTCGCGGCGGCAGGCCCGCCCGGGACCGCTACGGTAACGCGATGCAGCCCGGCGGGGCCAGAGAGCCAGGCGCGCGCACGGCTCCGGCCGGACAGCGAGCGGGCGCGCGCCGCAGGGCCGTTCGCCGTCGCCGCGCCATCCTCGCCTGCGGGCTGGCCGGCGCGGCGGTTCTCGCCGCCGCGCTGCTGAGCGGCGGTGGCGGGCACGGTCACCGGCGTCCCCCGCTCGCCCTCGCGTCGCCGTTGACGGCGGGCAGCAGCGCGCGCTCGGCCGGCCAATCGGCGGGCGCCGCGCCGCGCGAACAGGCTGCGGAGTCAAACCAGGTTCGGGCGCTGATCGCGCTGGGCAAGCCGATCTACTGCGCCGCCCGCCGCGGCAACGAGGTGGCCCTGACCTTCGATGACGGCCCCGGACCGTACACGCGCCTGGTGCTCGCCAAGCTGCGCAAGCACGACGTCAGCGCGACCTTCTTCGACGTGGCGCGCAACATCCCGCTGCTCCCGCAGGCCACACGCCAGGAGCGCGCGGTCGGGGGCGTTGGCGACCACACGTTCACGCACCCGTTGCTGACCAGCCTCGTGCCCGCCGAAGCAGAAACTGAGATCGCGCACGCGCAGGCCGCGCTGCAGCTGTCGTCGGGCGGACCCGTGTTCTTGTTTCGTCCCCCCTACGGGGGCCGCAGCGACGCCATCGATGGGATCGCACGAGCCCACGGCCTGCTCGAGATCCTGTGGACGGTGGACAGCGCCGACTCGCTCGGCGCCAATTACGCCCAGATCGAACGCAACGTCATCGCCGGCCTGCGCGGAGGCGCGATCATCCTCATGCACGAGAACCACGGCCAGACCGTGCGCGCGCTGCTCGGCATCTTCGCCGCGCTGGCCCGCCGCCACGTGCGGCCGGTGAGCGTGGCGCAGCTGCTGACCGACGACCCCCCCAGCGCTGCCCAGGTACGCGCCGGCCCGCTCGGCTGCGGGCTGGGCCGCGCGGCGATAACCGGAGACTGACCCCGGCCGCGCCGGCGCGCCCGCGCTCGCTACTCGTAGAGCGTGAGCGTCGCGAGGATCACGTACAGCGCAACCAGGGCCCAGCCCTCGAACGCGGCCGCCTCGCCGTCGCCGGTGACCTGCCACACCGCCAGAGCGGTGAGCGCAAGCGCGCCGATGTACACCGGCGCCAGCGCAAACGTCAGCGTCGTGGCCAGCAAGAAGGAGACGAGCACCAGCAGCGGGAACAGGAACGCGGCGATCTGGGCCACGGAGTTCTTGACCACGGAGATCGCAAGGTCCGAGCGGCCCTTCCAGGCGAGCACCAGCCCGGCCGTGTTCTCCACCGCGTTGCCGGCGATCGCCACGATCACGAGTCCGGCGAACGGCCGCGAGATCCCGAGCTTGGCGATCGCGGGGGCAAGCGCCGCGACGAACCAGTCCGACACGAACGCCGACGCCGCGCCCGACGCGGCCAGCAGGGACAAGGTGAGCAGAAGCGTCAGCCGCGGGCCCTCGTCCGCGCCGGGCCGGGCCACTCCGCGCTGTCTCCGGCTCGCGTCGGCGACGGCGGTGCCGGCGACGGCGCCATCCGCGCCGGCGGCGCGCCCGCGCTCGGGCAACGGGTCCGAGCGCAGGTACGGGACCACCCACGCCCCGTACACGACCAGCAGAGACACGGCGCCGACCGCCGAGATCACGTTGACGTGATGGCTCGCACGATCGTGCGAGCCCAGCGAGAGACCGGCCAGCACGATGATGAACACGGTCACCTGAAGCAGCGTGGCGGTGTCGCGCGGCAGCCGCTTGGAGAAGCGCATGACGCCGTCCTGCGCACGACGCGCGCCCACGACGATCACCAGTCCGAGAACCAAAAGCGCATTGGCGAGGATCGAGCCGACGAGCGCCGTCTGCGCCACGAGGAGCTCGCCCTTTTGCAAGGCGAAGATCACCACGAAGAACTCGGGCAGGTTCCCGAGCGTCGACTGCAGCAAGCCGGTCACGCCGGGACCGAAACGCTCGCCGAGCTGCTCGGTGGCAAACGAGATAACCCATGCCAGACCCGCCAGCGCGGCCGTGGCGAGCACGAAGCGGGGGACCGCGGCCCAGCGCTCGTAGTTGGCAAACCCCGCCAGCGCCGATGCCACCGTGACGGCCAGGAGCAGGATGCGCTCCACTGGCGTCAGCGCGCTCATCGCCTGCGACGGCCTCAGTGGCTGTTCAGAACGCGATCGATCAGTCCGTACTCGACCGCCTGCTC